>Ga0315291_10005811_pt1 | contig 15407 bp, 16 predicted proteins | sample YL17G12_20_MG_FD_203070 | JGI IMG/M metagenome (GOLD analysis project Ga0315291, IMG submission 203070) | Sediment microbial communities from Yellowstone Lake, YNP, Wyoming, USA - YL17G12_20 | ecosystem: Environmental > Aquatic > Freshwater > Lake > Sediment | place: USA: Wyoming | collected...
CCAGTGTGGGGGACGTCGACCTGTCGACCCACCATTGAACACCTTCGACCCTAAAACGGCCTCCTGCCCGAATGTGGACCTCTATAGTGTCTGAATTGCACTTGTGATAAAGGTTGTGGTTGACGTTCGATGGGGATTTCTTTAGAATGAAAATGACAAAATAACCATATAGAATTACAAAATCAGTAGTTTGGATTAGGTATGTCTGATGGAGAGGGAGAATAAATGTTAAAAAATCAGGAACTTGAGATGTATAAACAGCAAAGCATTAGATTAAGTCTACCACCCTGATGTCCAATAGCATCAGCAAATTATTGCCCAAGATATTTTAAAACTGTATCCTTATTTAGAGAATCTGATTTAATTGCAGGACTTGATCAATCCGTAGAAAAAGAGATTGAAGCATATTGGAAAAAGACTCCTTTCTGGCCGATACTTTTAGAGGAAAAACCTGCTATAACAAAAATAGAAGGGGAGTGGCGTACTATTCGAAATATCTGTCCAGAGATTGGGTATGAACTTTTTGGTATATTTGCTTGTTTTTTCGCTAAATATGCTGATGAGATTGATGAAGGGGTGGCTCATGCCAAGCTTCGGAAAGAAAAAATTCCCATAGATGACTGGAGATGGCATTTTTCAAGTATTACTTGGATGCATTATAGTGACTGTAAGGAGTTTTCACAATATCAAGCAGGATTAATTACTCCAATTATGCCCAAAGAGAAAATTGGCTTCATCCCTTGAGGGATTTAATAATAGTGTTTGTAAATTGGAGATTAAGAAATATCGTCGGGAGGTCTCTCAAGTAATAAATGAAAAAAAAGGACCTTTCAGTTCGTTCTCAAAATTTATTGAAAGAAATAAGAGAGAGCCGGTTAAGAAGTTATCAATCGACACCCGGGGATATAGAAGAACACTATAAGGCAGAGCTTCGAGTTGCCGGAGATACAGCTGGAAGGCCGCTTATAGAACTAATTCAAAATGCTGATGATGCTATGCAAGAAGCCAAAGGGGATCTTAAAAATCAACGGGTTCGTATTATTTTGGAAGAAGATAGGTTTATTGTAGCTAATGATGGAGCCCCATTTAATGAAGAAGGTGTTGAAGCCATTTGTAATCTTGATCGGAGTCCCAAAAAAGACCGCCGCATTACAATCGGAAACAAGGGGATAGGCTTTAAATCTGTGTTAACCTGGACAAAAATTCCTTCCATTTATTCAAACCCTTATAAATTTACATTTGACCGCCAAAAATCAGCAAAAGAAATTTCTGAAAGTTTAGATAGAAAATATGATCCTAATGATGTCCCTCTCATGCGACTTCCTTTTGAGGCGGGAGATCCAGATGATAGGGTTAAGATTATTTTTGATAAAGGCTTTACCACAGCGGTTATTCTGTCTTTAAGGAACAAAAAAGCTTTTGAAGAGATTATGGGAGAACTAAAAGAATTTGATCCGTTGACCCTTCTTTTCCTAAATGCCGTTTCAGAATTAGAAATTTTAACACAGACTTTTGAACGCAAGTTTTCGGTTATCAGGCAGGAAAGAGAAATACTAATTAAGGCTGATGGAGAGACCCGAAAATATATGGTTTTTCGAGATGAGAAAAAAGTTCCTCCTAAAATATCTTCTTTACTACCCGAAGACCATCGAAATTTAACACATAGTGCAATTTCTATAGCACTTTCAGAAAAACCATTAGAATTAAATCCAATGATTTTCTCTTATTTTCCTACTGGTGAACCTTCTCCGTTTCCATTTTTTATTCATGGTGATTTCATCTTAGATGCCGGGCGGAAGCATCTCCGAGGAGATGCGATCGATTACAACCAATGGGTATGCCAACAACTTGCGATTCTTTTTGCTAAAAAGGTTATTCCCTTTTTGATTAAAACCCAAGGGCCGATCCTCATCGATTTTCTTAACTGCCGTAGTTGTCAAGAGATGCAAGAGGCCGAAAGGTTGACCTTTAACTCTTTCGCTCAAATCATTGGCAAGAACGCTTTCCTTCCTGTTTTAGGTAATCCCTTAAAAACTGTATCGCCTCAAGAGGCTATCTTAATTGCCCCAGAGGTGATTGAGGATCTTTGTCAAATTTTTCATAGAGAAATACAATGGGAAGGGCATTATTTAATTGAGCCCGAATGGTGTATTCAGAAACGTATCGAAATTCTTAAGAAGTTTGGCGCAAAAGAACTGAAGATAAGTGAGGCCATAAAGATAATTGCCAAAGCGGCACAGCCTAATCCTGGCTGGTGTACTAAAGTATTAAATATCATTCTTAAGTGGATTGAGAAAGCTCTTGACTGGAGGTATGAGGAGCAAGAGTCAAAAGATGATTTGGCAAATGTTTTAAAATACCAACCAATCTTTTACAGCAATAGAGCGAAACTTCGACCACTGATAACAGAAGAAAGTTATCCGTTATTTTTGCCTCCATCTGGCGATAAATCATTGGATGTCCCCCAATTCATCACTTTAGACTTATTACATCCGGAGGTCGGAAAAATTTTAGGAAAAGAGGAAAAAGATAAATTTGAAAAAAGATTCCAATTGTTATCTCAATACGGTCTTTACCCATTTCGCCCGAAGGAAATAATTGAAAAAGGAGTAATCCCAGCAATTTCAGATACAGGAAATCTGAGCCTTCTTAGCAACGAGGATAAAGGGACACTGCTTCTTTTCCTTGCCCAGTTGGAATCGAGCGAACAGAAATTCGATGAGATTGAGCCTTACCCATGGTTTGATAAAGTTCGCTCACAATTGACACGTAATGTTTTTATCCCTGCCCGTGATGGTAATTGGTCTTATGCCTGGAAGGTATATGCAGGGGCCGATTGGGGGGCTGTGGAAAAACTTACAAACGTTTACGAAGATATACCAGAGCGTTCGTTCCTCGCATCTCCTCATGACCTAATTCATCAAGGGGCCCCTGTAGAGAAGTGGAAAAGTCTTTATCGTTATTTAGGAGTTTCCTGGGAACCCAAAATCCTGCCATTTGAGAAACATCCAGATAATATATCCCAGTACCATTTCCCAAACATTCATCCCTCCTGTATCTCGGATGAAGATTGGCAAGAATATGCTTATTACACGAGGAATGAATCAGATCTGTCTGATATGTGGAGATGGACGATACATTTGAAAGAAAGTTACGCATTAGATGGTTGGCTTTTCATAAAAAATGACCCGAATAAAAGCAAGAACTTTTTTGATCTCCTCTATGAAACAGACATTTTTTCCTACCTTTTCGGAAGTGAGAAGATAAAAACTCAATTTGAATATACTAAAATATCTTATAGTTATTCCGCCAAATGTGAATCTTTAGTGCAATGGAGTATCAAAAACTTAAGTTGGTTAACTTCGAAAAATGGAGTGAGGTATTCTCCTAAAGAGTTATTTTTATCAAATTCAGAAACGGGCAGAGCACTAAAAGGAATTGTACCAATTATTGATCTATCGAATCCGCATGGCAAAGTCTCATTACGTAAATGGGAGGACCTGCTTGATGAAATTGGAATAAGAAGAAATTGGGATCAAGTAAGCATTGAAGATTGGCGTCAATGGTTACAGGAAATTACTCAAAAATGCAAGGATTTAGATCGGGATTCTATCGAGATTGTCCGGACTCTTTACAAGTTTTGCCTTGAGAAGTGCGTCACGAACGGGAATATTCTTTCTTTTGGTGACATTGAAATTTTTTGTTTGGGAAAAGGGGGGGTGGAAATTAGGTTTCCTAATGAAGTCATTTATTTTGATGAAGCACGATTTGACGCTATTAAGGAAAAACTTTTAGATATAGAATTGTTGTTTTTCCCAGTGGAATTGGGTGAAGAACGGGCTGAGAGAGCAAAAAATCTATTCGGAATGAGTCTAGTTTCCGAAAGAATAGTCGAAAACATTGCATCTGGAGATGTAGACGAAGGTAAAACTGATTACTGGAATAAGAAATTTGGAGAAGTTAAGCCTGTTCTGTTGGCTCGACTTGCTAAGGATAGACCTCAAAAAAGAACAGAAGATGAAGACTTCTTTAAGTCTCTCCAGTTGAAAGCAGTAAATAGTTTGGAGAGGCAATTCTGTCTGCAGGATACAAAAGAGTCATTATATCAGGAGGAAGCTACCGCATGTTGGACAGACAATGGTGGAAATTGTCTTTTCCTGAATTCAAAAAAACCTGAAAAAAGCGTTTGGTTGGGAATTGCGGAGGCATTGGCAAGACGCCTTGGCCAAACTTTCTATGAAGCATTTGAGGTCCTTCTTCTTTGTGAGTCAAATGAAGAAATGATTGATAAATTAAGAAAATCCGGAGTTCCCCAAGCAGATATTCTTTATTGTAAACAAGCATTGGAAGAGACCCTTAGATCTCTACCAGGTAAAGAGAAGGGAATAGAAAAACAGAGAGGTCTAGAAGGTATTCGGGGTCCAAAAAGGGATAGAGAGGAAGAGGGGATAGAATGGAGGGAACAATGTCGGCCTGAGGATGCTGAAGTTAAGATCCAGGGTTACGAACCTATTAAAGTTCAAATATCTTCTGAAAGAGAGGGAGGTGTCGTAATCAGTCATGAAAGTGAAAAAGAAGAGGAAGAGAAAGAATTAGACGCATTAACTTCAAAAGACAAAAAGAATATCGGAAGATGGGGTGAACAATACGCTCTTGGATGTTTGAAGGAAATACTGAAGGGAAAGTATCCAGAAAGCACAGTTGATGAAACGGATGATGGATTCAATATTTGCATCGATGGTGAAAGTATTGTTGAAGTTTATTGGCTTAATAAGGCAGCAGATAGGAGAGAGAGTTATGATATAAAACTCACCGAAAGCGGAAATGAAGAATTTATCGAAGTAAAGTCCACAAAAATGGAAGATAAAGATTGGTTTGAAGTGTCTAAACCACAATGGGAATTTGCTCAACAAAAAATGGATAAATTCCATATTTATCGAATATATGGGGCGGGAACTAAGAACCCAAGGTTGGTTGACATTAGCGATCCATATCAGCGCTGGGAAGAGGGTGATTTAATTGCATATTCGATCCGAATACGTATTTAATGTCATTATCAAAAAGTTCTATAATGTGTATGACGTAAAGGGACTTGACAAGATAATTTTTGGGTTTTTGGCTTGATTGAAGAAAAAAACTTCAGTTCCAAAAATCAGTGGCTTTGGAAGGTAAGAATATTTAAATGGATGTTATAATTAATGAACATGCCAGGTTTGAGATTCAAAGGCGTGCGATTGAAGAAACAGAAATAGTTGCGGTGATAAACCGGCCTCAACAAGTTATCCCTTCTAAGAAAGGACGGATAATTTTTCAGAGTAAGTATTTTGATAATATGGAACAGAAAGAGATGCTTTTGAGAGTGATTGGAAATGAATCTTCAGAAGGATTTATTGTGATAACAGCTTATAAGACATCAAAGATTGAAAAATATTGGGGAAAGGAGGTTATTGAATGAAAGTCATATATGACCCCAGCACAGATACACTAAGTATTATTTTCAGGGACGAACGTGTAGCAGAGAGCGATGAGTTGCGGGAGGGGCTTATTGTAGACTATGACCACAATGGCAGAATTGTCTCTATTGAGCTTTTAGATGCTTCAGAAAATGTTTCTGAACCAAGAGGGGTTATTTATGAGCTCAAAGAAATGAAAGCAGCAATTTAAAAAGATGGGAAAGAATTACCCGTCGGGATTTAGGGTAATAGAGACCGGATTCAAAGCATTGATGGGGGTACGTAATGAGCTTAAAGCCTAAAAAAATTTTGGCTGTTGAAGAAATAATCAACTTATTAAGAACTAATAAAGATGTTCTGGAAAAATATAAGGTCAAAAGGATAGGACTATTCGGTTCTTATGTGAGAGGTGAACAGAAGAAAAAGAGTGACATAGATTTAGTGGTTGAATTTGATTTGCCTGCCTTTGGCAAGGACTTTGAAGGACTTTTTGATATTTTTATGGATTTATCTTCTTACCTCGAGGATTTGTTGGGTAAAAAAGTGGATATTTTAACTCCCATAAGCATTGAAAGTATAAGAATTAAGGAAGTGGCTGAAGCAATTAAAAGGAGTGTGATATATGCCTAAAAGAGGGAATAAAGAATTTATCAAGGATATTAAAGAAGCAATAACAAGGATTAGTGATTACACAGAAGAAATGAGCTACGATACGTTTTTGCTGGATCCAAAGACACAGGATGCTGTTGTCCGCAATATTGAAATCATAGGAGAAGCCACTAAAAACCTTACAAATGATTTTAAGAAGAAATATAAAGACCTTGACTGGAAGGGCATTGCTGGAATGAGAGATAAAATCATCCATTTTTATTTTGGTGTAAAGTGGGATATTGTTTGGTCTGTTATAAGAGACAAGATGCCAAAGTTCAAAAGCCAGATCGAAAATATCTTGAAGGAAATGGAAACATAAGATGGATCTTGAAAAAAGGTTATTTATAAAAGCCCCCGATACAGATACCCTGAATATCATCTTTAGGGAAAGACTATGTACAATGGCCGAAATTGAAAAGATATTTTGGTATTGACATCCCTCTCCTCTTCCTATCATAATATTTCAAGTCTTCAATTAACCAAGTGTCCAAATTCCTATGAAAAAGAGAACATTCCTCAAGTGGGCTATCTTCCTTTCAATTGCCCTCTCCCTTCTTTTAGGATGTTCGAAGAAGGGGGTTAGGACGATTGAAGGAGATCCTGAATTGCTTTATAGAGAAGGGTTGGCTCGATATAATAAAAGAGACTATTCCGAAGCCTTAAAGAGATTTGAACTGCTCAAGTCGAGTTTTCCCGACAGCCCTCCCTATACGGTTTGGGCAGAGCTGAAGATTGGAGACTGCCATTTCTTTCAAAAGGAGTATGTGGAGGCCATTGCTGCTTATGAGGAGTTTAAGAAGATCCATCCCACCCATGAAGAGATCCCTTATGTTCTTTACCAAATCGGATTAGCCTATTTCAACCAAATATTCACCCATGATCGGGATCAGACCTTCACACAGAATGCCCTCTCTAATTTTGAATATTTAGTAGCCAATTACCCCCCCAGCCTCTTCACCGAGAAGACAAAAGAAAAAATTGGTTTCTGCAGGAAGCGATTGGCTGATCATGAATTCTATATTGGGAATTATTATTATAAAAATGGAAAATTTAAGGCTGCTTCGGTCCGTTTCCAGGGGTTGATCGAAAAGTTTCCAAAGATGCCTGAAGAGGACAAAATCCTCTTCCTCTTGGGGAAGAGTTGTCTTGAACTCGATCAAGGGGAGAGAGCGACAGAAGCCTTCAATAAGATTGTCAGCGAATATCCAAAAAGCTCCCATTATAGAGAAGCCAAAGCGATTCTTGATCAAGGGTTAAATGAAAAGGCGATTCCACTTCGTAAGAGTAAGACAAAAGAGTCCAAGAAGTTGGAAGAGAAGGCAGAAGCAGAGCCAGACAGGGTCTATTTAGTTAAATTCGACGAGGAAAGGAGGCAGACCGTCTCCCTTACTCCCTCCCTTCCTGTTACGAGCGAGTCAGTTAAGCCGATCCTTCCAAAGGAAGAAGTTACAAGGATAACACCTCCTTTGGTCGGAGAACCAATGCAAGAGGATCGAGCTAAAGCCATATCTTCCCCTCCTCAAGAGACGAAACTTGGGGTTGAGATTCAACCAGAAGTTGAGAAAAGGATTGCAGCGTTACCCATTCCAAGTTCCATCCCTCCGTTACAAAAGGAGATCTCATCCGAAACGAAAACCGAAGAAGAGAAGCAGGTAGCAGCATTGCCGAGTATCCCCATCACACCCTTGGGAAAGGAGAAACCCCAAAAGGAAGTTCTCCCGGAGCAGAGGGAGGCGAAGCTTCTGGACACAGGTCAACCCATTGATATCACTTCAGACAGGGTGGAGACATACTCTAAGGAAAACTTGATCATCTTCAAAGGAAATGTCATGGCTCGGCAGAAAGATATCGTGATCTATTCCGATTCCTTAGAGGCGATGGTTATTGAAGGAGGTAAGGGAATCGAAAGAGTTGTTGCAGGCGGGAATGTGAAGATTCAACAGGGCATTAGGGTAGCCAATTGTCAGAAAGCGGTCTTTTATAATATCGATCAAAAATTGGTTTTAACGGGTGACCCGAAGGTTTGGGAAGGCGAGAATATGATTTCAGGAGATGAGATTGTCTTCTATATCGAACAGAATCGAATCGAAGTGAATAGAGGACTGGGTGGACGAGGAAAGGCGAAGATCTATACCGGAGGGGAAATTGAGAAGTTAAAATGAAAATTTGAAAGAGAGACAACCAGAGTCATACAACCGTTCCATTTTGGAATAAAATAGAGACGCTCCATCCGGGCGTCTCTATTTTTTAGGTGTTGCGGAAAAATTGACAATCTGGAGAAAAACGAATAAAATAAGACATTTATAATTTCTTTGGTGTTTGGAAATGTTTGAAAATCTTTCATCAAAACTGGATGCTATCTTTAAGAGACTGAAAGGCCATGGAAAATTGACCGAGCAGAATATCAAAGAGGCCTTAAAAGAAGTAAGGATTGCCCTCTTGGAAGCTGATGTCAATTTCAAAGTGGTCAGGGATTTCATCCAATCTGTCGAACAGAGGGCGATCGGTCAGGAAGTAATGGCAAGCTTCACACCAGCCCAACAGTTGATTAAGATCGTAAAAGATGAATTGACTTCCCTGATGGGAGAAGGGGAGCAAAGGATTCATCTTTCTGGAACCCCTCCTGTTCCGATCATGCTGGTGGGTCTCCATGGCTGCGGGAAGACCACCACCGCAGCTAAACTGGCACGATATTTTCAGGAAAGAAAGAAGCGCCCCTACCTTATTCCCGCTGATGTCTATCGACCAGCAGCCATTGAACAGTTACAGCAATTAGGGGAGGAGTTAGGGGTCGATTTTTACCGCCCTGATGCATCTGAAACGCCCTTGGATATCTGCCTGAAAGGAAGGGATTTCGCCCTTAAAGGGGGCTACGATCTGATGCTCATCGACACTGCTGGACGGCTTCATATCGATGAGGCATTAATGCTGGAACTGAGGGAGATCAAGACAAATCTTAAGCCGAAAGAGGTCCTCTTGGTAGCAGATGCCATGACCGGGCAGGATGCCGTCAATATTGCTAAAAACTTTAATGAACGACTGGGTGTCGATGGAATCATTCTGACCAAGATGGATGGAGATGCGCGGGGAGGAGCAGCCCTTTCGATCAAATCGGTGACACAAAAGCCCGTTAAATTCATCGGGGTGGGTGAAAAGTTGGATGCCCTGGAGGTTTTTCATCCCGATCGGATGGCCTCGAGAATTCTGGGAATGGGCGATGTCCTCACCCTGATCGAGAAGGCAGAAGCTGTTATCGATGAGAAAAAGGCCAAGGAGTTGGAGAGGAAGATTCGGAAGGATTCCTTTACGCTGGAGGATTTTCGGGATCAACTCCAACAGGTTCGAAAGATGGGGTCATTGGAATCGATCTTAGGAATGATCCCAGGTCTTTCAAAAAAGATGAAGGGGATGGGGAGCCTCGATTTCGATGAGAAAGGACTGGTTAGGGTGGAGGCGATCATCAATTCAATGACGCTAAAAGAAAGAGCCAACTATATGATCATCAATGGGAGTCGGAGATTGAGGATCTCTCGAGGAAGTGGAACGAGCGTTCAAGAAGTGAACCAACTTTTAAAACGGTATGCCCAGGCTCGGAAAATGATGAAACAGTTTGCTAAAATGGGAGAAAAGGGATTTGGAAGGGGAAGAATGCCTTTCTTCAGCTAAAAGCATAGTGCATAGAGCATAGGGCATGGAGTAACTCAGGGCTTTAGCCCTGAGCTCAGCCCTGAAGGACTGAGTTACACCCTATGCGCTTAGCTCTTTGCTCTTATGCGATTTGATACGGAGGAGGTGATAGAAGAGATATGGCTGTATCGATGAGACTAATGAGATTTGGTGGAAAGAAAAGCCCTTTTTATCGGATTGTGGTTTCGGATCGTCGTACACCAAGGGATGGACGTTTTATTGATCAGGTGGGAACTTATGATCCTAAGAAGGATCCAGTAGAGGTCCGATTCAAAGAAGAGAAGGCGATTCAGTGGCTGAGAAAGGGAGCTCAGCCCACACCGACTGTCCGTCAACTTTTAATACGTTCGGGTGTTTCGAAAAAGTTGGCGGAAGGAAAAATTGAATAGGTTGCCTTTTACCAAACCTTTGCTTTTTATGAGAGCTCTGAAAAAGTCCAGAAATCTCTGATTACACCGATTCTGAAACGATTACATGGATTAAATATGCATTGAAAAATTAAGAAAAATCTGTGCAATCTTTTTTGAAATCTGCGTAATCAGAGAGCGAAAAGTAGTTTTTCAGAGCTCTCTTTATGGATCTCTGGCAGGACCGTAGCAGGAAGTGGAGGTAGGGTTATGAACACGAAAGAGTTAATTGAATATATTGCAAAGGCATTGGTCGATCATCCAGATCAGGTGAGGGTTTCCGAAATCGTAGGGGAGAGAACTTCGGTCATCGAACTCTCTGTGGCTAAAGAAGATTTGGGGAAGGTGATCGGTAAACAGGGCAGGACAGCCGGTGCCATCCGAGTCATCCTTGGGGCTGCCTCCGCCAATGTAGGGAAACACTCTGTTTTAGAAATCATTGAATGATGATTCATGGAGAAAGATCTTTTACCCATTGGAAGAGTGATTAAACCCCATGGAGTGAAGGGAAAGATCAAGGTTGATTATTTTGGAGAGGATCTCAATCGTTTTCATCTCTATCGAGAGGTCTTCATCAAGAACCCCGTGGGCAAGCTGCAGACCTACGAAATCTTAGAGGCGATCCCCCAACCACCCCGTCTCATTCTCCGATTGAAAGGGATTGAAAGGATAGAAGAGGTTGAGTCCCTGGTAGGAAAAGAGATTCTTATTGAGAAAAGGTCTCTACCCGACTTACAAGAGGGAGAGTATTATTGGTTCGACATTTTGGGAATGGTGGTTGAGACTCCAGAAGGGAAGAGGATCGGAAGGGTGAAGGAGATCTTTCCCACGGGAGCGCATGATGTCTACGTCGTTGAAGGAATGAGGAAGGAGATCTTTCTGCCCGCGACGGAAGAAGTAATCCAGAGCATAGATATTAAAAAAGGGAGGATGAAGGTTATTCGCATGGAGGGATTATGGGAGGAAGAGGATGAGGTTTGATATCCTTACCCTCTTCCCTAATATGTTCTCTTCTCCCCTTCAAGAAAGCATCTTAGGAAAGGCCATAGAAAAAGGGCTCATCCAAATCCGAACCATCAACATCCGAGATTTTGCTTTAGATAAACACCAAGTGGTGGATGATACTCCTTATGGAGGAGGTCAGGGCATGGTGATGAAAGTGGAGCCTATTGCCCGAGCGATCGAGTGGGTGAAGTCTCAAAACCCATCTGCATGGACAATCTATTTGACTCCACAAGGAAAACAGTTCAATCAGGAGATAGCTTTAGCCCTTTCATCCAAATCCCATCTGATTCTCCTTTGCGGCCGGTATGAAGGGATAGATGAGAGAGCCAGGGAACTCTTTATTGATGAAGAGATTTCGATCGGAGATTATGTCTTAACCGGAGGGGAATTGGCAGCGATGGTTCTGATCGATGCAGTCTCAAGGCTTTTGCCTGGAGTTTTGGGATCGGATCGATCCGCAGAGGAGGATTCCTTCTTCAACTCCCTTTTGGAATACCCCCAATATACTCGGCCTTTCAATTTCAGAGGGAGTTCGGTTCCGGAAGTTCTCCTTTCTGGAAACCATTCGGCCATTTCTCTCTGGAGGAGAAGAGAGGCGCTCAAGCGAACGTTGGTGAGAAGGCCAGATCTTTTAGCTAAAGCCAAACTCTCCAATGAGGAGCAAAAACTCTTGGAGGAGATTCTCAATTCAAATGATGATTGCGCCTGCCTACCGGACAGGCAGGGATTGTGCCCGCCTGCCGGACGGGCAGGGAATGCGGGTAATGAACAAATTTTGAAAAAGATTAGAAAAAAACAAATTGATAATTGATAAGAGTGGGGATGGAGTCTAACCTCTATATTGGTTTGGTCCACCATCCAATTTATGACAAGAGAAGAGAGATCGTGGCCACAGCCGTCACCAACTTTGATGTCCACGATATCGCCCGTTGTGCAAAGACATTTGGTTTGGGAGGTTTCTTTGTCATTACTCCTTTGGAGAGCCAAGTTCATTTAGTAGAGAGACTGATTTGGCATTGGGTGGAGGGCACAGGATCGGTTTACAATCCAACGCGAAAGGAGGCCCTCTCTTTGGTTCGGGTCTCCCGAACGATTGACGAGGCGAGTCAAGAGATCTCCGATCTCTGGCAAAAGAGAGTAAAGAGAGTGACCACAGGGGCATCCTACCATCCTAAAAACATTAGTTTCGGAAATATGAGGGAGTTATTGGAAGATCGAAGCACGCCATTCTTCATTCTATTTGGAACAGGATGGGGACTGACACAGGAGGTGAAGGATGGTTCTGACTACGTCCTGGCACCGATTGAAGGGAAAGGATATAATCATCTTTCAGTTCGTTCAGCAGTGGCCATCATCTTGGATCGATTGTTGGGAGACAGAAATATATAATGCGGAATTCGGAATGTCGAATGCGGAATTTATTAATTTCAAATTTCAGAATGGGGTTTTCCATTCTTTATTCCGCACTCCGCAATCCGCATCCCGAAATTGGAAGGGAGGGAGAACAACATGAATCCAGTGGAAATGGTTGAAAGAGAACAGTTGAGGACAGACCTCCAAGATTTCAGGGTGGGTGATACGGTAAAGGTCCATGTGAAGATTGTGGAGGGAGAAAAGGAGAGAGTGCAACTCTTTGAGGGAGTGGTGATTCGTAAAAAGAGAGGGGGAATTCGATCCTCCTTTACCGTGAGGAAGATCTCTTACGGAATTGGGGTGGAGAGGATTTTCCCTTTGCATTCACCCAGGATCGATCGGATTGATGTGATCAGCCGAGGTAAAGTGAGGCGGGCCAAACTCTTCTATCTAAGAAATCTGAAGGGGAAGGCAGCTCGAATCCGAACCCAGAAGAAACAAGCAGCCTAAAACTGCGTCAATGCAAAATGCAAAATTAACAGTTCAAAGTGCAAAGTTTTTAAAGATTTCTTATTTTCAACTTAATATTTTGCAATTTGCAATTTTTAATTTGCATTGATCAATATGCTCTTCCCCTCACTTCCAACTCAGCCCAAGGACTATTTTGAAAAAATGTATTATGGTCAGGGCTACCAAAGGATTGCAGGGGTGGACGAAGTGGGAAGGGGGCCTCTGGCCGGGCCAGTGGTAGCGGCCGCTGTTATCCTGCCCAAAGATGGGATCGGAGAGGAACTCTTCGATTCAAAAAAAATTTCGTCGAAGAAACGGGAAGAGCTTAACGAAATAATCCTTTCAAAAGCGCTGGGAGTGGGCATTGGAACGATTGGGCAGGAAGAGATCGATCTCCTCAATATCTTGCAGGCCTCGTTAAAAGCAATGTCCCTGGCAGTTAAAAATCTTCCCACCCCTCCAGATTTTATTCTGATCGATGGTCTTCAGGGTCTCACGCTTCCCATCCCACAAAAACCCATCCGAAAAGGCGACCAACTCAGCAACTCCATTGCTGCAGCCTCCATTGTGGCCAAAGTGACCCGAGACCGGATGATGCTGGAATGCCATCAGAGGTTCCCTCAGTACAATTTTGCAAAACATAAAGGGTATGGGACAAAAGAACATCGGATAGCGATTGAAAAATTTGGCGTCTGCGAACTTCACCGCAAGACCTTTAGAGGAGTGAAGGAATACCTATAAACGCATAGCGCATGGAGCATAGTGCAAAGCGTGTAACTCAGCCCTTCAGGGCTGATTATCAAGGCTAAAGCCTTGAGTTACAGATACGAGTCACGCCTGCCTGCGGTAGGCACAGGACACGGACCACGAATGGAGAAGAAAGAACTTGGCAAGAAGGGCGAAGATTTAGCCGTTCGATTCTTAAAGAAGAAAGGATATCAGATCATCGATAGAAATTACGCCTGTAAAATGGGTGAGATGGACATCATTGCGAAAGAGAAAGACACCCTGGTCTTTGTTGAAGTGAAGACCCGAACCTCCACCACGTTTGGGCCCCCGCAGTTAGCAGTCAATCCTACCAAACAGATGCAGCTTTCGAAGGTCGCCTTGAGTTTTTTAAAAGCTAAGAAACTTGAGGATGCGAAGGCAAGGTTCGATGTGGTGGCCATTCTCCTTGGACCCAAAGGCGAAGAGATTGAACTGATCAAAGACGCCTTCGATTTGAGATATACCTAAAAAATGGCATAGGGCATAGTGTCTAATCTGACAAAATTCTAGCCAAAAATATTTGAAATTTCCCCTCACCCTTCCCCTCTCCCCAGCGGGGGAGAGGGAGGGGGTGAGGGGGCAAAATGTTAGAAGAAAATTCTTAGATTCAAGATGTAAGAATTTAATATTATACGAACTTCGTTTTTTCTGCTATTACATTGAAAATGCGAAATGCAATCAGCAAATTTATAGACACCAGGCGTAAAACGTGGTAAAAAAAGGGACGTAGAGGAGTGGATTGGAAACAAACCAGAACTTCGTCTATTAATTGTTCGGTGGAGTATGAATATATGAAAAAGGATGCTGAATCTCTGTTTAAGAAGGGGCTTAGAATTGCGTCCTTTTAGGCGATAGAGCGGAGATTTAGCGTTGAAAAAGCTTAATAAGATCCTCTACCCGGGACATTGTAGCTCCTGCAACGACGACATTCCTGCTGGTGTATCGGCATGGTGGGATCCAACGAAAAAAGCTCTAGTTTGTTTTAGATGCAGACCCGACGCGCCCACAAGGCAACAGAATCAATCAAGCCAGCGATTAAATGATGGTAACAGTCGAGCTAACTCAACTTGTACGGAGGACAAACAGAAAGGCAACAAGACTAGAATAACAGGGAAACAGCACCAAGACGATTCATTACAAAAAAAATGGGCACATTTGATCAATTATCTGCGGCGGTGTGTTGAACGAGAAGCGACTGGTGAGCTCACTTCCGAGAAAGACAATCAACGGTGGTTACTAACTCCTTACAAAACCGAAGAACTTATCTGTGGGACAGCGGACCAGGCAGACATGTTTACGGAAGCAGGTGACCTCGGACGATGTCTCCAGCAAGGGGAGGTTCTTGTTTACGGCTGGCCGACTCTGTTGCTAACCGACAAGCAAGGCGTCAAAAGAATTGGGCCGTTATTTGTCACAGAATTGGAAAACCCTAAACAGCACCTGGAAGCCATCATCCCTGCCGAGGACGAACCGTACCTCAACCCAGCTCTCTTAAGTGAAGACTATTTTGACGCTGATGCCATTTCAGCGGCGGTCAGCCTTGCAAACGACGGTTTACCATTCGGGGAACCAA
>Ga0315291_10005814_pt1 | contig 15406 bp, 13 predicted proteins | sample YL17G12_20_MG_FD_203070 | JGI IMG/M metagenome (GOLD analysis project Ga0315291, IMG submission 203070) | Sediment microbial communities from Yellowstone Lake, YNP, Wyoming, USA - YL17G12_20 | ecosystem: Environmental > Aquatic > Freshwater > Lake > Sediment | place: USA: Wyoming | collected...
CATCTTTGTTGTATGGATCATTGTATCTTTTTACCCAAAGTTGATTACCGTTTGGGTCATACTTTATGGTAACACAATCTGCCCCTGTTACATTGCCGACACTATTCCCAGTCACATATACATTGCCTGCACTATCAACCGCAATATCATAAGCGTGATCACCAGAATTTCCTGTTCCGTCGTATCTTCTCACCCAAGCAGTATCAACAAGTTGTGCAAAGGCAGGAACTGCCCAGAGCATAAATAAGATCACCATGAAAGCTATTTTTAAAACATTATGCTTTCTCATAAAGCCCTCAACTCTAAAAATGTTTATGGTTCACTACTACATCTCGTCTCTCTCCATATAGAAAGGGAATTAAAGAGTACGACAACTTATCACCCTGAAAGAACAGCATTTTCGTTTATTCCTCTTTTCTATAATTTAACCCTTAAAATACATTTTGCAAGGATTTTTTGAAAATATTTTTTTAGCGGAATACCATCAAGGTCTTGGGACTTCAGCCTTCCGTTAATGGAAACCTATCCTGAAACGGATCCGTAGGAAAGGTTTCTTGTACCTAAGAAAAGCGGGGAAACTCCACGCTTACAACAAACTCCAAACGCCAACCTCTAAACTGTTTTCAACACGGTGATGATCCACCTTTGAAAAGATAATTGATTAAATAAACAATATCTGAGACAGAGACTTTGCCATCGCAGTTGACATCTCCGACTCCTTGAATGGGAAGGGGCTCAGGACCGAATTTGAACAGATAGTTGATAAGATATACAATATCAGAAACATTTATTGCTCCATCTGCATTCACATCCCCTATGACTGCTGGTGGTTTATTCTGAGCGCAATATATTAGACTATCTCCAATCGAATCATCTGAGTGCACCATTTTAAGTCTGAGTGAATCAGACCATATCGTGAAATAAACAAAATGGTGAGATTTTTCAGAGTATTGTGTCCAACTACTCTCTGCTGGAGTATAAAGCGGTGCTCCGCCTCCTGCGGCAATCAGGTAAGTAACTCTATTTATAGGACCGTTTCTTTGATAAAAGTGGCTATGCCCGCTTAAGACCATATCTACCTTGTAATCTTCAAAAAGGGGGCAGAGAGTATCGATTAAGCCTGTGTTATTGTTATGTCCTCCAGCACAATAAGGATGATCGTGCATGAAAACAAAAACAAAAGTCTGGTTATAAGCTTTTAAAAGATCGGTTTTAAGCCATCGATACTGGGCACTTGAAGGTCCATAAGGTATTTCCGTATCCAGGCTGATAAAATGTGAATTGCCATAATCGAAGGAATAATAAGATTCAGTGTTATCTGGATTATTATGGGGAAGGTAAAAATAGCTGTAGTATAAAGGGCTTTCGTCTTCATGGTTTCCTATGGCATAATAAAATGGAACATTCTGGGCAAAGGCAGCGCTGGAGCAGATGGTGGTAAAATAAACTGCCCACTGGTTTTCATCGAATCCATTTGCCACTAAATCCCCAGTATGAATAACGAAATCAGGTTCATACTCAACCATTCTATTTACTACTGCTAAATGGCTATCAGGTTGCGTTCTGGTATCACCATAAACGCTGAAATCAAAAGTGCTGTTAATAGAAACAGCAGTTCTAAAAGTATGGTCTGGTGTTTGTTTCCCTTCAAATAACACCCGGTAATGATAAATAGTATCTGTTAGAAGTCCGGTTAAAGTTAAACTGTGAGCTGTTTTCAGAGAAACATCTTTCTTCTCGCTCCCATCGCCGGCTGTTAATCCATATTGGATAACTGAACTATCTAAAGTCGCTGTGCGCCAGCTTATGATGATAGCATTCTGAGTCACAGATGATAAATAAGGTCCCTTTTGGGGAAGTCCTTCTATTATCTCACCCTCAGCCTGTCTGGTGATATATCTGCTCCCCCTGGTGGTATAAGTGCCCTGAGCAAAGGTGGTCATTATCAAGAGTACAACGGAGACTATTCCCAGTAAGATCGGTATCTTCAACCCAAAAAGTATTTCCAATAGGTTATCCTTTTTCATTTTGTCCTTCGCTTGAAAAAATAAACTCTGGCTCGATAAATCGAACCACTACATTTAACGTTAAGCAAGGCTTGATTTATTAAGCCTTTTTATTCTGAATATGCGGTTGAATATCAACAACAGCAAGACTCCCCACAAAACTCCATAAAAAATCCCGGCCATAACATCTAAGGGATAATGAACACCCACATAAATGCGGGAGAATGAAACCAAAAGCGCAACAGATAACCAGATAATCCATGCTCTACGATAGAAAAAGGTTAGAATTGTACCTGCACCAAAGATATTAGCTGAATGGGAAGAAGGGAAAGAACCAGATTGAGAACAGCCGGCTAAAAGATGAACCTGTTGAAAGATGTTGCAGGGTCTGACTCTTCCGATCCAGGGCTTGAGCCACAAATTTACCGAAGCATCAGTTATCCCCAAGATAATCAAAAGTAAAATTGCTACTATTCTTTCTTTTTTCTTTCCAAAGATAAACATGGCCAGAATAATCAAGAAAAATGGAATTCTCCAGTATTTAAACTCAGTTAAGATCGGCATCAAAAAGTCGAAAAAGCCATTCTGCAGTTTCAGATTGATAAAAAGAAATAGCTCTTTGTCCAGTTTAATCAGAAAATTCAAAAGCTCAATAAACATATTTACAATTCCTGTCATTGCGAGGAGTTCCGCTTTTGGCGGAACGACGAAGCAATCTACACAAATAAACGGATTGCTTCGTCTCGCTTGAGGCGGACTCGCAATGACAATTACAGATCCCTGTTGGTCTCCAGACCAACAGAGTCAAATCTCACGAACAATTTTCTTTGATTTTAAAAAATTCTCCACCTCTTTTAGTGTCGGAATTCCTTCTCTGCCACCTAATTTTCTACATTTTAAAGCGGCGCAGGCAGAGGCAAACTGGATAATCTTTCCCATTCTCCATTTTCTTAATAGTCCGTAGATAAAACCGCCATGAAATACATCACCTGCTCCGGTGGTATCGACTACGTCGATTTTAAATCCCGGGAAATAATTTACTTTTTGAGAATCTGTCCATAAACATCCTTTTTCAGATAATGTGATAACCACACATTTGAATCCAATCTTTTTCAACTCTAAACAGGCCTGGCTTAAATCTTTGAGTCCAGTATAATCATAAGCAAATTTCTTGGAAACAACTAAATAATCCACGTAAGGAAAAAGGGATTCGATATTTTCCCTCAGGCTGCCTAAGTCCAATATGACCTCAGAACCGTCCTTTCTCGCTTTTTTAGCCAGAAAAATATTTGCTTCTATGTCTCTACCATCTAAATGAAGATATTTGAACGAAACCTTTTTCAAAAAGGAAAGCTCTTCTGGTTTAATCGGGCTCATCTTTATTCGGTCCAAAGCCACAGTCCTTTTGCCACTACCTTTATCCACCCAGATGAAAGCCTTTAAACTTTTCACTTTTTTATCCACTATTAAAAAATCTGTGTTGACCTTAAATTTTTCTAACTCAGAACGGATGAGCTTTCCTTCGTAATCATCTCCGACCTTCCCCACAAAAGCCACTTTTGCACCTAATTTTGACAGAGCCGCCATAGCTGTAGGAACTGGACCACCTCCTTGGATTGAAGAAGCTAAAACATCTATCTTTTCATCCAGTCCGGGATAGGGGTCTAAAATCGAAAGGTAATCTAAGGCACAGATTCCCACGCCCAGGCAGTCCCATAAGGGATCCGTAGGATCAAAATCAAACTTTTTCAAACTCAATTTCTCCTCTGGTATTATCCTTTAATTCGTCTTGTAACCTTGAAAAGACCCCTTTATTAAAATCTATCTCCATTCTGACCTTATCTCCAAAAGCTAATTTTTTTACTTCGACTTTTTCTTTATTTAAGATTTTTTGAACCTGGTCAAAGTATTTTTTTGGAAAAACCATGGAGAGTTCTTCTCTATGTTCTTTTCTAACAGGAATGCAGTTTTTTAAAACCCTTAAGGCAGATTCATAATAAGCCTTGGAAAGGCCTCCGGTGCCTAATTTGACTCCACCGAAATAACGGGTGACTACTACTAAAATATCTTTTAAATTCTGTGACTTAATTGCAGATAAAATTTGTTTCCCCGCAGTTCCAGAAGGTTCACGATCATCGATGGACTTTGAAACTTCTCCTTCTGAAATGACATAGGCATAGGGATTATGAGTAGCATCGTAAAATTCTTTTTTTATCTTTTCAAGAGATGCCTTAGCCTCTTCTTCTGAACTAACCGGTATGGCAGTGGTTATAAATTTAGAACCCTTAATTAGAAGCTTATTCCTTTTTATTTCTTTGATACTGTAATAATCATCGTGGCTTTCTTTCATCTTCAAGTCCTACGGATCCGTTTTCTCAGTTTTTTTCTCCATGAACTGCTGGATCAATCTTTTAAATCTGCTACCATAGATTAGATCGAATTTTTCCATATCATCCGGTATTAGAGATTCAGCTTTTAACCTGACCAGAGCCGCTTCTTTTTTAGCCTCCCCTAAAGTCAACTCCCCGCTTTTGATTTTTTCACAGGCTTGATCCACGATCTTTTTTAGTTTCTTTAATTTCTCCTCTGAATCCAGATATTCTTTCATAAATATCTCAAAACTAAATCTAAATCCCCGGTCCCATTAATCGGGATAGCACCAATCCTGACCAGTTCCTCAAAGTTCTTATTATCCTCTCTTGTCACTACAAAAAGGGGCTTCCCTTGGTCAATAGCTTTTTTAGCCGCATCCATTGTTCCTGAGGTATTATCTTCAGTTTCCACCACTATCACAGCTTGAGAAAGACCTACGACTATTCGGTTTCTTGCCATAAGCTGACCTACATTCACCTTGGTATTCAGAGGATATTCAGTTAAAAGAGCACCATTCTTGCTAATCTCAACTGATAGGTTAAGATTTTCCCTGGGGTAGATATTATTTAAGCCGGAGCCTAAAACTGCATAAGTTTTACCTTCTTTGGCCAGTGCTCCTAAATGGGCACCGGTATCGATCCCCCGGGCTAAACCGCTGACCACCACCCCACTTTTTTCTACTAACTTTTTCCCGATCTCAGTTGCATCTTTTATGCCTTCGTAAGTAGCATTATGAGTGCCAACAACTGCTACGAACATACCATTAGATAAGGGGAATTCACCTTTAAAATAAAGTAAAGGGGGTGGATCATCGATCTCTTTTAGACTTTGTGGGAATTCCTCGTCTAATATGGTCTTGATCCCGATACCCTGTTCCTCTAAGAAAGATATGTGCTCCTCGATCTCAGCAAATTTCTCCTGAGATTCAAAGATTTCCTTGGCCTTCTCTGGATTCATTCTGGGAAGCTTAGAGATCTGTTCTAGGGTGGCTTTGAAGATATTCTCCGGTGAACCAAAGGTCAAAAGTAGCTGTTGAAACCTTTTGGGTCCGATTTTCGCCACTTCTCTTAAAGCTATGATGTATTTTCGATAGTCCAACACTTCATATCCTTTTAACTAATATACATTATTTTTTAAATCAAAAAAGTGAATTTTGGATTATAAACCTTTAAGTTTATCAGAATGAATCTTCTGTTAATGGATTAAAGTAAAGTTAAAGTCTCAAGACCTTGAGGCTTTACACTCCAGTCATTCTTCCCAGGAATTATAATTTTTCGGAGATCCCTCAGGAAATTGTATAAATCCTCTCCCCTCGAAAAAAATAAGCTCCATTCCGAAGATGGATGAATCTAAATTCAATCTATTCAGTATCCCCTGAGCCATCTTTCCTTCTGCTATTTTAGGAGAACGGGGGAAAGTAACCAGCTCAATCGGGATTATCTCCGCTTGAAAAAGATTTTTACCATGCAGTGTAACTTTCAAAATAATGCTCTGGTTATTTTTCAAATCTTTCTGGTCAAATACAAAATTTCCCAGGCTGTAGGCGATGAGTCTTCCTTTATATAATTCTATCCCCTGAAAAGTATGAGGATGATGACCAACGATTATATCTGCACCACAGTCAATTACCATATGGGCTAAGCTTTTCTGATATTCTGCAGGAAAATCATCATACTCAATCCCCCAGTGAAAAGAGACTACCACTAAATCCGCATCCTTTTTTACTTTTTCTATATCTTCAATTATCCAGGAAGATTTAATTTTTGCAACTCCAGGACTATCTTTCCCTGCATAGACAGCACCAGGAGAAAAGTCGTACCCCAGAAAAGCAATCTTAAGATCGCCTAAATCAAAAATTGCAGATTTTCTGGCTTCTCTTATATTTTCCCCCGCACCGATAATCTGAAAATTATTTTGTTTTAAAAGTTTGAGTGTCTCCTCAAAAGCTTTTCTGCCATAATCGTAGGAATGGTTATTGGCTAAGTTGAGCACTTTAAATCCAGCGTATTTTAATCCTTTTATCGACTCAGGATTCCCCCGGAAAGCATAGATCTGGTCTCCTTTCATCCCTCTTTTGGAAATAGGAGATTCCAGATTTCCAAAAGTAATCTCTGCAGAATTGGTTATATTAGCGATATTTTTAAAAGGATAAAGGTATCCTTCTTTTTTCATATACAAATCTACACCCCGGGAAAGCATAATATCACCAACTAAGATAAGACTATGCTCCCTGGGTAAAAAGATATTTTCCTGCCCAGAAGAATTTTCTATCTGTGGGTTGAAAGGTGATAGAAAAAAGAATAAAAGAAAAAAAGAGAGAAGAAAGAACTTTTTAAACGGGTGTGTTGAAGAAACCATTCTCGGGAGAAATATTATGTAGGGACAGGGCTTGTCCCTGTCCTAATGCTAATAAGGACAGCCACGCGGTTCGACAAGCTCACCGTCCCGAGTCCGCCTCTGGCGGAAAGGAAGGGCTGTCCCAACATTCTTTTCTATGTTTTTAAACAATTCCAAACATTAACTTAATAATATTTTTATTCTACCGAGGCAAAGAAAAGTCTGCCGGTTAAAAGTTCTAAGGCATAAAGGAGATTTTCGCTTTTGGTTTTGAAATCAGAAAGATAGATTTCTTTAACCGGCTCGGCTGAAGGGAAGTTCATCTTTAATGGGTTCACATACCTTCCGCCCATCTTACATCTATAATCTAAATGTGGACCTGTAGCCAGACCAGTTGCCCCCACCCTGCCGATCATCTCTCCCTGGTTAACCCTTTCTCCTTTTCTTACACCTTCTGTAAAAGTGGAAAGGTGTCCGTAGGAAGTAATTAATCCGTTCGAATGTTTTATCTCTACTGTTTTACCCAAACCTCTTTTCCAGCCGGCGAAGATAACTATTCCATCTGCAGATGAAACCACAGGTGTCCCATAGGGTGCGGAATAATCTACCCCGTAATGGGGTTTGTAGGTCTTAAACACTGGATGGAGCCGTGAAAAAGAAAACTTTGACGAAATCCTCCGGTAATTCAAAGGGGATTTTAAGAAGGCTTTTCGCAAAGACTTGCCTGAAGGGTCGTAATAATCTTTATGTCCGAAATTATCCTGGTATAAAACAGCATCATATTTCGTTCCTGAAGCTTCGTATTCAGCAGCCAGGATATCACCATAACTTACGAACTTCCCATCCCTCTCGAACACTTCATAAATTAATTTAAACTTATCCCCTTGCTTGGGCTCGTTCAAGAAGTCTATCTGCCAGGCAAAGATATCGGAGAATTTCATGATCAGCTCTGGACTTTCTCCTTTATCTTTCATCTCCTCCCAGAGGGAATTCTCTATCTTTCCTTCTAAGCCCTTTACGATCCGGGTAAGTTTAACTGACACAGAATAGGCAACCAGGTCTCCTTCTTTATTTACAACCTTATATTTTTCCAGAAACCCCTTATGGTATTCGAAAGAGAGAAGGGAATGGTCAGCAGTAGCCAAAAGCGTGAAGAAATCACCGGGCTTACATTTTCTTAAATCCAAAACTTTTGAAAGAGATTGAGTCAGATCAGAAATTACTTCTGCGGGAAGCCCTTTCTTAAAAAGGGAGAAGGCTAAAGTTTGATTCCTCTCAATTGTCCCGGTAGTTATACACCCTAAGGTAAGGTCTGAGGTGAAAACTTTTTTCTCTTCTGCGGTGGGGAGTACGCACGACTTAGTGAAAAAAAGACTTAAAAGATAAAACAGTCCTGCTGATAGAACCAAACCTCTTATAATTTTTATGACTTTTTTCAAAACCGTTCCTTTTATTCTAAAGATCCGTTCTCGGATCTAAAAAACCTCTGCTGAGAATATATAGATTTCAGTATCTTTATTCTTCCAGCAATCTTTATCATAGATACCGGCCTTGAAGCAGGTCTGTTCCAGAAAAGTTTTTCGGTCCCAGTTATTTTCAGTAGCAACCTGGGGCAAAAGCAAGCCGGAATTATATCCTTTCCGAATCAGAATCCCATGTGTTCCAACCTGTATTTGATTCACATCCGTTATCTTTTTCAAAGGGGTTAAGGCTGAGATCTCTATCTCTAAGTCTTTTAACTCTCCTTTTGTAACCGGAGTGAATCTGGGATCATTTAAAGCTGCGGCTTCTGCCATCTCCTGCACAGTTTGATAAAGTGGCTTGATCGCCTGAATATATCCGATACATCCTCTGAGCATCCCCTGTTTTTTTATGGTTACAAAAGCACCGCGATTTTCCTTGAGTATTTGTGAAGTTATATCATACTCGGGGCATTTTACACCTTTTACTTTGCACTCTATCGTCTCCTTAGCAATCCTGAGCAAAAGAGTCTTATCCTTATTTGAAAGTCCAGATTCTGCTTTCTTTTTCTCATCCTCTTTTTCTGTTTTACTCTTTGAAGGACTGCCTGGATTTTTCCTGGAACTGTAAAAAACTGCTGACACATAACCTACCACCTGTGACTTATCTCCGGTTACATCTCCGGAATTAGCATATTTGACCACTTTTGATTGGTCAGCTCCTAACTCCTTAGCTGCGATCATAGCGGTGATTATCGGTCCTCCGCCACAGGCTTCACACCGGTCAGAAGAGAGGTCCTCAAAAAATGCCTTCGGATTAAAGGAACCCACATCTTTTATGACCACGCTGTCTAATCTAACCGCCTCCGCATAAGGGTGAAAATGTGAAAGGTCCGAGCTGGCAACGATCAAGGCATCTTTATCTTTCAAAACTTTAGCCAGAGCTTTTCCTAAAACCTCATAGGTTTCATAATTATCCTCTGGTCCAAGCACTATAGGGATAAGATTAAATTTCCCCAGGACTATCTGCAGAAAAGGCAACTGAACCTCTAAGGCATGCTCTGCTCTTGTCCCGGAGGAGGTATGCCCTACCTCTGAGAGATAAATCCTGTTGTCCATTTTAGAAAGCTCCAAAGCTAACTCCTTATCCACTGAGATCGTCCCCAAGGGAGTCTGGTAAGCTTTTCCATTGTAAATTGAAGCGCCTTGAAAATAAGCTGAATGGGAAGGGGAGATGACAACTACTGTCTGGTATTTTAAACCTTCTAACGTTTTATAACCATAGGCTGCTACCTGCCCGGAATAAAAATAGCCAGCGTGAGGTGAGATCAAGGCAACTATTTTTCCCGGGAACTCTTCTTTTTTTGCCTTATTATAATAATCGGCAATTTCTTTGGTCAACTTTACCGGGTCTGAAGGATAAAAACCTGTTGGACCGGCCCAGGCTGGTTTCCTTACCTCCTCAGTTTGAACTCCTTCTTTTTTCATATCCCTAGCCTCCGCTTTAAGGTGAGAGAAATCCTTAAAGCAAAACAAAAAAATAGATATTGTTGAAAAAATCAAAACAAAAATTTTAAAAATTCTCATAAAAAATAAAGTTTAATTTTTGGAATGCACTCTGGAGTGTAAACCTTTCCAAATTTGGATCCGTAGGATAGGTTTATCTAAAAAGTAATGCTAAAGCTTTACACTCCATAAACTACATCAACCCTCTTTCCCTCAAACTCACATAATTATCATTCCCGATGATTATATGGTCAAGCACATCAATTTCCATCAGTTTCCCGACCTCGACTATTTTGCGGGTTACCCTTAAATCGTCTTCAGAAGGCTCAGGCTCTCCAGAAGGATGATTATGGGCTAAAATCAAAGCGGCAGCACCGTATTCGATTGCCGGGCGAAAAACCTCCCGGGGCTGGACTATATTAAAAGTCAAACTGCCGATGGAGATAACCTCATCGTGAATTAAACGGTTTCTGATATTCAAGTATAATCCCCGAAAATGCTCCTTCTGCAGTTTTCTCATTTCCTCTAAATATTTATAAACATCCTCCGGAGTCCTTATGGTTGGAATTCTCCCTTTATCCTCCAAGAAAAACCTCCTGCCCAGCTCAAAAGTGGCAACTATCTGGCAGGCTTTTACCTGAGGAATCCCTAAGGTATTCATCAATCTCCCTACATCTTTTTCCTGAGCAATCGCTTTAGAGCCATAGTCTTTGATTATCCTCTCAGATAACTCGATTACATTTAAGCCCTTATATCCGGTGTTCAAAATAATAGATAGAAGCTCACTATTCCTCAGAATATCCGGACCATATTTGATTAACTTCTCCCGGGGCTTCTGGTCCTCCGGTAACTCCTTTATCCTGATCTGGTAATTCTCTTCCATGACTATATCTTCTAATGCAAAGCTTCAACAAAGTTAATAAATGATTTGGTAAAAGGAAAGAAAAAAATAATAAAATAACTAATAACGAATATCGGATTACGGATAAAAAAAATAAAGAAAAGACATGAACATGATAAGGTTTTCGCCAGCGTAGAGAGAATGGAGTGCAAGAACTTGCTCTTGCATTTTTAAAGAGATATTAGCTTTGTTGATATAAAATAGCTTGATGAATCAAGCCCTCTACAAAAAATCCTATCATTGCGAGGAGCCTCGCCGTTGGCGGGACGATGAAGCAATCCCTTCCGTAGGGGCATATCGCTATATGCCCTTACAAAACAATCTGTAATTGGATGGTATTTGCCCAATTCATTGGGTAATTTATTTTCGGTAGGTCGGACATTCCTGTCTGACCCTGGCGAACAGACAAGAATGTCTGTTCTACCAGTTTTTGCTCGATGAATCGAGCAACTACAAGACATCCTTCCGTTGCCATCCTAGAAACGGATCCGTAGTCTAGGACAGGAGTTGTAACGCTACAGTCATTTTATTTTTTATTCATAATTCGATATTTGTCATCCATCATTTAGTTTAAGATTTATATTGACAATCGTCAATCACTCTATATATTCAATCTTCAATAAATCGCCTAACCCCGCCTTTTGGCGGGGGCGGAGGACCCAATTAATTGGGGCGAGTTTCCTCCTGTTATAAGTAGGAGGGATAGGGTTAGCTCTTGACCCGAGCCCGTCAGCTAACTTCGTAGGCGTAAGGAGAGAGGAACTAAAAAATCTTTTAGACCAAGAGATTTCTCCTGGTCTTTTTTATTTAGTAGCCCCCTTTCCAAACTTGAATGTCAAGAAATGCAGGAAGGAGGTTAGCATATGAATGAGAATAACCCGGGTATAGCTCAGGGAGCTGGCAAGAGTGAGCTCAGAAGGGATGTATCCATCTGGGGTTCCTATATGTGGGGCTATGCAGATGTAGGGGCGGATATATATGTGGCTTTGGGCCTAGTAATGGCTTATGCACAGGGAGCATCGAGCCTGGTATTTGCCTTAGCCGGGTTTGTGTATATGATGATTGGATTCGCTTATACCGAATTAGCCTCTGCTTATCCGGTTGCTGGAGGAGGGCACTATTTTGCCCTGAGGGGCTTAGGAGATTTCTGGGGATTTTTAGGAGGATCAGCTTTGCTTCTGGATTACACCATAGACATTGCTCTTTTTGCCACTGCTTCAGCTGGCTATCTAAATTTCTTTATGCCATATATTCTGGGCCGTCCAATAGAGAGCTTCGTTACAAATTTAGGTCCTTTGCATAATGTCAATCCTGTCTGGTGCCTTGAAACTCTGTTTCTGATTGCTATTTTGATCCTGGTAAATATAAAGGGTGTAAAAGAGTCATCATTCCTGAATTCGGTTATAGGAGCAGTTGACCTTATAGCAGAAGGAAGTATAATCATCTTTGGTTTTGTTTTTGCATGGAAGCCGGAACTATTGGCTCATCAGTGGAATACCCAGTTTCCATCCTTACATAATTTCATGTACAGTTCATCTCTGGCAATCATCTCCTTTGTTGGTTTAGAGTCTATCTCCCAGGCAGCACAGGAAACCCGAAGACCAGCCAGCGTGATTCCTCGTACCTCTTTAGCTTTGATATTTACGGTATTTATATTTGCAGTCTCTTTTTCCACTTTAGGGTTGGGTATATTGCCCTGGCAGACCTTTGCTAAGCATATGGGTGATCCTGTAGCTACACTTGCCCATTCCATTCCTTTTATTGGAATGATTGCCGGACCTTTTGCTGCCATTTTAGGTGCTACTATTCTTTTCATCTCTTCTAACACTGGAGTTATGGGTGCTTCTAGGTTAACCTATTCTTTAAGTCAGTTTAAACTAATCAGCCCCTGGTTTGATTCGGTTCATCCAAAATTTCACACTCCGGTAAGGACTATAGTTATCTTCTCTATGGTGGCTGTTGTTCAGACTGTCCTATCCTTCCTGACTCCTTCAGCTATGGATACATTGGGGAATATGTATGCTTTTGGAGCCACTTTAGGTTATACCTTGGTATTCATAGCTTTAATTAAACTCAGGTTCTCAGACCCTTATACCCCCAGACCTTATAAGATGCCACTGAATTTAAAACTAAACTACAGGGGGAAAAAAGTAGAGTTCCCTATTCTTGGAATCATTGGGATGTTAGGAGTAGCTACCATTCTTTTTGAGGTCGTACTAACCCATACTATTGGTAGGATAGCAGGACCTGCCTGGGTTTTAGCTTGTTTTGTCTATTATGCTTTGTATAGAAGAAAAGAGAAGATACCAGTATTCAAAAGTATAAAACGCAACTGGGAAAAGGAGCAGATAGAGATTTTAACTTCAGCGGAGGAATATGATTTATTAGAACAATATAAAAACGCTTTAACGGAAAGGGATAAAAGGAAAGCACAGACGAAATGAGAAGATTCTCATTGAGTCATTACCGAGTTTTTTGTATTGACAATCCTTTGCTGGTTTATATATTCAGTTTTCAATGACTCAGATAATCCGGAGACAGAGAGGAGCCAATTTGGCATAAAGTAGAGGTGTAAAAGTGTGACTCGGACCCGTCAGTTAATTTCGCAAGCGTGAAGAGTAGGATGAAAATATAAATAGTATAGACCACTGGGTTTTCATTGGTCTTTTTTCTTTAAGGGAAAGATAGCAACTTGAAGAACAAAATGGCTCAAATTCATTCAACTGAAAAATTAGAGCTTCGTCGGGATGTCTCGGTCTGGGGCTCTTATATGTGGGGATTTGCGGATGTGGGAGCAGACACCTATGTGGCTTTAGGCCTGGTGATGGCTTATGCGCAGGGAGCTACCAGTTTGGTCTTTGCTTTAGCCGGTATAGTCTATATAATGATTGGTTTAGCATATACGGAGCTTGCCTCAGCTTATCCTGTGGCAGGAGGAGGTCCCTATTTTACCCTGCGGGGTTTAGGTGATTTCTGGGGGTTTGTGGGTGGCTCAGCTTTACTTTTAGATTATACCATAGATATTGCCCTTTTTGCTACTGCCTCAGCCGGCTATATAAATTTCTTTATGCCCTATATCTTAGGAAGAGATATAGGAAGCTTTGTCCTCTCGATTGGTCCATTTCATGAAGTACATTACTTCTGGTGTATAGAGACTTTGATTTTGATTTCAATTTTGATCTGGGTCAATATTCGAGGTGTAAAAGAATCCTCCTTTTTGAACGAGCTGATCGGGGTTCTTGTAATCATTACCGAATCAGCCCTGGTTATTATGGGATTCCTGTTCGCCTGGAAACCAGAACTTTTAGTCTTACAGTGGAAGACACAGTTCCCCTCTCTGCATAATTTTATGTATGGCTCTTCTTTAGCTATTATCTCTTTTGTGGGTTTAGAGTCTATCTCCCAAGCTGCTCAGGAGACCAGAAGGCCAGCAACTATAATACCCAGGACCTCCTTAACTTTGATTTTTACTGTATTTATCTTCGCCGTTGCTTTCTCCACCTTGGGCTTGGGAGTTCTGCCCTGGCAGGAGTTTGCCAAACATATGGATAATCCGATTGCTATTTTATCCAAAGCCATCCCTTTGATTGGATTTATGGCAGGTCCTTTTGCGGCTGGTTTAGGTGCTTTAATCCTTTTCATCTCCTCTAATACCGGAGTTATGGGTGCCTCAAGACTAACTTATTCTTTAAGTAAATTCGGGATTATAAGCCCCTGGTTTAATGCAGTTCACCCAAAGTTCAGAACACCAGCTCGCACTATCATAATCTTCTCAATGATAGGGATAGTGGAGACCGTTCTTTCCTTCCTTACCCCTTCAGCTATAGACACCTTAGGAAATATGTATGCCTTTGGCGCCACCCTGGGATATACACTGGTCTTTATCGCCTTAATAAAACTTAGGTTCTCAGATCCTTACACTCCCAGACCTTACAAGATGCCCTTAAATTTGAGATTGAAATTTAAGGGAAGGAAAGTTGATTTCCCACTGCTTGGTGTCATTGGGATGTTAGGAGTAGCTACCATTCTTTTTATGGTAGTCCTGACTCATACTATTGGCAGGATAGCCGGACCTGCCTGGATTCTACTATGCTTTATCTATTACGCTTGGTACAGGAAAAAAGAAAAATTCCCCATATTTAGAAGCATCAAACATAACTGGGAGAAGGAACAGATTGAAGTTTTAACCTCTGCAGAAGAATATGATTTATTAGAACAATATAAGAATGCCTTAGCTGAAAGGGATAAAAAGAGAATGGAGATAAAATGAAAAGCTTTTCCATGAATTCACCTAAGAATTTAACCCGTCTGGATTATTACCAGATTATTACAAGCATTTTGATGACTTTTTTAGGTGGGTTAATTCTTTTCAGAGCTTTGTTCTCTGGAATCTTTATCCTTACCCTTTTAGTAGGTGGAGGGCTTTTAGGTTTAGGGATTTATAGATTGAGCTTTATCTACAAATATCTAAAGAGAAGAAAAAGTTAATGCCAGTTCAAGTCTCTTTATTGGGAACAGTAATCGCTATAGCTTTCTTCCTTTCTATAGGTGGGATTCTATGGTGGATGCTTCATCCTCCTCCTCAGATTAAACCAGAGGTAGCTAAGGCTCGCAGGTCAGTTGAGGCATTGAAAAGGATTCTGGTCCCTACTTCCGGGATGCCTTATTCAGAAAGGGGAATTGAACTTGCCTGCAGGTTAGGGGCTGAACATCAGGCGGAGATTGTGTTGACCTATGTGATAGAAATCCCTCGCACTCTGCCTTTAGAAGCTCCTATGCCTGAAGCTGAGGAGAAAGCCAATCAGGCTCTGAATCGCGGGAAG
>Ga0315291_10005815_pt1 | contig 15404 bp, 11 predicted proteins | sample YL17G12_20_MG_FD_203070 | JGI IMG/M metagenome (GOLD analysis project Ga0315291, IMG submission 203070) | Sediment microbial communities from Yellowstone Lake, YNP, Wyoming, USA - YL17G12_20 | ecosystem: Environmental > Aquatic > Freshwater > Lake > Sediment | place: USA: Wyoming | collected...
GGCCGCGAAGTGCTCGGCGGCCTTGAGCAAAGCGGCCTGCGCTGCGGGGTACCTGGGCGCGATCTCTCGCAGGAAATCCGGCGCCGTGCGCCGGCGGCTGCGCGTCACGTCCAGGCAGTAGTCCCAACTGGTGGGCGGGTTCCTCACCCACCACTCGTAGACGCCGAGGCCGTTGCGGAGGCGCCATTTGCCCGCCTTGTCTGGCGGGTCGGCTGCCAGCCTGCTCTCCGGCGTGCGCGCGTGGCGGACGGCCTCCTTCAGGGCGGCCAGCTCGGCCGGGCGCGCGTCGAACGTGCCCACCTTGCGGCCGATGAATACGGCGCCGAAAGCGGGGCAGATGTCGAGGGCCGTGCCGGCCCGCTTCTGATCCGCGCTTATCGGCTCGGGGCCGCGCATGTTGCCGTATGAGCCGCGCCCGTAGAAGAGCCCTTTCTCGTCATCGAACCCGCAGACCACGTCCCACTCGGCGTTCGTGAACGCATGCCATACCAGGGCGGGCCGGCCGGCGCGTATCTCCTCCTTGACGCGGGCGATCATCTCGCCGATGCGGGCGTCCACCTGCTCGCGCTTGTCGCCCAGCGGGGACTCTTCGGCCTCGTATCCGAAGAGCCGGATGAGGTCCTTCATGTCCATCGGCGCGCTGCACGTAGGCGCGCACGGGCACGGCCCGGCCAGGCGGAACGCCATGCTGCTGATGCCCTGGACGTAGGCCGTCGAGTACGGCTCTCCCCGGTGTGTCATGACCACGCGGACGCTCTCGAACATCGCGTCCGTCACGCGGTAATGGTCAACGCCTTGCAGAAGCACGCGACCCGCCGGCTGCGCCTCCTTCATCGTTGCCTCCTGTGTTGTATCGCATGCCCCGGCCCAAAGGCTCAGAGCCATCGCCACAACTCCTGTCCGCATCGTGCGACTCATCATGCCTGCTCTCCTCATCGTCTGAGTGCGCTGGGCTGCGTGTCAGCACTTGGCCAGGACGCGCTCGGCCAGCAGTCGGCGCCGCCGGCCATACTCGTCCTGAGCCGCGCGTTTCAGCGAGCGTTCCAGCGCGGGGGCAGCAAAGCGCATCTCCTCCACGGCCGCGGGCAGGTCCGTCTCGCTCAGGGCGAGCAGCGCGTACCAAAACGGGAAGAAGCGCCACTTGCCGGTCCCCAGGCGCGCGGCCTTGAGCGACTGCATGCCCGCCTTCAGCAGGCGTTCGGGCTGAGCGTCCCGCAAGCCGCCGGCCGTGATGTGCCGCCAGACCGCCGGCGTGCATCTTCCGCAGCAGTACTTCCCCGTATCGAGCGAGTAGCGAAGCAGTCGCTCCGTCATTCCGGCTGTCGCCCGCTCAAGGGCGTTGCGCACGGCCGGCGCCCGCACGCCAAGCAGGAGCAGGGCGCGGCACGCCTCTTCGCCCAGGATGTGGCGCGCGCCCCCGCCCGAGCCGATGGCATCGCCCGTGAAGATACGGACGCCCTCGGCCCGGTCGCTGTCCGTCATGGCGAACATGTCGGCATACGAGCCGGGCAAGCCCTGCCGGCCGGCGATCCAGTTCGCCGCCTCGCTGCGCTCGGTGCGGGACGGCTTGGCGCCGTAGAAGGACGCGGCGTTCACCGCGTCCACCGTTCCGGCCAGGCTGTTCTCGTTCAGCAGACCCACGTGCGCTCTCCTCTGAACCATGCTCTGTCGGTGCCGCCTGACGAGCGCACTTGCTCAGCCGCTCGCCTACGTCTGGGAGTCGGGGCAGAGGCAACAGGCGCCGCCCAGGTAGTTTACCGTCTCGATCGGCGTTCCGCACGAGACGCAGGGCTTCCGGCAGTTTGGTGACAGCGTTCCCACGCTGTCTCTACGGCGGCCCGGCGGCTTCCCCCTCGGGCGGATTCTGCGGCGTGCGGGAGGCGCGCCACACTTCGTGCCCGTCGAACGGGTGCTTCAGGACGAAGTCTCCGCCGCCCTGAGGGCCTGCTCCCACGCCGGCCACCTCCGTGCCGCTCTCATTGTACAGGGCAAGGCCGCAGCCGTAATCGGCCAGGCCCAGCCCGATCCGCTTGACGCCCTCCGCGTCGTGGATGCGCATGCCGCTGATGTCGTCGGCCCAGTAGGCGAAGGTCGCGCGGTTGTGGCCGTCCGCATCGCGGGTGTCCATGCCGTAGCCTGCCGGCTCCTCCAGAGCCCCGACGCTTAGAGCCTCTAACAAGACCCCGCGTGAGCCGCGTTGCGCCTCCGGCCGGGTGGCTGCAAGGAGAGGCGACAGCGACGTGCTCGGGTCGGGCACGGCAAGGAGCCTCGACGCAGCAGACGACGGCCCGAGGCGCAGCCCGCAGGGACGGGCGTCCCTCGTCGCATGCCTGCGTCGCTCGGGCTTGGCGCACCCGGCCTTCGCAGCCGCAGTGGCTGCTACGGCGGAGTAGGCTTGGTCTCCTATGCGCGTCGCCCTCGCTTCTTGGCCTGCGACGAGATCCGCGCCGTCGCGGCCGCGGGGGGTTCTGTTAGAGGCTCTTAGGCGCGCTCTGCCCTTTTCATCCAGCAGGGTCAAGGCGGGCAGGCCCTTGGCCGATACGCCAAGCCGGGCCAACTCCCTACCGTCCGCGTCCACCAGCACGAACTCCTCGGCGCGCACGGTACGCGCGCCGCCGGCGGCCCGCGCCGCGCTGCCGTCGAAGAGCAGGTGGCAGACTGCACCGCCCAGGAACGCCGCCATCACGACGCCCACGACCGCTACAGATCTGCCTGGAGCTCTCATCGGCCAGCACCTCGTCACGGAGCAAAGGCATCGCTCGCCAGCACCCAGCAGTCGAAAGCGAAGCCCAGCGCGTCCTCCGTGCATTCGATCTGGAGGACGTTCTGGCCCGCCGGCAGGTCCACGCGGCCGAGCGGCGTCCAGCCGACCGTTATCGCGGGCAGGCCCCATGCTTCGGCGTCAATGTCCCTGTAATGGACCGCGTTCACAATCTTCCGGTCCGGGCCTGACATCTGCCACTCGCCGTCGTTCACGCGCCAGCGGAAGCCCCCGCGGAACCAGAAGCCGCGCGCCCAGAGCGCGTAGCGGCCGGCGTCGGCGACGTTGAACTTCCAGGCGGCCCTCGCGCCGGGCACGCCGGCCGACTGGAGCCATGCGCCGTTGCTCAGCAGCCGCTGCTCGTCGGCGTTGTCGGGCAGGTAGGCGCTCCCAGGAGGGAACGGGTCTTCGGCGATGTCCTCGCCCTCGAAAAAGACTAACCCGGGCGCGTTCATCTGGGCACCGGGGACGGGGCGCACGTGCCGGGCGGGCCAGGGCGCCAGTTCGCCCTTGCGAGGGCCCTGGACGATGACGGCCTCGATGCGGTCTATGTAGGTCCTGTGGGCGATGTCCCGGCCCTCCACCGGGCGGAGCCAGACGTAAGCGGCAGCCGGCACCTTCCCGCCCGCGGCCGTGTCGTACTCGGGGCCCTTCTGGAGCATCCCGCGGGCCTGGTGCCACCGGTCGTCGGCGATCAGCCGGCCGTGCTCGCCGCCGCCGTCCAGCGCGGCCGTCAGAACGTGCACCGGACGGCCGACTGATGGGACGTATAGCCATAGCTCCAGCGCCCACCTGCCATTCCACTTGTCGGTGCGGTACCAGAGGCTGACCTGCGTGTCGCCCGGCGGCAGGTCAGCCGGCCGCAGGCTGGCCACGTTGCGGAAGCGCACGTTGGGGGCGCCTGCCACGTTCTCCAGCAGGGCGCTGAAGTACCCGGCAACGGCTTGGCTCGGGTCGCCGACGGCCTCCGTGTCCACCTCCGTCACGGACACCTCGTCTTGCGTGATCTCGGGCGACCAGTGTTCGTCGAGCAGCACCACGTCGGCGCGAACTGCCGGCACGGTGAGCACAATGCCGACCACGACGCAGATGGCACACACACTGAGACTTCGATTCGCTCTCATCCTATCCTCCATCCGTTGTCACGTCGCTATGCGATTCCCCAGCGTATCTCTCCGCTGCCCGGTCCATGACGGCCGGTCCTGCACCCTCAGATCGGCGAGCGGCCTGGAAGTGTGCGATCAGCCGGCGCGCAAACTCCTGGTCCTTCAGGCCCGGCCCCTGCAGGCGCCCATCGGCAGCACTCTGGCCGCGGCGAGCGTGCGCACATTCCCGCCGGAGCGGTCATCCTGGCGGGGCCTCAGCCGCCCCCTGCGGGGGATTCTGCGGCGTGCGGGAGGCCTGCCACACCACGTGGCCGTCCGCGGGGTGCTTCAGGGACAGGTCTCCTCCGCCAGCTCCAGGGCCGACTCCCGCGCTGATGATCTCGGTTCCCCTCTCGTTGTTCAGGACGAACCCGCAGCCTTGCCGCTCCGCACCGAGGCCGTAGCGAACCGTGCCGTTCCAGTCCCAGATGCCCATGCCCGAGCCCTCGCCACTGGCATCGGCGCCGCACACGTAGCGATCACGGCCTTCGGCGTCCCTGACGAACAGGCCCCAAAAGGGCGCGAGGGGCGTGGGAGCGGAGCCGTAGCCCAGCAAGACGCGCTCTTTGCCCTCTGTGTCTTTGAGCACCAGCTGCGCTCCCTGCGCCTCCACTCTGAGTGCGCCGCGCTCCCTTCCCTCGTCGTCTACGAGGAGCACGGCCTTCGCGCGGACCACGTTCCCTGCCTCAGCCGCGTGTGCTGCCGTTCCGGCCAGCCGCTGGGCGGCGAAGCCGCCCAGGAACGCCGCCAACACCATGCTCCCAACAACGAACCCGTTCCGATACGCTCTCATGACGGTTCCGTCCTCTCTGCAGGACCTGCGTCTCCGCCCCGCGCTCTGGATGACTCGGGACCATACCACTCGCGCGGGCTACGGTAGCCGAACCGACCGCTGACGGCAACGTCCGCCCTGGTCGCGGACTCCTACGACTGACACGCGGGGCAGAAGTAGCAGGCGCCGCCCAGGTAGCTCATCTTCTCGATGGCTGTGCCGCACACAGGGCAAGGCTCTCCCGCGGCCCGGCTGTCCAGGATGCAGCGATAGCCGCCGGGCCTGCCCAGAAGGTCGCGCTCCGTGTCCCGCCCGCCGGCCGTGACGGCCACGACCCCAACGATGCCGGTCGTGCCGAGCTTGTCCCAGGCCAGCGGGCCGTCGGTCTCAAGCGAGGGGATTGCGCGGTAGTAGTGGCCGCTCTGGTCGTAGCCGTGGACGACGTACCATTCGCCGAACTCGAGATCGTAAGCGAGGCAGGGCGAGCCCTCGTCGAGGGCCTTGCGCACCATGTCCCACGCGAGCCGCTGCTTCTGGGCGAAGTCATCCTTTGACTTGTTGAGCACCGTCTCCTGCGTGTAGCCCACGTTCCGGCCGAGCCGCACCTGGTCGTCGCCCTCCCACGTGTAGGGGGCGCTGGGGCACAACTGCTTGTGGATGTTCAGCGCGAAGGCGTATCCGGTCGCGCCATAAAGCCATCCGTCCGTGACCTTCATGCCCAGGTAGTCCAGGCATCCGCCGATGCAGCCCATGTGCGTGACCCAGCGCGGCCTGGCCTTCAGTGAGTCCAGCATCACCCGTCTGCCCTCCTTTGGTCTCGCGTCATCCGGTGGATCGGCGTCCTCGGCGGCCAGCGCGGCCGCCATCTCGTCCGCCGCCGCAGCCAGTTCGGCCTTCACCGGTTTGAGCACATTCTCAACGTGCGCCTTCTGCTTAGAGAGGTCGTTGATGAACTGCTGGTAGCTTTCGCCGCCCTGGCCCGTGACGGCGGGGCGCAGAAGCGCCACGATGCGGTCGTAGTGGCCGGCCGCGGCCTCCAAGCGGGGCCGGGCCTGCTCGGCCACCGCGCCTGTCTGCTTCCGCAGCCACGCCGCGGCGGCCGTGGCGCCGGCCGTCGTCGTCTGCCCGTTGTTGAGCGCGCAACTCCAGACCCGATCCGGCGCCGACTTGAAGCACGGGCCACAGAACGGCACCTGATCCATCTTGGCAATCCAGGCATCCACGGCCTGGAGTCCGAACACGTGCTCCTCGGTACGGGCGAAGGGGCCGACGGCCCGGATCCGCGCGACGGCGTTCTGCAGGGCCTGACGGCGCGCTTGGTCCGCCCCCAGCGTCGGCGCAGCCGCATAGACGGCCCAGGAGTCATCCGGCCAGACGACCCGGTCCACGTAGCCGTGCGCCTGGCCAGGGTCGGCGGCCAGGCATGCGCCGAGCAGCCCGCGGTCTCCCGGGTTAGCGCTTGTGATGATGCCCCACCAGCACCACGGCGCAAACCCCTTCTCGCTCTGGACCTCCCAGCCGCCGTCGGCGATGACCACGGCGCCGCTGTCCAGCGCAGCGCGGACCGTGGCCGCGCGCTGCTTCTGGTAGGCCGCCGTGGGGCCCGGCTCGTCGGGACCCTGATAGCCGTGGACGGGCAGCTTCTCTACTCGCAGGCCCACAGCCGCTGCGACCGTGTCCATCTCCACGCCCTGAAGGCTGCCGTCCACGTGCCACCAGGCCGTGCAGTCTTCGCGCGGGTAGATGGCCGGGGAGAAGCAGTTGCTCGACAGGGCGTAGAGAGGTCGTTGTAGTCTGCCTCGCGTCCGAACAGGCGTGCGACGGCCTGGATGGTCAGCGTGAAGCTGCCCTGCTCGTGCCCGTTGCCTTTGAGGCTGAGCTTCGAGTAGTCGGGCATGGCAGGGGCGGCTGCGGGGGCGCTGGCCGGCGCAGGTCCGGACACTGCTGAACCCGACGGCTTCGGCTGCGGCCTGGTGACCACGGGCGCCGTGGCGCTCTTCCTGATGACGCAGATGCGCCGGTTCGGGGCGTCGAGCGCCCATAGGTTCCGGCCGTCCCAGGCGATGTCGGGCGGCCAGCCGCCGAACGGCCGCTCGGCCCAGTCGGCCAGGCGCCCGTCCGGGCCGCTCTTGAACATCGTGCGCGCGAAGTAGTCCGTGTGCCACACGCCGTCCTCCATCGCCGCGAAGCCGTTCGGGCACGTGCCGGCCAGGTACGGCTCCAGCCGGAAGGATTGATCGAGACCCTCGTCAGGGCTTCCCTTCGGCACGCGGTCCGGGCGCGCCGGGTCCACGACCCAGCCGGGGAAGAACCAGCTATCGGCGATCCAGAGCTTGCCGTTCACCATCGCCGCGCACATGGGGTCGGCGACGAACGGGATGGGGAACTCCGCTTCGACGGCGCCCGTGTCGGGATCTACCTTGAGCACGCGCTTCTTGTCGCCGCCCTGCACGACGGCCAGCTTGCCCTCCCACTGGCCGATGCCGCACGGCCAGACGTCCGCGAGCTTAAGCCGCTTCACCACGGCGCCGTCATCCGGCGAGATGCCGACTATCTCGCCGTCGCCCCAGACGAGCATCCAGAGGCGGCCGGACTGCCACGTCATCCACCCGAGATCGCCCTCGGGCGCGGGGATGGAGCGGACCACCTCCCAGTCCGGCGGCAGGGACGGCAGTCCGCGCAGCTTGTCCAGCAGGCCGTGGGTCTTGAGGGCGCGGAAGACGTCCAGCGTCTGCACGTCCCGCTTGTTGTCGCCCCAGCCGCCGTCGTCCCACTGGCCCCGCAACAGCATGGGCATCTGGCGCTCGAGGATGGCGCGCGCCTCGGGCGTGTCAATGAGGCCGACGGCGCCGGCCACGGCGTACGGGTCCCAGTAGCGCACGCAGCCGGAGTCGTTCATGTTCTGCGCGATCCATGCGAGCGCGGCGCGGATGCCGGGCCCGGTGTCCTCCACGTCGCGGCCGTACCAGAGCGACTTGAGCACGAACGTCGCCCCCCACGGGCACGTCTTGTCGAGCCAGACGTCCGGGTGGGCGTTCAGCCAGCGGAGTGTAGCGCGCACCTCGGGAGTCCTCTTGAGGTCCGTCATGCAAGCCGCGCGCAGCCCGTTGATGGGCACGAGCATGAGGCCCTCCTGCCCGTAGTCGTTGCCCTTGCCGGCGGCCGCTTCCTCGCGCCGCTGGCGCATCATGGCCTCGAAGCCGCGCCTGAACTCCGGCCCGTCGGCGCGAACGCCCGCCACGGCGAGCCAGTCGAGGGACCTGCCCGTGTCGTCGGCCTTGTCGCCGAAGGTGCCGTCCGGGCGCTGCTTGGCCAGGATCTCGGCCACGTGCTTCTCGAGGATCTCGCCATCGCCCGTCTGGCGCGTGGCGAAGACCTGCGCGCGCACGAGCGCCGCCGGGACCGATCTGCCGTTCTTGACGAAATCCATCGGGTCGTGCCGGAAGCCATATTGAGTTGCCTGCGGTCCCATCTTCGTCATCTGGTCCCCCCCTTCGGTGTCCCGTCGGCCATACAGCCGACCAGCAGCGCACACGCTCCCAGCAGGGGCACAACTGCGCCGTTCAGCGACACGTTGCGGCCAAGAGCCCCTAACAGAAACCCCCGTGGCCGCGACGGAGCGGATCTCGCCGCAGGCCAAGAAGCGAGGGCGAGGCGCATGGGAGACCAATGCCCCAAGCCCGAGCGACGCAGGCATGCGACGAGAGGCGCCCGTCCCTCTGGGTTGCGCCTCGGGCCGTCGTCTGCGGCGTCGACGCTCCTTGCCGTGCCCGACCCGAGCACGTCGCCGTCGCCTCTCCTTGCAGCCACCCGGCCGGAGGCGCAACGCGGCTCGCGCGGGGTTCTGTTGGGGGCTCTGACTCTCCCTCGTTCGGCCATAGGCGGACGACTCCTTCTCTCACGGCGCAGCGCGGAGCGAGTGCTGGACTCGGCGTGCCCCGCGACGGGGCTGCGCCGCGTCAGGCACCGGCCGGCAGCAGGACGAGCTGCATCACGCGCACGTCCAGCCACTTGCCGAACTTGCGGCCTACCTCGCGCATGACGCCGACTTCGGTGAAGCCCGCCCATTCGGCGAGGCGGATGCTTGGCGCGTTGCCCTCGGTGATCCGGGCGATGAGCGTATGGAGGCCCACCTGCCTGCCCGCCTCGATGGCGGCTCGGAGCAGTTCGTGCCCGATGCCCCGGCCGCGGTAGCCGTCCCGGACGTAGAGCGACACCTCCGCCGTCTCCGAGTAAGCAGGCCGATCCGACCACTCGGTCAGAGAGGCCCAGGCCACCACGAGGCCGGCATCCTCCGCCACCAGGACGGGGTGCCTCTCGTCGTGCTCTGCCAGCCATTGCTCCCGGTCTTCGGCAGTCTTTGGCTCGGCGTCGAAGGTGGCCACGCTATGCAGGACGGCGTCGTTGTATATCTCCGCGATGGCGGCCGCGTCGGCCGCGGTGGCTCGGCGGATCAGCGTCATCTCGTGGGTTCCTTCCCGGCTCTGCGTCACGGACCTTGCCATATCAGTTCCAGCGCGCAGCTCGCAAGCATCTCGCCGGCCTCGGGGGCGAGCCGGCTCGAACCGGCGAACGTCGTCTCATAGCCGCCGCGCCGGAAGGCCTCCCCGTGGGGCACGTAGCCGACCATGCCGTTCGCCTGCCCGACCACGAGGGCGCGCTTAGGCCACGCGCCTTCCTTGATGCGCAGGCCGACCTGCACGAACAGCTCGGCCGGGATGCCCACGAAGACGCGGTCGTTCACGAAGAGCGCCTGCACCTGGGCCGGCTGCGCGCCCATGCGGCGGATGCGCTCGAGCAGGCGCGGAATGTCGCGCTCGTAGATTGCCGGGTCAATGAACCGCTGGGCGCCGTGGACCGTGCCGGCCACCTCGTCGTCCGTCACGCGGCGGAACGGCAGGCGGACGGTCCGCGACCTGGCCCCGAGCGCAGCCTCGCTCCCGTAAGCCATGTTCGCCACGACCCCGCTCACGTCGTCGGCCAGAATGGCGCCGACCTCCTCCTTGGACATGCCCGCGCCGCCGCGGCATGGGTCCTGCTCCGAGATGTTCCCGGACGCGCCGTCCAGGAACAGCGTCACAGGACACCCGCGCTCCTTCATCTGCCGGGCCAGGACTCCAGGGAAGCCGGCCGACAGCGCCGTGCCGTCGCCGTGGTGCGTCGGGTGGCAGGCGAAGTTCGCCACGGCGCCCAGCAACCGGCCGTCCCTTGCCCGCGCGGCCATCACGGCGACTTCCGGGTCCACAGGGCCTTCCAGGCAGAGCGTGTCCGGATCGTTGAACGTGCCGTGCGTGCGCACGGTGCCGTCCCGCATCACCACGCGCCGGTTGTGCGGCACGCGCCACTCGAAGCCGCTCCCGAAGCCGATCTCTGCGTTCTCCATTCCGGCGAGCGCTTCGCCGAACATCGAGACGACCTTTGCCACCATCGTCTGCAGGTAGGCATCGTCTCGCCGCACGTCGCCGCAGTTCGCCACGGCCGGCCCGGCGTGGTTGTGCGTGGCCGCGACCATCACGGCGTCGCCGGGGAACGCGAACCTGTCCTCAAGCCTGCGCCGTATCTCCGAGACCTGCGTCCAGCGGACGGAGAGCGTGTCGAGCTGGATGAGCGCGATCCTTCGCCCCGCGCACTCAACGGCCATCGCCCGAGCGCAGAGCGGGTCCAATACGCGGTCAGAGACGACGTCCCTGAGCCAGCCGATCTTGTGCGTGCCGATGGGAGGCGTGATGTCGGCCTCGGCAAAGCCGGCTCTCAAGGCGGACATGTCGGCATCCTCCGGCTCACGCCAGTGGGTTGAGGTCCTCCATGACCTTACGGATTGCCCTTGCAGCGGGCCGTGCCGTCAGCCGCGCCTGGGCCGACCCACACCGTCGGACGCCTCCGGCCCGGGCGCACAGAGGAAGCCGAAGATCGCAGCCGCCGGGCCGATGTTCTGGTGCACCGTGAACTCGCTGTTCAGCGGCGCGCATCGGTTGTCGAACCAGCGCTCGTTGCCCGGCCAGGCGTCAATGGCGGGGTATACGGTCTTGTTCGGCCAGGCCGCGTCCCAGGGCCCCGTCCCCGAGTCAGCCGTCTTGCGCCACGGGCCGTAGGGGATGATGCCGGGGTGGAACCGGCCCTTGCCGTTGTACCAGGCGTCCATGTGGAAGACCTGGTTGGGGTGGCGCGGCCCCAGGCCGGTTGCCCAGGTCATGTTCAGGGAGTTCCCGCCCAGGAAGTAGTCGCAGGTGGTATAGACGGCGGCCAGGTACTGCCGGGCCCTGGCCGGGTCCGTCTGCTTCGCCAGCGTGTAGCCCACGGCGCCCTCAAGGATGCAGGGCGTGGTCTGCTGGCCCACGAGCATCGGCATGTACCAGTTGCCTCCCCAGCGCAGGGCGCGCTGCGAGGGGACGCGGACCGCGGCCTCGTCGGCCGTCGCCAGCAGGGCGGCGCGGATGCGCGCGTGGAGTTCGGGATCAGGCTGGGCCTTGCCGCCGCCTAAGGCGTAGAGCATCGGCCCGTATCGGCGGTCATCCCATAGAAGTGTGGTGGCGGTGATGTCGGCCGTGTCGGACGCGAACTGCTTCTCGTAGGTCTTGCCTCCGGTGAGGCGGAACAGGGCGGCGGCAGCATAGGCGCGCGGCTCCCGCAGAGGCGGGTCTTTCTTCTCATCGCCGGGCAGCGTGCTCTTCTGGGCCCATGCGTAGGCCTCGGCGGCCTCCCGGGCCCAGTCCACACCGTCGGGGTCCTTGGCGTTGCTGAGGGCCAGGCAGTAGGCCAGGTGTGCGGCCGTGCCGGCATAGCGGTAGGTGGACCACGGGTCCTCGCCGGAGGCCGCCCACGTGCGGTTCACGTCTTCCCACGAGCCCTGGCCGACGCTCCTGCCGTCGGGCAGCTTTTTTTCGTCCCCTCCGAAGGCGTCTCCGGCGACGCGCAGCCCCACGCCGCCGGTTGCGTAGCCCTTGTCCATCAGCTCGTGACGCAGGCGGTAGAGGAAGTGCGGCAACCACGCTGCCTCGTCCAGGATGTCCGGCACGCCGTTGCCGCTCTCCGGGATGTTCAGCTCGCCGTCGCTGAAGTTGCGCGGGACCATCTCATAGACCAGCAGCATCTCCTGCGCCATGCGCAGGTGCGTGTAGTAGCTGTCCCAGTCGCCGGCATCCTGGTACCAGCCGCAGGACTCGATCGGGCCCTTCGAGTTGGCGAGCAGCGTCTGCGCGTCGCCGCCTTCCGAGCCCCACTCGGTGAACCGAACGGTGGTGTAGATGAGCTTCCCGGCGAAGCCCGGCGTGAGCTTCGGATTGTGCGGAGCGGGGCGGGTGAACTCGGTGTACGGCTCCTTCAGCTCGATGCCGCTGCGGTTGTGGTACAGGCCGCGGGCGACCGTGCGGAACGCCTCCCGGTAGACGTCCGCATCTATGCGGAACGGGAAGGAGCTGCCGACGCCCTGCACTGCGAGGACGTAGCGCCCCGGCCGGTCGAGCGCCGAGAAGTCGCACTCGTACACGTCCGCCTTGAGGAAACTGCCGTCCGGAGGCGAGTCGGTCTTGTGGAACGTCTCCTGCTGCGTGGCCGGCATGCGGAAGGCCAGCTTGCCCGTGAAGACGGACTGGCCGCTGTCCTGGTCAATCACGTCGAAGGCGCGGCCCTCATAGGCCTTCAGGTCCACCGATCCCCTGTCGCCCATCCAGTGGAAGACATAGGCGAACTTCTGCGGCGCCGTGGGGACGTAGCCTGACAGATTGACGTGCACGGCCTCGGAGCGGGCGGTCCGTTCATCGAACGTCAGCGTCCACTCCCGGCCGTTGGTCGCCAGATCGCCTGTGCGCACCGCATAGGTGCAGCCTCGCTTCATGGAGTCCGGCAGGAAGAGGTAAAGCCAGTGCTCCTTGGCGTGGTCCGGGCGCGTGTTGACTGCATGGCCGTCCACCCAGGTGTCCACGAACCACGCGAAGTCGGTCCCCTTGCTCTTGCGGCCCACGTCGTTGGGCCGCCTGGGCTGCGCATAGGCGGGATCGTCCGCGCTGACGATCTCGTAGCTCTCGGGCCGCGAGGCGGCGCTGGTGTCCAGAGGGCTGACGATCACCTGTTCGTCCCGCCGCTCCTGGCCGCGCTGGTGGTGCACGACATAGCCGTCGTCGAAATGGAGCATCACGATCCGGTCGGTCAGCGGCAGCGCGTCCACGATCTCGGACGCGTGGACGGCGCGGGGAGCCGCGGCCGCACTCAGTAAGAGAACTCCAACGCTCAGCACGACGCGTGCGTCAAGCACCTTGGGCATCTTGCCTCCGCTGTCTTCCATCTGCCTTCCTCTGCAAAGCCGGCCCTATACGGAGTCGGCGAGCCAGGTTGTGGCTTCCTGCCATGGCCGACGGGCGCGCGCCGGCGGCGATTCGCCCGGGTAGCCCAAAGAGACGGCGCAGACCATCTGCCTGTCCGTGCCGAGCCACTGGCGCAGCTCGTTGTAGGCGTAGAATACGTCGCAGATCCAGAGGCTGCCGAGCCCCAGCTCAAGCGCTGCCAGGCACATGGTCTGGACCGCGCCGCCTATGGATTGGATGTCCACGATGTCCTGCCGGCCCTCCCAGGGAGTCGCCGTGGACTCGGCGTTGAGGACGAAGATCGTGACCGGCGCGTGCTCCATGACGGCGGCGGTCCACTCGGCGCTGCCGAGCGGGACGCCCGCCTTGCGCGCGTTCTCGATCCCCTCGCGCATCACGCGCAGCATCTCCGCGCGGCGACGTGGGCCGTGCACGACGACGAACCGCCAGGGCTGGCGGTTCTTGCCCGATGGCGCGTGGACCGTGGCCTCCAGGAGACGCTCGACGACCTCTCGTGGGACGGGCTTGTCCTTGAACTGCCGGACGCTGCGGCGCGCGCAGATCGCCTCGATCGTGTCCATTCCTCGCTCTTCCCGCTCGGGGGCTGTCATGACCGGCTCTCGCTCATCCGGCGCACGGAGAATGTAGCAGCCGGGCGGCGGCAGCGCAAGCGGGAGCAGCCCTCGGCTTGCGCTGTCCGGTGGGCGTCTTTAGAATGCGGACCATGAGAGCCCCTAACAGAACTCCGCGTGAGCCGCGTTGCGCCTCCGGCCGGGTGGCTGCAAGGAGAGGCGACGGCGACGTGCTCGGGTCGGGCACGGCAAGGAGCCCCGACGCCGCAGACGACGGCCCGAGGCGCAACCCGCAGGGACGGGCGTCTTTCGTCGCATGCCTGTGTCGCTCGGGCTTGGCGCATCGGTCTCCTATGCGCGTCGCCCTCGCTTCTTGGCCTGCGACGAGACCCGCTCCGTCGCGGCCACGGGGGGTTCTGTTGGGGGCTCTGAGGGAGTTCACTCACACGCAGAGCTTTGTGGGAACGAGCCCGCGCCATGCTGCGCATACTGGCCCTGGAGCCCTACTACGGCGGTTCGCATAGAGCCTTCCTGGACGGCTACGCCGCTCACACGCGGCACCGGCTGGAGGCGCTCACGATGCCCGCCCGGAAGTGGAAGTGGCGCATGCGCGGCGCCGCCCTCAGCATGCACGAACTCATCCGGGAGCGCAGCGGCGACTTCGACGTCCTCCTGGCCAGCGACTACGTGGACCTGGCTGCCCTCGCGGGCATGACGCCGCGTCTGCTCGGGGGCGTGCCGCGCGTTGTCTACTTTCACGAGAACCAGTTGACCTACCCCGTCCCGTCCGAGGACGAGCGCGACTACCAGTTCGGCTTCACGAACATCACGACTTGCCTCGCGGCGGACCGCGTGCTCTTCAACTCGCGACACCACCTGGAAAGCTTCCTCGCCGGCGCGCAGGGCATGCTCCGACGCATGCCGGACTGCGTCCCCGACTGGGCGCCGCAGAGGATCCGCGAGCGGGCCGAGGTCATCCCCGTGGGCGTGGACCTGGAGACCATTGACGCGAACCGCGGCCGGGCGGCGCCGCGCGAGGGACCGCTGACGGTCGTCTGGAACCACCGTTGGGAGTATGACAAGGGCGCCCGCGCCTTCTTCGAGGTCATGATGGAGCTTCAGAGCGAAGGGCGCGAGTTCGCGCTCGTTGTCACAGGCCGGCAGTTCCGCACCTCGCCCCTCGTCTTCGAAGAGGCCTGGGAACGCCTGAGGCCCCGTATGAGGAACTTCGGCTACGTCGAGTCGCGGGACGAGTACTGCAAGCTCCTCCTGGAGAGCGACGTCGTGGTGTCCACGGCCTCGCAGGAGTTCTTCGGCATCTCGGTGGTCGAAGGCGTCTACGCCGGATGCCTGCCGCTGCTGCCCAACGGGCTCAGCTATCCTGAGCTGATCCCGGAGGCGTGGCACGGCACCTGCCTCTACGAGGGCAGGGACGACCTGAAGGCGCGGCTCGCCCGTTGCATGGAACGCCCCGAGGAAGCACGGGCCGCAAACCTGAGCGCTCAGATGCGCCGGTTCGGATGGGGCCAGGTGGCGCCGCGGCTGGACTCCGTGATGGAAAGCGTTCCGGGAGGGCGGCCGCGTGATTGAGTTCGTCCATCCCGGATTCCTCTACGCGCTGCCGGCCGTCTTGGTGCCCGTCGTGATCCACCTCCTGAGCCGGCGGCGCTACAGGCACGTCCAGTGGGCCGCCATGGACCACCTGGTGCGCGCCGAGCGTCGCGTGCGCCGCCGACTGCGGTGGGAGAACGTGCTGCTGCTCGCACTGCGCTGCGCGGCTGTGGCGCTGCTCGTGTTGCTCTTCGCCCAGCCCGTCCTCTCTCGCGCGCTGCCGGGGATGGCGGCCGGCAAGCA
>Ga0315291_10005819_pt1 | contig 15398 bp, 10 predicted proteins | sample YL17G12_20_MG_FD_203070 | JGI IMG/M metagenome (GOLD analysis project Ga0315291, IMG submission 203070) | Sediment microbial communities from Yellowstone Lake, YNP, Wyoming, USA - YL17G12_20 | ecosystem: Environmental > Aquatic > Freshwater > Lake > Sediment | place: USA: Wyoming | collected...
CCTCGGGCCCCCGCTGCGAACGGGAGAAAACTGTTGATTCGCCGCCCCGATAGCTGCAAACTGAAGGGGTGCGGTGCTTTGAGAGAGATACTGCTATGGGGACTTCTGGTTCCGCTTGTGAGGAGGCGTGAAAATGAATAAGAATACATCGAGACCACGATACGGCCGGCGCTTTGCGGTGGCGGCGGTGTCGGTCCTTCTGGGCTTGCTGCCGCTGCTCCCGCGCGCGGCCGAGGATGAGAAGGCGATCCGCGTCCGCCCCGCCCCGCCTGCGGCGATACCGGACGCGAAATACAATTGGGGCATCTTTGTCGGGATCAACAGCTTCAAGGCGGAAGGCGTGGCGCCCTTGCGCTTCTGCGCAAATGACGCCCGCTCCCTGTACGACGCGCTCACCGGGCCCAACAAGCTGATTCCGGCCGAGCAGTCCTTCCTGCTGACCTCGGATCTGACCGGCAAGGACGAGCCAACCCGAGTGAACATCCTCAAGACCATCAAATACGCCTGTGAGCACGCCAAGGAGGATTCGCTGATCCTGGTGTCGATCTCGACGCACGGTTTCACGGGGGCCGACAAGGTGGCGTACATTCTACCGAAGGACGGAGACCCGGAGCTGCTGGACCAGACGGCTGTGTCGGTCAAGACGGTGAATGATTTTCTGACCGGTTCGAAGGCCACGAAGAAGGTCCTGCTGATTGACGCCTGCCGGGAGGACACGACCCGCGGCGAGAAAGGTGTCACCAAGGAAGCGATGACCGACCGGTTTCAGGATACGCTGAAAGCGGCGGCGGGCCAGGTGACCCTGGCGTCCTGCGACAAGGAGCAGGTCTCCTACGAGGATCCGTCAAGAGGGCACGGGGTCTTCTCCTACTATATCCTGGAGGGCCTGCTGGGGAATGCGCCGGCCAATCACCAGGGCTTCATCACGGTGCATACGCTTTTTCAGTATGCCGTCGAGAAAACGGAGGCCTGGTGCGTGGCCAATCGCAAGGACAAGCAAACCCCTTGGCAGTACAGCGAGATATCGCGGGATATCCCGCTGGCGGTGGCGCCCGAGCAGCCTTCCCGCGTGCCGCAGGTGGCCGTCGTTGTGCCGCCCGAACCCGCGCCCACGAAGCCTAAGCCTCCAACTGCCCAGCCGACTCCCGCACCCCAGCCGCCCAAACCGGTGGCGGTGTTGCCCGCGGCGCGCCTGGACCCCTCCGGGAACTTCGCCTTGGACCTCCCCAACGGCCAGAAGATCGAGATGATCTATCTGCCGGGAGGAGCATTCCGGATGGGCACGGAGCAGGGCGAAATCGTCACTCTGGTGGCGCGCTATAGGGTATCCGCGCGGAGCTACGTGGCCGAGACTCCCGCTCATGACGTCACCTTGAAGGGGTTCTGGATCGGCAAAACGGAGATCACAAACGCCCAATACCGGGCTTTTGTCCCCAAGCACAACAGCGGCATCTATGATAGGAGGCTGAAGATAGATCTCAACGGCGATCAGCAGCCCGTCGTGGCAGTCTCCTGGACCGATGCAAAGAAGTTCTGCGACCTGCTTTCGGGCAAGACGGGGAAAAAATGCGATCTGCCCACGGAGGCGCAGTGGGAATACGCGGCGCGCGGAGGCACAACCACAGCGCGCTATTTCGGAGATGACAACGCCGCGCTGCCGCAGTATGAGAACGTGATGGATCAGGCCGCCTTTTCCATGAACACGCACTGGACAAGCGCGATCAAGGTGGACGACAAGTTCAAGGCCACGGCCCCGGTCGCGTCCTTCCAGCCCAATCCCTTTGGCCTCTATGACATGTTGGGAAACGTGGCAGAGATCTGCCGGGACGTATATAGCGATGTCTTCTACCGGGATCCGAAAGCAACGGGGGAGAACCCATTGAACGCCATTCAACCGTCCAGACGGTCCAGCATGGTTCTGCGGGGTGGTTCCTGGTTCGCCTACCGCAACGAGTTCCGGGCCGCGTATCGCTACAGGACCAGCCTTTCCAGAGGGAACAATTACACGGGCTTCCGGATCGTGGTGGAAGAGTAGTGAAGGATTCTCCCTGGAAGTTAGAACTTGACACCGCCGAGGAATGAAGTTATCTAAGGGGCGGTGGTTTGGGCCGGACGTCTCGACCGCGTCGGGCGAGGTACCCAAGTGGCCAAGGGGGAGGTTTGCAAAACCTTTATTCAGGGGTTCGAGTCCCCTCCTCGCCTCCATTTGCATCCGCAAAGGAGAGCAAAAGAGCGTCGTCAGCCAGCAGTAGACATCTCTCTCCTTATGACCACTCCCCTCAAGTACAGCAGCTGTGAGAAAGGCTGGGTTGGCTTACGATGGATACAGACACTCCCGAAGTTGAACACGAACTCAGGCACAGCGTTCTTCGCCGCGCCAAGCGTGTCTCCCGCATTCCCCTCCTGCCCGAGTCAGCCGGCCGGATTCTCCAGATATCCCGCCAGCCGACGGACGATGTGAATATCGCCGAGATGGACCGGCTGATCACGCGCAGCCCAACGCTCGCCTCGCGTCTCCTCAGCGTCGCCAATTCCACCTACTACAGCATGCTGCACAAGGTCACAACGGTCCGCCAGGCCATCATCACTCTGGGACTCCGCGACACCCTCAGCCTTATCCTTGTCACGTCTCTGATGGACAAGCTCGAGTCCGGCGCCAAGCTGCGCAACCTCGATCCGCTGGAATTCCGGACACACGCCATTGCGGCGGGGGCCGCGGCCCGCGCGGGGATTGCCCATTGCCGAAGCACGATGCTCTCGCCGGTGGAAGTCAATCTTGCGGGTTTGCTTCATGACATCGGACGCAGCATTTTCATCCGATTCTTCCCGTCGGAGTTTGACCAGTGCCTGGCCAACGCCCGCGACAACGGGGGGATTCTGAGGGATCGCGAGTTCGAGGTCTTCGGGATCGCTCATGACGAACTTGGCGGGATTCTTGCCGAGGAGTGGAAACTCCCTGATTTCATCCTCCAGACCATCAAGTATCACCACCATATCGGCGCGGCCGATGAGGCCTACCGGGACGCCATCCTCCTGGTCGCCTGGTCCAACAGCCTGCTGAGGGTCGAGCACATTGGGCAGGCTGTCGAGTCTCCGGAAGGTCTTCGGGCCGCTCTTGCCACCGCCACCGCCGAGGACGAAAGAATGTCCCGCATGCTGCGGGATCTGGACGCCCATCAGAAGGAAATCCTGGCCGCGGTTCACAAAGAGTTGGATTTGGCGGCCCCCCCGACTCCGGAGTCCGAGGGTCTGGAGACCGTTTCGAGGGGCGCCGCGTCCTGGGGCCAGGGGTTTGGGCCTCCTGCGGTGTCCCCCATACGCAGATTCCTGGACTGGCTCGTGGATCTCTTTCGCCTGTAAGCGCCCCTTCTGCTTCTTCCCCCATCTCTCCTCGGGAAATCCCTAGTGCTCCATCACACTTGAATTGATGAATGCCCTCCCTAACTCGATCAAGCCGGAACCAACGCCGTCGGGGTCGGTATCGGTATCGGGGTCGAGCGGACCAACCGATCCCGATCCCGATACCGACACCGACGCCGACACCAATCCATCGAATCAGATGTGACGGTGCACTAGGCGCCGATCCGCGGTGAAATCCTCTGTCGGCGAAATTCTCTTGAAGCCCCGGCGGCCACATGGTTACGATGAGAGCTGAAGGCGGGTTCTTCCCATGCTTCTGCGTCTGACCATCAAGGATCTGGCTATCATTGACCACCTGACCCTCGATTTCCTCGAGGGCTTTTCGGCGCTCACGGGCGAGACCGGCGCGGGCAAGTCCATCATCATCGGGGCGCTCAATCTTGTGCTGGGCGAGCGCGCCAGCACCGACGACGTCCGCACGGGCAGTGAGACCGCCGAGGTCGAGGGCCTCTTCGACCTCGCGGATTCCCCCCGCGCGCGCCGCCTTCTGCGGGAATGGAATCTCCTCCCCGGTCAGTCCGTCTCCGAAGTGGTCCTGCGCCGCGAAATCAGCGCCCAGGGCCGAAGCCGTTGCCTCGTCAATGGAAAACTGGTCCCGCTCAGCCAACTCAGCCAGCTCGGCGATCACCTGGTTGACCTGCACGGCCAGCACCAGCATCAGTCCCTTCTTCGATCGGAGCTCCACAGGGAAATCCTCGATGCCTTCGCCGGCGATGGGATCTCCAAGCAGCTGGAGACCTACCAGGCGGTTTTCCGCAGGCAACGCGAGGTCGTGGCGCATCTGCGGCAACTCAACCGGGACGAGCGCCAGATCGAGAGGCAAAAGGACCTCCTGGAATTCCAGATCAAGGAAATCCGGCAAGCCGCCCTGGAACCGGGCGAAGACACGGCCCTGGAAGAGGAACGTGGGCGCCTCCAACACGCCGACGCCCTCCGCCTCAACGCCGCAGAGGCGCTCGATGCCCTCTATGAGGGTGAAACCCAGCAGCCGACCACCGTGGATCTCCTGGGCCGCTGCGAAGAACTGCTCGCCTCGTCGGCCCGGCTGGATGCCTCGCTTTCCGGCATGGTGGACCGGTTGGCCCAGGCGCATGCGAACGTGGCCGACGTCGCGGCCGAGTTGCGATCCTACGTCTCCGGCCTCAACGCCGATCCGGCGCGCCTGGCGGAAGTGGAGGACCGTCTCCACCGCATCCGCCAACTCAAACGGAAATATGGCGGCACTATTGACGAGATCCTTGAAGCCGCCGACCGCCTGGAAAAAGAGCTCTACGGTCTCACCCACAGCCGCGAAGAGCAGGAGGCGCTCGAGACCGAGCGAGTGGTGCTGGAAAAGGACCTCGCGCGTGGCGCCGAAGCGCTCTCGGCCCTTCGGCGCGAAGCGGGCGTCCGCTTCGCCAAGGGCATTTGCCGCCATCTCGCGGAGCTGGAAATGCCCAATGTGAGCTTCGAGGTGCGCCTGGATCGAGTCATCAGTTCACAGTTGTCAGTTCCCAGTTCTCAGTTTTCAGTTCTCAGTCCTCAGTCCTCAGCACTCAGTCCTCAGTCCTCAGCACTCAGTCCTCAGAAGGCAGGCGAGGCGCATGGGGATTCCGCCGTGGATGAGGGAACGGACGCCGCCGACAGCGCCGGTGTTCAATTCCCGGACGGCAAACGCTACCGCGTGGGCGAGCACGGGGTGGACAACGTCGAGTTCCTGATCTGTGCCAACCCCGGGGAGGGACTGAAACCCTTGCGCAAGATTGCCTCGGGTGGCGAACTTTCGCGGATCATGCTCGCGCTCAAGGTGCTCATGAGCGGGCAGGAGCAAATTCCCACGCTGGTTTTCGACGAGATTGACACGGGCATCAGCGGGCGGACCGGGGCGCGGATCGGCGGCAAAATGGCGGACCTGGGAAAGCAATGCCAGGTCCTCTGCATCACCCACCTGCCCCAGATCGCCGCGCGCGCCGCCCACCACTATGCCGTGCGCAAGGTCCGCGAGAAGAAACGCGCCGTGACGCGCGTGGACCTGCTCGACAACAAGGAACGCCTCAGCGAGATCGCCCGGCTTCTCGGCGGGCAGGAAGACTCCTCCATCGCTCTCCGCCACGCCAAAGAACTTCTTTCGGAGTGCGCTTCGGAACGCTGAAACGGAACTCCCATCAAGCAGTTCCTATTGGCTGGCCGTATGGTTCAGGAAAACACGGCAAGTGCGATCTGCATTCCCACCGCCGAGGCGACGGGGATGAGAAAGTTGTCGTCAATCCGCCAATTCGCAAGTTCCAGCCCCGTGGCCAGCGCCGCTCCGAACACCGCCAGCCACACCGGCAGCGCGAGGACCGCGTACCCGATCAGCAATCCCGCCGCCAGGCACGCAATAAAGCACGCCAGGCTTCCCTCCACGCTCTTCTTCGTGCCCGGAATCTTGTGCCGGCCCACCGACATCCCCACTATCGCCGCCAACGGATCGCCCAGGGCCAGGAAGCACATCGCGGTGATCGCCACGCGGCGCGGGAACAACAGAGCGACCACGAAGTACCCGATCTGCATGTAGCCCTGTCCGGCCAGCTTGTTCTGCTCCGAGTCCTTGATCTGCACGGGGATGAACACCTGGATCCAGCGGCGAAAGGAGGGGTTGCTCAGGCGGAAGTACTCAAAACCAAGGACCAGCGCCATTATCCCGAAGGAAATGGCCACCATGGCGGGCCGGGAACTGAACAGCAGACAGAGAGCGGGGGTGACCATTCCCCCGAGCATGTGGTAGATCTTGCGGTTGAGCGCGTTCGATTCCATGCCGATTTCCCCTCTATCCGCATTGTATGCGCTTGTGCATCCCAAGCCAATAGAAAGATGCCGGCCCAATAGCGCGGGATGGGACGGGGCGCATCTCACTTTCTTGCAGAAGCCGCCCCCGCCGACTTTAGGTCGGTGGAGCGGTGGTTTTGCTCCAGAATCGGCGAAATCATCCCACGCCCCCGCCGGTTTCATACCGGTGGAGCGATGGTTGAAGACCACGATGTTTCGCGGCGATTCCTGGTATGTTCCCTCCTTCCCTTAACGGGACCGATTTGATTTCCACGGGAAGAACAATCATCGCTCCACCGACCTGAAGTCGGCGGGGGCGCAAGAACAACATAGGCCGTTACTGGAGCAGAATCACGGCTCCACCGACGTAAAGCCGGCGGGGGCCGAAATACCTCTCCCCGCGGGAAACTGAGATGCGCCCGATACGACGCGTCCGGGGTGAAAACCCTTGCAAACACGGAGAGGGGAGATTATGAAGAGAGGGCGGAGATTCCGCGACCCTCCAGGACGTGGCACCATGCCGCCGACGCTTCCCAGCCCCAGAACTCTGATCCCGGCTGCCCTTTTCCTCGGGGCCGTTGTCCTTGTGCTTGTCATGCCGCTCGCTGGGGCGGCCGTATTGGGGGTTTTGGGGGTCGTTCTCCTTTTTCTCCTATTCCCCTGCGATTGGAGGGTGGCTGCCTTCTGCCTGGCGGGGGCCATGTATATCAATGTCATCCGGCTGTTCGTTGACAGTCTCTATCCCCTGCTTCTCTTTGACTTTTTGCTCTGTCTCGCGGTGTTCGTGTCCTTCCTGAACCATGCGGCCCGCCGCCGGATCGCCTCAGCCGAATCCCCGCTCGTTTTGTCCCCGCCGGTGATCCTTGCGCTCCTGTTCCTCGTCCTCTGCGTTGTCCAGCTGTGGAATCCGAACGTGCCGGACGTGCAGTTTGCTCTCAAGGGCTTCCGCAAGACCTGTCTGACCATCGTCGGGTTCTTCGCCGCCGTCTGGATGTTCCGCGGCAGGGACGAACTGGATAAAACCTGGAGGATCGTTGGGCTTGCGGCGCTGCCCGTCTGCCTTTACGCCGTCAAACAGGCCCTCTTTTTCTCGGCGTTTGACTACCGGATGTTGGACACGGTCGCGGCGGACGTCGCCACCATGAGACTCGCGCGCGGCTATCGCGCCTTCTCGATCTTCCCAGGTCCCTTTCATCTCGGCATGTTCTCCTGCATCGCGGCGCTCATCGCCCTCTATCTTCTCAAGGGACCCAACAGGCTTTTCTGGGGAGCCGTCTACCTGACCGCGTTCCTCGCCATGGTCTTTGCCCAGACACGAACGAATCTCCTGGCCTTCTTCGCCGTTTCTCTGCTTTTCCTTCTGCTGACTACAGACCATCCCGGCAAATGGATCCGCAACCTGCTCCTGCTCGGACTTCTGGCCCTTCCGCTGGTTTACGCGGGCTACGCGCTTCGGATTGAGAAGTTCGAGCGCCTCGTCGTAAGCCTCACACGCGTTCAGGAGGATTCCCGCCTGCTCAAGCGTTTCGACTTGTACCCGCAAATCATCCAGGCCATCCGTGAGCATCCCCTCCTGGGATACGGGATGGGAAGCGGAGGCGACACCTTGGAGGCGGCGATCGGGGTGGTTCATTTTACCAGCCACAACCTGGCCTTGAAGCTCCTTCTGGAAACGGGAGTTCTCGGCGCGATTTGCTTTCTTGGAGTAACGCTGTTATGTTTGCGGAGGTTTCTGGAGTTGTGGCGAAGGAGAGGCAAAGCCCCGGAAACTTATCGTCTCGCCGCATTGTCCGTTTCCATCATCGCGGTGATTTACATCAACGGGCTCGTGGGTTCGGCGATAGAACCCTACCCGGCAAACCTGCTTTTTTGGTTTGCCCAGGGCAGCCTTGTTCTGCTAACGGACATGCCCGCCCTTTCCGCCGAGGGCAAAACGCCAAGCCAGGCAATGCAGGAAGGCCTTGACCGCGAATGTTAGATTCTGTTAAAGATGCCACTGAACGGAAGGAGGGAAGCAGGCGATGGCAAACGGAAGTGGTCCATGCAAGAATATAATCTTGGGCGCGGGCCTTTCTGGTCTGACGGTGGCGCGTGCGTTGAAGGCCGCCGGGGAGAGCGTGTTTGTGCTGGAGGCTTGTCCTTCAATAGGCGGCCTGACGCGAACGGTCCGGGTAGATTCGTTCTGCTTTGACTACACGGGGCATTTGCTTCACCTCTCTCGGTATGGTCGCCCTTCCGAGATACCGCTTGCTGGACAGCGGGATGAGGACTGGCAACAGATTGAGAGGCGTTCCTATTGCCATGTGGGGGGACGGCTGGCGAGGGCTCCCATACAGTATCATCTGGGGGATTTGCCGGACCATCTTCTGGAGGCGTGTCGGCGTTCCTATGACGAGCGATCGGCATGGGCAGTTTCGGGGGATTTGACGTTTCGGGATTTTGTGGTTCGTGAATTTGGCCGGGAGCTATCTGATCTTTTTCTGATTCCTCAGAACGAAAAGACGCAGGCGATCTCGCTGGAACGTTTGACGACCGCCGCGATGAAGCGTTTTTTCCCGCCTCCGGACGATGCCAAGACGCGCGCAGGCATGGAACGGGGAGCGCGCGAGACTGTTGGGGCGGGTACGTATAATTCCAAGTTCTGGTATCCTCGAATGGGGGGAATTGAGTTGCTGATTCACGGGCTGGCGCGCGGTTTGGAGGGGGACATTTCGCTTTTGGATGGCGCCTTGGCCCTGGATATTCATAACCGGGTGGTGCATTCCGCATCGGGGCGAAAATGGCCGTGGAGCCGCTTGTATTCCAGCATTCCGTTGCGAGATTTATGTTTGCGTTCCAACGATCCGGATCTTCAAGAGTGGGGGGGACGGTTGACGCATTCTTCGACGGTGGCCTTCAATCTGGGGATTCGTGGCGATTTGCCTGCAGAGATCTCGGATGCGCATTGGATTTACACGCCTGATCGGGGGATATCTTTCTACCGTGTGGGGTTTTATTCCAATCTGAGCCGGGGGATGTGTCCCTCGGGGCATGCGGCGGCCTATGTTGAGATCGGAGCGCCTTCAGAAACAGTGACCCGGTTGAATATCCAAGAGGACTTGTATCCTCGGGCTTTGCGCGAGTTGGAGGCGTTAGGGTGGATCAGAAGCCGCGATGTGGTTTGCGCGGTGAGTCAGCTGATTCCGTGCGCTTACGTTCATCACACCCCGGCGCGTGAGGCGATAATCGGGGATATCTTGTCACGTCTTGGCAGCTATGGCATCTATCCAATCGGGCGCTATGGGACATGGGATTATACCAGTATGGAGGATTCCATTCAATCGGCGATTGATGCCGTGGAACGTACAAGATGAGATATGGCATCGTCATACCCGTTCACAACGAAGCGGATCACATAGAGATCTTTCTGTCGCGTTTTCTGGATGAAATACCTCCCCGTGTGCGGGCTGTTCTCGAAGAGGTGATTTTGGTGGAAAATGGTTCTTTGGACGATACGGCGGGCGCTTGTCGGCGGTTATCAGAAAAACGGACGGACCTTGTTCGATGGTTTTCAGTGGATCGCCCCAGCTATGGCGAGGCTATCAAACAAGGGATGTTGGCCTGTCGCGGCGATTATCTTTCGATTCTGGAAGTGGATTTTCTGGTTCCGGATTTTGTCGCGCGCTCGATCGAATTGTTCGAGGCGGGGCAGGCGCGGTTTGTTCTTGCGTCAAAACGCCATCCCGAATCGGTGGATCGGCGTCCTTTCAAGCGACGCATGTTGACGTTGATGTTCAACTGGATACTGAACACGCTGGTGGGATATCCCGGCAGCGACACACATGGGTTGAAGAGTATCCAGACGAGTCTGGCGAAGCAACTCTGCGCCTTGGCCGAGACGACGGATGAGGTTTTCCAGACGGAGATCGTGTTGTTGGCCTGGCGGTTGGGGCATCGGATTGAAGAGTTGCCGATTCGGATCGAGGAAAAACGGCCAGGTCCCGTGTCTATTACCTGCCGCTTGCCCAAGGTGCTCGATATGATTCGGCAGTTGCGTCGGTCGCTCAAACGCTTTCCCCCCCGCCAAGGATGGTCTGTATAGAGCTTTGCTCTTAACACGCGGACGGAAATGTGATAAAGAAAGACCGTGCGCTGCCTGGCCCAAAATACGGAACCATCAGCGTAAGTCAATTTCTGATTGTTTCCGTGGCGGAACCTTACGGCGGCTACGGCCGGACTCGCTGCGGCATGGGGAGAAAGGGATGGAAACAACTGAGAAGGAAAGCGCCGGACGGGGCGTCCGCGTCCCCAGGTTGTGGGGCCGGGATCTTCGGTCCATCCTCTTCCCTTTGCTTTTCCTCCTCCTCCTGGGGGTCTCGGCCGAGCTACGATGGATGAACCTCGATTCCGGTTCGATGTGGTTCGATGAGTGGGATGTCATACGCGTATGCCAGACACCATTCTTTGATGGCTTTTTCAAGGCCATCCGTTCCCATGTTCTGGCGTACCCCGGAGATTACTTAATTGTTAAGGCGTTCTGCCTTCTACCGGGAAATCCTGATCTGATGCTCCGCCTGCCCGCTTTTTTGTTTGGCCTGGGAGCCGTTACAGTGGCCATTCTGCTTGGCGGACGTCTTCGGGGCAAAGCATTCGGACTGTGCCTCGGAACTCTTATCGCTTTCTCGGGACTTCATATCCAGTATTCCCAGGAATTGCGATTCTACTCCTCTCTGTTCTTCTTTTCTCTGCTGGCGCCTTTTCTGGCTGTCTGGCTCTTGAAAAAGCCAGACCCGCGCCGTCTTGCCATTGTAACCGCCCTAACCATCATAGCTTACCATTTCCATGTTTTCCTGGCCATGGGGGTCGTCTTGGTGTATGGCGTGGCCGCGGCGATTCCCTTGTGGCAGTGGTGGAAAAAGCGGCAATGCGGCTGGTACGGCATCCGTTCTTTGGCAATAGCCACCGCGGCGTTCCTCATCACGTGCTTTCCGGTCACCCTGTATTATGTCATCGAACGCCCCTTGCGGCCACAGGGAGCAATGAGTGTCCGGGAAATAGACCAGTTTTGGAGGATATGCTTTCACGACTACCTGGGAATCGAGCGTGATTCCTTCATCGCTTTTTTCACCGTTCCTTTCAGTCTGTCTCCCGACAGCCTGCTTGAGGTCGTGTTCTACCTCGGGACAATGGTTTTGGCTTTGACCCGCCGGAGAATCGGCCTCTGGTTTGCGGTGTGTGGAACAGGTTTTGTTCTTGCCCAGTTCTTTTTGGGCAAACGTGTGAGCATGTACCTTTCTCCCCGCCATTACTTGTATTTCTACCCTATTCTTCTGATCGTTTTGGCCACCGGTATCTGTGAGGCGGGAAACCTTGCGAAGGCATTCTTCCGGAAGGCTTGGGCCAAACGGGGCCTATCTCTCGGTTTTTTCCTGCCGCTCTGCGGTCTTCTGGTCGTCGGACCCCTCTACGCGGCGGGCGGGATCTTCTATTTCCGGGACCATGTGCGCTATGCTCTGAAGAGCGCCCGTGAAGGAGATTGGGCGGATTTCGCGCACAACCAGAGGAAAGCTGTGGAGTTCGCCTTGAAGAACTCGACGGACGAGAAGGTTTTCTTCTGGGCAAATGATCCCGTCATCACGCGGGCTCTAACGGTTTATCTGAAAAAGGCGGGCATTCCTCCAGGACGGTTTGTGTCCGGCAAAAAGGAAACCCTTCTTCCGGAGTTGGGCAAGCAAAAGAGCTTTTGGTACCTCGCTCAGGCCGGGAATGCCACTCAGGACATTCTGAGAAAAGGCTGTTTCCAGGAGTTTCGCGTTGCGGGGGCGCAGGAAAGGCTCTATTTCGTTCGGACCGACCGTCTATTGGAGGCGCGGGACTGGAAAACTCTCGACTGGCGATTTGAGGATTGCGGCCTTCTCACCTCGTGCTGTGATCTTCCTCGGAATTCTTTTTCGCGTGCCGATCTCCTGAAGTTGGCCTCGCAGATGCTCGATTATGTTCCAAGCATGCGTTTGGGGAGCCACCGTGAATACGTCTACGACTGGTTCAGCGGGCGCCTCTTCACCATTTACTCTTCCTCCAACCGGAAGGATAAGGAAGAACTGGCGCTTGCTGTTCGTTGTGTGAAGGCTTCATTTGAGGAAGGATTCGAGCTTTCTCATGAGATTCTTTTCAGGTTCATGCTGATTTGCTCGGACTACGGCGACGTGGAGATGGCTTACAAATGTGCGCGGCGCGGCATTCAGCTCCCGGAGCACTCCTGGGGGGCGAACTACCGGGACAAGATGATGGCTTTCATGCTGCAGGCGGCTGCCCAAGGCGGAAGACTGAAGAAGGACCGCGCGTTTCTGGAGAGAATCCAAAAGAAAGAACCCAAAGGACCGGTCAAGAAGGAGATGCGCAGACTTCTCAAGGACACCCCGCGCTAGTCTAAGGAAGTGCGTATGTTTGACCTGCTAGTTCTCCCCATGCACGACTGGAAGAAATGCCAGAAGGAGGGCTTCCGCACGCGAGACGCCCACTTCATGGAGCATTTCTGTCGCTCGCCCAAGGTGGGAAAGATCCTCGTGGCGGACCGGCCGGTCAGCCTCGCGGAGAGCCTTCTGAGAGGACGCGGCGGGCCTATCGAGGGTGGAAGGCCGGTCTTGCGCGGCCGGGACTTCTGGCTCACGGAAGCCGTGCCGGACAAGTGCTGCGTCCTGGATATGTCCGCCGGCGAGATCCTCCGCCCCCTCCTCCAGGGAAGGGACTGGTGGGATCACGTTTTCCGCAAGGCGCGGGTTCACGCCGTTATCCGCGAGGCGGCGGAACACCTGAGTCTGGCAGAGCCCGTTCTCTTTCTCTGGAGCCCGCTCTCCACCGGGGTTCTCGACTCTGTCCCGCATAGACTTCCGGTTTTCGACGCCGTGGACAACTGGCTCAACCACCCCATCATCCGGGACAAACGCGGGCTGATCGCCGCGGGCTACGAAACCGTCCGGCAGCGCGCGGACTTGATCTTCACGAATGCGCAGTCCACGTGCCCCATGCCGGTGTCTTTCCCGCCCGCCGCAGACGAACCCCCGCGCCCAGCCGGCAAAAAACCGGCCAGCAATGCCCCCAAAACGCCATGCGAAACTGGCCCAAGAGCGCTCCGCTCTCCGCGACTCGCCGGAAACCAATGCCAGCGCTCCTTTCCGCACCCCCCTCTGCCACCTCAAGTGCCAAGATGCGGAACCGCTGAGTAAGGGAAATACTCCTTGTAAAGCGGGCGCTTTCTCATGTAAGATTCTGCGGATGTTTCGCAGGTCTAAGGTAGCGGGGCGGTCTGAGTATTGCACTCTCATCGTGCTTCCGTGGTGGCAGGAGGAGGATAGAAATCGGGCGATTTGCCGAAGAGGTGGAGCAGGGGCATCCAAGGTTCTTTCCGCCAGAGAGAGAAACATTCCCGCCGTTCTTAAATGCTTTCGATGTGACTTGGGCGGATAGAAGGAAGACCTTTGGTTCAGAACTCTCACTGTATTTTCTCAAGCCTGAGAAACACATGAGCGATTCCTTTGGGTTTGACAATGAGTTTATGGCGGTGTTCCCGGCTTACCATTCTCTGGAAGCCAGAACTGTTTAAGCCATAGAACAGTTCCTTTCTGGCGCCCCCCCAAGGGAAGAGTTGACAACATGAGTGTGTTTCTCATTAGCGAGGCAGATGATCCTATTGCATGGACACCAAGAGTTACATGGCATCCAACCCAGAAACGCGGATGATCGCGAGTTTCAAGGCAAGTGATCTCGGAAATGCCATCTTTTTGACGCGAGAAATTCAATGGCACAAAAATGTTCTTCTTTCATCCCCGTGTGGGGCAAGGCTGCGATAAGGGGCGCGCGGAAGCTCGTTCTGCGGTTGTTGTATCGTGGGAAAGGGAGGTGGTGTCCCGTATGTTGCAGACCCTCTCGCCGATTTTCGCGATATGGATTGTTGTCTCGTGAAGATGCCCAATGCTCTTTTTGCCGCAGCTTGGAGCGCAATCGCTTTGTGTGGCTTTATTTCAGTGAGCAGACAGACTTGTTCGATGGCAGAAAGAAAACAATGTTGCATGTCGCTCCAGAGGAATGCTTTGAGCATCGTCTTAAGCATCTGTTGAGAGATGGCTACGTTACGGCTGATCTGCTGAATCCACGTGCGATGGTAAAGATGGACATCACAAACATCCAGTATCCTGACGAGTCGTTTGATGTGATCTATTGCAGTCATGTCCTGGAGCATGTCATTGATGACAAGCGAGCGATGAGGGAGTTTCATCGGGTGTTGAAGAGCGATGGTTGGGCCATACTGCTTGTTCCCATTTCTGTTGGGGTGACATATGAAGACTTTTCGATTGTTACGCCCCAGGATCGCTTAAGAGCTTTTGGCCAGGAGGACCATGTACGGTTATACGGTCTCGACTATGTCGATAGACTCGCCGAGGCTGGATTCAATGTCAAAACCGTCAAGCCCCCTGATTTGTTTGCGGAGGATGACGTAGTCAGAATGCGGTTGACTCCAGCAAGCGGCGAGATCTTCTACTGCACGAAGTGAATCCTGCTACTGAGAGCGCCACCCACCCCATTAACGGCAATAAGAACATTGCCGCTTCTGTGCGTGTCGCTGTTCTTCTATCTGGAGCAGCCTTGTCAGTTTTCCCCGCATGGGCGATGTTCCGATTGGCTGAGTGCCCGGCACGGAGATGGTCATCTGCTCTCAGACACACGTCCTCGTCCGAACCTCCATCCACGGTGTCAGGGAATTCTGTCGAGCCCTTCGAGGAGATTCATGTGGCAAGGCGTTTCTTGCGCAGGTTCTGGTCAGGTTTGCGCCAATCCTTGTAATGCTCCCCTATGTGGGCTGGGTTTGGGAACGAAGAGTTGTGCATGTCAGAGACGCTTATAACCGGCGGGTGGCGGTGAACTCGAAGAGTTCTTCCGCGCGATTCTCACCGACGCGCAGTATTGGCGGCCATGGATTCCTGGCTTGTCTTTCGTAGATTTCCCTTGTCGCGTCACGCGATTCTGAACATGATATATCCGTAACGAATCGGGTGAATCCCCCGGTCCTGTCGCCGGTGTGATGGCCAAGTCTTCTTCGTTGCGCCGGTGGAGCCCAACCAATGTCTCTCATACCGAGAATACGGACCCTTGTCTCCGAGGGACTCGCGCGTTTCGCGCGAGGGCTGGAGCGTTTTTGCGTAAAACGCCGCAGG
>Ga0315291_10005822_pt1 | contig 15396 bp, 9 predicted proteins | sample YL17G12_20_MG_FD_203070 | JGI IMG/M metagenome (GOLD analysis project Ga0315291, IMG submission 203070) | Sediment microbial communities from Yellowstone Lake, YNP, Wyoming, USA - YL17G12_20 | ecosystem: Environmental > Aquatic > Freshwater > Lake > Sediment | place: USA: Wyoming | collected...
TGAACAGATTACTCGCCGCGAGACTGATGGCGCGCGGCAGTATGTCCCCGAGGAGCTTGACCACACCCGGAAACTCCTCGAACAGGCAAAGTCTCTCCTTGGAGAGGAAAAATATAAGGAGGCGGTCAGAAAGGCGGGCGAGTCGCGCGCCCAGCTGGAAATCACCACCCAGGAACTTGCACAGAAGGCAGTGGAAAATATGACCCTGGCGCGAAAGCAGATCGCTGATTCGCAGAAAAACAGAACCGGTGAATTCCAGAAAAGCGAGCTTGAACGAGCACAGGCGCTCCTCGCCGAGGCGGAAAAGGCTCTCCAAAACCAGAACCTCAAGCCAGCTGTCGAAACCGCACTCCAGGCAGCTACAGTGGCACAGGCGGCATCTATCAAATCCGCACGTCTCTGGTGCGAACAGGTAATGGATGAAGCCAAAAGTTCCATTGCCAAGGCGGAAGAGGCGGGGGCGCTTGTATATGCCGCAGAACAACTGGATGAGGCAAAACGCTTCCTCACTTCCGCCCGGGGTCTATATGAGAGCGCCAATTACCTCGAAGGCAAAGATGTGGCAACCCGTTCCGTCCAGAAAGCAAGGGATGCCTTCTACAAAAATATCCTCGTGGCGGAAACCGCTATTAACGAGGCGAAGGGCTATAAAGGATGGGATTATAAATACAACCTTCTCTCCAAGTCCATTGTTAATGCCAAACTCGCCCGCCAGGCAATAGAGTCCGGTGATTACTCCTCCTCAAACGCCTATGCCGAAAAGGCCGCCGTCGAGGCGCGCAGGGTAGTCAAGGACGCCAAATCATTGGCATTCCAGAAACGCGTGAACGATATCCTGAACGGACTGGACACCGCCATGCACTCCGGCGTGAATTACCTCCAGGCTGAAAATACCAAAAAGATTTATCGCCAGGTGGCTGAAATCCAGGAAAAGTTCTCACTTGATAACTACGACCAGACCAGTTCCAAACTGGATAAATTAGAAGCCGACCTCGAACGTCTCATGACCTCCACACCCGAAGTCCTGGTGAAGATGATTTCCAAACAACAAGAGCGCCTTGCCAATCAGGCAGAGACCAAGGCAAATGACCTCGCAGGTGACCTGATGGAATCCGCCAAAGACCAACTCAGATATGCAAAAATTGACTTTGATAACAAAAAATTCTCCCAGTCTTACTCTGAATTGAAAGATGCCATCACAAAACTGGATGAGGTGGACCATCGCCTTGCCATGGAAACCTATTCTGAAAAGGTAAATGAGGTCCTGGAGAATCTTGGAAAGACCTTGGATAAATTCCGCGGCGTCCTTGAGCTTGGTCCCACGATGGTTGAATCATTCTCCGTTGGACCGGAGGGACATGCGCGGTTCATCAGCATCTCCAGCGCCCTTCCTCCTGCCCAATTCAGGGCAATCGTGACGGAGTTATATCAGAAGGCGCGAACACTGGAAGTCCCCAAAGGAGCCGAGGGTGTCCATGAAAGCCTCATTGACATGTTAAATGATATCCGCCTCGCCTCCATCTATTTTGACAAGATGTGCATCCTGAATGAATTTGACCTTTCCTCGCGCCATGACATCATCTACAAGGCATTTGACTATATCAACAGTGCCAAACAGAAACGTGCTGAGCTCCAGAATACCTTTCTCAACAGGGACAGGAAACTGCGGCTTGCGGAAAGTCTCCTTTAGTCCACCCGGATGGGCGCGAGGTGATTTGCTCTGAGACCGGATGTGAAAAGATTAACAAATTGGATTAGGCTATGTTTCGCTTGCTAAATCTGGGGTTCTTGAAAAACCTGTCCCTCAATCATATCCATCGCGTGGAAATTATCGTTATAATAGCCATTGTAGTTTTTGTATTATATATCTTCTATTCCCTGAATCTCTTTAAAAAGCAGTAAACTCACGGAGGGGATGTGCTGAGCTATGGCAACAGGTAAACCGTTCATGACCGTCATTCAGAAGATCGAGCTTGGCAAGGAATACACCCGTCTCTGGGCGGATTTCTTTAAATTATTTGCCGAGGGACTGGAACACAAGAAGATACTTGCCAATGAGGAAAAAATCTTTGACCAGATGGTCTCTCTCTTATCCCTGAATCATTATAAATTCACCGAAATGATGGGAGACCACCTCTCCAACCCCGATAGCATAATTGAGGTCCTCAGTGAGTGTGCCAGCCTTCAGCACCTCAAGGAACTCACCGAGGCGGCATTTTCCAAACTCCAGGTCGACTGGCACACAATATTTATCGCCATGAATAAATGTATCGGCAAATTCATTGCGGTTCTTCCACCCAATGAGCGTGCCAGGATGAATTCCACGTCATCTGTTGCGGGACATTTCCAACCCCAGCCCGCCGTCCAGGGCGCCCCTGCCAAAACACGTGACGCATCATAAAAAGAATTCGCGCCAATCTGCAGATATCCGCCTTAGGCAGATTGGTTGAGGCTCCGCCGCGCTGGGAATTCCATGGCAGATTTTCACTATCCTGAGTGAAATCCACTATATCTTTTTCACTTGCCAACATGTCTAAAAACGTGAAATAAGTTATATTATTCAATAGTCAATCGTGTTTGAACAATATCCTCCAAAAAACGAGGTGAAGCCCCATGGCTAAGAAAAAGGACTCACCAGGGAAATCCAGGAAAAAATTGCCAATTCAGAAAAAAAAGGCATCGCCAAACATCGCAAAAAAGGCAAAAACACCTGCAACGCAAGCCAAACCGAAAATTGCCGTCCCAAAAACAGTTCTCAAAAAAGAACGCAAAACCGTTAGACCCGCAAAGCCGGTCAAGGCGCTCGCGCCAAAGGCGGAACCTAAACCAAAGAGGAAACCCCCTATCAGACCGAGGATTGCCAAACCAAAATTGCCTCCGCTAAAAACCGAAAAAGTGAAAGAGCCCATTATACCCCTGCATGTCACCATTACTGATGTGGAATCCACAAAATTTGAGATTGCCCCGCCGGAAATGCCCGCTCCGACCGTCCAGCAGCCACGAGAGCTCCCAAAAGAATACGGGGAAACAAAAATCGTCCTCCTTGTCCGCGACCCGGAATGGGTCTTTGCCTACTGGGAAATCAATGACGAAATACGGTTCAGACACGGTCTGTAGCGCGGCGCCCACACCAAAACCCTAGCACTCCGTGTCTATGACATCACTGATATAACCTTCAATGGCGCCAATGCCCACCGCTATTATGACGTCATCATCAACGATTATGCCTTAAGCTGGTATCTCCGAATGCCGGAGGTCAACAGGTCATGGTGTGTTGACTTAGGATATTATGAGCCTAAAAGCGGCGACTTTGTACTTCTTGCGCGCTCCAATACGGTAACAACCCCTTCGGGAAGGATTTCACACATAATAGATGAAAAATGGATGCAGGTCTCCCAGGAGAATCTTGAAGAAATCCTGCGTCTTTCCGGCGGATTTGGACCATTTGATTTTCGCGGCTCGGAAAATGTTATCCGCGATATATCAGAAAAACTCAAAATCCAGATTGAGCAGGCGGGTGGGGCAAGCGTGGCGGTTGCCTCAGGCCAGATACCTCCCCGCCCCGCCACAAAAAAGGATTTCTGGCTCGTTGTGAATACAGACCTCATCCTCTACGGGGCGACCGAGCCGAATGCGAAGGTCACTGTCCAGGGAAAAGCCGTCCCGCTTCGCAAGGATGGCACATTCAGCGTCCGTTTCACCCTGCCGGATGGCACCATGGTCATTCCCGTCCGCGCAGTCAATGCCAGTGGGGATAAGGAACGCGAGATTATCCCGAAGGTCAAAAAGGAAACCAATTAGTCCGCAGTGTGAACAGACTATAAAACACTCGGAGCATTGTGTCGCCAGAAACCGAATCTGCCGAATCTTTAAAATCTTCACATGAGGTGGTATAAAACCTGGTTATTGAGGTCGCCAATTTATCCAAGCGTTACAAGATATATGCCCGGCCGGTGGACCGCATCCTGGACTGGCTTATTCCATCATCCCGCCTGCGTCATCGTGATTTCTGGGCGTTGCGCCAGGTCTCTTTTTCCATCCCGAAAGGCGTATCCGTCGGTATCATCGGCGCCAACGGGGCGGGTAAATCCACCCTCCTGAAAATAATATCCGGCACCACAAAACCAACAAGCGGCAATGTCAGTGTTGAGGGGAAGGTTGCCGCCCTCCTCGAACTTGGCATGGGGTTCCATACTGAATTCACCGGACGCCAGAACATCAGGATGAATGGCAGACTGCTCGGTCTTGGTGAAGAAGAACTGGAGGCAAAAATCCCGCAAATTATCGCCTTCAGCGAGCTGGGGGATTTCATTGACCAGCCGCTCCGGACTTACTCCTCCGGGATGTTTGTCCGGCTGGGCTTCTCCGTCGTTGCAAGCGTGGAACCGGATATCCTGATTATCGATGAGGCATTGAGTGTCGGGGACACACACTTTCAGCAAAAATGCGTCAGGCGCATAAGGGAGTTCCATGAACAGGGGGCAACCCTCCTCTTCGTGTCCCATGACCCGGGCGCCGTCAAGACCCTCTGTCAGGAGGCAATCCTCCTTGACGAGGGTGAGATTATCTCCAGAGGCGCACCGGATGACATCCTTGACCATTATAACGCCCTCATCGCACGGAAAAGCGTCAAAGGCGCAGGCTTCCATATCGCCCGACTCGAAACACCCCAAAAAAATATCATTACCCGCCACTCCGGCAACTTTATGGCGCTCATCACTGACGCCGCCATATTGAACGAGAAGGGTGAACGCATCTCCGCCGCCGTTGCCGGTGAAACAGTCAAAATCTATGTCAGGGTCATCTTTGTCACAGAGACTGAAAATCCCACCATAGGACTACTTATCAAGGACAGGCTGGGTCTGGACGTATTTGGAACAAACACATACATGCTAGGTGAAAAGATCGGGACATTTGGCGAGGGCGAGGCGCTCGACGCAATATTCTCCCTCAAACTGGACATCGGTTGCGGGGAATATACCCTCACCGCAGCGGCACATACCCTTGAGTCCCATCTCTATGAATGCTATGACTGGGCTGATAAGATACTAAACTTTACAGTAATACCTTCAAATGACTTCAAATTTGTGGGCGTCTCTAAATTATACCCAACCTTTACACACCATACCTCCCGTGCAACACACGATGAGGCATGGAGCCTCCTTGAAGACATCTTCCATGACGCCCCGGATGCGCTTACCATGGCTCCGGCGAGCCAGCGTTTCCTCTGCTATGGATGGTATGAGCCTGAGGCAACCGAGTCTGGTTATATACGATGGACGGATAAGGATTTCGCCTTCTTCCTGCGCCCTGACGGTAAACAACTTGCCATGGAAATTGCATGCCCGAAACCCGATATCTCAACACACCCACTCACGGCTGAGGTCTCCGCCAATAATAAAAATATATTGACCTTGACAATTGACAGCAGGGAACCACAGGTTGTTCAGATTCCGCTGCCGGAGCACCTCACGGGAAAACTCTCCATGTTCTCCATCTCAATCAACAAAAGTTGGTCTCCGGCGGACTATTTTAATACCACCGACCACCGCCAGATTGGGGTCGTTATCAAAAGGATATGGACAACATGATGAATGCCCTTAAAGGGGGATTATAAGGTCATGCCATTTGATAATCTGGATGAACAGGAAATACTCGGCAGAATCAGGAGGAGGCTTGAGCCATCCGCCGCGCCGGCACAAACCAATAGCGCTCCACCCGACTTAGAGGAAAAGGTCTTTCAACTCCTATTACATCTCCACCAACTCAAAGACCCAACCTTCGTTCCCAGAGAGACCCGCTTCCGGCTCCTTAAACGCCTTATCCAGCGCCTTATTCGCACCTATACAGGCACCCAGCTCGAGTTCAACAATACCATCACTTACATTTTGAATGCCCTTTCCCTCAAAACAAGGGATGAGATACACTATCTCCGGACACTTACTGAAAGTAATATTGCTTTACAGAACGAGCTCCGGGAAATCCGCGTGGAAATGTCGGTAATGAAGACCGACCTTGCAAACCGTATTGAGTCCGAATCTGCGGAGAGACGCAATGCCGAACTCAGCCTGAGGTCCTCACTTGAAGAATTGCTGCGCACACATGAGCAATTCCTCACACCTGCCATTAAAGATATGAAAACCGAAATTCTCAACATCCTTGATGAGCATAAACAAACAAATCGTCAGGATATCATCAGCCATATCAAGGGTTTTCAAAAAACCCTGGAAGATGAATCGCATTCCATCAGGGAACACATCAGTGCCATAAATTCAAACCTGAGTGCTGGATTGACAAATACTGAGGTGGCAATCCACCAGCGCATTGATGATGAAAAACACTCCATTTACGACACCATTGAGATAGTCAAGCAAACCATGAGTGGTTTGACGGAGGAAGAAAAGGTCGCCATTAATAAACGCATCGATGATGAAAAACGCTCCATCTATGACACCATTGAGATAGTCAAGCAAGCCATGAGCGGCTTGACGGAGGAAGAAAAGGTCGCCATTAATAAACGCATCGATGATGAAAAACGCTCCATTTACGACACCATTGAGATAGTCAAGCAGACCATGAGCGGCATGACGGAGGAAGAAAAGGTCGCCATTAATAAACGCATCGATGATGAAAAACGCTCCATTTATGACACCATTGAGATAGTCAAGCAAACCATGAGCGGCTTGACAGAGGAAGAAAAGGTCGCCATTAATAAACGCATCGATGATGAAAGGAATGCCATCTATGAGGTAATTGAGACCATCAAACTATATCTCGTCTCAACAATTGACAAGAATAATGACTTGACAAGTGACCGCATCGGACATCTCCAGCAGATGCTCCATAAGCGAATAGAAGATGAGAAAGAGGGTCTTTTAAAGGCATTGCCCGGATTCGGCACACTTGATTTCAAAACCCAGGAGGCAAAAGACCACGCCTCCAGACTGGCTGACCTGCTGGACGACAAAATCAATAAACTTGCCAGCCTCTTAACAGCCCGGAACGTCTTCAGGCTCCTGCAACAGGAAGATAACATCAATGATGAGACCTATTTACGCCTTGAAGAGCAGTTCCGTGGCTCGGAAGAGTCCATCCGAGAGCGTCAGGATTTCTACCTGAATATGATATCCGAGCATAACACCGCCCTCGGCGAGACGGGCGGCGCCTACCTTGATTTCGGGTGTGGACGGGGAGAACTACTCAAACTCCTGAAGGAGAATGACATCCCCTGCCAGGGTGTGGATTCCAATCTCTCTATGGTGGAATACTGTAAAGATAACAACCTTGACGTTTATCACTCCGACGGTCTTGAACTCCTGAACTCACTGCCGGATAATCATCTGCGCGGTATTATTGCCCTCCAGGTGATTGAACACCTCTCTACCAGGGAGATATTTGACCTCCTTGACCTGGGACGCAGAAAACTTCAGCCGGGGGGGATATTTGTTGTGGAAACGGTCAATCCTGAATCCTTTTACGCCCTCCGCTGGTTTTATATTGATTACACCCACCACAGGCCGCTCCCCTTCTCCCTCACGGAATTTTTGTTCCAGTATGTAGGGTTAAGGGAGACGCAGGTCTTCTGGCGCTCGCCCGTGGAGGACTGGCGGCACTTAAGCGTGACCAAAAAATGGAAGATTATTGATGATAACTTTCACAAACTCAATAATCTCCTGTTCGGCTTTCAGGATTATGCGGTCAGGGGAATAAAATAAAGACAGGGACGTTCAGGACACCAAGAGAAAGATTAATGACTCGGAACCGTAAAAAGGTCCTTGCGCTGAATTTCTTTCCCGCATTTACACCCCCGAAAAGCGGCGGCGAGCTCCGCTATTATCATATATTCCGCCACCTGCGCGAATATTATGATGTCACCATGGTGAATCCGACCCACCTTTTTGTGGAGCCGGAGGTGGTGCATCATTTCCCCAATATGGTTGAATACCGCATCCCCAAGGGAAAGGTTCATCTGAATCTTCACCGCTTCCTTTCAGCCATAGGCGGATTTCCCGAGTGTTCCGCCGTGGTTGTCATGCTTGCCTCGCGCAGACACACGCCCCTCAGGGCGAAGGTGGAGGAGCTTCTCGATGGGGCGGATATTGTGATACATGAATGTCCATTCCTTGCCCCCCTCATGCGCAAACGCAAGGGGCAACTCTTGCTCTATGATGCCTACAATGTGGAATATGACCTTCACCGCCAGATGCTGAGAGGGGTGCTCGGGCGGATGCTCTGCTCATTTGTGAAGAGGGCGGAGGGGCGGTTATGCCGCAAGGCTGACCTCATCTTTGCCACCTCCGAGGAAGACCGCAGGCGTCTGACCAGCCTGTATGATGTGAGTCCCATGAAAATCATTGTGATTCCCAACGGTGTGGATACAGAGCAGGTTCGTCCCGCCACACCGGAAGAGCGCCGACTGGCAAGGGAAAAACTCTCCCTGAGTGAGAGCCCTGCCCTCCTCTTTTTCGGAAGCGCACATCCTCCGAATAAAGAGGCGGTGGAGTTCATAATGAAAGGAATCGCCCCGAGGTTCCCCGGAGCATTATTCCTCATTGCGGGGGATGTCTGTAAGCATTTTGAGGGGCGGGAGGAAGCAAACATCCGTTTCCTCGGGCGGGTTGACGAGGAGGAAAAGCAACTGCTCATCCACGGAGTGGATGTTGCCCTGAACCCGATGTTCAGCGGCTCCGGAACCAATCTGAAGATGTTTGATTACCTTGCGGCAGGACTGCCCATAGTCGCCACCCCCACTGGCGTCCGGGGGATTGCCCTTGCGAATTACAGGGATGCCATTGTGACCGAGGCGGATGATTTTGAGACATCAGTCCGGGAGGTGCTGGAGCGTCCTGACATGAGGGCACAACTATCATACAACGGGCGGAGGTTCGTGGAGGAGCATTACCAGTGGACCCATCTTGTTCAGCGGATGCACGAAAAGATAGAGGGTCTTGGCAAGCCGCGCATCACGGTGATAAATGATTTTGCAATTGATTCACCTCGCCACGGCGGACAATACCGCATCTCAAGCCTTTATGGCGAACTCTCCAAAAACCTGCCCGTGACCTATCTCTGCCTTCAGAAGGAAACTGATGAGATTGAGGAGAAATCCCTGAGTGAAAATTTCATCCAATATGCCATTCCCAAGGGATTCTATCAGCGCGTGTGTGAAAGTCTCATGGGGCGCTTACTCGGGTTCACGGTGGACGACATCCTCGGAATCTTCTTTGCCCACAGGAATCGACTTATGCGGCGGGAGGTGGCGCAATCCGCCGCCTTCGGGGACATCCTCATCTGCGTCCATCCTTACCAGTGGCGCCTGCTCAAGCCATTTAAGGATAAAATACGGATTTATGAGGCGCTCAATTATGAAACTGCATTGAAGGGCGAGACGTTGAGAGGGGTTTCAGGGAAAATCCTTCTCGGTTTTGTCCGCAATATAGAGCGCAGGGCAGTTCTTGAAAGCACTGCCATTCTAACTGTCTCCGATGAAGAAGGGGAGGTCTTTGAGCGCAACTTTGGCGTCATGGGCAAATGCACCACCATCCCCAACGGGACAGACACGGTCAGGATCGCCCCGCCACTGAAGGAGGAAAAGGAGGAATGGCGGACATATCTAAATCTTCCATCAAGTCCCATCGCCATCTTTGTGGGAAGCGCCCATCCGCCGAATGTTGAGGCTGGACGTCTCCTCATTGAAAAAATTGCCCCAAGGACGCCGGATGTCCTGTTCTTTATCGTGGGAAGCGTGTGCTGGGTTTTGAAAAACCTCTCCGGGCGAACCTCCAATGTGAAGCTCTTTTTTGAGGTGGATGAGCCGGTGCGCAATATACTTTTCAAAACAGCGGATTTCGCAGTCAATCCCATGGTTACGGGCGCGGGGACAAGTCTCAAGATGTTTGACTATCTTGCGGCAGGACTGCCCATTATATCTACACCACTTGGCGCACGCGGCATGGCAAAGGGCGATGACAAACTGATGATGCTCTGCGATGTTGATGAATTCCCCTCCGCCATCATGAATCTTCTGGGCGATATAGACCGTATGATGCGGATGGGGCTGAGCGGGCGCCGCCATGTGGAGGAGCATTTCGACTGGCGCGTTATCGCCGGACACCTTCATACAACCCTTCTGAACCTGCAATAATCCGCCTCAGGTTAACACATCTCTCGATTTCGGGAGATACACACACTCAATGCGCTCTTTTATAAAAAGGGTTGACTTTACATCGCCGGATTCCATAAGCAAACTAAAGTTTTGTGGACACGGTTCTTTTTTAAATATGATTCGCTTTGCGGAGGAACTTTATGGGGAAAACATACAGGATAGCCGTCATCCCGGGCGATGGGACAGGACCTGAGGTCATCAGTGAAGGCTTAAAGGTCCTCAAGGCAGCCAGCGCCAGATTCGGCTTCACACTTGACCTGACACACTATGACTTCGGCGGAGGGCGTTACAAGCGCACTGGCGAAACCCTCCCGGTTGGCGCAATAGACGAGCTGAAAAAATTTGACGCCATTTATCTTGGCGCAATCGGGCACCCGGACGTGAAACCCGGCATCCTTGAAAAAGGCATCCTCCTCGCCCTCCGTTTCTCGCTTGACCAATATATCAATCTCCGCCCGGTGAAACTCTATCCGGGTGTCTGGACGCCGCTCAAGGACAAGGGACCTGAGGAGATTGACTTCGTTGTGGTGCGTGAAAATACGGAGGGGCTTTACACCGGAAGCGGCGGCACCCTGAAAAAGGGCACACCGGATGAGGTCGCCATCCAGACCTCCATCAACACGCGAAAAGGCGTGGAGCGTTGTCTCAGGTTCGCCTTTGAACTCACCCGCAACCGCAACAGGAAAAAGACCCTCACCCTGTGCGGGAAAACCAATGTCCTCACGTATGCCTTTGACCTCTGGGAGCGCGCCTTCCATGAAATCGGGGCGTTGGATTATCCCGACATTAAACGCGAGTATGCCCATGTGGACGCCACCTGCATGTGGATGGTCAAAAACCCGGAGTGGTTCGATGTCATCGTGACCGACAACATGTTCGGGGATATCATCACAGACCTCGGGGCGATTATCCAGGGCGGCATGGGGATTGCCGCGGGCGGAAATCTGAATCCTGCGGGTGTGTCCATGTTTGAGCCTATTGGCGGCTCCGCACCCAAATATACGGGCAAAAATGTCATCAATCCCCTTGCGGCTATCTGTGCGGGGCAGATGATGATGGATTACCTTGGCGAAAAGGATGCCGCGGATGCCATTGAAAAGGCTGTCATGCGGGTCACGGGAGAAAAATTGAAAAGCCTTGCCGCGGGAAAGATGGGATATTCCACAACCGAGGTGGGGGATATGGTTGCAAGCCTCATCTGACCATACTTAAAAGTGGATAAATTTATTAAACCTTTTAAACTCTTAAACTTTAAACATCATGCTTTTGAGGGAGAAATAACTTATGAAAAAATATTGGTGGTTGCTTTTTATCCTGACACTTTTATTTCTCAAAGTGCATCTGGCGGCAGAACTTCCCACCACTCCTGAGGAAACAACCTATCAGAAAAACATCCAGGCAAGAGTCCTCTCCTATACTGCCGAAGAGATGCACATCCTTGTAACAAACAATAACACCCCCGACCACACGATTCCTGACAACCTGAAGCAGAAAAAGAAAATCATCATAGTCATCCCCGAAAACACAAACGCCACAATCGCGGTGGAATCCGCCCTGTTCGGTCTTTATGAGAAGAATTTCAAAATAGAAGAGGCGAAATGGGGAGAACTGAAATCCTACAAACTGCCGGAGGCGGGAGAACTGGTCATATATGAGACTTATGGAATCTTCCGCTCGTGGAGACTGGCATCTCTTGAAATCCTGACAGTCAATCCCATCCCCACAATGGCAGAAAGGAATATCCGTCTTATTGAGTTGAAGCTGCATATCCGGTTCACTGGCGCCCCTCCCATAAATTATAAAAAAACCATGACGCACGACCCCCTTGCGGAAGATGTCTTGAAGGGCATCACCGTGAATCCGGAATGTATGGCTGCCTACCGCCTGAATGCCTTGCCCGACAACCGGGAATTCGCCCCATACGGGGCATTCGCAGACTGCGTGAATGACAGACTGACCTCCGGACCGGCGGCGAAATTGATTGTCTATCACGGCGGGCTATACGGCGTCGGCAGTGATGACTTGAAAAATGCAGGCGTACCGGTGGAGAGGCTTGAATATAATCACCTCTCCCTCTTCCACAAGGAACAGCAGGTTCCGCTTTATGTTGATAAAACAGGAGCCAAATATTTTGCCGTGGGGGGTAAATTTTATTTCTACGCACCTCCCTTCTCCGATTCCAAACCATATGAGACTTACTGGCTCCTGTTTGACAAGGAGGGAGCCACAACCACCCCATTGCGCATGGCACGGAGGAACTATTTCAACGAAAAGGGCGAGTTAAGGGGGGAGCTCACCCGCGCACGCCAGACCGCCAGGTTCTTCCTGAAAGAGAATTATTTCCACAGACTTCCCACACCCCTCCTGAACGGCAATTGGTTCTGGGATGAACTCAAGCGCGGCGAGTTCCGCTTCTATTATCAGGAAATCAGCGCAGCCGACTCCACCAAAGCGCTAGCGACGGCTGGACCCGAACCCGGCGCCGACTCCACCAAAGCGCTAGCGACGGCTGGAGGCGAGGATTTCACACTGAACGTCCACCTCACCAGCCAGCATCCCAGACTGAAGAGTTACTGCGAAATCTACTGGAACAAGAGATATGTGGGCGCCTGTTCATGGGACGGATATCAGAATTACACCTTCACAAGCAAAATACCCGCAAAATATCTCAATGACGGGGAGAACGAACTTGCCCTTTATGTCCCATTGCGTTTGGAAGAAAAGCAGTCTCCCTTTATCAACTTCATCGGCTATGATGTTCACTATACCTCCAGACTCGCCAACAATTACTCTCCCTTTTCCTTCTCGCTCCCAATGCCCATGACGCCCGGATTTTATGACCTCAAATTCGCCCAGCCTGATGGGCAAAGTTATTACCTCCTTGACGTGACGGACGCCTTGAATCCGGTAATCAGCGATGTTGTCCCTGTTGCTCGCTCCACTTCCGGTGATTACAACTACCTGTCCCGAATCAATCTTGACCGGGAACGCCGCTTTATCCTTGGCTCGTGGACAAAGGCGGAGTCTGTGGGCGCCATCGTCCCTGCAACGCCTTTAAAATTGTTAACGCCGGATGCGGGAGAGGGGGATTATATCATTATCACCAATAAGCGCCTCCTTGACGCCCTCCGTCCGTTTGTTGAGTTAAAGCAGAAGAGCGGATTCAATGTCATGCTCGTGGATGTGGACGATATTTATGACTGTTTTGGATTTGGAGAAAAGGATTTTACAAGCCTGAAGAGATTTTTCCGGTACAGGTATTATTATGCGCCGGGACCCAGACTGCGTTACGGGTTGCTTGTAGGCGAGACGAGTGATTATATAGGCGACCCCGCCCAGATTCCTGTCGGAGCGCTCCAGGATGAAGTCCCCGTCTTCAATCTCGGCACCTCCTTCGTAAATGTCCATTCTGACACTGAATACACCCTTATCTGCGGCGATGATGACCTGCCCGATTTTGCCCTTGGGCGATTCCCGGCTTATACTCCAGATGAGGTCGCCACCCTCATCAAAAAATCCCAGACATATGAGGGAATTCTCCCATCCATCCCAGCCGGATGGGAGGCAACCCATGCCTTTGTCACCGATGATGAAAGCGAGTTCTCGCAGATTGCCGAGTCCATCATCTCTAATGTTTTTCCCACCACAACCCGCATTGTCCGGATTTACCAGCAAAACTATTCATACTCCGACCTGCTGTTCATCGGAAAGCGCAAGACCAGTATCAAGGCTCGTGAACATCTCATCGATTTGATGAACAAGGGCATTCTCACGCTGAATTATATCGGCCACGGCGGACCCAACCTCTGGACATCCGAGCGCCTGTTCCACCTCAGCGACATGGAGCAGGTGGTCAATGGCGACAGACTATTTTTTGTGACTGCCTCCACCTGCGATACCAACTGGCTGGACTATCCCACACCGCCGGTGAACAGGTCGATGGGGGAAAAGATGATTCTGCATGACAAGGGTGGCGCCATCGGTGTTTACGGACCCACCACAGGCGCCAGCCCCACAGACCATAAAATACTCATCCAGATGTTTTACCGGGGCGTCCTTGAAAGGGGACTTAACAACTTCGGCGAGGCAATTATCTATTCCAAAATCGCATATCGGTTTGAACAAAACAATAAACACCTGCTTGACCAGTTCATCCTCCTTGGCGACCCCGCACTCTCATTCCCCCATGTGGACACCGGAACTAAAGTCACCGTTCACCCCATCTTCATTAATCGCCGGCAGGGCGGTAAGATTACGGTTGAGGGCGCAACTAAGTCACAGCCTTTCTGGGGACTCACAGATGTCTTCATCCACTCTCCCGGATTTGTCTCAGACGCGTCGCAGCTTCAGCTAAGGAGCGAAGAACTTCCCACGGACATAAAAACTCACACCTTTGACGGCGCCTTCAGTATGGAATATGATATCCCGCCGAATGCGCCTGCGGGAAAATACAACCTCTGCACATATTCCCTCAATTCTTTCCTGGGCTTGAGTGAGGTTGGCGGGGCATTCTTTTATGTGGATGACCCGAAATTCGAATTGAGCCTTGATATTGAATCCCAAAAACCGGGAACAATTTACGAAAATGAAAAGGTTAAGGTTATGTCATCAGTCCATAACCTCTCACCATTCCCCCTTGACAACATCCATGTTCAGCTCCGGCAGAAAAATATAACATCCCCGATTTTGGAAAAAACCATAACCGTTCCGCCGATGCAAAGGGAGCGCTTTGATTTTGCCTGGCTGGCTGAAGCAGGTGTCCATACCCTCTTCCTTGAGGCGGTCATGCCGGAGGAGGCCGACTCCGCCAAAGCGCTTGCGACGGCTGGAAAGGAGCCTCTCCGTGTGGAAAAATATGTGCCCGTCCTATCCAAAACAGCCTTAAACCGCGGCGAGGTGAATCCGGACGCCATAAAGACCAACCCGGAGACCCTCACAGACGGCGTGAAGCCGGAATTCATCGTGCCGGTTTATAACATCGGGAGGATGCCTTATTACAGACTGCGTCTATATCTACTTGCCGGAGGTTCCCAGATAGGCACCCCCAAAATAATTAACTTTTTGAAGAGCGGCCAGTCCATTGAGGTCAAATATCCCTCCGAGGTGGTCTTCCCGATGGGTAATATCCCGCTTGACATCAGGTTAGAAGCCTTCAACCAGAAAAGCAAAAATTACGATGGGGTCATGCACACAACGCGCCTGTTCAACGTCGGCAAGGAAATGGACCTTGT
>Ga0315291_10005824_pt1 | contig 15394 bp, 17 predicted proteins | sample YL17G12_20_MG_FD_203070 | JGI IMG/M metagenome (GOLD analysis project Ga0315291, IMG submission 203070) | Sediment microbial communities from Yellowstone Lake, YNP, Wyoming, USA - YL17G12_20 | ecosystem: Environmental > Aquatic > Freshwater > Lake > Sediment | place: USA: Wyoming | collected...
GTTTCACCTTGGATGCCGAAACCAGTTTCACCTTGGATGCCGAAACCAGTTTCACCTTGGATGCCGAAACCAGTTTCACCTTGGATGCCGAAACCAGTTTCACCTTGGATGCCGAAACCAGTTTCACCTTGGGTACCAACTCCAGTTTCACCTTGGGTACCAACTCCAGTTTCACCTTGGGTACCAACTCCAGTCTCACCTTGGGTACCAACCCCAGTTTCACCTTGAGTACCTACACCGGTTACACCTTGTAAACTTCCTTGAGAAACCCAAACTCCACTAATTTTTTCATAATAAATACCCGTAGAGCTATCTAAATAAAAATCATTATCATTCCCTAAAGTATTTAAAGGAACACCGTTACCGGTATGCCATTTATTTCCATTTAACCCAGTCTCACCTTGGATACTTAAGCCAGTCTCGCCTTGAGTACCTACTCCGGTTTCACCTTGAATCCCAAAACCAGTTTCTCCCTGAGTACCTACTCCGGTTTCACCCTGAGTACCTACTCCAGTTTCGCCCTGAATCCCAAAACCAGTTTCACCTTGAAGAATAAGACCAGTAGCACCAAGCGGCCCCGTTTCTCCTTGTAAACCTGTTACCCCCTGTGGCCCAGCTACACCAGTACCAACTGGCCCTATTGGCCCAGTCTCACCCTGTGTTCCCTGAATACCAGTCTCGCCTTGACCACCCTGAGTTCCTACACCAGTTTCACCTTGAATACCTACCCCAGTTAAACCCTGTAAACTTCCTTGAGAAACCCAAACTCCACTAATTTTTTCATAATAAATACCCGTAGAGCTATCTAAATAAAAATCGTTATCGTTCCCTAAAGTATTTAAAGGAACACCGTTACCGGTATACCATTTATTTCCATTTAACCCAGTTTCACCTTGAATACCGAAACCAGTCTCGCCTTGAATACCAAAGCCAGTTTCTCCTTGAGTACCTACTCCGGTTTCACCCTGAGTACCTACTCCAGTTTCACCTTGGATACCAAAACCAGTCTCGCCTTGAGTACCTACTCCAGTTTCACCTTGGATACCAAAACCAGTCTCGCCTTGAGTACCTACTCCAGTTTCACCTTGGATACCAAAACCAGTTTCTCCTTGAGTACCTACTCCGGTTTCACCCTGAGTACCTACTCCAGTTTCACCTTGGATACCAAAACCGGTTTCTCCCTGAATACCAAAACCGGTTTCTCCCTGAATACCAAAACCGGTTTCTCCCTGAATACCAAAACCGGTTTCTCCCTGAATACCAAAACCGGTTTCTCCCTGAATACCAAAACCAGTCTCGCCTTGAGTACCTACCCCAGTTTCACCCTGAGTACCTACTCCGGTTTCACCTTGGAAACCAAATCCAGTTTCTCCCTGAATCCCTAAACCTGTCTCGCCTTGAGTACCTACCCCAGTTTCACCTTGGAAACCAAATCCAGTTTCTCCCTGAGTACCTACGCCAGTTGCACCTTGTAAGCTTCCTTGAGAAACCCAAATACCATTAATTTTTTCATAATAAATACCCGTAGAGCTATCTAAATAAAAATCGTTATCGTTCCCTAAAGTATTTAAAGGAACACCGTTATCAGTATACCATTTATTTCCATTTAACCCAGTTTCGCCCTGAGTGCCTACTCCGGTTTCTCCCTGAATTCCTAAGCCGGTTTCACCTTGGGTACCTACTCCAGTTTCTCCCTGAATTCCTAAGCCGGTTTCACCTTGGGTACCTACTCCAGTTTCTCCCTGAATTCCTAAGCCGGTTTCACCTTGGGTACCTACTCCGGTTTCACCTTGGGTACCTACTCCGGTTTCACCTTGGGTACCTACTCCGGTTTCACCTTGGGTGCCTACTCCGGTTTCTCCCTGAGTGCCTACTCCGGTTTCACCTTGGGTGCCTACTCCGGTTTCACCTTGGATACCTACCCCAGTTTCACCTTGAATAATAAGACCAGTAGCTCCAATTGGCCCCGTTTCTCCTTGTAAACCTGTTACCCCCTGTGGCCCAGCTACACCAGTACCAACTGGCCCCATAGGCCCAGTCTCACCCTGAATGCCTTGGATACCTGTTTCACCAGCAGCACCTGAAGTACCTACACCAGTAACTCCTTGAGTTCCATCTACACCAGCAGCACCAGTAGTTCCTTGAATCCCATCAATACCGGAAATACCCGTAGTTCCTTGAATACCCTGCGTCCCAGTTACCCCTTGGGTTCCAGTATGACCAACGCTACCAGATATACCAGTAGCACCCTGTGATCCAGTTGTTCCCTGAACGCCCGTAGACCCTTGCCCACTTGGGCCTGTTGGGTTACATGATTCACAACCTAATTCTTGTTCGTCACAAGGAACCTGTTCATGGAACTCATAATATATCTTTTTTCTTTTTCTCAGATCTTGGAATATCTCCCGACCCATTAAGAACAAATCTCTATCAACGTCTGTAGAACTATTTCTTGCAATAGAGAAGTTCCTAAACTGGTGACCACCATAAGGAACTGAAACATATAAGGGGCTACTAGTTAAGTTATAAACTTTAATAGTAAACTGAACTCTGGGTATTTTTGTAGTTGTCATATAAAACATCTCTTGTTTAAATCAAATAAACAACTTTGAAACTCGAAAACATCGCACTATTAAATTAAGTGATTTAGTTGAATATATGAAAAAGGGGCATGTGTTTTACATGCCCCTTTGTACTACGTATGATAGATATTAAACCATATCTTCAGCGTAATCTTCATCGCCATATGCTTTGGCAAAATAGTCAACCATGTCTTGTTCTTGTTTTTCAACTAATGCAGGATTTTTACCAACGATCTCTAAGACATTTTGGCGGGGAACAGAGGTCATACCACCTTTGTATTTAACTTTAACCTGATCATCTTTAACTGAAACTACTTCAGCTTGGATTACTTTTTCATCAACCAATACACGCACATAGTCACCTTTATCAAGGATAGCTAAATAGCGGGTTACGTTGTCACCAACAGCTAAAGAAGCAAAAGTTTTAGTTGAGTATGAATCCATCATTGTTTTCTTACGAGCATTAACTAATGCAATGATGTCATCTTTTACTTTACGGACGAGTACTTTTGTACCAGCACGTTCCGCAACTTCCCATGTTTCTTGTAAAGGAACATCCAAATAAACAGCACCCTCAATAACCGGTTTCATAAAAGATTTATTAGTGTCTTCAATGTCCCTAGTAATAGAAAGGATCTGAGCTACAACAGTAATAACCTTCTGGGTTTTATATACTCTTGCAGTAGAAAGAAAGGGAGTAATCTTAGCATTATACTTTCTAACAAAAAAATCAGCTATCTCATCAGATGAGGGGATTTTTGTATCTGTATACGCAAGCATGAAATGCGCTGTAGATGCATTAATCCTACGAGCATCGGCAAATTGCAAATCTACCCTATGCCCCACTGAAGAACTTAATTTTTGTTCTAACTTTGCAAATGCTCTATTTTGATTCATCACTAGCTCCTTAAATATATTTTGCGATGATATTCAATTTTAATAAGTAATTACACAATCAATTTAACCAAAATCTGAAAAACTGAAAAAACCATAAAAACCATTACATAGAAAATATAACATAGTAATTACGTTTTTTACAAAAAGTGAATAATCTAAATTATTTACTGGACGATATCTTTTAAAGTAGATAATTTTTCTTTAATGCTAATCAGCTTATCTGCAAGGCTTAGACAACTATAAAAGACACCTACAGGGGTTTCCGTAGCTGGGTTAATAGGAAGAACTTCACTTGCCAATAGATTGTATATAGTAGATGTTAATTCTTCAATTTGATTTGCTGCCGTGTGACAACAAGTAAGTGCAGAAGCTATCGTAGCTCTTTCTTTATCTTCAGATTCTTCTTCCTTAATAAGAATATCGACTACTTTTTCTTCCATGTTTAGTACCTCTTTAGTTTTATTTAAAAGATTTCTATATGCTTTGTTTACAGAAGCTAAATCTTTTTCAGTGATTGTCATCTTTTTTCCTATTTTATTATTTCAAACCATGCTACACCAATTATCACAATCAACACAATCAAAATAGAGGTCGCCCCATGAAATTAACCTTAAAAGAAATCGTATGGGAAATTACCGGAAAATGTAAAAACGGATGTACCTATTGCGGATCTAAAGAAGTTTGGAAGCAAGAGATCGATGAAACAAAAATAAAAAGAATCACAGATAGAATTGCAGAATACCCACCAGAAGAAATCGATGTAAGCGGTGGTGACCCATTATTAGTTAGTTATGATGTTCATAAGTATATAATTGAAAAGCTAGCAAATACTAAATGTAAAATACTAGCAAATCCGAAATCTTTTAAAGATTCACTGAAAGAACAGAACCTTTATATTTTAGGTCTTTATTCGCATGTTGGGTTTTCGATCAATACACAAGAGGAGCTAAACTTATTTAAGGATCTTCTACCCTCGTTAAAAGAAATTAAATACACAATCATCACGAATTTCAACTTAACTAACTTCTTTATATTTACTGAATTCGCTGAGTTTGTCAAAGAGCAGAACGTTATCTGGCAAATCCAATTCACAATGTACCCGCCAAAAGATCATAACAAAGAATACCAGCTAGCACTATATAACTACCCCGCTGCCGTTGAAAAACTAAACGAAGATATCGCCAAATACCCAGATTTGATGATGGTGTTTGCAGACAATGCTAACTGTGGTGAGTGTGGTGCTGGTCTGCACACATTGGGCATTTTATCTAATGGTGATGTTATCCCTTGTCTATCAATGCGCTCTTGGGTAGACCTTAGCAACAAAACACCCGAAGGTAATTTGTTTAGCACAAGTTTAAAAGATATTTGGTTTAACGGATTTAAAGCCAATAGATTCGAAACCTTTGTCTGCTGTAAAGATATGTGCAATAAACAACTTCTAAATTTTACAAAATCTGAGAAATCTGAGAAATCTGAGAAATCTGAGAAATCAGATGGGTCAAAAGATGGTTATACGTATACTGTAACCGAAGATGGTGGACTAAAAGTAACGTTACCAAAAAGATACAACGTAAATACCCCCCAAGTAACCCTATACGCAGTTCGGACAGAACCATTTGATCTGTTTGAACAATTGAAAATGAACCCATTCCCTTATAACAATTCTGGTGTCTTAGCATATGGCGTAGCTACCCCAACTACCTATGCTGCAACTAATGAGGGGATACTAGGAGCAGTGTCGAAAGGGTTGATGGGTATGGCAGGATCGGCTGGGTCAACAGCATCAACTGGAATAACCGGAGCAACAAATACCCCGATAAGTTTTTCTATGGATGCCGCACAAGAAAGAAAACCGTTGATTGATTCTCACATCGAGCAACTTGTTGCATTAGGTGCAAAAGGTGAAACTTTAAGCGATACAATAACAAGACTATACAAACAAGTAACAGAAAAAAATATGGGGGAATAACCCCCGATAGATGTTCTAATGGTTCAGTCATAATTAGATAATATAAGACGAAAAACAATATCAATTCAGTGGAGGGTTAACATGAGTAAAGTGGATATTAGTGAAGCCATCGATAAAATTGGGATGAGTGAATTTCTTACAAATACCACAAAAGTATTCTCAAATCAGATCACAAGTGTATGTGTAGTAACTTTGCGACCTCTTTTTGATGTAGATAAGGCTTGTGCTATTAGGGATTACCTTAAATACTCCTTTGATGCCATCCTTAAAGTAATTAATGAGGAGATTGAAGAATTTGGTGTAGGTGAGGATGTTATACACAGGAAAGACTGATTAATGGTTCAGTCATCTAATTGGCAGGAGCGAGAGCGAAGCTAGGATAGGTTTACTACCAATGGGCAGGGCGCACTCGAATGTAGGTTCGATTCCTATCTGAACCAACTATCAACGGTATACTATGGCATATATGTATAATTATGTAGTACTTGGTTGCGAGGTAAACAGGTGTAGTTTTCTCGTCACGAAGCTTATTGAAATAGTAAATACCTTTACTGTGCTAAGTATCTTGAAGCTAATATTTCATCTAATAGCATGGTAATAGGTATTCCTATTGTTTTCACCGATGAAAACAATTTTTTAGATGTTACGAGTATCGAACTCAGTACGTTATTAACTACGAAAACACTTCTCAAAAACAAATTAGAAAAGATGGGAATAGAACCGTCCGGTAAGATAAAAATATGGGGCGGTAAGAGGTATATCTGAATTGATCAATTGATCATCTTTTTTCTTTTTTAGAAATGTATTTTTTGAAGTGCTTTTCGAAAAGTGTTTCCATCCTAACCTTAGCCGGTTTATTTGGGTGGTTTAATCGTGCTGAATCCAGTAACTCAAAAGTATTTCTAATGTGCCTAGCCACAATCTTCAAATCTTTGTTAAAGGATTCAAACATATGCTCCCACCATAGCTATTAGGAATAGATTAAAGTTTAATTACTTTTGCTAATGCTGCTTTCACTTTTTGAATATAACTTCCGGTAGCTGGTAATTCTTTTTTCGTTGTATCTATTTCAGGAAACTTATCAATTTTATCACCCCACCCGTAAATTATCTCTGGGTCTATCGATATGCCAGTTGGCCAAGAAATGATACTCCCGTGTTCGATGAAAGCTTGTTTACAAAAATTTATATTTTGTTTAATTTGTGATTTTCCATCAATCCATGTCTTTAAATCCACATGACGCATTTCACCATTGGCAAATGCCACATATAGATTGAAATCATCATCTACTAAAATTTTCTTGATATTTTGGTTAGGCATTATCTAATTCCTTAATCTTCTGTAAAATGAAACCCGTATTTGCTACCACCCATTCGGTTATCTTTTTCTTACTAGCAGCATCGAGACTACATCCTTTTTCCCATCCTTTTTTATCCCCTGTCAAAATATATTTCCCCTGAATAGAATTCTTAGCTATTTTGACGTACTTATTATCGTGGTTTGTTCTTTTAAAAATATGAATAAAATAACCATCTAATTCATGAATGGAGACAGCTAAAACTTCCATCAAACTACCCACCTCTCTCACATACTTATCGGCAAATGAATTAAAAAACTTTAACTTTAAACGATATATCTTAATAAAGGACAGAATGCAAATGTGATTAAACTCAATAATTACAACAAGGTATTAAAACAGGCAACGGGGGGATCGAACCCCCTAAGCATCGGATTTGGAATCCGACCGCAACCCCACTTGCTGATTACCTAAAAGAACGGAAAGAGTGGGGATCGAACCCACGGAACTTTTACATTCGCTACGTTAGCAACGTAGTGCATTAGACCACTCTGCCATCTTTCCAAAAAAATAAAATGGGCAGGGTAGATTCGAACTACCGAAAGCCGAAGCTGCCAGATTTACAGTCTGGCGGGTTTAGCCACTCCCCAACACACCCAAAAAATACGGAAGTTATAGGATTTGAACCTATGGAACCTTTCGATTCGGTGGTTTTCAAGACCACTGCATTCAGCCTGACTCTGCCAAACTTCCAAAAAACGCCCCGTGAAAGAATTGAACTTCCGACCTAGTAGTTAACAGCCACTTGCTCTAACCAAACTGAGCTAACGGGGCATAAACAAAAAACCCACTCTATCTTTCGATCTAGTGGGTTTTAGTTCCGTATTTTAAGACAAACTACCACCCACTTGGATCATAACTCCAATTATAATTTGATGAGTTGTAGGATAATTTTGTCTTCATACTTACCTTCATTTCTAAATACAAAATAAATATAACCATGCTTTGACATTTTAGTCAATATCAAATATGATTAAAGAATCACCCAACAGAAGAAAAAAATATGCATATTTACCATATCTACATTCTAGCACTGTTAAATATTTCGTGCTTAACGCAGTCGAACCAATCAGCGAATACTACAAAAGAAGATCAAAAAGATCAAAAAGATAAAAAAGCATTCAGTATAACTGAAGCTGCAAGGTATGGAACACTAACTAGGCAATATAGGGGGTATGCCGATATCTCCCATAAGAATAAACCTGACATGGATGCTTATGAATTAAAACTAAAGAGGTATTTGTCGGGGTATAAAAATGTTGACATATATAAAAAAGAAAACACTCAAATTGTAGTTACATTCCCCACAAATTTAATAATGGAAACTGGTATACCCGCAATTACACCCGAAGCCTATTTTGGGGTGTTGTCTCGCTTTAGTTATGTCTTATTAACGGCTGGGAACACATCAATAGAAATAAAAGGGTATGCCACAGAGTGGATACCAGCACAAGAAAAAGCCAATGCAGTAGCTGGGTATTTGTGTCTCAAGGGAATAAGCAGACAACGCATAACAGCAATTGGATTCAACACCGACAAACCTTTTGTAGAGATCACACTGACACCACTCTGATTTAATTTTTATTAATTGACTGAATGGCCAATTACTATTACAGTCAAATAAACAAAAAGAAAAAAAGAAAATTGCGGGCAAAGGGGATGGGCTAGGACGGAACTGGTAGCACCCCTTCGGGGGCGCTATTTGTCCCAGTTTTTGGGTCTATACCCATATCCATAAACTCTCTGCAAAGTATATTTCTTGGAACATTTAGTTCTTCGGCAAAAGCAGCCAAACTAAATTTTTGGTTTTTCCTTAGATGCTTTCTTGTTGCCCTTAACCTACAACGAATCACTTGACGAAAATATTCAGTGTACGTCATTTTAATCCTTAAAAACAGTATCCACAATACAGACCCAAATTAAAAAATAAGCGATAAATAACTTTTTCCTAAAGTTTCATATACCAAATTCCGAGTAGTAAAATAGAAGTTGGTTTTAACCTATTAAAAAAGGGAAAAATATGAAACACGCATCAAACGCAAAAGTAATAGATATCAAAACCAAGCTAGCGTTAGCAAGTATTGAAGAAGTAAAAGAAGTAAAAACCGAGAAAAAAGTAAAATCTGAAAAGGTAGTTAACAAAACGGAAACTGCTGAACCAAAAAACACTTTACTTTTTGTTACTGTTTCATTTATCACCACATATCTTGTTTACCAGAACTACGATTTTTTCAGCAATACAAACACTAATAGCCACATTGTTCAGATAGCAGGGGTTGGGGTATTAGTCACCCCGTTATTGAATTCCATTGTAGCTGAAGTGGTTCTGTTAACGTCTGCTGCATTTACCAAGATAGCGGATAACATAACTACGAAAGTGATTGCTTGGTCTATATTACTGACAATGATCTTTGCCCTTGGTGTGTTCATGCACTCAAGCATTAACAGCAATTTGACTGGTAGTAGCAACAATGTTCAAGCTATCTTAAACCAGAAACAAGACGCTGTTAAAGCCAAAGAGGGTTATGAAATTGAAAAAGACCAGTTAGACCCAACTTGGATTTATCGTAGAGGTCAACTCCAAAAGAAAATAGATGTTGAACGAGCTACTATAGTTTCTCTTGATAAGAAAATAGCGGAAACTAAAACAGTAATTGGTGAGAACTTAACATCCGTTATTGTGTACAATACAATCTTAAGGATAGCCGCTATGCTGATAAACGCAATTGCCTTACATAGTTTGGTTAGTACTAAAAAATCCAGTAAGAAAAAATCAGCAAAAAAGTAAGCAATAGGGCCAATATTACTACTGGCCCCTGTGCTACGTTATTCAATTGAACGGAGTTAAAATTTCACTTTCGTTTTGTTTAGTTGCTAGCAACAATGGAATGGATTCATCAATTTTAGTAGAAGATGCGAACAAAGCAAACTCAGAAATAACCGCATCTGTTTTATACACACGTACCACTGAAAGTACTTCTTCAGTGGTTTCACCTGCTGCAAAAACTTCTTCGATCTCGCCACCCTTTAAAAGATTTACTCTATAAATCAACATAGTCACCCACCCTCTTGTTATTAAGTTTTGATTATAACATACCAAGAAAACTAAGTTTGTCAACCTATGGTTGACTACGCCATAATGTTAATGTATGAGCTATTAGTGGTTTGTGAAACCCTAAAAATTTGGTAACGGCATATTGGGCACAATATGCCGTTATTTTAGGTGAAGTGTATGTTTCAAATGGATAGAATTAAAAATGATCTTATAATACGAATAGATTTTAGGATCTTCGTTATGGGTGTCTGTACGTTCTTAGCTACCTATATTGGCATTTTTTGGATGATGTGGGTAGTTGCAATAAGAACTGAGATCAATCGAATCAGAAACGATGTATACGTAGTTACCTCACAATCATTGGGACAAGTATTAGAAGACAATTTTAATAAGAACCATGCAGTACTCTTACAGTATGAATCATGCCAAGCCGAACTCAAGCAAGCCCAATCTATTAATAAAGATCTCTCCCATATTATCCAAAACACCCAAATGCAAGAGAAAATATTGGGTGAGACTATCGCCCATCCTTCAAAAAAATAACCCCCTCTATTTAGTAACCAGAGAAGCACAGAAAAAAAAGCTTAATCTGTAAACCCTACCAACCCCATATATCATCCCCCTCAAAAATATTACGTTCTCTACTGTGGAAAGCATCATAGTTTCCTTTACACAGTTGCCTTTTAATCCAATTACGGTGCTTTTGAGTACGTTGCTTTTTAGAAAAAATACGGGGGTGGTCGTAACTAAATTTTTTACCTTTTTTCTTGTGATCCCTATCTTTACCAGAAACCTCTCGCCATAATTTTTTAGCTTCAGTCTGCTCACGGTTCTTCATGCCGTGGATTTTACCCTTTATTTTTTGGTATTTCATACCGCTGTGTTTTAAATATTTTCTTTTTCTTTTTGCGTACTCTCGTACATCTGGGCTATAGGAATAAGGTTCCCCACGTACAACCGCTTTAAACGTATCAAAATATAAATTGGTATACCCGTGTTTGAACGAGTAATCATAAAGCCATATTATCTGATCCATTTTGTATGGGTAAATGTAGTGCCAATGTTCGTGGTATTTGCAATCTAGGCAATAAGATTTCAAAACCTTTTTAGAATCGATCTTTTCGGAATACCAATTCCTGCAAAAAACCAACCAATCAGATTTAAACTTGAGGGTACTGCACTTATTTAGCACTACCCAATTCTTAGATGTTTTCATCGGTAGCTCCTTATGAGGTTAACTACCGATCATCCTTCTCAATGTATAGCTCGAATAACTTTTTCATATTTTATCCCCTATTAAGAAAATAACCTATTGACAAAAAAATTGAAAGTACTTACCTTACATTTACGGGTTCCGCAGATATATGCTTACAAGCATGGCGCTATTTGTCGCAGGTTCGAATCCTTCTACTTTGACCCTTATTTCATCAATAATTATGGAAACTTAATCTTGTGGATTATTGGAACGGTGTGAAATCCGGTGTGAAAACTTGGCTGAAATAAAACAACATTGGTTAGATTTAATGTGAGGAATCTTATTTTAACCTTAAGGAATAGATCATGTCATTTTTATCAAAAGTCGAATTGAAATATCAGTTGGAGAAAATGGGGGTTAAGGTTGAAGGCAATTATGTTAAAAAAAGCGATATTAAAAAGATTTTTGCAAATGAAGAATCTTTAGGTGGATCAAATACTAAATACAAAATCACACAAAACAAAACGCAATATTTTCCTCTGGAAAAACTTACTTCAGAAACTTGGTTAAAGGCCACAAAAAGCAAACCAAAAGATTGGGTCGAAGCATGGGATCTTTCGGATTATGATTTGGAAATATCAGAAGAAGAACATACAAATGAGAAAGGAAAATTTAATAAAAAAAGTTATATGAATGCTTACGAATCCGCTTGTTATTCTTATGTAAATCGAGTGGTTGAAGATTGGATTGATGAGTATAAGCACATGAATTTTCCGTTAACACTATATAGAGCAATTAGTGTGCCTTCCGACAAAGATATTGATTTTAAAAAATTAGGCATTCATTGGACGACAAGAGAAGAATCGGCTCAGTGTTACGATTCATGGAAAGTAGAAAAACCAAAAGAATCCAGAGATTTTATAGTAAAAGCGAAAGTTTTAAAAACAGATGTAAATTGGGTCGGAACTTTAGCTGTCAATATAAATCCTTCCTTTGGCAAAGATGAACAAGAAATTGTTCTAATTCCGGGCAAAAAGATCAAGGTACTTGAAGGTGGAAAAATAAAAGAGGGTATAGTTTGATGAAACGCTTTGATTAACAATGGTGTGGCCGGTGTGAAAAGTGGTGTGAAAGTGTTGTCATACAGTGGTCAGGTATGTCAAAATAACGTATAATTAAGTCGTTATAATTAAAGTAAAAATTCGATAAAGTCGTCTTTTTGGATACCCGTTTTCCTAAATTCGAATCCTTCCACCCCAGCTCGTATTTCTCCTTAAAAATTCAGTAACTTAACTCCTTCGGAATCGCCAAGTGGCGTGGAATGTGGCGTGGTTTTTTGGATTTCGTTTTTAGACGGTCATGTTTCCTTGTTAGATTTAATTTATATGATTTATAGATTTAGAGGAAATTATGTCGTTTATAAAAAGAGTAAATTTGTTAGCAGCATTGGCCAAAGTAGTAAATACTGAAATATATTATCATGGAACAACATCAAAATTTGGCCTAGAAATACTTAAACAAGGATTTCGTTCTGATATAAAAAATAAAGTTTGGGATCAATCGAAAAAACATTTGGAATCTTATGGTAAAGGCACATATTTTTCAAACAGTGTAGAAGTTGCTGGTAGGGCAGCAGCAGCAGCAGTTGGCAAATATAAAGGAGATATGTGGATATTTCAAGTAAACCTAATGCCCGAAAAGGGTTATTTAGATGAAGATGAGCTACCACCAATGGGCAATATGTTGGATAATAAAACAGTTAACCAGCATGATGATATTGATGATGCGGAAGAACATATTGTAAAGGATGCAGTAGATTCTTGGTTTGACTACTTTCAAGATGAACTTGGAGGTACTATAACACAAACGATTAAAATAAAGTTAACCCCCTTACTGGAGTCTTGGGCGTATAATGAGATATATGAAAATTTTGATGAAATAAAAAACAACAAAATAGAAATTATAAAAATCTTAAAAGGCCAAGCCCATACATTGAATGTGCAAAATATAAAAATGCCCAAAGTATCTACATCGGATATCCTATCTGTAATTCAATTCGATTTTATTAAGGGGAAACCAAAAATTAAAATTATATATGGGACACCAAAAAGTTTTTTTCTGGAAGATGTGGGACGCTTTAATGAAGAAGAAATCCGTACACAAGAAGAATTATATTTCAAAGAGGACTAAATGCTTGTGGCGTGGCCGTGGCGTGGAACGAATGTCATTTGATGGTTTAGCATGTCCAAAACAGGCATAGTTATGTATCTTTAATCCTTGATAAATACTGCTAAATGCCTAATCTCTGATTACCCTTTTGTAAAATTCGAATCCTTCCACTTCAACCATTACTTTCATCTAAAATTTTCATAAGTTATACCTACGAAAATCTTCAAGTGGCGTGGAAATTGGCGTGGAGCGAATGTCATTTGATGGGTTTTTATGTCAAAGCAACAAATAATTACCCAGCTAAAATCATTGATAAATCTTGAGAAATTCTTACCCTTTGGAAAGCATATCGTCAAGTTCGAATCCTGTCACCTTCACTATGAGGGTGTAGCTCAGTGGTAGAGTGATAGCATTGTAAAAAATACTTATAGCACATATTACTTGAACCCGTATCTTTCTTTCCTTGTACTTTATTCGTAAAAAAATTAAGAAACGGTAACCGCCCTAATCTTTTTAATCAATTCTTTAAGCTTTTTATTAAGCGGACTATACTGCAAATTTTTGCGCCTATCTAAATCGAGCCGTATAATTTTTTTCCAATCAATTTGCTTTTTCATCGATTGTCCCTCAACACACTGTTTAAAAGCCGCCATATCTGATCTGCATTTATTTTTAAGATAGCTTTAATATCCTTCACAATCTCTTGAACATCTTCTGGGGAGTTTTCTATTACTATGGCATATGCTGCCAGAGATATTTCAATATCGTTAAATAACTTATCCAGTTTATTTTCTACCCTGTTTTTGCAAGACATCCAAATGCTGACTGGTACTAAATCCTGTGTCTCAAGATCAATACCAAGTTCTTCAGCTTTTTTGTAAATGGCTGCATAGGTTTCTTCTACTAGCAGCGAATAGCTCTCTAAGTGTTGCTCCAGTTTTCTTTTAATGAAATCAAAACTAACTTCGGCAGCTATTCGATCTTTTCTCTTATCAAATAATGCCAATGTCTCTATAACTGCATTAGCCCATAGCGCCATGGCTGGGACGAAGTGAGTATCTAAATAATCTTTAATAAAGCTTTGATATTGTTCTTGCATGTTATAACCCTTGGTATCTAAGACAAAATAAACCCATTTCTTAAAAGCAAAACCTGTACCTAGTCAAATACTCTAACATTACAGTGAATTATATAAATTAATCTGTCTAAGAAGTATACGATTAAGTAGTATGTGTGCTAATCCACCATTTATTTTTTTGCGTCGAAAGAACTAAAGTTCGGCATACCAAATTCCGATACGTCCATTGTAGAGGGGGTATTATGAATAAAGTAATTTTAATTATATCAATTTTTTTAATTGGTTGCGGTAGCATGGAAGGCGGCACAATCAATATAAAGAAAAGATATTCCAATGATAACAACTTGATAAAAATAACCAATGAACCCGCTGGGGTGAATTGCCCTAACGGGGGCATACGAGTTGATAGTGGTTTAGATAATGGTGACAATACTGCGGTTGACAGCAAAAACGTTAGCATCACAAACAATGCCATATTAGAAGATGGTGAGATTGACCAAACCAAATATGCCTGTAATGGAAATACAGGGGTAGTGGGGGCAACTGGAGCAGCAGGGGCAACAGTGGTGGGGGCGGCAGGTACAAGTGGTGCTACAGGTGCAGTGGGGGCTACTGGTGCTGCCGGAACAACCACAGTGAGTACTAACGTTATTACTTCTCAACAAATCTCAAAAACGAGCCAATTAAGTGTTACTTCTAGCGGTGATTATGTTGGTGATTTCGTATATGAGGATGTCAGTTCATTTACGCTACAAGTTTACAACTCAAATATTGATGCATTTATTTATTTTGCTAACACCGATACGACACCAACTATCAATTACCCGTTTACCCAACAGGTATATTTCAACGATCCTGCTTGTAACGGAAGTGCCTTGGTACCATCAACTATCCAAAAAGGACACAAAGGCAAATTTGTTGAACTATCTAATTCTGCAAACACAGTGATAACTGGTCAACCGTGGCCTGAGAGTGAAGCATACGTAATAGACACAACGACTGTTATAAACTATAATGGTATATATGAATTTACCTACACAATTGTAGGGCCGTTAGTAACCAGCACAGCGTGTACACAAATAGCAGGTA
>Ga0315291_10005828_pt1 | contig 15392 bp, 12 predicted proteins | sample YL17G12_20_MG_FD_203070 | JGI IMG/M metagenome (GOLD analysis project Ga0315291, IMG submission 203070) | Sediment microbial communities from Yellowstone Lake, YNP, Wyoming, USA - YL17G12_20 | ecosystem: Environmental > Aquatic > Freshwater > Lake > Sediment | place: USA: Wyoming | collected...
TGAATATGTACCAAAATCAGGAATGTCTATTGTTGGTGAAGCTGGAGAAGAAGTCATTTATCTACCGCAAGGCTCACAGGTTATTCCGAATAAAAAATACATACAAAACAAGGAAATTATTAATGCAATGTTTGATAATAAACTTGAACAGTTTATTTATCAGGATTATGTGTTACCGGAAATCACAAAAGAAAAGAGGTCACAAATTAATAATGCAGTTATTAATAATTTAAACACATTTAATAATTATGATTTCATTATTAAGCAACACGAAATCGCGCCAATTTTAATTGAAAGCAGGCAAAGAGCTGAAACTGAAAAGGAACAGGTTTTTCAGAAAAATATTGCACAATCATTTTATAACAGTTCTATTTTAAATCAACAGGCAAAAGTGGATTCCATGTCTGTTGCTGATTATATAAATGCTGAAAGGGTAGGATTGAAAAAACAAAAAATGGCATACGCTGAATATCTTGCTGAAAAGATTGCAGAAAAAATAAAAGACGATCCACGTAGAACATAATGAGCCTGCTTTATAGATATACCATTGATGGTAACGTTATAACAGAAACTGAAAACATTCAGGGATGGGATAAACTTGTTACATCAATAAAACGGGATTCTTCTACAATAAAGGGGCTTTTGGTAACACAAGATGTTCAATTGGTATTTGTTGGGGATATGTACCGCTATTTTAAAAACAAATATTTCAATGAATCCATTTGTGGTGATGTTCCTGTTATTATTGAACAATCATTTGATAACGGTAATAATTATTCAATTCTTCACAGGGGTAAAATATTTGTTTCAGATTTAAAATTAAATTTATTAAAAGGGGAAGCTACTGTAAAAGTTCAGGACGATAGTTTTTATGCAAGAATAAATAATAACAAATCCATAACAACAAACATAAGAGCAGGGGCAAGTAAAAACGGGATAGCTATTCCTGCCTGCCCTGTTTATAAAACAACATTGTTTACACCATCAACAGGGGCGACAATAATAGACGGAACTCCGGTAGGCACACGAAACACTTTTAAAGTTATTGATGCTATGCGGTATCTTGTGCGCTTTATGTCAGATTATGAGGTTGAATTTGAATCGGATTTACTTGAAAATGATTTGCAATTAGTAATTACACAGGGCTATTCTTTACGGGTAGATAATATTGTAAGCCCGATGTGGGAAGTTTCCTTTTCACAATTATTTGACAATATTAAAAAGCTCAGAGATATTGGATTTACTATTGAATACCCTACTGATACCACTACAAAACCTGTTTTAAGATTAGAACTAAAAGCATATTTCTTCTCAGAAACAAATAGTCTTATATTCAATGATCCTGAAAGCATAAAAACATCAGTAAAGACAGATGAAATTTATGCTTCTATTCGGGCAGGTTCAAAAATAATTGCGGATTATGTATTTCTTGAATATCCTGAAAGCATCAGGTTTAACGGATTCAAAGAAGAAACATTTTATCCTTTAGGACAATGTAACTTAGATGCTGAATTAAGTCTGGTTAAGGACTTTGCTTGCAGTTCAAATGATATTGAATGGATTTTAGTTGATACTGATCCTACTAATGATGAAGAACTATTTTTAATCAATGTTGAAAATATTGATGATGGTGCGCATACGGCAGATGCGATAGGTTCAAATCCATTCGGGGCAACACCGCCAAAGTTTTATAACATGGCACTTATTAACTCTCAAATCTTAGCTTCTTATTATGGAACTATTCAGGGAGGATTGGTTGCAGGGTTTCTAAATTTTACTGCTAATGATTTTCAGGCAACAAAACAAATTGCCGTTTCAAACGCATTAACACCCGGTCACTTATTAGTTGACCCCCCTATTGATATTAATCCAAATACTTATGAAGCCGAAGTTGATCCGGCAGGTAATTTTAATTTAGGGACTGATTTTTATACGTGTCCCACAACGGGATTTTATACCTTCAATTTTCGTTTACGATCAACACTTTTAATAGGTGGTCAAATAGGAAGTGAATTAAATTTATTTATCATAGACAATCTTTCAGCTACGTTAGCTCAGTTGACAGTAACTCAAATACCGAGCAATACTCAATTAATACACACCCTAACTAAAAGCATTTACCGAACGGCAGGCGATCAGGTGGGTACAAGAATAACTTTGAATTATGCAACAGGTAACGCACAGCAAGGGCAATTTAGAATTGATGTCGGAACGGTTTTCAGCGCAACCTCCACCCCTGACACAGGGGGCATAGTTGCTGAATATGACGCTGCGGATTTAAGAAACATTTTACTTGAATTTGATTACCCGATTTCAGCAACGGATTTCCAAACATTACTTCAAAATACACGATCAAAATTTCAAATTGCTTTATCTGTTTTAAATGAAAATTATTACGGGTGGATTGAACAGTTAAACTACAATCATAAAACTTCGGAAGCGAAAATAATTTTAAAGGCTTCTATTAATTCCATTGGCGGCACTTTGGTAAATGGTGAATTGATTTACGGTTACAGGTTTAGCTTTGACATGACAGATGCGGCAGATCAAATAGATTCTTTTACTTACAATTCAGGAGGTTCAACTACCGCTTGCGCTGCAATTGATTTAAATGATACTATAATAAATATTACTGATTTAATTGAGGCTTGTCTTGGTGCATCAGGAATAACTTTCGATTCGGTAACAGTTACTAAAACACAATTAGTGGGTGCGCTATATTCATTCATAATAACTATTTTTAACCCGTCAATTGATATTACAATAATAACAATTTCAGGAACCGATTATGATTCGGTTGTAACATACGCTTAATAACATGCCATTAACAGCCATCCCTTATCAACCACTCGGATTTAATCCTGTCAGACCTACTGATTGTTTTAGTTGTGATGAACGGGAATATTGTTTACCATATATTGACGGGGATTCGGTAATGGCTCAATTTATTCAAACCCCATGCGATCCTTCCATAACTTGCGATGGTGATTTTACAAGCCTTTCAGCAGGGGATGAAGTTTTGCCGGATGGCAATTTTAATGAAGTAGGTTCTGAATTAATTGTTAATGGAACTTTTACGGGCAATGCAAATAATTGGGTACTCGGAACAGGATGGGCTTACAATTCAAATAATATCCGCAAAACAGCAGGAGTAGCTACTTCAGCAAGACAAATACTTTCAAGCCTTACAATTTCAGATGGAATTTATAAAGTTACTTATACGGTTTCAAATCGCACAGCAGGAACATTAACACCAACATTAAATACCGGATTGACAAATTATTCAGGAGCAGCATCTTCATCTAATGCAACCTTTACAACATACATAAAAGCATTTTTAGCTTGCGATACATTTTTATTAACGGCAAGTTCAGCCTTTGATGGTGATATTGATAATGTTTCTATTAAACGGGTAGCTGCAACATGGAGTTTTGGAGGCACTTCAACAGTAGGATGGGATATTGAAGATTCAACAGGATATGCAATAACAATCGCAGCAGGGGCTTATGGTAATTGTTCAGGTTGCGGTCTGATATGTGCCGGAGTAGTTCAGCCATTAACAAATTATACGGTTGTTATACATATTCAAGATGGTTCAGGAACTATTGTCTGTAATGTAGGGGGTAATAACTCGGTATATTATACATTGACCGGAGGCGCACAAACGATTAACATAACAATAACTTCAGGAGCCGGAACTGATTTTTATATTGCTCCTGGCGTTTCAAGTAAAATTAAAGTCAGCGACATATCTTTAATCGAAGTTGCTGATGATTGTTGGGATTTTGACGCTAATTTGTGGAATATTACTACAAATGCTTTATGCAAAATTGCAGGAACATCCGATACATTAACCAATGCAGCAGTGCTGTTAATAAGTGAACGTTATCAGATTAAAGTAACAATCACAGGGCGAACAGCCGGATTTATTTCACTCAATGTTGCCGGAATATCTGGTGGGCAGATTGATGATAACGGAACTTTTACTCAGTATTTTACACCGGCTGCCACATCAGCATTATCAATTTATGCAAGCTCTTTATTTGACGGATGTATTTTAAATGTTGAAATATTTACTTTAAGAAACAATTATGTATTTGAATTAAGAGATCGTGCAGGAACACTGATTTCAACCTTATCGGATCATGATGGCAATGAATATGGACGTGTAATTTATTCGGAAAATTATGTAACACTGTCTTTTAAATTTGATACCACATTAGACGATAATGATCATGCCTTAGTGCCTGGATGTTATTACATTTATGCCTATGACCGTTGCGAAGTTCAGTATGATGAAATAATAGTTGATGGTGGATTCTCAAATCCTATGGGAATTTATTGGATGGACACATCTGGAGCAGGAGCAACCGTTACAGGAAATGAAATGGTGATTACAAAAGTCGGTATTGGAAGTTTGAACGCCACAATCGCAAATTTATATCTTGGAACTGATGGCTCTGGTAATTATCAGGACAATCCTGCTATCCTTTCAGGGGCGCATAATTATAGAGTGAGTTTTGATGTAACCGTAAATGATGATCCTGCTAATATGACTGTTAATATTTTAGGGGGTTATCAAGTTCCAAATCCAAAACCTTTTTTACAAGGGGCAACTCCTGTAGGAAGTTATACCGCTGACATTTCATTCAATCCGAATTATCAAGACCCTCAAAGAGCATGGTTTGGGATTGTTGCTGAGTTTATAAACACCTCTGGCACAATTCAAATAGATAATGTTTCGGTACGCAGGATTGAACCATTTGATGTAACCTACATTTCGCAATGTATAGAATATGTAACGGATGCTGAATGTACGAAATATATTCAAGGTTATTGCTTTGCAGACAATTTAGGGTTTAAGTTTTATGATGATGCTTTAACAACTTACATTTTTAAATTAGCGCAACGAATTTATATCAGGGCAATTAATCCGGTAGGAGCAGAAGAAAATGATGATTATTTATATTCTGAAGGAACTAAATCACGTAACTTTTCACAGGTTGCCAAAGTATATAATATCATTACAGAACATATTTCAGAATCCTGCATTGATGCTTTAAGAATGGCAAGAAATTGTGAGCATTTTGAAATCGGAGAACCGACAGGAACATTTACAGAATGGCTTGCAATTTCAGGGGATTTAGTTCCGATATGGAATAAATCAGGTGAGTCAAAATTAGCACCCTGTTCATTTAATGTTCAGTTAAAAGATACAGACGTTAAATTCTTTCGTAATACTTAAATAAGAATTGAAATAAAAATTATAAATTTGCACTATTAAATTATTCTTTTACAGCCTTTTCGCGTTTGTTGCCTTTTATCGGTTGGCTTGTTTTTAAACCGTAATTGTAGCCGGAAATTTTGCAGGCTTTTAAAACGCAGAATATTCTAAATAATATTAAATAATTTAATGGCATACAATACAACGGATTACAACTGTGCAGATGATGGCTGTGCAAGTTTACCGGATTATAACGAAACCATCGAAACTTGCGGAGCCGTAGGACGGCTTGGCGGAGCATCAACATTATATCTTTTATTTTGCGGTTATGGGATTAATGATCCCGGTGACACTGCTGAATGGGACGCATTAGTTACAGCAGGAAAAGCAGCAAGGCTTTCAAATATCAAATTAGGCATGGCTGCGCCTTCGGCTATTGAATCTGATCCGACCACTTCATGCGGTACAAAAAAGATTATCAATTATACACGTACCGCACAGGTTGAAGATTTTAAGGTCACACCGGACAATACTTATTTTTATTCACAGGCAAAGAAGCGTGATTTTGAAGGGGCAGCATTTGTTGAATGTACTACTTCAGGGCTTACTGCACTTGTCACTTTCATTGATGCTGACATCAGTTTAGCAGCATATCGTGATCTTCCGAATACGAATGAGAATTTGCAGAAGTATGTAGTTGAAATTTCATGGAAAGACATTGATGATCCGCTTCAATATAATTTCAGCTAAATGAGTAAAACCAATGGCATATTTATGGTTGCCTTTGGCGATCCTTGCTATGCGCGTGCGGCATACAATCTGGCTATTTCTATCAAACATTTTGACAGAGGTTTAAAGATTTGTGTGCTGCATGATGGCAAGGTTTTTAGTAAAGGACATTATGATATGTCATTTTTTGACCACTCGGTTTTATTGGCTGAATCCGACATTTCAAACCCAGCAAAAGTTAAAGTTTCAATTTATGATTATTTGCCTTTTGATTATAATTTAGTTTTAGATGTTGATGCGCTTGCGCTTCAAAACGTGCAGCCGTTAATTGACAACTGTATTGCAACAGGCAAAAATTATTTAACACATATTTACCATACTTATAAATCAACCGATCCTGATGATATGGGATGGCTCCTTTGGTCTTACCGTTCAAAAGTATGGGAGCATTTTAATTTAAAACCCGATTCTATTTTACCGGCTCCGCAATCATCAATTCAATTTATTGAAAAATGTGATGCCTCTCAGGAGCTTTACAGGCAGATTCAAAACAATCTTGCAAAACCTATACCATTGCATGAATTACGTTATCAGTGGGGGGGGAATCAGCCTGATGAACTTTATTTAGCCGGTACACTTGCACAAAATGGGATTAATCCGCATATTGGAAACGAGGCTTTATTCTTTGCAAATAAAACTGATTTAATACGGGGATTGCGAGTTATTGCAGAACAACATTATATTCTTTCCATTTTCGGTGGCGCAAACTTTACAAAACCGGCATATCGAGAATGGTATGATCGCTTAATAATAAGTTATACAAGAAGCATGGGAATGAACAGGTGTTATAAATTTGATGAGGTGACATCAGGCAAACATGCAGACGCAAAAAACCCACTTTTAGTTTCCACCTTTAACGATAATCATATTAGTAAAAAAGGAGGCGTTATACCTGTAACTTTTCCACAATACTACCCGATAAAAAATACAATTAAAATAGATTCAACAAAATTAATTCAGCTTTATGAAAACCCAAACCGAAGGGCAATAAATGTAAGTAATTGGCTAAACGGTGCAGCAATCGAATTTAAAGGAAAAACATATTTCTGTTACCGGATGGAATCAAAACCATTTTGTGTAACAACAAAACTCGGAATCTGCTTATTGGATGAAACATTGCAACCGATAAAAGAAACTAATGTGCTTTTGAGTTTACATTCTGATTTAAGAAAATATGAAAAAGGATTTCATGTAGAAGACCCCCGTCTATTTATTTTAAACGATGAACTATATTTAAGTTACACAGACGGTTATCAAATGGGGCAGGCTAAAATAAATCCTGACACTTTACAGGCAGAAGAAAGTTTTTATATCCGCAAACCAAATAAAGATCGCACAGAAAAGAACTGGACATTTTTTGAATATGAAAATGAACTCTATTCAGTTTATCAAATATTTCCGCATACGATTTTAAAAATGAATGGATCGGACTGGAAAACAGTTCATGAAACAACATTTGAACATAAATGGGAATGGGGAATTTTAAGGGGTGGCACTTCTCCTGTAAAAGTTAAAGATAAATTCCTTTCTTTTTTTCATTCATCACTCGATACACGGACAAGGGAAAGGCAATATTTTATAGGGGCTTATATGTTTGAAGCGGAGCCGCCTTTTGCTCTAAGCCATATTTCAAGTAAACCAATTATTTCAGGTGAAAAAGTAAACATCAATATTCCACGTTTGGATTCAAAAATTTATGTTGTATTTCCAGGCGGGCAGATAAGAACTGAAAATGGATGGGAAGTATTTTTTGGAAACAATGATTTTGAGTGCAGGCGAATAACAATAACTGATGAAATGTTGAAAGAAAATTTGATTGAAGTTAAAAGTGAAAAATTAGTTGAGGCATGACCATCGAAAAACCAAACCTTGAATCGGTTATTATCAAATTAGAGGGATGGTGCAGCCTTCAAAAAGCTAACCGGATATTTGATTTAATTATTGAAAGCGATTCACAATTTACAGTTGAATTGGGGGCTTTCGGTGGAAAATCTTTAATTCCGATGGCATTGGCGCACAAAGAAAAAGGTTCAGGATTTTGTTTAGGTATTGACGCATGGAAAGCAGATGCAGCAATTTCAAGCGAAAATGCTGAAGCTAATAATGAGTACTGGCGCAGGATGGATTTTCAGCAAATCTACAGAGGTTGCCAGAAAGCAATATTTGAAAATGAGGTTCAAGACTATTGTGATACATTACGGTCACGAACTGATTATGCCTCCTTCATTTTTGCTGACAATACTATTGATATTCTGCATGAGGATTCATCACATAATGCAAGCACTATTTTAATAGAGCTAAAGCATTGGATTTCAAAATTAAAAGTTGGCGGTTATTGGATTGCCGATGATACAAATTGGGTTGAGGCAAAGGAGGGTTATTCACATCTGCCTGAATACGATTTGGAATTAAAAGAAGATTATGAAACATGGCAAATATGGAGAAAGTTTAAATGATACAATTCGCAGACATTAAACCTATTTCAATCTTTCTTCCTGATGAAGAAAAATGGATGTTGCAATTTGAAAAAGCAAAAGAATACTTTGCCTCACAAGGGCTTGATACCTATTTTGTGGAAGGGATACATTCAGAAAAATGGGGAATTGCAAGTAAACATATCTATCTTCTTGATGGCAGACCGGAGCAACAGTTTTATATTTCAGATGCTAAAGTAGGGGGGTTTTTAAGTTGGTATCTTCTTTATCATATTGCTAAAGTGATGCCGTATTCTCATTTCCTTTTTCTTGAAACGGATTGCAGATTTAAAGACGGATGGAAAGAAAAGCTGAATGAAGAGTTGAATAATGTACCTGAAGATTTTGATTTTCTTTTTGTTGGCTCCTGTTGCGCTGAAGATAAAGAGCCAGTCCATGTAAAGGGCGATGTATATGAATTTCCTTACAGGGGAGAAGACAAGTGGCAGTTTTATCCTCAATGTGGTCATTGTTATATCATTGCTCAAAAAGCCATGCAGACGCTAATTGATACACAAAGAGATGTAGCGAATCCGGTTGATGTATCATTAATTAAATATGCTTTCCCTAAATTAAAAATTTATGCTATCCTTCCACGACTTGCAGATCAGGGTGATATTGTAAATATTGCAAAATAAAACAAATGGCTTTTTTAACAAAAGATCAGATTGATAAAATAGGTTTTAGTTCTATTGGGAACAATTGTCTTATTTCTGAACGTGCAGTATTTTATAATCCGTCAAAAATAGAAATAGGAAACAACAGCCGGATTGATGATTTCTGCATTTTATCAGCAGGGGATAACGGAATTTATATCGGTAATTATGTTCATATCAGTTGCTTTGTAACAATGATAGGGGCAGGTAAAATATACATCGGGGATTATTGCGCTATATCTGTTAAATGTACTTTGTTCAGTTCAACTGATGATTTTTCAGGGGCTTATTATCACAATCCGCAGTTGGATTCGGAGTTAAGGAATGTAAAATCAGAGCCTATAATAATTGAAGAAAATACTGTTATCGGAGCCTGCTCTGTTATTTTACCTAATGTAATAATCGGATTCAATTGTGCAATAGGAGCAATGAGTTTTATTAAAAAAGATATTCCCCCGAATGAAATATGGGTAGGCAATCCTGCAAGAAAAATAAAAGAACGGAAACAAATCTCTTTTAAAATGTCAAACTACGGATGAATGTTCATACAATAACAAAGGAATTTGAAAAGGCGATATGCGCATACACTGGCTCACCTTATTGCGTGGCTGTTGATAACTGTTCCAATGCTTTATTTCTTGCTTTGAAATATAATAACATTGATTTAAGTGAGATTGAAATTCCGGCACATACTTATCCGGGTGTGCCATGTGAAATAATTCATGCAGGAGGGAAGGTTAAGTTTTATGAATCTTCAGAATATTTAGAGGGTGCATACAAGTTGAGAGGGAGCAATGTTTATGATTCCGCTTTAAGGTTTACATCTGATATGTATATCCTAAATTCATTAATGTGTTTATCCTTTACAGGGGCTTACAAGCATTTAAAACTTGGTAAAGGCGGTGCAATACTCACCGATAATGAAACGGCTTATAAATGGCTTAAAAAGGCGCGGTTTTCAGGACGGGATGAATGTTCCTATCATGAAGACAATTTTGATGATAACCCGGTTATTGGATGGAACTTTTACATGATGCCTGAAATTGCTGCAAGGGGGTTATTGCTGATTCAGCAGTTCTATAATCTTGACGGAACTAAAAAACAAAATGAAGATTTAAGCCTTCCATATCCTGATCTTTCAAAATTTAATTGTTATAAATGATTTCAATAGTTTACATAACGTGCCGAAAAAATAATCCTTTTCATTGGTTTTGGGATGGATTCAGGAATCAAAAGAAAATGTTTCCTGATATTCCTATGCAGTTAATTGTTGTTGATTATTGGGCTGATGAAAGGACAATTGATTTAAGTAATGATTTAAGCGTGGAAACATTGCATATAACTCCGCTTCCATCCATTTGGCAAGGTAAACATCAAGTTACATCAAAGCCTTATTATGCAGCCGCAAACGCAAGAAATACAGGCTTTGTTTATGCGATTCATCCAAAAGTTGCCTTTTGCGATGATGTGAGCATATTGGGTAATAATTGGCTTGCATCTGTTATTGAGGCAGCCAAAGGAAATTATATTTCTCTCGGTGCTTATAAAAAAATATCAAATGCAACGGTAGATAAAGGAAGTCTTATTTCTTATGATGTTGAAAGTACTGATTCAAGATGGTATAGCTGTAATGATGATACAAAAGTTAAAGTAACCGGCAATAATTTCTTCGGATGTTCTTTTTGTATGCCATTAGAAGCTGCATTAAGAATAAACGGGTTTGATTGTTTGACTGATGGTATTGGTTATGAAGATCAGAGTTTCGGGCAACGGCTTTCAAAACTTGGATATTCATTTTATTATGATAAACGGATGCTCACTTTTGAAAGCAATGACCATGTTGCACATGATACATTAATGCTCCGGGAGGACAGGATGGTAGGACATGAAAGATACTATCAAATCCTTAAAGGCTTTGGATTAAACAAAAGCATTTATAATTCAAAAGCAAATAAAGATGCCTCTCATATCATGGTTGAAGTTGCAACTCAAAAAGGATTTAATCCGATGTGGAATTTTTTTAGCCTTCAGGAACTAAGAAACAAAAGGGAAAGAGGCGAAGAAATTATTTTATCAGATATGAAATATCCTGAAAGATGGTGGGTTGACAATAAGTTAATAAGTGAAATGTAATTTTAAAAAAATATCATGGAAAACATTAACAGGGATTGTAGCGGATGTAGTAAACCAAAGCCGATCCGACCCAGACCAAAATAACAGGCAGTAATTTATTTGTTAAAAAATTTGAAGCGATGACAGAAACAGAAATAAAAGACCTCGTTAAATCGGTTATTGAAAAGCGGAATAATAAAAGTATTGTTCAGTATAACTTTTTAAATAAAGCTGCACCTGAAAAATATACTGTTCCAGAATATCCGAAATACTATCCTGGTTATGGTGCAGCCGTAGAATTGGCAGCAGCTAACCGTGTTCATATTGAAAAAGGAGTTTTTCCTGAAAGGCTTTTTGCTTATAAATCACCGCATGAAACAGAGGAGGAATTAAAATACATAAAAAATAATTACAAACAAACTACCCTCGCTGTGGGATTGGATTATATCAATACAGTTTCACGTTCATTTAATGAAGGCAATTATCAGATTAAATACATCAACGAACAGGAACAATATGTTAAAGCCGGACTGACTTTGCAGAATTATCTTGAAACTGAAATCAATACTTTCGGGAGCCTCGACAATTTTATTAAAATGTTTTTCATTACTGTAAAGGCTATTGATGCAAATGGGGTAATTGCGATTAAAAACTTTTTTAATTATACCGAAAATGAAGATGGTTCAAAAAGTATTTCTTCAACCGAATTAAATGAGCCACAGCCTGTTTATTATGAATGTTATAAAGTAGTTGCATACAAGGAAGAAGAATATTGCCTTATTGATCTTACGGATTTATATTATGAACAGGGAAACAAGAAAAAGAAGAAAGAAGATAAGCCAAAATATTATTATGAACTTTATGATACCATGTCAGTTTATAATATTATTTATGATGTGGCAACACAAACTTACGAAATAGAGGTTTATGATAATCATAAGTGGGGACAAATGCCTGTTCAGATTATAATGGGAATACCACGTCAATATGATGGTTCAATTTTATGGCAATCTCCTTTTTCATTTTCAACTGATTTACTCGATCTTGTTTTAATTGATGAATCAACAATAAATTTATCGAAGAAAAAATGTGCTTTTCCAACGCGAGTATATACCGGCAGACCGTGCGATTTTCAATTTAAAGATGCTGAAGGGAATATTACAGGTTGTGTTGACGGCAAAGTATATAATACCGCTTCCGCCTCAATGATGAATTGCCCTCAATGCGGAGGCTCCGGTTTGTTGGATCGCTTTTCTCCATTACATGATTTTGTTCTCAATCCTGATGATAAATTTAATGATGGCTCAAAATCACAAGGATTTAGTTATGTGGCTCCTGATCCTACAATATTGGAATATTTGAGAAAAGAAATTTCAATAAATGAAGAACGGGCAAAAAAGATTCTGCATTTACAGACATCAAATTCAGTGATTAAAGGTGCAGAAAATTTAACTGCAACCGGAATGACATTGGATGAAAAGTCAATGACTGCTTTTATCAAACCAATATCAGATCAGATTTTTGATATGATGGAATTTATAATTCAAGCAATTGCATGGTATCGGTATGGAATAAATGAAAAGGTGGTGACAATTGTAAAACCAAAAAGTTTTGATTCCAAATCTGAATATGATTACATCAATGAAATATCACAGGCAATTAAAGACGGGTTGCCTTCGGTTATGGTGCAGGAAATTATTGTTAAGTATTTAAAATCCCATTATTATACTGATGAAATGATTTCAAAAGCATTTGCGCTTTATATCAAAACTGATCTTTTATTAGGAATAACAAACGACAATATTGTAATTGATTTATCAAAAGGAATCATTGCGCCTTATCAAAAAATAATCCATGATTCCGGCATTACAATAATCAATGAACTTGTATCTGAATATTCAAACACCATAAGCGTGGATGGGGTTGTTTCTGATTTCTTTTCTCAGGATTTAGAAATTCAGCAACAGGCTTTAATTAGTGCGGCAAAAGCGGTAGCATTAGAAAACAAACCTGTTTCAGGTGTTAATAATATTATGGAAAAAATTCTTAATAACGCAATTCCGACAGCATGACAGCAGATGAAATTTCAATTGAAAGGTTAAAGCGGTTAGTCACAGTTCCAGAAGATTTTATCAATGGATTAACTTCAGTTGAAAGGGCGTTTAATAAAGCTGCTCTGATTTTAATTTCACAACTTGAACAATCGGATGGTAAAATACTTTTAAATAAAAGAAATATTGCTTTACTTGCCGAAATAGAATCTGAATTAAAAAATCTTTTTCTTCAAACCAATTATCCTAAACTCGTTTCAAATTTTATCCATGAATTTAACGAACAGGCAAAACTTGGTAATGATTATTTTAAAAAAGCATTTCCAGGATTTGAACTTCCGAAAATAGCTTCCGATATTCTGCAACTAAAAAAGGAAACAACTATAAATCTTTTATTAAATGATACTGTACTGGATGTTGAATTTATCCAACCGTTGCTTTTAAGCGTGGAGCAGGCGGTGACAGCACAGGCAACGTTTTCAGAAACACTCACCAACATCAGCAATATTATTACCGGCACTCCTGAAATAGATTCAAAGATTACAAAATATGCAAAACAGATCAGCTTTGATTCATTCGCAGTAAGTGATCGTACTTATACAAAAACAATTTCAGATTCCTTAAATGCAGAATGGTTTAAATATGCGGGCGATATTATTCGAGATTCGAGGGACTTTTGTATTACAAGACATGAAAAATTTTATCATAAAAAAGAAGTTGAAGCGTGGGGTGATCTCGAAGAATGGCAGGGAAAGATGGCAGGAACAAATCCGCAAACAATATTTCAGACCGCAGGGGGATATAATTGCAAACATGATATTTTACCAGTCAGCATTTTTATTGTACCAAAAGAAGTAATTCAAAGGAATATTGCAAATAATAATTATGAACCTTCACAATTTGAAATTCAGGAATTGGGGTTGTGATTTATTAAAAATTAATTTCTGAGTTAATTGCGGAGGTTTAAAACTATTTTTTAAATAATAATTTGTTAATTAAAAATTATTTATTTTTACAAAAATCACTCTTTCATGAAAAAAGACAATAATGATTATATCTGGTGCATCAATAAGGAAACAGGAAAAGCCCGTTATCTTGCACCTGCGTTTGTTGCAAACAAAGATATGATGAAATGGGGGGGATGGTCAGTTTGGGAAGCGGAAACGCCAACCAATCAAATGGATAATTTAAGAAAAAGAAAACCTATTTCACAGATGCCGGAATTACAACCGCAAGAATCTGATCCTGATGTTGAAATTGAGATAATACATGAATTACCTCCTATTGAAACCTTACCCGAAAAACCTGATGATGAATTATTGCATGAGAACGCTCAGTTAAAAGCAGAAATTGAAAAGCTCAAAGCATCAATTAATCCTGAACTGAAAAAGCAGAAAAGAAAATACACCAAAAAACAAACTACTAAACAAAAATAATTATGGCAATTGAATTAAAAGATGTTTTGACCTATCTTGGTTTGGATGAAAAAGAGGTAACTGATGTTGATACTTTCAAATCAAAGTTTACCGGAAAATTTGATACGCATGATAACTTCTTTATGTCAGATGCGTACAAAGCAAAGAAAAACGAAATCAATGGCATCATTCTTAATATGGTAGTCAAAGAAGCCAAATCAAATGGAATAGATGTTTCTGATGATGTGTTAAAAGATGAATCCGGTAAATTGAAAGATAATTCTGAAATCATTAAAACTATTTTTACCAAATTTAATGACAATTCAAAAGGCACTATTGAAAAGGTGAAATCCGAATATGCCAACAATAAAGACAAGGGGGCAAAGGAATGGGAAGAAAAATATAATCTTCTTAATTCAAAGGTAAAGGATTTAGAAAATATTAATCTTACTCAAAAAACGGAATTTGAAAAGGAAAAAGGCAATTACGGAAACCAGGTTAAACAAATAAAACTTCAGACAAAAAAAGAGCAACTGTTTAATGGATTGCAATTTAAAAAAGATATTACTCCGTTGGAGAAAGCCGGATTTACTACTATCTTTGAAACAAAATATAATTTGGATTTAGATGATAAAGGTGAATTGTTTATTACCGATAAAGCAGGAGCAAGA
>Ga0315291_10005830_pt1 | contig 15391 bp, 11 predicted proteins | sample YL17G12_20_MG_FD_203070 | JGI IMG/M metagenome (GOLD analysis project Ga0315291, IMG submission 203070) | Sediment microbial communities from Yellowstone Lake, YNP, Wyoming, USA - YL17G12_20 | ecosystem: Environmental > Aquatic > Freshwater > Lake > Sediment | place: USA: Wyoming | collected...
GTGCCCGTGCCGTCGAGCCCCCTCGTCGCGGAGATTCCTCACTCGCCCGCCTCGCTTACCCTTTCCCCCTGGACCGTGACGGTGCTGCCCCTGTCTCTTGAAAGGGCGGCCGCATTGCTGGGGATGAGCGTCGGGAAGCAGACGCTCGCGCCGGGAATGGTCGTCGGCCGCGATCTCGCGTTCTGGGTCCGGGCCATGCGGTTCGCGGGGGCGCTGGTGGCCCGCCAGCAATTCCTTCCCGGCCTGGAATCCCGGAACGGACAGTATCGGGCGCTTTGGGAGCCTGTGGTGGTCGGCGAGGACCGGGGGCGAGTCACCTCTTTGGCCAACGACATGCCGGGAGTTGCCCGGGCGCTGTCACTCGAGGCGACCCCTTCACCCCCGGAGGCGGCACCGCTCTCGACCCTGACCGCATTCCTCACCGGAATGGTGGACCACCTGGTTCGCTTTGCCGGGGCGAGGCCACTCCTCGCTCCGCGGAGTCATCGCGAGGCCAGGAAGAAGGCCGCCGAGTTTGCCAGCCTTCACGACCAGTGGCTTTACGCGCTGCGATCGCCGGACGGGACCATGGAAGGCGAAGCAGCAGCGTTGACCGAATTGGCGGCGCAGATTCGTGAATGGCGTCGCCCCCTCGCCGTGACAGTCTCGTCCCCTGTTCGCCTCTGCTTTCGCCTGGAGGAACCCGCCGAAGGCGGGGAGGAGCGAGCGGGACGCCGCGCGCCCTCCCGTGACGCCTGGTATGTCCGCTACCTGGTCCAACCCCAGGATGACCCCAGCCTCCTCATCCCGGCGAAGGACGCGTGGACCCCCACAGGACGACACAATTCGGCCCTCCGCCGATGGAATGGCAACATCCAGGAGTACCTGCTGTCCGCACTCGGCCAGGCCGCCGGATTGTGTCCCCGCATCGAGAGGAGCCTCAAGACATCGCAGCCCGGCGGCTACGCATTGGATGCGGCCGGCGCCCATGAATTCCTGACGGAAAGAGCCGTCGCGCTGGAACAGGCCGGCTTCGGTGTGATGCTCCCGGCCTGGTGGACGCGCAAGGGCACCAAGGTGCGCCTGGCGGTTCAGGCGCATGTCAAGACCCCCAAGATGCAGGGCGCCGGCGGTCCCTCGCTCGGCGACATCGTCCGGTTTGATTGGGAAGTCGCCCTGGGGGACGCGACCCTCACCCTGGAGGAGCTGGAGGCCCTGGCCAGGCTGAAGGCGCCTCTCGTCAAGGTGCGCGGCCAGTGGGTGGAGGTAAACGCCGAGGAAATTCGGCAGGCGGTTGAATTCTGGAGAAAGAAATCTTCCGAGACGGGCACAGTGGGACAAGTCATTCAAATGGCGCTGGGCGCTACGGAGCGCGTGCGCGGATTCGACTTCAGGGGGGTCAGGGCCACGGGGTGGGTCGGGACGCTCCTCGACCAACTGGAGGGCCGCGTGGCCTTCACGGAGATCCCGGCGCCCAGGCAGTTTGCGGGGACCCTTCGGCCCTATCAGGTTCGGGGCTACTCCTGGCTGGCGTTCCTTCGGGCGTGGGGGCTGGGGGCGTGTCTGGCCGATGACATGGGCCTCGGCAAGACCATTCAGGCTCTGGCCCTGATCCAGCGCGATTGGGAGGCGAACGGAAAGCGTCCGGTGCTCCTGGTCTGCCCGACCTCCGTGGTCAACAACTGGCAGAAGGAGGCCGCCCGATTCACGCCGGACCTCCCCGTGATGGTTCACCACGGCGTGGGTCGAAAGAAGGGCGCGGCATTCAAGCAGGATGCGGAGAAGCACGCGGTTGTCATCTCGACCTATGCCCTCCTTCATCGTGACCTGGAGCACCTGCAGGATATCGCGTGGGGCGGCGTCGTCCTCGATGAAGCGCAGAACATCAAGAATCCGGAGACCAAGCAGGCCAAGGCGGCCCGGTCCCTGACGTCCGACTATCGCGCCACACTCACCGGCACCCCGGTGGAGAACAACGTCGGCGATCTGTGGTCCATCATGGAGTTCCTGAACCCCGGCCTGCTGGGCACCCAGGCCGAGTTCAAGCGGAAGTTCTTCATCCCCATTCAGGCCGAGCAGGATCGCGAGGCGACGGATCGCCTCAAGGGGATCACCGGCCCCTTCATCCTGCGGCGGCTCAAGACGGATAAGTCCATCATCGCCGACCTGCCCGAGAAGATGGAGATGAAGGTCTTCTGCACCCTCACGAAGGAGCAAGCGTCGCTCTACGCGGCGGTGGTGCATGAGGCGGAGAGGACGCTGGATGCTGCCGAGGGAATCCAACGCAAGGGGGCCATCCTCGCCACCCTCTCGAAGCTCAAGCAGGTCTGCAACCACCCGGCGCAATTCCTGGGGGATAACTCCAGCATTCCCGGGCGGTCCGGCAAGCTGGCGCGGTTGACGGAGATGCTGGAGGAAATCCTGGAGGTCGGCGAGCGGGCGCTGGTCTTCAGCCAATTTGCGGAAATGGGCAAGATTCTCCAGCGGCACCTGCAGGACACGTTCGGTCGGGAGGTGCTGTTCCTGCACGGCGGCGTGCCGAAAGGGCGGCGCGACCGGATGGTCGAGCGTTTCCAAAGCGAGGATCCGGGTCCCGCAATTTTCCTGCTTTCACTCAAAGCCGGCGGGACCGGATTGAACCTCACCCGCGCCACCCACGTTTTTCACTTCGACCGTTGGTGGAATCCGGCCGTGGAGAATCAGGCGACCGACCGCGTATTCCGCATCGGCCAGACCCGGAACGTGCAGGTCCACAAGTATGTTTGCGCGGGGACATTGGAGGAGAAGATCGACGAGATGATCGAGCGCAAGAAAGAGATCGCCGAGACGGTGGTCGGGGCGGGCGAGGGCTGGCTGACGGAGCTGTCCAACCAGGAGCTGAAGCACATCTTTGCCCTGCGCCACGAGGCGGTGGAGGAATAGGATGGCCTGGTGGCGCGACTTCGGCTATTACCCGCCCTCGAGGCCCCGCGAGGCCAGGGGCGGCATCAAGGCGCAATCGAGGGGAGGCACCTTCGGCAAGAGCTGGTGGGCCAGACGCTGGATTGAAGTCCTGGAGAGCTTCAACATCGGTGCGCGGCTGGACCGCGGCCGGTCGTATGCCCGCCGGGGCCAGGTGCTTTCCATCACGATCGGCAAGGGCACAGTTTCGGCAGAAGTCCAAGGTTCCCGTCCCAAACCCTACCAGGTTCGGATCAAGGTCGAAACCCTTTCCAGGGCGCATTGGAAACGATTGGCCAATGCCCTCGGTAGACAGGCACTCTTCGGGGCAAAACTCTTGGCAGGGGAAATGCCTGAGAGAATCGAGGACGCGTTCAAGACCGCTGGCCTGTCCCTTTTCCCTGGGAGGAGCAAAGATTTGCAGACCGACTGCTCCTGTCCAGACTGGTCGAATCCCTGCAAGCATATCGCGGCCGTGTATTACCTCCTGGGCGAGGAGTTCGATCGGGACCCATTCCTGATCTTCAAGCTGCGGGGGATGGAGCGGGAAGAACTGATTCGCCTGATCGGCGGTTCGGCTGCGGCAAAGGGAAAGGGTACACCCAAGAAGGTGACCCAGGCACAGACGGAATCGGAGCGCGAGTCGCCCTCGGTGCCGCTCCCCCACGAGCCCGACGCTTTCTGGGGCAAGGACGATATGCGAGGGGATTTCCTTGGCGAGGTGCGGATCCCGCCGGTCACTGCGGCGGTCCTCAAGCGCCTTGGGGGCTTTCCCTTCTGGCGGGGTGAGGAGGGCTTTGCGGATGCCATGGAGGGCATCTACCGTGAGGCCGCGATAATGGGCATGGACGTGTTTCTCGGTGAACGAAATGTCGTGAGAGAAGGGTGATAGGCCTCTGCAAGGCCGAGGTTCACACGATGCAGATGGATCTGATCCTTCGTTGTCAATGTAAGGCTTCTCTCTCCGCCCACTCGATTCGTGGGTCGGTTTCTTTGTCCGTTCCTCAGAGGGGCCCTTTCGAAGCTCTTTCGCACCAGGCTGGTGGCTCCGTTGGGCGCCCTTGCTGCCCGGACGCCCCCCTCCTGCCTTCGGTTGGCATCTTCGAACCCCTTCGCATCAGTGCTATGGGCAGATGAGTCCGTAACCAGCCCAAAGAATCCCCCCTACGGCCCTCGCGCGGAGTTTGATCGGCGTTTCGTCGGCGCCCGTGCTTCAGGGATAGCAGAGGCTGGTATGGTCTGCTGGACAGCGTGTCAGTTTCTGCTGAATTGGGCGGCCGGGTGTGGTAGTTTGTGGCGGATTTTCAGGGGGTCAGGCAGGTGTAGAGGGCTTACCGACCGTGAGGCCTGGCAGGGGGGCGGCCCCGCCTGGGAGGTTCCGGGTCGCCTGGAAGCTTCAGGATGGCCGAGGCCAGGTTGATGAGGTCCCTGGGGCGGACAGGTTTCTGGGCGTAGGCGATGCAGGTTTTCGTGATGGTGCGGGCCTGATCCCCGACGATGTCGTAGGCCGTCATGGCGACGATCGGGATGTGCTTCACGGCCGGATCGCTTTTCAGCGTGCGGGCCACCGCAAGGCCGTCCATGTCCGGGAGCTGGATGTCCATGAGGATGAGGTCGGGCCGATGCTCGCTGGCGATCTGGAGGGCCTGGATGGCATTCGCCGCTTGAAGGACCTCGAAGCCCTCGAACCGGAAGGCGTCTGCCAGCGGCTCGGCGATGTCCGGGCTGTCCTCGACGATTAGGATGGTGGCCTTGGCCATCGCTGAGTCCTCTTCGGCTGTTGCGGGGGCGCGAGGGTCCGCGGAACCGCACACAGGCTATCCCGGCCGTCGTGCGAAAGGCAAGGAGTTTTTGGTCGGACACGGCTGTCATCATCGGAAGCAGACATTCTGAACCGGGGGGTTTGGCATGGGCATCTTGGATCGGTTCTCTCTGGCGGGAAAGACGGCGATCGTCACCGGGGCAGGAAAGGGATTGGGGCAGGGGATGGCGCTGGCCTTGGCGGAGGCGGGTGCAAATGTCGCCATCGCGGAGCTCGACATGTCGGCCGCGGAGGAGACGGCGGCCGAGATCCGGCAGCGGGGACGCAAGGCGCTCACCATCAAGGCGGACGTGACCCTTCCGGAAGAGGTCGCCGCCATGGTTGACGTCGTGATCCAGGAATGGGGGCATCTGGACATCCTGGTCAACAACGCTGGCTACGCCCAACCCCTCTCGGCCCTGGACGTGTCGGTCCAGGATTGGGACCGCTTGCTGGCGGTCGATCTCAAGGGCGTATTCCTCTGCTCCAAGGCCGCGGCGCCCCACATGATCAGGCAGGGCGGAGGGAAGATCATCAACATCGCGTCCATGTCCGCATTCCACGTGAATCGTGATGCCGATTACTGCCATTACAATGCCGCCAAGGGCGGGGTGGTCATGCTCACCAAGTCGCTCGCCGTGGAGTGGGCCCGCCACGGGATCTACGTCAACAGTATCAGCCCGGGCTATTTTCGCACGCCCGGAAACGCGGCGCGCTCGGACAACCCGGCCATCCGGGCCATCCGGGTGGACCAGGGGGTCATCAAGCGATACGGCCAGGCCTACGAGGACCTGGGCGGCGCCGTGGTCTACCTTGCCTCCGCCGCCTCCAACTTCACCACCGGGTGCAACCTGGTGGTGGACGGCGGGTATAGCCTGTAGGCAGGCTTCCTGCCGGGCGAAACCGGTCCCGGGACGGGACGAAAGGAGATGGGGATGAAGCGATTGATAGCGGTTGGGATGGCCCTCGCAGTGCTTTTCGCCTTCGGTCCCGTGGCGCTGGCCGGCGAGAAGCTGATGGTCTACACCTCGATGAAGGAGAGCCTCATCGGGAAGCTCCGCGATGCCTTCGCCAAGAAGCATCCCGAGGTGGCCTTCGACTACTACTCCGCGGGCGCGGGAAAGCTCATGGCCAAGGTGGCGGCCGAGCGACAGGCCGGAAAGCTGACTGTGGACGTCCTCTGGCACAGTGAGGTGCCGGATTTCTACCAGTTGAAGAAGGAAGGGGTCTGGGAGAAGTACGTGTCCCCCGAGGCCAAGTTCGTGGAGAGCACGGTCAAGGACCCGGAGGGCACGTTCACCCCCGCCCGGCTCGGGACGCTGGGCATCGCGTATAACACCAAGAAGATCACGGTCGCGCCCAAGAGCTGGGAGGACATGCTCGACGCGCGCTTCAAGGACGGGTTTGCCATCGCGAACCCGGCCCTCTCTGGCACGGCCATGATGAGCGTGGCGCTGCTCGTCAACACCTTCGGTTGGGATTATATCCAGAAGCTGAAGGCCAACGGAACCAAGATCGGCGCCGGCTCGGGCCAGGTGGTGGATGACACGGCCTCCGGCGACTTCAAGGCCAGCCTGGCGCCGGACTACATCGCCATCGACAAGATCAAGAAAGGCGCCAACATGGGGCTCGCCTATCCGAAGGAGATGCTGGTCGTCCCCAGCCCCATCGCCATCTTCAAGGGCACCCCGAATCTGAAGGCTGCCCAGAAGTTCGTGGACTTTCTCCTCTCCAAGGACGGCCAGACGATTGTGGCAAGCGAGGGCACCCTGCCCATCCGGGCGGACGTGACTGTGGACACGACCTATGGCCTGGTGAAGGCCGACGAGGCGGTCAAGCGCGCCATGAAGGTAGACTACCTAAAGGTGATGGATGAAAAGGAAGCCATCATCCAGAAGTTCACTCAGACGATGCGGTAAGGGGTCGGCGCTGCGAGGAGCGCGCGGGGCGGCGGGGCGGCAGATGTCCCGCCGCCCCGTTGAATCTGGGGGGCGCACCACGGGGAGCGGCTATGGCTGACGTGCGGTTGGAGAATCTGGCAGCGGTCTTCGGGACCCATCGGGTCTTCGAAGGCTTCACGCTGACGATCCGGGACGGGGAGTGCTTCACGCTCCTCGGCCCGTCGGGGTGCGGGAAGAGCGTGGTCATGCGGATGATCGCCGGCTTCGAGCACCCCAGCGCGGGCGAGGTCTTCATCGGGGACCGGTTGGTTTCCAGCGCGGCCAAGAAGGTCCACGTCCCGACGGAATCCCGGAACATCGGGGTCGTCTTCCAGGACTACGCGGTGTGGCCGCACAAGACGGTCTTCGAGAACGTGGTCTATCCGCTCCAGATCCAGAAGGTCCCGGCGGCCGAGGCCAAGGCCCGCACAATGGAAGCCATCGCCCAGGTGCACCTTGGCGGCCTGGAGGATCGCTACCCGTCGCAGCTCTCCGGCGGCCAGCAGCAGCGAGTGGCGCTCGCGCGCGCGCTCGTGTCCAAGCCCAAGATCATGTTGCTGGATGAACCCCTCTCCAACCTGGATGCCAACCTGCGGGAGGAGATGCGGTTCGAGATCAAGGATCTCCAGCGGCGGACCGGCGTCACGATCCTGTACGTCACCCACGACCAGGAGGTGGCGCTGGCCATCTCCGACCGGATCGGGATCATGGGAAAGGACGGCTCCCTCCGCCAGGTCGGGGACCCGCACGAGATCTACACCAACCCGGGTGACGGGTTCGTCTTCAACTTCCTGGGCGTGGCGAACTTTATCCCGGTGGAGCGCCGGAACGGCGCGGTCCACATCCAGGGGAGCGACCTGCCGCTCCAGGTCGAGATCTCCCCGGCCGCGCGGGAGCGCATCGCGCGCGGCGAGGTCCTGGCCGCCTGCCGGCCCTTCGAGATCGACCTCGTCCGCGAGGGGGGCGCGACGCGCGGCCTGGTGCGGCGGCGGGTGTTCCTGGGACCCATCGTGACCTACTTCATCACGGTGGGGCAGGTCGAGATCCGGGCGCAGCAGGAGGCGGCGGAGGCCTTCCGGGACGGCCGGGCCCTGGAGGAAGGAGAGGCGTGCGGGCTCACCTTCCAGGCCTTGCGGTGGTACGACAAGGCCAGCGTCGGGAAGGAGGCCTGACCATGACCGGCACCGATCGCAAGTTCGGCATCGCGGAGATCCTGCTCCTGTTCTCGGTCCTGGTCCTGGTGATCGTGGTCGCCGTCCCGATCCTGCTCATCTTCTGGAACGCCGTCGTGGTGGATGGCGGGCTGAACATCGCGGGCATCGTTAAGGTCCTGAGCGAGCCCGACGTCTTCCAGGCGGTAGTGAACTCCCTGGTCATCGCCGGGGCGGTGACGGTCGTGAGCACCGTCCTGGGGGTCTTCTTCGCCTGGCTCGTCTCCCGGACGGACCTTCCCTTCAAGGAGACGATGAAGCTGCTCTTCCTGGTCCCCTTCATGCTCCCCTCCTTCATCGGGGCCATCGCCTGGAAGATGCTGCTATCGCCGCGCGCCGGCCTCGTCAACAAGTGGTTCATGGGGCTCTTCGGGCTGGAGCAGCCGCTCTTCAACATCTACAGTCTGGGGGGCATCATTGCCGTCGAGAGCATGTACCTCTTCCCCTTCGTCTTCATCCAGGTCTCCGGGGCCCTGGAGCGGATGGACCCCACGCTGGAGGAGTCGGCCCGGATCTCGGGCGCGGGTCTGCTCACCATCACGCGCCGGGTCACGCTGCCCCTGATGCTCCCCAGCATCGCCGCCGGCGCGCTCCTCGTCGCCCTCTACTCGCTGGCTCACTTCGGCGTCCCTGCGGTCCTGGGGACGGAGGCCGGCATCTTCAACATCCCGACCCTCATCTACCAGAAGATCTACGCCAGCGGCGGCCGGTTCGAGGCCATCCGGGCGGGGACGATCCTGTCCTCCATCCTGGTGACCGCCGCCGCGCTTATCCTCTACGCACAGAACCTCATCCTCACGGCCGGCCGCTTCCAGGTGATCGCGGGGAAGAGCGTCCGGCCGATGCTCCTGAAGCTCCGCGGGCTCAAGTACCCGCTGCTCTCGCTGAGCGTCCTCTACATCGCCATCACCGTGCTCCTGCCCACCGTCACGATCTTCCTGGTGGCGCTGCTCAGGACCTACGGGCTCAGCTTCTCGCTCGAGAACATGACCCTGCACAACATCACCTACATCCTGTTCACCATGAAGCTGACCAAGGATGCCATCTGGAACAGTTTCTACCTGTCCTTGGCTGCGGCCCTGGTGACCATGCTGGTGGGGACCCTCATCTCGTACGTGATCGTGAAGATGCGGGTGCGGGGGAAGTTCCTCTTGGAGTTCCTGGGGCTCTTGCCCTTCTCCGTTCCGGGCACGGTCATCGCCCTCGGCGTGATCCTGATGTGGAGCGGGAAGTTCGGGGTCAACCTCTACAACACGGCCTGGATCATCTTCGTGGCCTACATCGCGCGCTACATGGCCTTCGCGCTGAAGTCCACGTCGGCCGCCCTGGAACAGGTCGGCGACTCGCTGGAAGAGGCGGCGCGCGCCTGCGGCGCCACCCACTGGCAGGCGATGAAGGACGTAGTCCTGCCGCTGATCAAGCCGGGGATGATGGCCGCGTTCTTCCTCATCTTCCTGCCGGCGCTCCGGGAGCTGACCACCTCGGTTCTGCTCTACGGCCCGACGACGCGGACGATCGGGGTGGCCATCTACGCGCTCAACGAGGACGGCGAGACCGTATACGCCGCCGCCCTCTCGGCGGTGGCGCTCTTCATCATCATCGTCGGGCATTGGGTGATCAAGCGCATCACGGGCACCACCAAGATCGGGGGGGCGTCATGACCGCCCACGTCATCCTGCGAAACGTCACGAAGCGCTTCGGAAGCGTCGTCGCCGTGGACAATCTCAATCTCGAGATCGCGCGGGGCGAGTGCCTGTCGCTGCTCGGGCCGTCGGGCTGCGGCAAGACCACGACCCTGCGCATGCTCGCCGGCTTCGAGGACCTGGACGAGGGTGAGATCCTGGTCGGGGATCGCGTCATCTCCTCCCGCTTCAAGAACTACTACCTGCCGCCGGAGAAGCGGGACTTCGGCATGGTCTTCCAGGCCTTCGCGGTCTGGCCGCACCTTTCCGTGTTCGACAACGTGGCCTTTCCGCTGCAGATCCGTGGGCTGTCGAGGCCGGAGATTCGGGAGAAGACCACCAAGGCCCTGACCTACACCGGCCTCCTGGACGTCCGGGACAGCTATCCGAACGAGCTGTCGGGCGGGCAGAAGCAGCGGATCGCGTTGGCCCGCTCCATCTCGTTCAATCCGACGGTCATGCTCCTGGACGAGCCGCTCTCGAACCTGGATCCGAAGATGCGCGAGGTGATGCGCTTCGAGATCAAGGAGCTGCAGAAGCGGTTCAACTTCACCATCATCTACGTCACCCACGACCAGGCCGAGGCCATGGCCCTCTCGGACCGGATCGTGGTGATGGACTTCGGGGCCCTGATCCAGCAGGATGACACGCCGGTCAACGTGTACCTCCGCCCCGCCAACAAGTTCGTCTTCAGCTTCATCGGCCTGTCGAACTTCCTGGCGGTGGAGCTGGCGGACGGCCGGATCTATCTGCAGGGCGCTCGGGAGGCGGGGCCGGTGACGGCCGCCGTCCCCCCCCACGCGCCGGGGAAGCCGCCCACGCTGGCCTGCCGGCCCGCGGAGATCGAAATGGTCCCGACCGGGGGCGTGCGCGGGGTCGTCACGCGCCGGGTCCTCCTGGGCGACATCATCGATTACCGAGTCCAAGTCGGCCCGACCGAGGTCCGGGTGCAGCGGAACGTGCGCAAGCCCGTGTTCAGCGAAGAGGATCAGTGCGGGCTCGTGTTCTCCGCCCTGCACTGGTACGACGAATCCGGGGCGCGGGTGCCCACGCCGTAGGGCGGGGGACGAGCGCGGCCCCAACCGATTCGGGCCGCGGGGTGGCTCGGAAGCAGGCAAGAGGGTCATGTCCAAGTTCATCCTGATCCGACACGGCGAATCGATCTGGAACAGCGAGCGCCGGATCCAGGGCAGCCTGGACCCGGAGCTGAGTTCCCGCGGGCGACGGCAGACCGAACTGCTGGTCTCGCCCCTCAAGGCCCACAAGCCGCAGCGGGTCGCGGCGATCTACGCCAGCCCGCTTCGGCGCGCGGCCCAGACGGCCGAACAGATCGCCGGCGCCTACCGCCTCCCGGGCGCCTTGCAGATAGACCCGGCCTTCTGATCGCACGGCGTTGCACCGGCAGGAGGCCTCAGCGTGGACCTCAGATCCCTTCGGGCGTTCATCTTCGACCTGGATGGCTGCGTGTACACGGGCAACACCCTCGTCCCGGGCGTGCAGGCGTGCCTCGCGTCGCTTCGGGAGAAGGGGCGCCGGATCCTCTTCCTGACCAACAACTCGCGGGAGGCGGGAGACGAAATCCAGGCCAAGCTGGCGCGATTGGAAATCCCCGCCCTCCGGGAGGAGATCCTCTCGGCGGCGGAGATCGTGGGGCCCTTCGTCCGGGACCGGTTCGGCCCATCGCGCGTGCTGGCGCTCGGGTCCGAGACGCTGCGCCGCCTGCTCATCGAGGCGGGACATTCCCTGGTGGCGGTGGAGGCGTATCGCGACGCCCGGGTCGTGGTGGTGGGACACGACTTCGACTTTGACTACCGGAAGCTGGCCGCTGCCTCACGAGCCGTGGCATCCGGGGCCGCCTTCGTGGCGGTGAACCTGGATCCCCGTCTGCCGGTGGAAGACGGTGAGTTCTATCCGGGGTGCGGCACTCTCGTGGAGGCGGTGGCGACGGCGTCCGGGACCCGACCCGATGTGGTGGGGAAGCCGATGCCGCACATCTTCCACGCCGCGTTGGCGCGGTTCGGTGTCCCGGCGGAAGAAGCAGCCATGATCGGCGACAGTCTGGCCTCGGATGTGCGTGGGGCACAGGCCGTGGGCTTGCGCACCATCTGGCTCGCGCCACCGGGCGCCGCCGCCTCCGAGGCGCAACCGGATCTGACCATCCATTCCTTCGCCGAGTTCCTGAGACGGCTCTGACGACTTCCAGTTGCGCCCCGAAGGGCCCTGTGCTAGTGTCACATGCGTTCCACGGCTCAAGGGCTGGATCCTTCCTCGCCACTCTGGGCGAGCGCCCCGATGGCTGCAGGGACACGGACGCTGGCCCGTGCGGAAGAGGGGACGGCAAGCAGGACCACAAGAAAGGAGGATGAGATGCGAAAGGTGCTGGCACTTGTCCTGGGGATCGCACTGTTGACCACAAGCTGCTACACGCTGAACTACAGCAGCTCGGCTTCCTCCAAGCCGGTCTCGTTCACCGGGGAGGTGAAGGGTCAGCGCACGCACTTCACCGAAGAAAAGAGGATCTGGTATGCTCTCTGGGGATTGGTTCCCATCTCGGACAATGACATCGAGAAGAGCCTGATCGAGCCGCGCACTGCTGGCGGCGCCGTACAGAACCTTTCCCTGAAGAGCGAGATCACGCCCCTGGATTTCCTCATCAATATCTTCACCGGGATCGTCACCATCTATTCCCAGAGCGTCACAGTGGAGGGTGACGTCGTCCGCTAGACGACCTGGACCTGTCGGCAAGCGCCCGAGCGCTCTCCTGGCGAGGAGAGGGCTCGGGCGTCTTTCTTTTCCCGGGGTGAACCGCCATGGCGCCATGGACGCCAAGATCGGACTTGCAAACGGTCCACGCTCGGAGTCTGGGAATTGGAAAGGGGAGTTTGGACTTGGCGTTCTTGGCGGTTGAGACTTTCGCTCTCAATACATGAACCGCCGCATATGAATGTTCAACAGCAGGCCCAGGCTGAGCATGGTGACGAGGAGAGAGGAGCCGCCGTAGCTGAGCAGAGGGAGAGGGATGCCCACGACGGGCATCATGCCCAACACCATGGCGGTGTTGATGAGGACCTGGATGGTCAGCATGGCAGAGACGCCAGCCGCCAGGACGGCCGCAAACAGGTCGGTGCAATCCCGGGCGATCTGGAAGCCCTTGGTGATGAGATAGAAGTACACCAGGAGGACCACCAGGCACCCCAGGAAGCCCCACTGTTCCGCCAGGACGGCGAAGATGAAGTCGGTGTGGTTCAGGGGGAGGAAATTCAGTTGGCTCTGGCTGGCGGCGAGCCAGCCCTTGCCGAAGGCCCCGCCGGAGCCCACCGCGATCTTGGACTGGGCGATGTGGTAGCCGGCGCCGAGGGGATCCAGGTCGGGATTCAGGAAGACCAGGATGCGCCGGCGCTGGTAGTCCTTCAGGAGCATCCACAGAAGCGGGGCAAGGGCGGCGCCGCCGACGGCGAAGGGCACGAGGCGTCGCCAGTCAAGGCCGAGCAGGAGCATGATGCTCAGCGCGATGAAGAGGAGAAGCAGCGCCGTCCCGAGATCCGGTTGTTTCAGGACCAGGAGCATGCAGAGCGTCGTGAGGGCTGCGGGGACGAGCATGGTCCGCGGCTCGCGCAGCGTCTCCCGGTGGTCATCGAAGTACCGGGCGAGAAACAGGACCAGTCCCAGCTTCGCGAACTCGGACGGCTGAAAAGCGAAACCACCGACACGGATCCAGCGGTGGGCCCCCAAGCCGGCCTTGCCGATCACGAGCACCAGGACGAGAAGGACCAGGCTCAGCCCGAAAATGACGTAGGCGAAGCGACCCAGCGTCCGGTAGCTCACCAGGCAGGCCGCGACCAGCGCGACGACCCCGATCCCCACCCACGTCATCTGGCGCAGGTACAGGGTCCGGCGGAAGGCAGAGATGGCCAGAGCGTTGCTGCTGTAGATGGTGAGGATCCCCAGGAGCGCCATCGCGAGAATCGTGGTGGCGAACCACCAGTCAAAGTGCGTGACCAATCGTCTGTCGAACATCGCTTTCGTGTCACCCCTCACCCATCCCTCTCCCCCAAGGGAGAGGCGGAGGTGAGGGGAAAGCTCAGTCACCGATCTCTGGCTCTTTGGCCTCAGTGGTCCCCATCCCCGCTCGCGGGAACGGTTGACGCGCGCCAAAGGCGGCCTCGTACACCGCTTTGGCCACGGGTGCGGCCACCAACCCGCCGAACCCTCCGTTCTCCACCAGGACCACCACGGCGATCTGCGGGTTATCCACGGGCGCGAAGGACACGAACCAGCCGTGGTCTTTGAGGTCAGCCTGACCTTTCCCCTCACCCTTCCGCACCACCTGGGCCGTGCCGGTCTTGCCCCCGATGGGGATGCCGGGAACCTTGGCGCGGGTGCCCGTCCCCTCGTTCACCACACCCAGCATGGCCTGTCGGATGAAGGCCAGGGTTTCCGGCTTGACGGGGACCTGGCGGACCGGTTCGGGTTCGTACTCGTCCAGGACCTCGCCGGAGAGGGAGGTGATCTTCTTCACGACCCACGGGCGATAGATCGTCCCTCCGGTGGCGATGGCCGAGACCATGGCGAGGAGCTGCATGGGCGACGTCACCACCAGGCCCTGGCCGATGCTGGCGACGACGGTGTTGCCGGCGGACCAACCCGGCTGGCCGCGACGCCTCGGCTGGGGATCGGGCAGGTTTCCCTTGGCCTCATCCCCCAGCCCCAGCCCCGGCGGTTCCCCCAGGCCGAATTCCCGCGCCGTCTTGACGATGTCCTCGATGCCGACCCGCAGGCCCGCCTGGTAGAAATAGACGTTGCAGGAATTCACGATGGCGCCGCGCAGGTCCAGTGTGCCATGGCCGCCCTTCTTCCAGTCGTCGAACTTCACGTTGCCCAGGTAGAATTGCCCCGGACAGTTGAACTTCGTCTCGGGGGTGAGCGCCCCGCTTTCCAATCCCGCGATGGCCACCATCAGCTTGAAGATGGATCCGGGCGGATACTGCGCCTGGAATGCGCGGTTCTGCAGCGGATGGCTGGGGTCGGTGGCAATGCGTTGCCAATCCTCCCCGGAGAGGCGCTGGGCGAACAGGTTCGGGTCGTAGGACGGGCGGCTAACCATGGCCAGGATCTCGCCCGTGGTCGGGTTCATGGCGACCACCGTGCCCTTCTTCCCGGCGAAGGCCGTTTCGGCCGCATCCTGGATGCGCTTGTCGATGGTCAAGTAGATGTTGGACCCGGAGCGCGGCTCGATCCGGCTGACCAACCGCAGGGCGCGGCCACGGGCATCCACCTCCACCTGCTCGCCGCCGTCGATGCCCCGGATGAACGCGTCGTAGCGCCGCTCCACTCCGGCCTGGCCGATGTTCTCCCCCGGGCGGAAGTCCTGGTACTCCTCCCGGGCCAGTTGCGTCTGGTTGACCTCGCTCACATAGCCCAGCAAATTGGCCGCGATCCCTCCGCTGGGATAGGCGCGAATGGGGCGGACGCGCAGGCTGATCCCGGGCAGGTCCAGCCGCCGCTCCTCTACGGCGACCATCATCGGCTCGTCCAGGTCCTTGCGGAGGAGGAGGGGCTGGTAGGGCCGCTCCCGCCCCTCGGCCAGGCGGGCTTCGATTTCCCTCGGCGGGTTCCCGAGGATCTCGGCCAGGGCGGCCGCGACATCCTTCGGGTTGGTCACGTCCTCGGGGGTGGCATAGAGGTCGAACGTGGGCCGGTTCTCCACCAGGATCTTGCCGTTCCGGTCCAGGATGAAGCCGCGTGGCGCCTCCACCGGCCGCACCCGCACCCGGTTGTTCGTGGACAAGGTGAAGTATCGATCCCCCTCGAGGATTTGGAGGTACCAGAGGCGGAGCA
>Ga0315291_10005832_pt1 | contig 15391 bp, 11 predicted proteins | sample YL17G12_20_MG_FD_203070 | JGI IMG/M metagenome (GOLD analysis project Ga0315291, IMG submission 203070) | Sediment microbial communities from Yellowstone Lake, YNP, Wyoming, USA - YL17G12_20 | ecosystem: Environmental > Aquatic > Freshwater > Lake > Sediment | place: USA: Wyoming | collected...
CCGTGCAACCGCATGGCCCATGCGGCGGCGCTCGCCGTCGGGGACCTGCCCGGCCGATCCTACAACCCGCTTTTCATCCACGCGAGCGTCGGCCTCGGCAAGACCCACCTGATGCAGGCCGTGTGCCGCAAGATTCTTCAGAACCGCCCCGACGTGGCCATGATGTATGTCTCGTGCGAGGACTTCGTGAACCGTTTCATCGCTGCCATCGAGCGGGGCCAGATCGAGGAGTTCCGCTACCGGTTCCGCTATCTCGACGTTCTGGTGATCGACGACATTCACTTCCTGGCCGACAAGGAACGGACCCAGGAGGAATTCTTCCATACCTTCAACACGCTCTACCAGGCGCAGAAGCAAGTGGTGCTCTCGAGCGATTCGCCCCCACAGGAGATCCCGCGCCTCGAGGAGCGCCTGGTCAGCCGGTTCAAGTGGGGCCTGGTGGTGCGGATCGACCGGCCGAGCTACGAGACGCGCGTGGCCATCGTGCAAACCAAGGCCCGCCTCCGCGGCCGCGAACTGCCGGAGGAAGTCGTCAAGTACATCGCCACCGTCGTCGACACCAACAACCGCGAGCTTGAGGGAGCCATCGTCCGCGTCCTGGGCTACGCCTCCCTGTGCAACCGCTACATCGACGTCGACCTTGCAAAGGAGGCCCTGCGGGACCTCGTCGGAACCCGTCAGCCCTCGGTGACCATCCAGGCGATCAGCGACGCCGTGCTGCGGCGCTACAATGCCCGGCTGTCCGACCTTCAGAGCAAGCGCCGCACGCAGTCCGTCGCCATGCCAAGACAGATCTGTATGTACCTTGCCCGGCGCCTTACCAACCAGAGCCTGGAGGAGGTCGGCGCGTTCTTCGGCGGCCGGGATCATACAACCGTCCTCCACGCCGATCGCAAGGTCAAACAGTTGGTAGAGCACGATCTGGCTTTCCGCGGCCTCGTCGAGGCCATTGAGAGGGATGTTCTTCGGACATGAGGAGTGTGGAAAACCTGTGGCGCCGGCGTGGCGCTCGCCCCCGCCCTTCAGCACAGACGATTCTGACGGCTGCTCCTCACAGGGAGTACTTGGCGAGCGCCACAAAGAATTGCACCGGTTCTCCACAGCGGGGTCTCGTCTGTGCCGCACCGAAGTGTTTGTCCAACAACCTGTTACAGGCACCCAGCGCCTGGCGCAGATTTTTTCACAAACATATGAGAGATTACTAGCTCTTTGTAACGAATTCTAAAGAGAACGGATACGCAAAGGAGATTCCGAGATGAAAGCGGTCTGCGATCGCGCCACACTGACCCGTGGGGTCCAGGTGGCTTCAGGGGTGGCTACGCCCCGGAGTCCCAAGCCTGCCCTCGGTTGCATCAAGATGGAAGCCGAGAAGAATCGGATGATCCTTCTGGCGACGGACCTCGAGGTTGGTATTCGTATCGAACTGGATAAGATGGACGTGCAGGAACCTGGAGTGGCACTGGTGCCGGCGGATCGGTTCCACGCGATCCTTCGGGAACTCCAGGACGACACGATCTCGATTTCCGGGACGGCGGAAGAGACCAAGATTGTGGCGCCGGGTTCGCACTTCACCGTTCTGGGTAGCGACCCGAACGATTTTCCCGCCGTGCCAGAGTTTCCTGATGCGGGCGCCCTGACGGTCGGAGCAGATGACCTGCTCGCTTTGGTGGAACGGACTCTGTTTGCCACGGCCAAGGAGAACACGCGGTATGCGCTGAACGGCGTCCTCTGGGAGGTGGAGGGTAGTAGTCTGACGATGGTAGCGACGGATGGCCGGCGTCTTAGTTTAGCCAGAGGCAAGTGTAAGGACGGTCCGAAGGAGAAGGTATCCGCGATCGTGCCGAGCAAGGCAATGCAGTTGATTGAGCGATGTTTAACGGATGCGGAAAAGGTCCAGGGAGATGTTCGCGTGGTGCTCCGGGAGAAGGACATCCTCCTGGAGACCCCGCCATCGGATGGCGGACGGCGGATGGTGTACTCCCGGCTGGTTGACGGGCACTTCCCCAAGTACGAGGACGTGATTCCGAAGGACTTCGACAAGAAGGCGACGGTGAAGGTGGAAGCCTTCGCGGCGGCGGTGCGCAAGGCAGCGCTTCTCACGAACGAGGAATCGCGCGGCGTCATGCTCAAGTTCTCGAAGGAGGAGTTGGTCGTCACGAGTCGGACTCCCGAAATGGGCGAGGCGGAGGTTCGCATGGCGGTCGTCTACGAAGGTGAGCCGCTGGAAATCGGCTTCAATCCGGTGTATCTTATCGACGCCGCCAAGGTGATCGACGCCGAGGACTTTACCTTCTCTTTCAAGGGATCGAGCAAGCCCGGCGTCATCAGCGAGGGCCGGCTGTTCACGCATGTGGTGATGCCGGTCAGCATCGTTTAGTTGACGAGGCGGAGGCATGTTGTGTCCACCGGGCTGAAGGAGGCTTCGGACTACGAGAAGGACTGGGCCGAACCGGTGGGCGAAGTCATACGGCGCTGGGCGAAACACAGCCGCCTGCTGCACCTGTCGGAACGCGAGCGCCTCTGGAATGCCTGGGAGGCCGCGCTGGGGCCCGACGCCTCGCACACCCGCCTCGAATCCCTGAAGAACCACGTGGCCTCTTTCGTGGTGGATTCGAGCGCCCTCCTGCTGGAACTCCGAGGTTTCCGCAAACAGGACCTGATGGAGGCCTTGCGGCGGGAAGTGCGGACGTATTTCATTCGTGACATTCGGTTTCGGCTTGAGAAACGCGGGACGCCCCAGCGGCGGACCAAGCTTGAGGGAAGGTGACGGAAGCACATGGCCAAGGGGAAAGCCGCACCGCGGGAAGAAGAGGGCAACAGCGCCGCCGAGAAGGGGGCCGGCCAGTACCGCGCCGACGCCATCAAGGTCATGAAGGGCCTGGATGCCGTCCGGAAGCGTCCCGATATGTACATCGGTGACCGGCACCAGCGCGGCCTTCACCACCTCGTCAACGAGGTGGTCGACAACGCCATCGACGAGGCGATGGCGGGCTTTTGCACCGACATCTACGTGACGGTCCACGGCGACGGCAGCATCAGCGTGGCCGATAACGGCCGCGGCATCCCCGTCGACCTCCACAAGGAGGAGAAGAAGCCGGGCGTCGAGGTGGCCCTGAGCATGCTCCACGCCGGCGGCAAGTTCGACCACTCGACGTACAAGGTGTCGGGCGGCCTGCACGGCGTGGGCGTCAGTTGCGTGACGGCCCTGGCGGAGTGGCTGGAGGTCGAGGTCCGCCGGGACGGCATCGTCTGGCGGATGGCCTTCGCCCGCGGCAAGAAATCGAAGGACTTGAAGAAGGTCGGCACATCCAAGAAGACCGGCACCACCATCACCTTCAAGCCCGACCGCGAGATCTTCGAGGACCCCACCTTCAAGTTCGAGATCCTGGAGGGGCGGCTGCGCGAGCTCGCCTACCTGAACGAGGGCCTTCACATCCACCTCGCCGACGAGCGCGACGACCGCGAGGCCGACTTCCGCTTCAAGGAGGGGATCCGCGCGTTCGCCAAGCACCTGAACGAGGGCAAGGAGGTCGTCCATCGCGATATCATCTACTACCGCCGTGACGACCCAGCTACCCATACCGAGGTCGAGGTGGCCATCCAGTATAACGACGGCTACGCCGAAAACATCCTGTGCTTCGCCAATAACATCAACACGATCGAGGGCGGCACGCACCTGTCGGCGTTCAAGTCGGCGGTCACCCGCACCCTCAACTTCTACGCCAAGAAGCAGAACCTCCTGAAGGGCGAGTCGGCCCCCAGCGGCGACGACCTGCGCGAAGGCATGACGGCCGTCCTCTCGGTCCGCGTCAGCGACCCCCAGTTCGAGGGCCAGACCAAGACCAAGCTCTCCAACAGCGAGGTCGGCACCATCGTCGAGACTGTGACCAACGAGCTCCTGGGCCAATACCTCGAAGAGAACCCGGGCACGGCCAAGAAGGTCGTCACGAAGGCCATCCAGGCGATGACCGCCCGCGACGCCGCCCGCAAGGCCCGCGACCTCGTGCGGCGCAAAGGGGCCCTCGCGTCCGGGAACCTCCCCGGCAAACTGGCCGACTGCTCCGAGCGCGACCCCGCCCTGTCCGAGGTCTTCCTGGTCGAGGGCGACTCGGCCGGCGGCTCCGCCAAGCAGGGACGCGACCGGCGCACCCAGGCGATCCTCCCCCTGCGCGGTAAGATCCTCAACGTCGAGAAGGCGCGGATCGACAAGATGCTTGCCCATGAGGAGATCGCGACCATCATCTCGGCCCTCGGCACCGGCATCGGCACCGACGATTTCAACGTCTCCTCGGCCCGCTACCACAAGGTCATCATCATGACCGATGCCGACGTCGACGGCAGCCACATCCGCACGCTGCTCCTCACGTTCTTCTACCGGCAGATGAAGGAACTCGTGGAGCGTGGCTACGTGTATGTGGCCCAGCCGCCGCTGTACCGCGTCCGCCGCAAGGGCCGCGAGCACTACGTCCAGAGCGACCGCGAGATGAAGATGACGCTCCTGAAGCTCGGTGTTGAGGGCGCGACCTTGCGCTTCAACCCCGATCCCGGGAGCCGCAAGAAGGCCGCCGAAGAGATCGCCGGCGCGAAGCTCGAGGAACTCTCCCTTATCCTCACCGATGCCGAGGAGCTCGTCCGCTCGGTCGAGCGGCGCGGCGTCCCGTGGGAGACGTTCCTCGCGGCCCGGAACAAGGCCGGCGAGTTCCCCTCCTGGGCCGTGCGGCTCGACGGCGCCATGCGCCTCTTCCACACCGAGGCCGAAGCCAAGAAGGCCGTCGACGCCGCCTTCCCCAGGCCCAAGAAGGATGCGAAGAAAGAGGAGGGCGGCAAGGAAGAGTTGCCGGAAGAGGAGCCGCCGGAACCCGAAGAGCTTTTCGGCGCCAAGGAGCTCAACAAGATCGCCCGCAAACTGGAGACGCGCGGCATCGACTTGGCCGATTGGCACCGCGAGGCCCGCCAGGGCGTCGGCGAGGAGAAGGCCTGGACGAAGTTCACCGTGGCCACCGAGGACGAGGCCGTTGACGTGGCAAGCGTGGCGCAGATCCTGCCGACCGTCCGCCGCCTCGGCCAGAAGGGGATGGACATCCAGCGCTTCAAGGGCCTTGGCGAGATGAACGCGGAGCAATTGTGGGAGACGACGATGGACCCCGCCCGGCGGGTCCTGAAGAAGGTCCTCATCGAGGATGCCGCCGAAGCGGAACACATCTTCAGCGTCCTCATGGGCCCCGCCGTCGAGCCCCGCCGCGAGTTTATCGAGCACCACGCCCTCGAGGTGCGGAACCTCGACGTATGATGTTATCTATTTCGCCACCGGTGAATACACCGGGGGTTAACGCGAAGGGCGCCTGGCGTGACCGACCTCCTTCTCGGCCTCCTTGTGCTGGCCGTTGCCGCCCTGGCGGTGGCGGTGTTTTACTACGCCAAGCGCAGCGCAGGAGCGGGCAACCCGCAGGCGGAGAACCAGCTCCGGGCCGAGGCCGCCGGCCTCCAGGCCAAGGCCGATGAGCTCCGCGGGCAGATTACCGCGCTCGACGCCCAGGCCGCCGACCTCCGCCAGCGCCTCGAGGCTGAACAGGGTGCTCGCGTCAAGGCCGAGACCCGCCTCGACGCCGAACGCCGAAGCTTCGAGGAGCAGCGGGCCCTGCTCGACGAGGCCCAGGTCAAGCTCAAAGACGCCTTTGCCGCCCTCTCCGCCGACGCCCTCAAGGGCAACCGCGAACAGTTCCTCAGCCACGCCGAGGAGCGCCTGAAGCCCATCCAATTGCTCCTGGGGACCTACGAGCAACACTTGCGGGACATCGAAGCGGCGCGCAACGCCGCCTACGGGAGCCTGCAGCAGGCCCTGAAGTCCCTGGCCCAGGATCAGCAACTGCTGCGCACCGAAGCGGCCCGCCTGACGACCGCCCTCAAGTCGCCGACGGTCCGCGGACGCTGGGGAGAGGTGACGCTCAAGCGCGTTGTTGAGGTTGCCGGCATGTCGGCGTACTGCGATTTCGAGACGCAGGTGTCGGTGGCCACCGGGGAGGATGCCCTCCAGCGTCCCGATATGATTGTCAAGCTGCCGAACCATCGCACCATCGTCGTCGACTCAAAGGTGCCCATGGAAGCGTATCTCAGGGCCACGGATGCCCTCGACGAGGCGTCGCGCAAGGCCGCCATGGCCGAGCATGCTCAGGCCGTGCGCAGTCGCGTCCGGGCCCTCGGCCAGCAGTCCTACTGGAGGCAGTTCCAGCCGGCCCCCGATTTCGTGGTGCTCTTCCTGCCGCAGGAATCGTCCTTCAGTGCCGCCCTCGAACAGGACCGTGAACTCATCGAAGACGGGATGAAGAGTGGCGTTGTCTTGGCGACGCCGACCACGCTGATCGCGCTCTTGAGGGCGGTGGCCTACGGCTGGCGACAGGAGGAGCTTGCCGAGAATGCCGAGCGGATCGCGGATGCTGGCAAGCAGCTCTACGATCGCATCCGCACGTTTGCGGAGCATCTCGACGGCGTAGGCGACGGGCTGCGAAAGGCGGGCAAGGCCTACGACAAGGCCGTCGGGTCATATGAGCGGATGCTGGTTCCGGGCGCGCGGCGCCTCGCCGAACTCGGCGCTGGCGATGACAAGGACCTCCCCGAACTGCCGACGGCCGAAGGCCCGGCGCGCACTGTGACGCCTCCCCCCGCCGACCCCATGCGCTCTCTGCCTGCCGCCGGCGAAGGAGGCGAAGCGCATGAACCCTAGTCCGGCGCCCCTTTACGCGGCGGGGAGCGTTGGCGCGCGGCGGGTCAGGAGACCCGCCGCGCTCAGCCTGTTGATGGTGCTCCCCGCGGTTGTGCTGCTGGCGGCGGAGACCCCGGTGCCGCCCGCGCCCGACACGCCCGTCCTCAAGCACTCCGACGTGGCCTTCATGTACGCCTCCACGCCCGAGGCGTACAAGGCTTACGGCGCGACGTTCGTGGCCTGGGGCGGCGCGGAGACCGCCGAGAAGGTCAAGGCGCATCACGACCGCGGCATCCGCTGCACGGGCTCCATGTGGTGCCTGACGGCCGGGGCCAAGGCGCTTTACGAGGACGAGAAGCTGCGCGACGCCGTGGCGAAGGACATTGAGGGCAAGCCCGTCGCCGTGCCCTGGCTCTTCGACCACACCTACAAGGACATGAAGTCCTACTTCGGTTGCACGAACCATCCGGCCTTCCGTGCCCACTCGGAGCGGAAGGTGCGCGAGGCGATGGCCGGCGGCGCCGACGGCCTGCACATCGACGACCATCTCGGCGTCGCCCAGGCGGCGACCGCATTCGGCGGGGGCCTGTGCGATTACTGCATCGCCGCCTTCCGCGAATACCTGAAGAAGCACGCGACGCCTGAGCAGCTCGCGAAGGCCGGCGCGAGCGACCTTGAGAAGTTCGACTACCGCGACCTCATCCGCAAGGACGCGAAGACCCGCAGCGAGTACATGAAGGTCCGCCGCACGATCCCCTTGATGGACCTTTTCGACCGCTTCCACCTCGAGGCGGCCGCCGAATTCGTGAACCGCCTGCGCGACGTGGGGACGCAGGCGGCCGGCCATCCGATCCTCCTGAGTGCGAACGCCTGGCTGGTCGACCAGCGGCACGCCGTCGTGGCGAAGCACCTGACGCACGTGGTCTGCGAGGTCGAGTTCAACGCCGCCAAGGGTCCCGCCGGCGCGGAGCACGCCCTGGGGTCGTTCCGCGCGGCCCGCGAGCGCGGGCTTCCGCTGGCGGCCACCGCGTCCGGTTGGGACTGGGCCTACGTCAAGGCGAATAACACCGAGGACCTGGTGCGGTACTGGATCGCCTTCACGTACGCCCACGGCCAGTGGTTTATGGCGCCGCACCCGAAGAAGCAGTGGTGTTTCACCGACAAGCTCGGGACGCACTGGTACGAGGCGCCGACCGAGGCATACGCGCCGCTGTACCAGTTCATCAGAAAGAACACGGAGTGGTTCGACGGGTTCGAGGCGGCCGACGTGGGGGCGATCACCGCGCCGCCGACCGTGCTGTGCGTCGCGCGGCGCAAGGGCGCGTCCGGCCCCGTCGTCCTGCACCTCGTGAACCGCGATTACGACGCCGAGGCGAAGCGCATGCGGCCGATGAAGAACGTGAGCCTCATGGGGTTCTCGACGCTCGGCGGGCGCGCGCGGCTCCTCAGCTACGACGCCGAGCCGCAGGGCTTGAAGACCTGGACCGAAGGCGGCGCGACCCAGATCAAGCTGCCCGAGCTTCGCCTGTGGTCGCTCGTGGTTATTGAATAACGCGCCCGCCAAGGCGGGTAGCTCACCAAGCGCACAATCCTGGTTAGCCACGGCGCGTGCGCCGCGCGCTCACATTCTCAGTATCAGGTGCCGGCCGGCGATGTCCAAATCCACTGTGCTGGCCGTGATCGCGACGACCTTGGCCCCCTCAACCTCGTCCCCAACGGTGACAACGCGGCCGTTGATGATGGCCGTGGGCGTCTTGCGCCCCACGGCGAGGGAGGTGAGCCGGAACTTCTGCTGCAAGTCGAGCAAGGGCACAACCGGCTCGGCCGTCTCGCGGCGGTTCGCTCGCGGTGCGCCGGTTGGCGCTGCGGAAGCGGGAGCCGGCTCGGGCGGACTGGTGGCCGGCGGCGCCGGGGCTGGCGGCGGCGCCGGCGGAGGGGCAAAAGGAACCGCGGACGCCACGGGTTGACCGGCGACGCCCAGGGACCGGTCGCCTGGCGAAAACCATTTCACGCTGTCGGTGTCCATCTGGTAGGTGAGGTCCGCGGCCAGCGCCCCCTTCAGGGGATCGGCCGCTGGGCGTGCCCTCGCTGGCGCGGCGGCCGGTTTCTGCGGCTGCACGGGCGCGGGCGGCCGGGCTTCCACCGTCGAGGCGTCCTCGCGCGGCGCGGTGGTGGCGGACACGGCCGCCGTGGCAGTCTGCGGCGTAGCGGCCGACCGCAGTTGCCAGAGGCCGTAGAGGACCGGGGTCATGGCGAGCAAGGCGATGGCGAGCATCACCGTTTGCCAGGGGCGAGCGCGGGCGGGCCGCACCAGCTTCGGCACGGGCGGCGGGGGCGGCGGCTCGGCGCCGAGGGTGCGATGGAGCTTCTCGGCCTCGGCGCGTTTCAGGGCTTCATTGATCAGGCTGATGGGCAGGCCTCCTCAAGTTCGGCGGCGGCGATTCGCGCCAGCCGGTCGTCAATCTGTCCGGTCTGATAGACGTACCCCGCCAGCAGCGCCTTGTCGCCGATGGCGTTGATGAGTCTGGGGGTGCCGCCGCTGAAGCGATAGATTTCCCGGATAGCGCCCGGATCAAAGTGCACGGAGGGCGTGTCGGGGCTCTCGGCGGCCACGGACAGCCGGTGGCGGAGGTACGCCTCGGTGTCCTGCGCGTCCATGTTGTCCAGATGGCAGCGGACCGTGATCCGCTGCGCGAGTTGGCGCAGCTCGGGCTTGGCGAGTTTCCGGCGAAGCTCGGGCTGGCCCAGCAGGCAGATCTGGAGCAGCTTCTGGCGCTCGGTTTCCAGGTTGCTCAAGAGCCGCACCTGTTCCAGGCTGTCGACGGTCATGGTCTGGGCTTCGTCGATGATGAGGACGGCATCCTGGCCCGCCGAGTTGACCTTCAGCAGGAACTCGTTGAGGAGGCTCAGGTAGCCCAGGCGGTCGCGCCGCTTGGTCTCGATGCCGAACTCGGTGACGATGGCCCGCAGAAGCTGCGTGTCGGTCAGCACGGGGTTGAGGATCAGGGCGGTGTGGAAGGTCTCGCCGAGCTCGCGCAGCAGGGCGCGGGAGAGCGTGGTCTTGCCCGTGCCGACCTCGCCCGTCAGGCAGATGAAGCCCTTGCGCTGCCGGATGCCGTAGAGCAGATGGTTGAGCGCCTCGCGATGCTGCGCGGTCAGGTAAAGGAACCGCGGGTCGGGCGTGATGTTGAAAGGCTCTTCGCGGAGGCGAAAGTATTGTTTATACATCCTGCGCCACCTCAGGCAGGCGGGTCGCCGCGGCGACCGCGGACGCACCTCCGACGGCCTCCCGACGCTCTCCGTAGGTTCATCGGCGGGAGGCCGGCTCAACCTTAAGCAGAACCTTTCGCTGGCCTATTTACAACCTGCCGGCTCTCCCTATACAGTGTGGGTCAGGGCGGGGCGGGCGGCGGCCCTGGGGGGAGCGTCCGCATGGGAAGGAGCCTTGCATGAGTTCGGAGTTTCTCGGCCAGGACCCGTGGCGGGTCTTTCGCATCATGGCGGAGTTCGTCGATGGCTTCGAGATGATGGCCCGCGTGCCTCCGGGCATCAGCGTGTTCGGTTCGGCCCGCGCCACGCCGGACCAGTTGTATTACCGGAAGGCGGTCGAGGTGGGCCGCCTCATCGCCGAGTCGGGCTTCTCGGTCATCACGGGCGGCGGCCCGGGCATCATGGAGGGCGCCAACCGCGGGGCGAAGGAGGCCGGCGGCGAGAGCGTCGGGCTCAACATCCTTCTGCCTTTCGAGCAGGTCGCCAACCCGTACCTGACGAAGGTCATCAACTTCCGGTATTTCTTCGTCCGCAAGGTCATGTTCTCGAAGTACGCCGTCGGCCTCATCATCTTCCCCGGCGGCTACGGCACGCTCGACGAATTCTTCGACGTCATCACGCTCATCCAGACCGGCAAGATCCACCGCCTGCCGGTGGTGCTCCTTGGGACGGGTTTCTGGAGCGGCCAGGTGAAGTGGCTCCGCGAGACCGTGCTCGAGGAGTTCGCGTACATCTCGCCCGAGGACATGGACCTCATCCATGTGACCGACGATCCGGCCGACGCCGTGCGGTTCGTCTGCGAGCACCTGGCGCCGCGCGACCGCGAAGCCACGCCCGAGGCCCAGAAGTGGGACACCCCCGAAGGCAAGCTGATGCCGTAGCCATGCCGTTCGAGCCCGCCGCGGGAGATCCTGCGAGGGCGCAAAATGGATTCCCGCACGCTGATCAAGAAAGTCATCGCCTTCGACGGCGCCCCGCGGATCGGCTACGATCTGCCCGCCCCGTGGCCGTGCGACGTCGTCCACGCGGGCATCGGGCCCGACCCGAGCTTCCGCGAGCGCCGCTGGACCGAGGGCAACGCCGAGTGCTACGTCGACGAGTGGGGCTGCCGGTGGCGGGCCATCGGCGCCACCTCGAAGCGCGGCGAGGTGTTCCAGGGCGCGATCACCGACTGGGACCAGCTCGACACGTACCGCCCGCCGGACTACGGCATCGCGGCACGCTACGCACGAACCCGCGAGGCGTTTGCCAAGGCCGAGGGCAAGTACCGCATCGGGGGCATCCCCGGTTGCGCGTTCTCCATCAGCCGCTACATCCGCCGGCTCGACAACTTCCTGGCCGACTGCCTGCTGGAGCCGGCCCGCGTGCGGCGCCTCAACGGCATCGTGATGGACGAGCTTGAGAAGGGCGTTCGCCGCTTGGCGGAAGCCGGGGCCGACGCCGTCATGTTCCCCGAGGACTGGGGCACGCAGGACCGCCTGCTGATGTCGCCCGCGACGTTCCGCCGGCTCTTCCTGCCGGAGCTCGAGCGGCTGTGCCGCGCGGCGGCCTCGGTCGGGATCGACGTGTGGATGCATTCCTGCGGCAACGTGTGGGACATTATCGAGGACCTCATCGGCGCCGGGATCAAGGTCCTCCAGTTCGACCAACCGAGCCTGCATGGCGTCGAGCGGCTCGACGCGGCGTTCGGCGGGCGCGTGGCATTCGAGTGCCCCGTCGACATCCAGCGGACGCTCCAGTCGAAGAGCGCGAGGAAGATCCGCGACGAGGCCCGCCGCCTCTGCACCTGCCTGGGCGGGCACGGCGGCGGCTTCATCGCCTGCCGCTACGGCGACGAGAAGGCCATCGGCCTGGAGCCGAAGTGGCAGGACCTCGCCTGCGACGCCTTCGTCGAGGTCGGGGGGCACAAGCGTCCTGGTTAGCCGCCGCGCTGGCGTGTGGCAGGTGTTTAGCGCGATCCTTTTGACGCGTGCCACGGGTTGCTTGCCAACCCGTGGTTGTCGCGTCCTCTCCTCCTTGTTGAGTCAAGCAGTAAGGAAAGAGGACTATAACCACCACGGGTTGACAAGCAACCCATGGCACATGAATGGAGACCCACCGCATGCTTCGCGACGAGTTGTTCAAGGCCATCGGCGACCTGCCGGCCGTTGACGTCCACAGCCACCTGAACCGCGACCGCCTCGCGGCCCAGGATCCCGGGGCGCTCCTGTTTTATCACATGCTCATGTATGGCCTGCGTTCATCGGGCCTGGCGGAGGAGAAGCTCTGGCCCGACGGCCAGATGCACGGCCGCGGCCGGCCGTACGAGGACTTCCTCGCCTGCTGGCCGAGCGTCGAGACCACCGGCTTCGGCTGGATCCTCCGCATGATCCTGCGGGACCTGTACGAGTTCGACGAACCCCTGACGGCCGAGAGCCTGCCGCGCCTCCAGGCGGCGCTTGAGGCCCGCACGGCCCGCCCCACGTGGCCGAAGGAGGTCTTCGACCGGGCCCACATCGTTCGCGCCCTCTCGAGCGCGACGGATGTGTCGCCGCTCGCGCCGGGGCAGTACGACGGGGGGATCCGTTTCACCGTCGAGAAGGCGCCGATGAGCGGCACCCACGAAGGGTGGACGTGGCGAGACCGGCTCCAGAACCTTTCGAAGCACTTCGGGCGCGACGTCACGAATCCGGCCGCCCTCGAGGAGGCGGTGGCGGCGTTCTACGCCCGCCTCGACTGGAGCGGCAAGCACGCCCTCGTGGCGTGGATTTCCTCGGAGGCCGATTTCCGGCCCGTGAGTGAGGCGACCCTCAACGCGCTGATGGCCGACGCCCTGGCGGAGAAGGAACTCGACCTCCAGGCGGTGCGGCTCCTGGAGGCGGCCTACCTGCGCGCCGTCTGCCGCGCGATCCGGGGCAAGACGCGGGTCTTCCAGATCTGCTACGGCGTCCAGTTCCTGCCCCCGCGGGTCACCGCCGCCCGGCCGGTCGGCCGTGCCGCCCCGGAGTTCGCCAGCAGCATGGGGCACCTCTTCGGCGAGTTCCAGGATATCCATTTCAATATCCTCAATGGTTACGAGCCGGACGAGCCGGCCTGGTGCGCCATGACCCAGGCCTACGCCAACGTGTCGCTGGCGGGCTTCTGGTGGGAGACGTTCTACCCGTCGGTGATGCACCCGGCCGTGCACCGCCGCCTCGACATGGTGCCGCGGGCCCGCCTGATGGCGTTCTTCAGCGACGGGTACTGCGTCGACTGGGTCTACGGGCGGCTGCGGACGGTCCAGCGGGTCCTGGCCAACGTGATGGCCGAGCGGATCGAGCGCGGCTTCATGACCCGCGCCGAGGCCCTGGCCGCGGCCCGCGACATGCTCTTCGAGACGCCGCGCCGGATCTTCCTGCCGGACGAGAACATCGAGGCATAGCTCGCTCGCACGTCGGCGCGGCGGGTCTCGCGACCCGCCCCGCGACACGCGCCCAGCAAGTCGCCCGAGGCGACCCGCCTTGGGCGGGCTGGGCGGCTAACCAGTCGTTTCGCGCGCGACGAGGTCCTTATACGCCTGCGCCAGCCGCCGCGTGATCGGGCCGGGCTTGCCGTTGCCAACCCCGTGCGCCTCGATGCGGCCGACGGGCATCACCTCCATGATGGAGTTCGTGAGGAACACCTCGCTGGCTTCGAGGAGCGCGTGGATCGTCAGCGACCGTTGCTCGGCGGGCACGTCCAGCTCGGCCGCCAGTTCGAGCACCGCCTGGCGCGTCACGCCCGGCAAGAGGCCGTCCTCGACCGGCGGGGTCTCGAGGCGACCCTCGCGCACCACAAAGACGTTCGAGATCGCCCCCTCGGCCAGGCGGTTGTGGGTGTTGAAGAGCAGGGCCTCGGCCGCCCGGGCCCGGTGGGCGTCGCGCAGGGCGAGCATGTTCCGCATGTACCCGGTCGTCTTGTGGTACACGGCGGGGTCGGTCTCGTTGGCGCGGATGTCGGAGACCACCGCTGTCGCGCCCCGCTCGTAGAACTCCTGCGGGTACGGCGTCATGGGGCCGGCGGTCACCAGGAGCGTCGCCGGCGGCGCCGCGTCGTCCTCCAACGGGTCGGTGAGCGGCCCGCGCGTGGCCGTGAGGCGGACCCGCGCGTCGGGCACGCCGTTGGTCTCGACGAGCCGCGCGAGGATGGCGGCGATATCGGCGTCGGACTCCTTGACGAAGATCCGCAGGATCTGGCCGCTGGCCCGCAGCCGCGCGAGGTGCCGGTCGAGCCGGAAGGGCTTTCCGCCGTAGGTGCGCAGCGTCTCGAAGAGCCCCGCCCCCACAAGAAGCCCTGCATCGAGGGCCGAGACCGTGGCCTCGCGCGGCGGGACGAAGCAGCCGGAGACGTACATGAGTTCGGGGCTCTGCATGATGACCTCTCAACAGAAATGATAAATGCTAAATGATAAATGTTAAATGGAAAAGGCGTTTGGTTCCACGCCTCCGGCGCTATTCAGCATTTGGCATTTCCGTCCAGTCTCAGGGCCTCCAACATCGCCCGCGCCTTGTCCTCCGTCTCCGCGTATTCCTCCTCCGGGCGGGAATCGGCCACGATGCCGCCGCCCACCTGGAGGTGCACCTGCCCCTCGGCGGCCAGGAGCGTCCGGATGGCGATGTTGAGGACGCACCGGCCGACGCGCTGGCCCGGCCCTCCGGGGCCGAGGTATCCGACACTTCCGGTGTAGAGGCTGCGGCGCGTCGGCTCGAGCTCCGCGATGATCTGCATCGACCGGATCTTCGGCGCCCCCGTGATCGAGCCGCCGGGGAACGTCGCCTTCAGGAGGTCCACGAGGTCGCGGTCTTCGTGCAGCCGGCCCGTGACCGTCGCCACCGTGTGATAGACCGAGGCGTAGGTCTCGACGGCCCGCGGCTCGGCGACGCGGACCGACCCGTACGAGCAGACGCGGCCTAGGTCATTCCGCTCGAGGTCCACGATCATCACGAGTTCCGCGCGGTCCTTCGCGGAGGCCAGCAGCTCCGCCCGCATGCGGGCGTTCGCCGCCTCGTCCCCCGGCTGGTGCGGACGCGTGCCCTTGATGGGGCGCGTGACGACCGCCCCGTCCTTGAGGTCGAGAAACAGCTCCGGACTGCTCGAAAGGACCGCTCGCCCGCCGCCCAGGTTGAGGTAGGCGGCATACGGCGCGGGGTTCGCGCGGCGGAGGCGAAGGTAGAGGTCCGCCGGACCGCCGGGCGCAACGAGGGGCGTCGTCAGGCGGCGGCTCAGGTTCACCTGGAAGATGTCGCCGGCGGCGATGTACTCCCGTGCCCGCGCAACCGCCCGCAGGAACTCGTCGCGGGTCATGTTGTGTGTTGCGCCCGGGCGTGCGCTCGTGCGCGGCGGCTTAGGAAAGCCGCCGCGCTCGGACTCCGGGCGTCCTCCCGTCGTGCGCGGCGGGTCTCCTGGCCCGCCGCGCTCAAGCGC
>Ga0315291_10005833_pt1 | contig 15390 bp, 14 predicted proteins | sample YL17G12_20_MG_FD_203070 | JGI IMG/M metagenome (GOLD analysis project Ga0315291, IMG submission 203070) | Sediment microbial communities from Yellowstone Lake, YNP, Wyoming, USA - YL17G12_20 | ecosystem: Environmental > Aquatic > Freshwater > Lake > Sediment | place: USA: Wyoming | collected...
CTGGTTGAGGTTTTTCTTGACGTCTTCCGTCCCGGTCTGGGTCTCGCCGTTGGCCGTCGCCGTATATTTCGTTTTGGCCTGGAAGATGTAGGCGATTTCGCCGCCGCCCAGGACGAAAATACCGAGACCCTTGGGATCATTGAGGACGTTGAATTTCAGCAGAATCGGGACGCTGATCTCGTCTAAATTCATACTAAAATTGAACGTTGCGGTCTGTTGGGTATCTGGGTCGGTGTACGTTCCGTCGAAAACCACGCCTTTCTGGAGATAGAAAACGTCGATCTCGAAACCCAGCTGGCCGCCGAACTCGACGCCGATGCCGCCGCCGAGACCCGACCGAGCTTTTCTGTATTTGTCGAACTCCTGCATATCCTGCGTAAGGTCGTACTTCAAATTGGCGAGGCTGTAGCCGCCCAGGATTTTAAAACCTCCCGCTCCCCCTTTTGAGCCGGAGCCCTCGGGAACGGTCTGCGTCTGCGTATTGGTTTGGGTGTTGGCCTGGGTCTGCTGGACCTGCTGTTGGATGATGATCGTCGGCGCCCCTTGTTCGCCGCCTTTCTTGACCTCCGCCTGCTGAGCGCCCTGCGTCGGTTTCACACCGCCGGGGCCGACGACGTCGACGACGCTGGCGTTGATGAAGCCGGACATCGCAACGCCCTTGTCGTCGGTGACCGTGACTTCATACCAATCGCCGATCTTCTGACGCGACTCGAGCATGGTCCCGATCTTCACTTGCTTAACGATCGAGGCGTTCATGTCCGGCTCGGACCGGACATTGGCCGCTTGAACCTTGACCTTCAGGATCGTCGTCTCCTGGGCCATGAGGCCGACGGCGGCGAGAACGAGCACGGCAAGACACAGGACGGCAATGCGTTTCATATCCCCTCCATTCCGGTATTAATCATAGATCATTCCTTTTATGCCATGAAAATGGGAGAATTTCAATATGTTTTTTCGCGTCGCGGATTGGCTATCGGACGAGGCGCGGGAGAAGAGGGCTGATCCGGGCCACGATCTCGTAGGAAATCGTCCCCGCCGTCCCGGCCAATGTCTCGGCCGTGACGGATTCCCGGCCGTCTCGGCCGAGGACCGTCACCTCGTCCTCGAGCCGAGCCGCGGGGATGTCGGTCACGTCGGCCGTGATGAAATTCATGGCGACGCGGCCCCGGACGGCGGCCCGTCGGCCGCGAATGAGGACGTGCGCCGCGTTGGATAGGCTGCGGGGATATCCGTCGGCGTATCCGATGGGGATGACGGCCAAACGCGCCGGGCGCGTCGTCCTGAACGTGCAGCCATAGCCGACGAAGGCGCCCTTCGGAACGGCCTTGAGCTGGGCGATCCGCGCCCGCCAGGAGAGAACGGGCCGCAGCTCCAGCGGTTGACGCTTCCGGAGGCGACAGGAGACCAGCGTCTCCCGGGAGGGCCAAAGTCCGTAGAGCCCGATCCCGACCCGGATCATGTCGAAGACCGTTTTGGGAAAAAGGATCGTAGCCGCGGTGCACGACATGTGCTTGACCGGGACGACGATTCCGGCCCGGCCGAGCTTCTCGACCGCCGCCAGAAACACGCCCAGCTGCCGGTCGGGATAAGCGGTGGAGGTCGTGTCCTCGATGTTGGCGAAATGGGACGAAAGCCCCTCGAGGACGAGCTCCGGATAGCGCGCGACCCGGTGCGCGAATCGGACGAGGTCCTCGGGCCGGACGCCCTGCCGCTGCGTGCCGGTCTCGACCTTGAGGTGGACGCGACCCTTGAGCTTGAGCCTGCGAGCGACGCGGCCCAGGGCGTCGATGGTCTCGCGGTTATACACCGTCAGTCGCAAGCCGTGGCGCACAGCGTCGCCCAGCTCGCCGAGGCTCGTCGCGCCCAAAACGAGGACCGGCGCGCCGATCCCTTCGCGCCGGAGCGCGATCCCCTCGTCGACCGAGTGAACGCCCAGTCCGTCCGCGCCCGCGTCGACCACGATGCGCGAAACTTCGCGGAGACCGTGCCCGTAGGCGTTGGCCTTGACCACGGCCAGGACTTTTTTGCTCCGGCCGGCGAGTTTCCGGAATTCGGCTAGATTGTGGACGAGGGCCTTCCGGTCGATTTCGACCCACTGGAGGAGGTTGCGGGCGTCGCGGAGTCCTGTCATCATCTCGAGAAAATTCGGTCAGGCCTCGGAACGGAAACGGCCCCGGACCGCTTCGACGTCGACGAGACCGTCGAGTTTCGTATCGATAAAGACGGTCGCGTCGCGCTCGACGCCCGTCGAGACGACCGCGACCTCGGCTTGGACCAGGTCCTCGACCAGCCGAACGTAATCCCGGAATTCCGGGGGCGTCGCCTCCCATCGGCGCGCGCCGTGGACCGGCGCCCGCCATCCGGAAACGCGGCGATAATCGGGAACGACCTTGTCCAAGATCCAGGGCTCCGTCGGAAAATCCTTCAGGAGGCTTCCTTTATATTTATAGCCCGTACAAACGAGGATGTCGGAGATTCCGTCCAGGACGTCGGGTTTCGTCAGGACGATCTTCTCGATGCCATTGACGCGGCAGGCGTAGGAGACCGCGACGGCGTCGAACCAACCGCAGCGGCGAGGTCGGCCCGTCGTCGCGCCGAATTCGTCGCCACGCCGGCCCAGCTCCTTCCCCGTTTCGTCGGTCAGCTCGGTCGGGAACGGCCCGGACCCGACGCGGGTCGTGTAGGCTTTCGTCACGCCGAGAACCGCGTCGATCGCCGTGGGCCCGACCCCCAGGCCCGTGCAGACGCCTCCGGCCGTCGCGTTCGACGACGTCACGAACGGATATGTGCCGTGGTCGACATCGAGCAGCGCGCCCTGCGCGCCCTCGAACAGAACGGGCCGGCGGGCGGCTATCGCGTCGGCGAGAAGCCGAGCGACGTCGCGGATGTACGGCCGCAGGGCATGGGCATAGCCCGTGTACTCTTCGAAAATCGCCCGGGCGTCGACCGTCGGAAGCCCGCGGCTGGTGAAGAACGCGTTTTTCTCTTCGCAGTTATGCTCGATTTTGTCGCGGAGGACGTCCGGCTCAAGCAGGTCTCCGGCCCGGATGCCGCGCCGCGCGGCCTTATCTTCATACGCCGGGCCGATGCCCCGGCAGGTGGTCCCGATCTTTCGGTCCCCGAGGCGATCTTCCTCGCAGCGTTCGACGATCCTGTGGTACGGAAGGATGAGGTGGGCGTTCCGGCTGACGGCGATATTCTCGGCCCGGATCGGAGCCACGGCTTTGAGCGCCGCGATCTCGTCGAGAAAGGCCTTCGGGTCAAGGACGACCCCGTTGCCGATGAGGCAGAGCGTCTCGGGATGAAGAATCCCCGAAGGGATGAGATGCAGGACGATCTTGCGGCCGTGGAGATAAACCGTGTGACCGGCGTTATGCCCGCCCTGATATCGGCAGACGACGCCGAACGCGGGGGTGAGCAGGTCGACGATCTTGCCTTTGCCTTCGTCTCCCCACTGCGTTCCGAGAATCACGATGTTGGCCATGGGCTCCTCGCTAGAAATGAAAGGCCAGTTGGGCGCGGACGACGTTGTTCGCGACCTCGGGACCGTTCTCGGAGTTAAAATCATATTCGCCCTTCAGGAGTAAACCGGGGGCGAGCGTCGCGACGAGACCCGCCGCCCAGGTCCGACGGTTGTCCTGGAGGCCGAGGCCGGGGGCAAACGGACCCGCGAAGCCGGCGCCGTGAAAAGGGTCATCGGAGCGATATTTCTGGTAAGCGACAAGAACGCTGGTCGACCCGATATCGAACGAACAGAGGACGAACAAACCTTCGGCGGTCCCGCGGCCGTACGAAGCCGGATTATCCACGGCGGCCTTGATATATTCGGCCGTCAGATGGATCGATTCGCTCGACCATGACGCATCCAAACCGGTGAGCGCCAGGCTTCGCTCGTTCCCGGCGTCGACTTTGCCGGAATAGTACGAGACGCCGACCTCGAAACCCTGACCGAGGAGAAGTCCGACCCGGCCGCCGCGGCCTTTGTCCAAATTATTGTCCCCGAATTGCTGGCCAGACCGGAAGTCCTCGGCTTCGGCCAGGCCGTTGCCGATAAAGGCCGCGTACCGGAGAAATCCGAACTTGCCTTCGACGAGGACGCCGATATCCCGCCAGCTCTCGGGATAGATATCGGAGACGGGCAGCGGCGCCGCGACGAGAGACGTCTGGAATGCGCGCGAGGCTTCGTTGTACGCTCCGAACGGGACGAGAAACAGCCCGGCCCGGACCTGGAACGCGTCCGACGCCGCGAATCCCGCCCAAGCCTGGTCGAGGTCAAACTCCGAACCGTCGACTGCCCGGGCTTCGATCCCGTACGTGAACCGCGTCGCGAATTCGCCGGACAGGAGAACACCGGCGCGGAGGTTCGTGAACGTCCCCGGCGAAAACTGACTTTGGCGTTGGCCTTTGAGATAGTCCGCCGAAGCGTATCCGCTGACCCGGACCGCGGCCGTTCCCGGGCGCGCCACCGCGGCGCACAGCAACGCGGCGAAAACGAAACGGCGGTTCATAGGACGGAGAAATCGAAGGCGTCTTCGAAGATATCGCGTTTCCATTTTTCGAGAGGGGCTTGTTGCAGGACCGCGCGCGTAATTCCGTTGACCCCGGTCTTGGTGCCCATCCAGACGGCGCCGACGGCCCGGCCCTGGCGCAGAACGACTTTCTTGTAGACTCCCGCTTCGGGACGTTCGAAACGGAGATGCTCATAATCCGCGCTTTCGGGATTCACGAGCCCGACCGAGGTCAGATGGATGCCCGCCACCTTCAAGGTATTCGCGGGCGTGGTTCCTTCATACTTTTTCTGCTGCCCGAGGACGTTGGCCGCGGCGATGCGGGCTTGATCGAACGCGGCCGGGATGATGCCGTAGACCCGGTCCCTGTGCTGGACGCCGTCGCCGGCGGCGAAGATCCCGGGAGCGCTCGATTCGAGCAGGTCGCTGACGACGAGGCCGCGGTCGGTCTTCAGCCCGGCATTCTGCGCCAAGCGGATGTTCGGACGGACGCCGGCCGCGACGACGGCCATGTCCGCGTCGAGCTCCGTGCCGTCCTTGAATCTCAGTCCGCGGACTTCGTCCCCGCCTAGGATTTCCTCCGTGACGACCCCCAAACGAACCCGGATCCCGATTTTTTCGATTTCGGCTTTGAGGATCTCCCCTCCCCGAGGGTCGAGCTGGCGGGGCAGAAGAAAAGGAAAGAATTCGGCGACCTCAACGTCCGCACCCCGGATTTTCAAAGCGCGGGCGATTTCAAGTCCGAGGAGACCGCCCCCGATGACCGCGACACGGGGGTGAGAGGCCAAGTGGGCCAGGATGGCTTCGGCATTGTCGAGCGTCCGCAATGTGAAAACGCCCTTCTTCGCCGTACCCTGGATCGGGGGAACGGCGGAAGACGCTCCGTTGGCTAGGAGGAGCGCGCTGAACGCCACGCGGCGGCCGTCTCCGGTCTCGACTTCGCTCGAGCCCGGATGCAGCCGGGTGACGGGCGTCTCGAGTCTGACGTCGATCCGGTTCTCGCCGTACCACCGTTCGGGAAACGCGAACAGCCGGTTTCGGGGAAGAGTCCCGGCGACGTATTCGATCAGGTTGGGCCGGGGATAATAAAGATAGCGCTCCTCGGCAAAGATCGCGATCTCGGCCCGCTCGTCCATCTCCCGCAAGGCCTTGGCCGCGAGCGTTCCCGCGAGTCCATTCCCGACAATAATGATGTTCATGGCAGAGCCGATGCGAGCCGGTCCGGCGCTACTCCGCTTTCTGAAAATACTCCTTGCCGACGCCGCATTGCGGGCAGACCCAATCCTCCGGCAAGTCTTCAAACGCCGTGCCCGGCGCTATCCCGTTCTCGGGGTCGCCGACGCCGGGGTCATAAATATAACCGCAGGCCGTGCATTCCCATTTTTCCATGGCGGTTCTCCTTTCAACCGCGGCGAATCGCTCGAGGCCTCTCAATCCTCCTCGAGGACATGCCGTTCATATTCTTGTTCAAGTCGCAGCTTGTGCCGTTTCTCCTCCTGGGCCAAAAATTCGAACAGGCGCCGATGTTCGGGATTGACGGCGTGGTCCTGCAACACGGAATAAAGGGCCGACGCGTGGGCTTCTTTTTTGGCCGCGAAAATGAGGATCTCCTGGAAATGGCTTTCGGCCGAGATCGGCTCGTCGACGAGATAATCGCTGATCTTCAAGTCAGGCAGGGGATGAAGAACCATGACTTCGCTCTGTCCGGAAGCGATCTCTTCAAGCAGCGCGGTGTGCTTGACCTCCTCGGCCTGGAGCTCACGGAAAAGCGCTTTCGCGCCGAGCGCCGTCGACCTCTCGGCCAGTTCGCTGTACAGATGCGCGGCTTTCTCTTCGCGCCTAACGGCGAAGCGAAGGATCTCTTGGGCCGATCGAGAAGCGCCGGAGCCTGAGCTGTTTTTATCCACGACACGTCCTCCTTCGGTTTCGGCAGGGGTGGCGTTGTTCCCGCCCTTGAAACGGAACAGCCGTTGGAATCCTCATTATAGCGAATCTCCGGGGCTTGTCAATTTTTGGGGAGCTCTCCGCGCGGCCGGGACATCCGTCTTTGGCATTTCGGGCAAAAAAAGCTCGACCGGCCTCCGATGACGTTCCGCCGGATCGGCGTGCCGCAGCGAGAGCACGGTTGTCCGGTCCGGCCATAGGCGTTATGCTCGAATTGAAACCGCCCGTCGTGTCCTTCGGTCGTCCGGTAGTCGCGGACGGTCGAGCCTCCGGCCGCGACCGCCCGCCGGAGTATGGCCTGCATCGCCGACCAGAGACGGCTGCGCTCGGCCGTCCTCAGGGAGGACGCCCGCCGTTCGGGATGGAGGCGGGCCGCGAACAACATCTCGTCCGCGTAAATGTTCCCGATGCCCGCCAGGAAAGCCTGATTCAACAACAGGCTTTTCAGCCGCCCGTTCCGCTCCGCGAGCCGCCGGGAAAACTGCTCGAGCTCGAGCTCCAGGGGTTCGGGCCCGAGCGAAGCCAGCTCGGGACAGGTTTCGGCCCGGGACGGCCGGAAGCAGCGGACGAACCCGAATTTACGGACGTCCCTGAACCGCAACTCTCGCCGTTTTCCAAGGAAGGAGATCGCAAGATGGGTATGCCGGTCCCGAGGGACGCTGCTCGCTTCCCAGACGAACCGGCCGGTCATCTTGAGATGAAAGACGAGGGCGCGGTCGCCCGCGCACGTGATGACCAGCATCTTCCCGCGACGATGGACGCCGAGAACGACGGCGTCGCGGAACGGCCGGAGGTCCGCGGCGCGGCCGTCCCGGACGAGCTCGGGCCGATAAAGACGGATGCCCCGGATGACGCGGCCGACGATCGTCCGGCGCAGGCCGGCCGCGACCGTCTCGACTTCGGGAAGTTCGGGCACGCCTCTATTTTACATTTTCGCCCGTTTTTGTTAAGATGGCGCTCTTTCATGACCATGAAAAGCGTCCTGGCTCTCGTCGCGGGATGGTTCATTCCGGGCCTGGGCCACATCATCCAAAAAAAATACGCGCGGGGGTTCGTTTTCCTCGCCTCGATCCTGGCCATGACCGGCCTCGGCCTGATGATGGGAGGGCGGATCTATCCGTTCCAGACGGAAAACCCGCTCACGATCCTCGCCTTTTTCGCCGATATCGGCAACGGCGCGGTCTATCTGCTGTCCCGGGTCCTTCCGGTCGGGGTCGGCGAACTGAAACGGATGACCTTCGAGTTCGGCACGGCCTACATCGCCGGGGCCGGACTGTTGAACTATCTCATCGCCCTGGACGCCTTCGACATCGCCCTCGGAAAGAAATCCTGATGTTCCAAAGCCACTTCCTGTCGATGGTCGTCTACGCGTTCTTCGTCGCCGTCGTGCTCTCCTGCCTCCGCCGCGAAGGCCGGAAAGCCCGGCTCCGCTATGGCCTCACGTCGTTCCTCATCATGGTCGGCGGGGCGCTTCTCTTCGGCTGGCTGATGTTTCTCTTCGCCCGTTGACGACGGTTCGGACAGGCCCCTCCCCCTTTTTATGATTTTCGGATGTGTCCCGAAAACCTTTCTGTTATAATCATCCCCGGATGGTCGAGCTTTTTCACGTCTGGAAGCAGTACCAGAAACCCTTCTGGGCGCTCTCCGACATCAGCCTTTCCGTGAAGAAAGGCGAGTTCTGCTTCATCACCGGGCCGAGCGGCTCGGGCAAGTCCACCCTCCTCAAACTCCTGTATCGCGAAGTCCTTCCCACCGAAGGGCAGATCATCATCGGCGGCAAGAACATCCTCCGCCTCACCAACCATAAAATCTATACTCTGCGGCGCCATATGGGGATCGTTTTCCAGGACTTCCGGCTCATGTTCCACAAACGCGTTTTCGATAACGTCGCCATCGCCCTCCGTGTCCAGGGAACTCCGCTGCGCGACATGAAACGCCGGGCGTTCATCGCCCTGCGGATGGTCAATCTTCAGCACAAGATCTGGGACTATCCGACCTCGTTGTCGTACGGCGAACAGCAGCGGGTGGCCATCGCTCGGGCGATCGTCAACACTCCCCGGCTCCTGCTCGCGGACGAGCCGACCGGCAACCTCGACCCCCAGCTCGCCCACGATATCTTCGGCCTGTTCCGCGAAATCAACAAGCAGGGCACGACGGTCGTCATCTGCACGCATGACAAAGAGCTTGTCCGCCGCTTCGGCGGCCGCGTGCTCACCCTCCACGAGGGAAAACTCCAAGGAAAGGACTCGCTCTAATTCTCGTCCGACCGAAATATTTCGTGAGAGAGGCCGCCCACAACCTCTGGAAGTTCAAGGCGCGTCATGCCTTCGCGCTGGCGATCATCGGCCTGTCGTTCGTCATCCTCGGCGTTTTTCTGGCTTTGGCGAACAACCTCCGTTTCCGGGCCCGGGAGCTCGGTCGGGACCTCACCGTCGTGTTCTACCTGCATAAGGATCGGCCGGCCGCGGAAAGGGAATTCGTCGTCGACGAGATCCGCCGTTCGCCCCTGGTCGAGTCGGTCCGCGTCGTCAGTCCCGAGATCGCGTCGAAGAAATTCGCGGAGGATTTCCCCGACCTCCGGGAGGTCGTTATCAACCTCGACGCCAATCCTTTTCCTCCCGCCGTCGAAGTGACCTTTGAAGACCCGGCCCTTCCGACGGCCACCATTGTCTCGTTCATCGCCGAGGTCAAAAAGAACGCCGCCGTCGAGGACGCCCAATTCAACCGCGACTGGGCCGAACGGGTCCGGTCCCTCGGCCGTTTGGCCGAGGTGGTCGGGCTGTTTCTCGGCGGGATCCTGATCCTGGCCTCATTCGTCATCGTCTCGAATGTCATCAAGCTCATCGTCATGTCCCGGCGGTCCGAGATCGAAATCCTGAGGTTCGTCGGAGCCACAAACCTGTTTATCCGCATCCCGTTTCTCCTCGAAGGGGCGATCCTGGGGGTGGCCGGAAGCCTTCTCTCGCTCCTCCTCGTTTTTGTGCTGATCAAACTTTTCCCGCTTATCGCCGGGCCGTCGCTCGGCGCGTTCCACGAGATCCTGGGATTCCGGTTCCTCAGCTGGAGCCAGGCGATCGCCCTTGTCCTGGGCGGCGGCGCCGTCGGCCTGGTCGGAAGCCTGAGCTCGCTGGCTCGGTTCCTGCGTTCCTGACGCCGGGAAACCGCGTCCCGCCGTGCGGTCCGGAAGCGGGCCCCTATTCTCGAATTGACACAACTCCTTGATTCCCCTAGAATTGTCTTGAATGGCCAGTCTCGGTCAGGACCTCAAACGGGAGCGCGAGCTTCGGGCCATATCGCTGCAAGATATAGCCGAACAGACCAAGATCAACATCCGTTTCCTCCGGGCGCTCGAAGAGGATAAGCTCGACGTCCTCCCCGGCGGCTTTTTCGTCAAGGCCATTTTACGGGCTTACTCGAGATATCTCGGCATCGACGAGGGCTCGGTCCTGAACAAATACCAGGAAGACATCTTTCTCGAGCAAGAAGCGGTCACCGCCGATAAATCCAAAGCCGAGGTTCGTCCTTCGATTCCGAAGCCCAACGGCGCTCCGAAAAAAGTCCTGAGGTCAGAGAGAAAACCCCGGGTAAAGGACCGAAGAGACCGCCTCTTCTGGACCTTGGCCGGTATCGCGGCCCTGTGTTTCGTGGCCGTCGTGACCGCCGTCTACGTCGTCTTCCTTCGGGCACGGCCCGGCGACCGGCCCGCTCCGAAACCGCCGGTCGTCGCTCCGGCAGAAAACTCCGCGGTCTCGTCCGCTCGTCCATCCGTCGCCTCCCCTCCCGCCACGACGCCCGAGATGCGTCTCGAGCTGACCTTCACGGCCGCGACCTGGATCCAGGTCGCGGCTGACGGCGACGTCCGCATCGACGGCTTGTACCAGCCGGGCGCCACGGCCTCGTGCGCGGCCAAGCGCGAATTCGTCCTCCAGACCGGGAACGCCGGCGGATTCGATTACCGGGTCGACGGCCGGCCGGGAAAACCCCTGGGGGCGTCCGGTGCCGTTCGGACGAACGTCCGGATCGCCCGGGACACGCTCGAACAATTTCTGAGGTGACCGGCCATGGAGAACAGCAAGACCCGGGGTTCCCGCATCATCGGCGGAATCATCGTCGTCCTCATCGTCCTATTTCTCGTCATCGACTATTTCATCCGCCAGTCCGCGGAGTTCTCGACGACGAACGTCACCAACATCCTCCTCGTCTCGCTGCAGATCATCGTCCTTCTCCTCGCCCTCATCCTCTTCTTTGTCCTCGGCCGCAACCTCATCAAGCTCTATCTCGAGCGGAAACAGAGGGTCCTGGGCGCGCACTTCAAGACCAAGCTCGTCATCTTCTTCACCGCCCTGTCGTTCATCCCGACCCTGCTCCTTTTCATCTTCACCAGCCGGCTGATCAACCGCAATATCGAACAGTGGTTCACGACGCCGCTCGATAAAATCCTCGACGACACGAAGAGCGTCGCCGAAGGATTCACCATCACCACGTCGGACCTGACGCTCCATTATGCGCAGCAGCTGGTGAAGGAGATCCGCCGCCAGAACCTCTTGGCTCCCGAGAACCGGTCCCGGCTCGAAGACTTCATCCGGTCGAAGCTCACCGAATACAAGCTGGACGAGATTGCGATGTTTCAACGGTCGGTGGAGCAGTTCACATTTCTGAATCCCAACCTGCCTCTCCAGGACTACCAGGACCTCCAGGAAGACGTCCTCCGGCGGGCCATCCTCGGTGACCCCGTCAGCGAGATCAAACCCATGGGGTCGGGCGTCTTCGTCCGGCGCGGCGTCAGCCTCACGGCCCCGAACGGCGGCAACGCCCTCGTGATCACGGGTAAGTTTCTGCCCCAGAATTATGCCCAGAAGATCGCCTCCCTCACCGCCTTCATCGAACGGTATAAAACGCGAACGCTGCAGAAAGACCTGGTCAAGACGCTGTTTTCCATGATGCTTATCTTCGTGACGCTGCTCATCGTCTTCGCCGCCGTCTGGATCGGGTTCCACATCGCCAAGAGCATCACCGTGCCGATCGAGAAGCTCGCCCTGGCGACCAAGGAGGTCTCCAAGGGGAACCTCGCCGTCCGGGTGGACGACCCCGCCTCGGACGAGATCGGCATCCTCATCGAGTCGTTCAACCAGATGATCGCGGACATCAAGGACGGACAGCGGAGCATCGCTCAGAAGACGGCCGAGTCCGAAGCCCGCAAGCAATACATCGAGACCGTCCTCAACACGATCAACACCGGGGTCATCGCTCTGGATGCGCAGGGAGCGGTGGCGGCGATCAACCCGTCCGCCCGGGCCATGCTCGGCCTTCCGGGCCAAGACGGCGTGGGACGTCACTACCGGGAGCTCTTGGGCGACGCCCGCTACCGGGATTTCATCCAGGTCGTGGATAACGCCCTCAAGGTCCGCCACCGCATTTTCGAAAAGGAAATCCAGCTCGTCCTCGACGGACAGCAGATGACGATCGCTTTGACCGTGACGCCTCTCCGGCCGCCGGGGCAGGACTTCTCCGGGCTGATCGTCGTCCTCGACGACCTCACCCAGCTCATCGTGGCCCAGAAGATCGCCGCCTGGAAGGAGGTCGCGCAGCGGGTCGCCCACGAGATCAAGAACCCCCTGACCCCGATCCAACTGAACGCCGAACGGATCATCAAAACGCTCAAACGGGCCGAGCCGGGCGGAAACGAACTCATCGATCAGGGGGCCAAGGTCATCATCGCCGAGGCGCAGACGATCAAGTCGCTCGTCGACGAATTCTCGGACTTCGCCCGCCTGCCCAAGACCGTCCTCCAGCCGGCGGACATCCGCGACATCATCCTCCAGGTCGTGACGATGTTCCGCGGGATTTTCGCCGACGTTCAGTTCGACGTCGTTCTGGCGCCCGACGTTCCCTCCCCGATTCAAATCGACCCCGACCAGATGAAACGGGTCCTGATCAACTTGATCGACAACGCTATTGACGCCATGAACAAAAAAGGTAAAATTGCCCTTCGCGTCCATTTCGACAAAGAGGCCAACCAGGTGATCATCGACGTCACGGACACGGGGCCGGGCATCCCGGTCGAGGACAAAGACAGGATGTTCCTGCCGCATTTCTCGACGAAGAAAAAAGGAACCGGTCTCGGGTTGGCCATCGTCAACCAGATCATGAAAGAGCATAACGGCACGGTCCAGGCCCAGAACAACCGGACCGGCGGGGCCACGTTCACCCTCCGGCTGCAGGCATGATGTCCGACCGCATTCTCGTCGTCGACGACGAATCCAGCATCCGGTCGTCCCTCCAGGGGATCCTCGAGGACGAAGGCTACGAGGTTCAGACCGCCGAAACCGGCGAAAAGGGCCTGGAGCTTATTCGGGCGCGCGAATTCGGGCTCGTCCTGCTCGATATCTGGCTGCCGGAGATGAGCGGGATCGACGTCCTGAAACATATCCGGGCGTTCGAAGACCGCCCGCCCGTCGTCGTCATTTCGGGGCATGGGACGGTCGAGACGGCGGTCCAGGCGACGAAACTCGGCGCATTCGATTTCCTTGAGAAACCTCTGTCGCTCGACAAGGTCGTCGTCACGGTCAAGAACGCCCTTCGCCAGCACAAGCTCGAAGAGGAAAACCTTCAGCTCCGGGAGCGCCTCCGGGCCCGGCTCCATCTCGTGGGAAAAAGCGCCCCGATCCGCAAGCTGCGCGAGGACATCCGCAAGGTCGCGCCGACGAACGGACGCATCCTCATCTCTGGCGAGAACGGGACGGGCAAGGAGCTGGCCGCGCGCCTGATCCATCTTCAGAGCCTGCGCAAAGACAAGCGCTTCGTCGAAATCAACTGCGCCGCGATCCCCGACGACCTCATCGAAAGCGAGCTCTTCGGCGTCGCCCGGGGGCACGCCCCGCTGGGCTTCAAGGACAAAAAGGGGAAGCTTTTCCTGGCGGACGGAGGGACGCTCTTCTTGGACGAGATCGGTGAAATGAACCCCAAAGTCCAGTCCCGGCTTGTCAAAGCCCTCGTCGGCGGAACGGCCGAGCCGGTCGGGGCCGGAGAAGGCTTCCCGTTCGACGCGCGTCTCATCGCCGCCACGAGCCGGAATCCCAAGGACCTGATCGCCCTAGGGAAGCTCCGCGAAGATTTGTTCTTCAAGCTCAACGTCATCCCGATGCACATCCCCCCTCTTCGGGAGCGAACCGAGGACATCTCGCTCCTGATCGGCTATTTTCTCAAATTCTACGCGCTCGAATACGGCAAAAAGCCCAAGACGATGTCCCCCGAAGCGGCCGACGCCTTCCGGAACTATACTTGGCCGGGAAACGTCAGCGAACTGATGAACGTCATCGAACGCTTTGTCATCATGGTCGAGGACGACGAGATCGGCGTCGGCCATCTGAACCTGCTCGTCGAAATCCGCGAGCACGGAGAAATCCCGGGGCTGGCCGCCGCCCGCTCGCTCCATGAAGCGTCCCTGGCCTTCGAGCGGGGATACCTCCAGCGGGCCCTCGTCCGGAACGGATGGAACGCGGCGCGGACGGCTGCGGAACTGGGGATCACGCCGGACGTTCTCAAGGACAAAATCAAAACCCACCGCATCCGTTTTCTCAACTGACGGCGCGGACATGCCGACCGACCAAGCCGAAGCGATCGTCCTCCGGTCGCTGCCGCTCGGCGACCAGGACAAGATTGTCGCTTTTCTCACCCGCGATAAGGGTGTCCTCCGCGGCGTGGCGAAAGGGGCCCGCAAGTTCGGCAACCGCTTTGGGAGCGCCCTCGAGCCCCTGTCGCACGTGACGGTCTTCTTTTACGAGAAGGAGCGCCGGGAGCTGGTCACGGTCAGCGGGTGCGACCTCCAGGAATCCTTTTTCGAGATGCAGGCCGAGCTCCGGACCTCACTCACGCTCACGTATTTCGCCGAGCTCATCGAGGAATTCCTCCCCGTCCGGGCCCATCACGAGGACCTCGCCTTCCGGCTTCTCCTGTCCGTACTGAAGGCCATCAAAGGCCGGGGCGACCTCTCCCTGCTCGCCCGCTACTTCGAGGCCTGGTTTCTCCAGATCAACGGGTTCTTGCCGGAGGTCCGCCGCTGCCGGGCGTGCCGGAAAATCCTGGACGCCCGGGGCTGGCTGGCGCCGAAAAAGGATGGGGCCTACTGCGACGCCTGCGCGCCGGCCCGGAAGGACGACGTCGGGCCCGAACTCGGCCGGTTTATCGACTGGGTCCGAGGCCATGCTCCGGAGGCCGCGGCCGCCGGGCCGTTCTCGGCCGAAGAGCTCGCTTCGATAGGAAAAAACCTGCAGGCGATGATCGTCTTCCATTTGGAGCGCGAGCCGAAAAGCCTGCGCTATTTAAAATAAAGGATAGCGAAGACGGCCACGATCCAGAGGACGACCGCGACGAGCAGCGGCCGGTCCTTGAGGAGCAGTTCTTCGGGGCTGCCGCCCTTCCCCTTCTGGTGAACAAGGTAGAGGTAGCGGAAGATACCGTAGAGCACGAACGGCATCGTATAAATCAAGTTCTCGGTCCCGAACTTCTGGACTGTTTCCGGCGAGACTGTGTATAAGCAATAGGCGATGACCGTCGACGCGGTGACGACCGAGATCATCTGGTCGAGGAGATACGCGCTATATTCCTTGAGGATTGGGCGGTGGCTCGAAGCGTTGTCTTCGAGCAGGACGAGCTCGTGCCGGCGCTTGTTCATGGCGATGAAGAGCGCGAGGAGCGTCGTGCAAATTAAGAGCCAGGAGGACAGCGGGACGGCGATCACGAAGCCGCCCGCGACGACGCGGAGAACGAACCCCGCCGCGATGATGAAAACGTCGAGGATGACGACGTGTTTGAGCTTCAACGAGTAAGCGACCTGCAGGACGAGATAGACGGCCGCGACGATTAGGAAATTCCGGTTTAGGAGCGCGGCCGCGGCCAGGCTGGCGAGGGCGAGGCCGGCTGCCAGGCCGACCGCCAG
>Ga0315291_10005835_pt1 | contig 15387 bp, 11 predicted proteins | sample YL17G12_20_MG_FD_203070 | JGI IMG/M metagenome (GOLD analysis project Ga0315291, IMG submission 203070) | Sediment microbial communities from Yellowstone Lake, YNP, Wyoming, USA - YL17G12_20 | ecosystem: Environmental > Aquatic > Freshwater > Lake > Sediment | place: USA: Wyoming | collected...
CCTTGCTTTCTCCATCTTCCTTCTACCTCCTTGCCCTCTACTGTAATAAACCAGGAGGCAGTTGTCTCACCCATTATTGGCACAGAGGGCTTCATCAACAATCACAACATCAAATGGCCGCGCTACTTCGACTTTGAGGTAGCTCTGATAGACGGTTGTGGCCAGCACCCGGCACTTGCCCAATAACTCCTGACGCAACGACTGTATCTGAGCGTCGATAGCCTTGATCTCTGTTGCCAACTCGTCGAGGCGCGCCCGATGTCGATCAAGATCGGCACGGCATTCGGCTTCCGAGGGGTACTTTGCTAGCGCATGGCGCAGTTCCTCGACGGTACCAGTCTGCTGCGCGATCTGGCCCTGGGACTGCTGCACCTGTGCCGATGCCACCCGAAGGCTATCCTGATGGCTCGTGATCTTCAATTGGGTATTGCGAAGAGTCCGTCGAAGCTGATCCTCATTCAGCCCCGCGAAAAACTTGCGGACCGTTCCCATCGACTGCGCCCGCTGGAGATCAGCACTCGTCTGCCGTAGAGTCTGATTCAGGGAAGCGAGCGACTGCTTTTGCTGCTCGATCTGTGAGCGTACTTGCTCGTATTGCCTTTGGGAATGTTCAACCTGTCGGATTGCACCGCGCAAGGCGTCATACTGTTTGAGGGCTTCTTCGTGTGCCAGAATCGCATCCTGGACGTTTCCCGCCTCTCCCTTAAGCACCCTCTGCTTCTCAACCAGCGCGGCGCTGTGCCGTTCGACGACACTATTGATGTCAACCTGAGACTGGTACTTGTCCTTCAAGGTGTCACTGACGATCGGCCCAAAACGTAGAACAGCGGCTTCATGGAATCCTGGCGAAGTGCGAAGCTGATCCCCAATGCACTCAATCGCCTTGTCAACGGCAACATTTGTATTCGATACCAGGAGAACAGTCTTCCCCTGAAGGTACAGCGAGTGAACAACGGCCGCCAGCGTGGTAGTCTTTCCCGTACCCGGAGGCCCCCACACATAAAGCAAGCTACTGCCAGATGCTTGGCGCACGACCTGCCGCTGTCGTGAATTAGGCGGATCTTTCGGCGTCGAGAAGACAACGTCGGGCACTTGGGCCTCGGCGACATGCTCCGCACAGTTGGTCAGCACGCCCTCGGCGCGTCTTGCATTGAACGCGAACTCGCCACGCTGGATTTCCAGCAACTTGTCCCGCAGTCGCTCGACAAGGAACGAATCGTTTACGACAAGCCGAGCGAAGGGTATCTGTTCCCCCAGCTCTTGAACGAGAGCAACAGTGAGGACACCGTTGCGAAGCGAAACGACGGTTCCATCGACCTCCTTTCCCGCGATTACGATCTTCACGGGGGAATCGTCTCGTAAGTTCGGCTCCTCAGAGAGGGGAAACGAATAGAGCGTGTCTGAACCCGCCAGGCCCTGCCGAAATCCGGCGCGGAGTTCAAGCACCGAAGAACTGGTATTCTTCTTGATCGCCTTGATCTCCAGGTTGAGCGCCTCAATCATGCTCTCGACTGGTGCGGACATTGCCTTGCTCCCTAGTGCACCTGCACGAGTGTCTCCAGGAAAGTTGGCGGCCATCTGCCGGCTGCGTGCAGCGCAGTCCGCATAAGAAGTAACTGGTCTGCGGTAGAATCCCTGCCCCCAGTATACCAGTGGGTGGTGCGTAGAGAAAGAGGCGGCACACTTGGCGTGCCTGGCAGTCGCGGTCGTCCGAACCTATAATCGCTGTGAAAGTCCGTTCGTCCCCGAGGAACGGAAACATGCCGTGGCCGCCCGGCGGTCACACGACAGCCGAATGACGCGCGAGCGTCGCGTTTCTGCTTCCTGCAAACACGCCAACCTGGGCCGAAAGGCCCTTGATGTTCAGACGCGGTGTCTCAGTAGCTTTCCACCGCCAGATCCGGAATTCCCGAAAAGTCCGCCGGATTGCGGGTAACTAACAGGGCGTGGCCGCCCGCCAGGCTGGTGGCGGCAATCAGCGTGTCCATGTCTCCCGCCAGGCGGCCTTGTCGTCGATGTTCCGCGCGAATCTGGGCGAACAGCCGGGGCGAATAACCACGGAACTCGAGGATTTCGAGATCGGCCAGGAGTGCGTCCACGTGCGTCTGGTCCCTCTCGGCATGGTCCGACAGCTCGATGCCCACGTACAGTTCGGCCACCGTGAAGCGCGTGGTGACGAGGATTTCTCCCCGGGCCTGCAACTCATCCAGTTTCGCCAGCGCTCGCTGGCGAAAGCGAGACCGCCGACGGAGCACATCGACGAGAAGGCTGGTATCAAGCGACGCCATCATCATTTCCTGTTGGACGGCCGACGCCGGCTGCAAAGCTGCTCCTCAATCGCCTTGGCAGCCTCTTCGCTAAGCGACAGGCGTTTCAGTCGCTTGCGAAACGCCTCGTAGTCGAACGCTGGCCTGACGACGCGCTTGATCGTCTGGCTGAAGGATTCCTGATCGTGCCGCACGCTTCGAAGGCGCTCATAGGCCTCCACGTCGATGCTGATGGTCTTAGTGGCCATACCCTGGTCTCCATGTACATGTATGTACATAGATTATAGAGCAGACAAGGACCACCGGCAAGCCCAGCGTCAGAGAAGCTAACCGGCCAGGACTTGAACCTGGAACGAAGGACAATTCACCTGCTGACATCGGGTTGACGTGAGTCGTGCAGGAATCCTTCTCACGTGCCCCCGGCGGCGGGTGCCGGCCGAATCAGCCTTTGGCCGTGTCCTCAACCACGCCGGCTACCCGGCGCGCCCCTCAGAATCCTTCCGCGCAGTTGCCCCAGATCCGGCCGGTGGTCTTCATGTACAGCCAGCCTTCCCCACTGCCGTTCGGTCCGGTGGGGACGGAGCTGACGGCCGCCTCGGCCGCACTGCCGTTGAAGGGGTTTTCGGGCACGGCGTCGATGTAGGGGCCGTAGCCGTCCGGGGTCGTGGAGGTCAGGTCCGTGAGAGTTGCCGGATAGCTCCCGCTGTGCATTCTGTATAGCTCAGCCTGGGACCGCATGGTGTGCAGGTTGAACTCCAGCGCGCTCCGCTTGGCGTCCGTGGTGGAATCGGCGAACTGTGGAATGATGGTGGCGGCCAGGACCGCCATGATGATCACGACGATCAGCACCTCGATCAGCGTGAAGGCGCCTCTGCGGTTGTTCCCCCTCATGTTCGTCTTCCTTCGACTCGGGCAAGTCTCTCTTGCCCGTGCTCTCTTCCGCCCATCGGTAGTCGCGTCGACCACTGCATCGCCAAACAGCCACACGTCCCTTCGGTCGGGTCCCGGCAAACACCACGCCGCGGCGTCGCCGGCTGACACTGGGGCGGGCTGTCGACGCCCCTCGTGTCTCTGTTTGGAGCACGGCCGGCGCGCGACACAACACCGGCTATGAGTAGCTACGTCGCAATTTGGGGGAGGTCAAGCAGAATTCCCGCTCTGGAACAGACATTGACCGGGAAGTCAGCACTCCAGGTTGCGAGCCAGGCCGCCGAAGGTGGCAGGCCGACCGCCGCCAGCCGGGCCGTCGATGGCCCCTGAAAGCACGTCTCGCCCGCAAATCCGGCCCAGGCGGTGCGACCCATCCACTCCACGCGGTCATAGCCGCCCGAACAGACACACCGGCCCGAGGCGCCCACGGATACCGCAGGAGGCAGGCGGCCGCAGAACGGTACCTAACGCCTCAAACGTCCCAAAGTTTCTCTTTCTCCCATCCGTTCTGGATAAAGCAGACGATCCATTATGACGATACATTAGGATGATCTGCTGTCTCGGCGTCACTCTGCAGTGTGTACACAGACAGAGTTGCCGCGATAGGCGGAGAGGACTCAGCATTTTGGGTAATGTGCATGGAGTGCGTCGGCCGAATACACAGCAGGCGGACTCCGCCAGTTTGACCAGGCCCTTTTTGTTCTACGTGGTGCTTGAAGGAGGCATAAGATGAGGAAGCTCCTAGGTGTGCCGCTGATCGCCGCAGTCCTGCTGGCGATGGCGGCCAGCACGGCTGATGCGTGCTATTGCGGCGCAGCTCGGTACCGGTGCCTTAGGCCAGTTCGCTGCTCCGCGGTCGAATCCGCTTGCTGCAAGATGGAATGCCACACGGTCATGAAGACCTGTAAGGAAATCGTCTACGAGCAGCAGCAGTACACCTGCTATAAGACCTGCTACGAGCGGGTCTGCGAGCAGAAAACCGTCAATTGCGTGAAGTACGTCCCCGAGACTCGTTACCGGGAGTGTGCCTACACGGTGATGAAGCCGGTCTGGGAAACCCGCGTGCGGACGTGCAACTACACCGTGTGTAAACCGGTCTGGGAGACTCGGACCAAGGAAATCTGCTACACCGTCATGAAGCCGGTCTGGGAGACCCGGACCAAGAATATCTGCTACACCGTCATGAAGCCGGTCTGGGAGACCCGGACCAAGGAAATCTGCTACACGGTGTGCAAGCCGGTGTGGGAGACCCGGACCAAGGAAATCTGCTACACGGTCTGCAAGCCGGTCTACGAGACGCGGGAACGCGTCTGCCGGTACACGGTGTGCAAGCCCGTCTGGGAAACCAGAACCAAGGAAATCTGCTACACCGTCTGCAAGCCGGTGTACGAAACGCGGGAGCGGGTCTGCCAGTATACGGTGTGCAAACCGGTCTGGGAGACCAAGACCAAGGAGATTTGCTACACCGTGTGCAAGCCGGTGTACGAGACGCGTGAGCGAGAGTGCTGCTACACCGTCTGCAAGCCGGTGCACTATACCAAGACCGTCAAGGTCTGCTCCGGCCACTGGGAAACCCGGGAAATCGCCCCCAAGGTGTGCGAGCCGGCAGCCTGCGAACCGGCCGCGTGTGAGCCGGCCGCGTGCAAACCGGCCGCTTGTGCGCCGGTGAGGCAGTGCCGCGTGTGGGTGCCCGAGACCGTGGAGAAGCAGATCCAATGCGTCAAGTACGTGCAGGAAACGCACGTGAAGAAGGTGCCCTACACCGTCTGCAAGATGGTGCCCGAGCAGCGGGTGAAGACCTGCACCTACAAGGTCTGCAAGATGGTCAAGGAGTGCCATGAGAAGCGGATCCCCTACACCGTCTGCAAGATGGTGCCCGAGCAGCGGGTGAAGACCTGCACCTACCAGGTCTGCAAGATGGTGCCCGAGCAGCGGGTCAAGACCTGCACCTACCAGGTCTGCAAGATGGTCGCCGAGCAGCGGGTGAAGACTTGCACCTACAAGGTCTGCAAGATGGTCACCGAGCAGCGGGTGAAGACCTGCACCTACCAGGTCTGCAAGATGGTGCCCGAGCAGCGGGTGAAGACCTGCACCTACAAGGTTTGCAAGATGGTGGCCGAGCAGTGCGTGAAGACTTGCACCTACAAGGTTTGCCGCATCGTGAAGGAATGCCACACGAAGCAGATTCCCTACCAGGTCTGCAAGATGGTGGCCCAGACGTGCGTCAAGCAGGTACCGTACACGGTCTGCAAGCCGGTGTGCTACACCAAGACGGTCAATTGCGTGAGGCTGGTGGCGAAGCAGGTCCCTTACACGGTCACCCGTTGCGTGCCCAGAGTGGTGTGCAAGCAGGTGCCGGTAAAGGTCTGCTCCCCGGTCCCGGCCATGCCCGCCTGCTGCGAGCCGCCCAAGGCCTGCGAGCCGGCCGGCTGTGACAGCTAACCGCGGGCAGAAGGATGCCTACCTTCTGGCTGCCAGAAGGCCTGGTCTAGCCATCCCCGGCGGCCCGACCCATCGAGGGTTGGGCCGCCGTTTTTCTGCGCTCTCTTCCAGACTGTGCGGATCGACGCTGAGACCGATCCGCCACCGAGCCCATCCGGCTGAGGACTCCGCCGATTGATCGCTGCGGCCGACGTGTGATCGCAAGCCCCCGGGAGCCGGAATTCAGCGACCAGGTGGTTTCGCGACCGCCTACTCGCCTTTTCGCCTTTTCGTCATCTTACGACTGCTCTTGCCCGCTCGGCTGCATTGGGGTAGATTGTCGTGCCTTCATTTCCCAGCTTCTCCGTTCGGGGGGAGATCACGGAAGGGCTGTCTGCGGAAAGGAATCCGAATCATGCAAGCTACGCTTGCAGAGCTTGCAACGCTGGTCGACGGCTCGCTGTTGGGCGACGGCCGCCTGCTGATCCATGGGGCCGCCACACTCCGTGACGCCCAGCCGGGTGAGATCACCCTGATCGACGGCGAAGAGCGGAGTCGCTGCCTAGCCGAATGCCGCGCGACGGCCGTCGTCGTGCCCAAGACGCTCCTGCCCGAACGACTGCCGGCCATCCAGGTGGGCAACGTGCACCGGGCGTTTTCGACCATCGTCAGCTACTTCCATCCGCTGCCGGCGGCCAAACGCACCGGCGTCAGCCCGCTGGCCGTGGTCAGCCCCACCGCCAAACTGGCCGACGACGTCCATATCCACCCCCTGGCCACCATCGGCGACGACGTGGTGATCGGGGCCGGCACCACGATCCACTCCGGCGTGCACGTCATGGCCGGCTCGCAGATCGGCCAGGGCGTGACCATCTTCCCCAACGCGGTCCTCTACGAAAACACCGTCGTCGGCCCGCGGTGCGTGATCCACGCGGGCGCGGTGCTGGGGGCCTACGGCTTCGGCTACGCCTTGGTCGAGGGTCGCCACGAGCTTTCCGCCCAGTTGGGCAACGTCGTCTTGGGCGCCGACGTCGAAATCGGCGCCGGAACCACCATCGACCGCGGCACCTACGGCCCGACCGTGATCGGCGAGGGCACCAAGATCGACGACCTGGTGATGGTCGCCCACAACTGCCGCATCGGACGCCACAACATGCTCTGCTCCCAGGTGGGCATCGCCGGCAGCACCAGCACCGGCGACTACGTGGTGATGGCCGGCCAGGTGGGCGTCCGCGACCACGTCCACATCGGCGACCACGCCGTGCTGGGGGCCATGGCCGGCGTGAGCAACGACGTCCCCGACGGCTCCCGCATGATCGGCATCCCCGCCACGCCCGAACGCGAACAAAAAATCAAACAGGCCGCCTTCTCCAAGCTGCCTGAAATGCGACGCCAACTCAGACAACTCCAACGGACCGTCGAGACCCTGATCGAAGAAATGGGTTCCGCCGGAGGCCCGTCCGCCGGCGCCCAAATGAAGCGCGGTCCGGGCGACCTGGGCGACCGGCCAGACCGCCGGGCAGTGGCGTGACACCGGAGAGAAACTCGTGGGGGGCACCGCCGACAGACTGACCCGCATCGACGCCGCTCACCAGCGGCCGGCCGCCAGCGTGCCGGGTGCCACTGGCAGCTTGCCTGCCAGTGCGGAGCCTGCGGCCGTCGCCACGGGGCACACTGCCGGACAAGCCGGCATTGCCACCCCTGCTGCCGTTGGCAGCTTGTCTGCCAGGGGTGCTGCCTCGGGTGCCACTGGCAGCTTGCCTGCCAGTGCTGCTGGGACCCGTCGGATGGGCCTGATCGCCGGCTGGGGCCGCTATCCGTTTCTCGTCGCCCAGGCCCTGCATCGCCAAGGCTACCAGGTCTATTGCCTGGCCGTGATCGGCGAGGCCGACCCTGCCTTGGCCGAGGTCTGCCACGAGCTACGGTGGATGGGCCCGGCCAAGTTCGGCGGCGCGATCCGCTACTTCCGCCGCCGCGGCATCACCCAGGCCACCATGGCCGGCAAGATCCACAAGGTCAAGCTCTTTCGGCCGTGGCGCTGGCTGCGGTATCTGCCCGACCTGCGGACCGTCCGCATGTTCATCCCCCACTTCCTCACCCGGCGGGAGGACTGCCGCGACGACACCCTGCTCCGCGCGATCGTCGACGAGTTTGCCGCCGAGGGCATTCGCTTCGCCCCGGCCACCGACTTTGTCCCGGAGCTGCTCGCCCGGCCGGGACAACTCACCCGCCGCGGCCCGTCCGACTGGCAATGGAAGGACATCGAGTTCGGCTGGCAGATCGCCAAGGAGCTGGGCCGGCTGGACATCGGGCAGAGCGTGGCCGTCAAGGACCAGGCCGTCCTGGCCGTCGAGGCCGTCGAGGGGACCGACCAGTGCATCCGCCGCGCCGGCAGCCTGTGCACCGCCGGCGGGTTCACCGTGGTCAAAGTCGCCAAGCCGCAGCAGGACATGCGCTTCGACGTGCCCACCATCGGCCGGGCGACGCTCGAAACCATGCTCCAGTCGGGCGGCCGCGTGCTAGCAGTCGAAGCCCAGCGGACCGTGATCCTCGATCAGCCCGAGCTGATCGATTTTGCGAACCAAAACAAGCTGATCCTCGTAACACTAGAGACAGCACGTCACCGGCCGGCCGATCCAGATCGATCCCAAGCCGGCGGCGTGCCATTCAAGACTGGCTGAGAGACGACTTGGGGACTGTCCCGATTTTCGCGGGGACTGTCCCGGTTTTCGCGCAGCGAAAATGGGACTGTCCCCTTGCGCAAGGACAACTTGGGACTGTCCCCTTCCGCAACCGGCAAGTTGTTCTCCCGGCCACGTTGTGAAGGAGCGAATTCCCCGGAGACCCCGAGCCAATCGAGGGAAAGGTAGAAGAACCAGGGGCCCGCCGAGGCCATTCCCGCAGCCTTTACCGAGTCGACCCGCAAGATCCTCCCGCATTGCGGCGTGGGGGTGCAAACGACTCGGCCTTTAGGTGCAGGCCGCAGCAGATCCCTTCCCGCAACGTTTCCCGCCAACAACTCTAATCCCACCATCCCGCCAAAGTCTCGCATTCGGCCGGGGTCTCCGGGGGTTCTTTTTTTCGCTCCGTATCCTCCGCCCTTCGGTGGTGATTCGACTGCCGAGAAGCACATGCCAAGCGCGGCAAGTGGCGCCGCCACGGCGGCCCTCAGAGCATTCCCCCAACGCCCGGATTCTGCCGGAAGGCGTGGCCCAATTTCAACGGAATCCTCTGTCTTCTTGATTGACGGCTGGAGCAGGGACGCTTTCTCAACCTGCTGCCATTGGATCAGCAGAAGAGAAGCAGCGTGTGGAGCAGCGTGATGCGTGGCAGAGGATGCGTCCGGTTGTGAACCGAGCGGAACGTTGAGAGGTCCTTTACCACCGACACTTCAGTCCATTCGCCGCCTTTGGCCACGGCGCACTTCTCCGGGTTCGCCCGGAGCGCGTCAGCAAGGGAATGGGCTCTCGCGGAAACGGGACCCTCCTGTACATAACCGAGCATTCCGGCGATCTGGTCTTCTCTCGCGTATCGCCCATCCAGGAAGCAGCCGAGTCCATTCTGTCCAAGATACTCACGATGGCTGGCGGAATCACGTAGCCGTTTTGCCTCGAACCGAAACCGCCGCCTTGGACTAACCCCGTGCTGCATGATCTCGATGTCGATTCGCCGGCGCCGCTTCCCCAGGCGTTCTTCGTCGTGGATACGGGTTTCTTCCGATGGCCAGAAGTGCTTGGCCCAGCGAGGAGCCGAATGATCCTGAACAGCTTCCTGCATCGCGCGGGTCAGCTCGCCGGTGATGTCCTCCTCTTCGTGCTCGGCGAACGAGGGCGCGTCCATCCGAGCGTAAGCGATCCTCAAGATGTGGTGTGAGCGATTGATGAAGCTTTCTGCGTAGTCAGGCTTGTTGGCTGACTGGGTTTGGAGGTGTTCGCGGCGAGCAAGTCCCATCTGCGGTCTTTCTTAACCCAGCGTTTCGGCGATAATCGTGCCCGCGTCAAGGATCGCCTGGCTTTCGGTCCAATGGAGGCGTTGCAGGGGCTTGAACACGTAGGTGTTTCTGCCTTCGTAGAGGCGCAGGTTTCGCTCGAAGTATATCCACTGGCTGTGTTTCTCTCGAATGCGCGAGCGGATCGACGCGAGTTCGCCTGCCGTGGCAGAGCTGGCAGCCTCGACGCGGACTCTGTGTTTGGGTGGTGCCGAATCGTGGACTCTTATCGCGACGATCGCGGACCTGCCATTGTGGAAAACCGTTGTCGAATGCGTCAGCGAAGGGTGATCGTCAACGAATGCGTCGAGCTCATCAGTGACGACTTCCGAGTATCTTCGCAATTCCTCATTCGATGGAGAGCCGACTGCTTCTCTACTGACCTTGCCTTGGATGAGTTGCATTCGGAGGTGCACAAGGTCACGCACGAGTGCCCGCTCAAAGCCTCTAAAGCGCAGGACGCGGAAGACTCTGTCATTGAGTTCATCAAGTAACTGATCGAGTGATCCCGTCTCTGTCTCATGCTCGCCGATAAGCGGTGTTGCCGCTTGACGTTCATTCCGTGCTGCCTGAACGATTCGACCATGCAGTTCAGCCCACTGAGAAAGCTCGGCGTCGCTAATCTCGGGAAACGGTACGGGCAGTGCGCGAAGCGCGTCAAGCGTCGAAGTCGAGGTCGAGATTCCCCATTCGGGACTGAGGAAAAACTGATGGTAGATTGTGAAATCCGAAACGAGATACAAAGAGAGTGCCTTTAGCAGGTCAGTTTGAGATGCTTCCCCTGCGATTCCGATCTGACGCGGGGGTACCACTATGAACTCGTCAGAAAAGACGGCGAAGCGTCGGACTCTGTCCAGGATGATGTGCGGAGGCTCGCACACGGTAAGCGGTAGTTCACCTCTCGCGTGACGCACAAAGCATTTGTCGTCCGGAATCGATTCCAGTGCTGACTCGGGGACCTCAAATATCCGTCCGACACGGCGCAACTTGCTTGACTTGAGCGCAAGGCGCCCGGCCACTTGTGGTATAGGATCTGTGGATTCCCCTGCTTCCCTCTTGCGGAGTTCAAGGCCCTGCGACACCGTGAGCCCGTATCGTTGGCGGAAGTCGTCGAAGGAGTCAAACCTCGAAGCCACCGCACAAAGCAACCGAAGATCAAGATGCGACCCCCACATTGCCGTTTTCCACGGAAGTGCACTTCCGTCAGCGATACTCCGAGTCTCGATGGCCCTGATCTGACTGGCGTCTATGACGATGTTCCAAGTGTCCTTTCGGCCGCGGGCGTTGGTGGGACGGTTTGAAGGTTGTTCCGCAACTAGAGGCGAGAAGACCGATATCTGTTCTGAGCGCAGACTTCCCCTTGAGTAGATGAAGGCCGCGGCCGGCCGACGAGGTCTCTTTTTACCCTTGCCTCCACCTTGCCGTTTTCCATGCCCCGGAAAAAGCACTTCGGCAAGATTGGCGAAGTTGGCAACCGCGTGTACCTGAACGCTCGAAAAGAATTGCTGGCGGAATCTTCTCGATTCGTCCTTAAAGAGTGTCATCGCCGGCAGGAGCAACGCAACGCAACCCTTGTCGGCGAGGTGTTCGGTGACCTTCCAGGCGAATGCCTCGGCGACTTGGTTTCCGCCTACGGGAGAGCACTCCTGGTTGTTGCGATCCTGCATCCACGTCCAGACGTGCCGATTCTCTTTGGCAAGACCACCCGGTTGCCCTTCCTCGGAAAGATCCTTTCCTTTCAGCTCAATCCACGGTGGATTACCCACAATCCAGTCAAACTCCACGCCCAGGAGTCTTTGTCGCCACTCGGCATCGGGGTCGAAGAAATCACCTTGATGGATGTTCGTCCCGTGAAGGTCTGGGAGTCGAAAGCTCGGGGTGCGTCGGAGGTCAGGCGGGTAGACGTAGTCCAGCAGCGTCAGGCTCAAGCTCAGTTCCGCCACGCGGCACGCATCGGGGTCGCGGTCAATCCCGAAGACGTGCCGCTCAAGCAGTTTACGGAGTCGTGCCGGCCGCATTGGCGTTCCGGGTTCGAACTCTTCGTCCTGCTCGATGATGCGCCGGTAACTCTGCACGAGAAACGCTCCCGAGCCGCAGGCCGGGTCGAGCACTCGCATGCCTTGCTGGAAAGGCCGGAGCGAGTGCAGCTCCTCCAGCATGAAGTTCACCAGGGGAATCGGGGTGTAGTACGCTCCTTCCGTCTTGCCCCGCGACGCGGCGCCGTCGGGTTTCGGGGAGTGGAGAAACTGCTCATAGACTACGGAGAGCGTTTCGATGGGGATGAACGAGAAATCGTAAAGGCCAAAATCAAGTGCGAGCTGCCCGCTGGCAGGATCATCGCCTTTGAACGTCCCAGCGACCGTACGGATGTGCTCCTGCCGAGGCCGATGGGGACCGGTTTGTTTCAGCGGAAACACGGAGCCGTTGAGCCGATCGTCGAGTCTCTCGACGACCCGCCAGAATGCAGCGACCTGTGCATGTCGTCCAAAGATTTGGCCCTCCTCCAGTTCCCATTCAGCGAGCCACCTGTCCGAGAGGATTCCTCTTTCCCGCAGGTAATGGAGGTAGACGTATTTTCCGATCAATGCGTGCGATACTTCCGGATCTTCAATTCCGTTACTCCGAAGCCAAACATCCAGGTCGCTTAAGGAACCGAGCAGTCGCCAGTCGACCCTCGTCTCCGGCGTGACCTTATCGCCCCATTTGTCCCAAATTGTTCCGTCGTCGATCCGCTCAGCACGAAATGCCTCCAAGAGGTCAAGGGCGGCGTTCATGTCCTGGGCTGCCTGGGGCACGCCGGCCAACTTGGGATCGGTACCGGGCTGCTGCCGGTCGTAGCGGAAGCCAAAGTAGAGGCGAATCGTCCTCGGCGCGGCGACGATCAAGAACGGAACCACGTTCTGGTTCCAGACCGCGCGGTGGATACGCTCGGCCTCTTGGTCGTCCTGAGCTTCGCAGACGTAGACGACGGGTACGATCGTAACCCGTCCTACGTGCTCCACGTGGCGGAGGGAGTAGACGCCCCGGAGGTTGCAGTACTCGTGGGCTCGGCGAAAGATGTGGCTGAAATCAGCGGCACCCTCAAACGAACTGCGAGACGCCGGCCGCAGAAAGTTCGGGGAATCGCTGTATCCCAGTCTCTGGAGTAGCTCGGCTAGCTGCATGGCACACGCGTGACTTTCCGGGGAAGATGGCGTGCCAGGGAATCAGTGTAGCATGAACATACGATCACTTCAAGCCTGTTTTTTCGACCCCCGTACTTCGGTTCACGCCTGACAACCTGTCTGCGCAAGTTCGCTACCATGGTGTGGGAAGGCACATAGAATGTCCAAACACCCAGAACCCTCGGGTCCAGGGCACGCTCTTCGATGAACTCGCACTGCGCTTCGACCTTGCGGCCCATAAGGATGAAGTGGTCCACGGCGTCTTCCCTAATCACTTGAAGTAGGATGCGGTTTCGGGGGTGGAAAGCGTGTCGGATGATCATATGGCCGGGTGCGGGTCACACGGCCGCATGGGGCTCTTATACGGCAGATCTCGCCGGCGGGCAACCCCTTTTGGCCACTCTGCGGAGGGCCACGCCGGCTGGCGGGGCGGGCTGCGTCATCTATCCATCCTGTCAAGCAGGAGTCTCAGGCGGTCGCGGAGTTCGGCATCGTCGGTTAGCTTGAGCAGCCTCTACATGGCTGCGCGGGCCTCGGGCGGATGTGAGGTTCTCAGAGCCTTGGTCAGGGTGGCGGCGGTCTTGATGGCTTCGGCCCGGAGGCCTTTGCCGGGCTGGCGGCGAACAACCACGCTGCACACAGAACCGGAAAGCGTCTGGCGGAAATCGGCGCTTCCTTAGCAGAGGATGGTTGGGGTGGCAGTACAACTGCCGCACCGACGTGGAATCGTGCAGGGTGAGAATCACTTCTCCGCCGATTGCACTTCCCGCAGCAGGCGGAGCGATTCTTTGACGACCTCTTCCGCCGCCGTCGGGGCAAAGGAGCTGCTCTCCACCTCGTAGCCGCCTTCGGGATAGGCCTCTTTGGTTGGCAGGTACCCTGCCGCGCCGTTGCAGTGGGTGATCACCAGGGTGTGCGGGAAGGGCGAGGCCGCCTTGATCGCCTTACCGATCTCGTCGAACACCTCGCCGCCCAGGCCGACCACCGCCAGGTCGCCCACCCGGCCGACCGTGAGGTTGAACTCCGGGGACTCGCCGCCGGTGGCCGCGTCGATTTTCCCGCGGGGCTTGGCGGGGAGCGCGAGCGTCTGGAAGGCCGTTTTGATCGGGCCGCTGGCGATGGGCTTCCGGAGGCCGTCCAGTACGTGCACGACCTCCTCGCCGAGCATCGTGCCCATCAGCACCGCTTCTGGAATCCAGCCTTTGGCCGTGTTGAACTTCGGCAGCACGCGGAACCAGGGGTCGATGTTGCCGGAGGCGCCGGCGAAGGCTGGGGCAACAACTCCGCCCTCGAGGTGCTTCTCCAGAAACTGCTCCGCCAGGCCGTGGACGTCGCCGCTGACGAGGTAGTTGCCGGGGCCCATCGCGGTGCTGTGCGTGGCGTAGCCGAAGACGAGGGCCATGACGCCGCCCGTGTCTGCACGCGAAACCCGCACCACTTGCACTTCCCGGTCCGTCAACACGGCGGGATTGCGGCCCAGTCGCACCTGGGGTTTCCCGGCGGCGTCGTGCACGACCTCGCGGCGGTTCACGCCCACCGGAGATGAGCCGGACCCCGCGGCGACCTCGACGGGGGCCGTGTGGGCGAGCGCCTCGCGGACAGTGGCGACCAATTGCGTTTCGAGCGTCTTGGTGTATTCGACGTTGTTGGGATGAGCCTTGTCGCCGCCGCGGGTGGGAGTCGGAGCGGCATGCGTGTGGATCGCCGTCAGGAAAAGCTCCGACGGCTCGAGCCCACAGGTCTCGAGGATCGCCTTGCGGATGCTGGCGGCGGTCCCGCCGTAGAAGCCGAGGATGTCGGTCGAAACCAGCACCAGCCGCTTGCCGTTCTGCTCGAAGGCCACCACGCGTGCCGAGAGCGGGTCGTGCACGCCTTGGGAGAGGTCCTTCCGGCTGCCGTACCCGGCGAGCGTGACGGGCTTGGTCGGGGTGATGTCCGTCTTGGCGGTCCCGGCCCGCAAGACCTCCCGTTGCTCCCCCGAGATGGCCACGCCGCAGACCGGCAGCCAGGTGCCGAGGATCACGGCGAGCATCTTGACCATGCCCCATTCTCGCAGCCACATCGTGGTAAAGCGTTTCATCACAGGTACTCCTTCATCATCGGTTGAGCTTGACGAGTTCTCGCCACGGGCAGCCCGGAACAAAGTGGGCCCGCGTGGAGACTTGCTTCAAAGTAGTCCGCACACTCCGTGTGCGGGCCGAGGTAGCCTGCACACTTCGCGCGCGGGGCTGCGGCACACGGAGTGTGCCGCCTACGTTCCCAGGTACCAGTCGCCCCATTGGTTATAGTACCTGTGGTAGTCCATTTCAATTCTGTGGACGTCTGCAACGCCGCGGCCTACGCCCATAGCCGCGGCGTGATCCACCGCGATCTGAAGCCCGAGAACGTGATGCTCGGCCCCTACGGGGAAACACTGCTGGTGGATTGGGGCCTGGCGAAGGTCGTGGGGCGGGCGGAACCGGGTGAGAGCAGGCCGGAGGAGGAAGGGCCGCTAGCCCGCATTTCTCACCAACACCCGACGTCGGATCACAGTGTGCCACTGCTTCGCAGAAGCAGTGCGGGGCGGAATCCCTCGTCACTGCTTGCCTTACGTCAAGCAGTGGCACACTGTGGTGAG
>Ga0315291_10005836_pt1 | contig 15382 bp, 18 predicted proteins | sample YL17G12_20_MG_FD_203070 | JGI IMG/M metagenome (GOLD analysis project Ga0315291, IMG submission 203070) | Sediment microbial communities from Yellowstone Lake, YNP, Wyoming, USA - YL17G12_20 | ecosystem: Environmental > Aquatic > Freshwater > Lake > Sediment | place: USA: Wyoming | collected...
AAGAAATTATTTGATATACTCAGAGAGATTCATAGAAAGTGCTCAATCATTATAGACAGAACCAAACCCTACATTGAGCGTTACGCATTAAAACGCTTGATTCAAGGACAACTTAAGATCACTGACCCACACACGATAAACGGTCACGTTGACCAATTGATAAGTGGAAATTACATTTCGCCAAACCCACACACTAGCTTAAGCACCATCCAGCACGTCTACAAACCAACACCAAACACCAGATACTTCATTGAAGAAAGCAACATAGAGGCATACATCAAGGCATACTTAACGGCACACCCACACACACAGCAAACCCTAGACAAGTGCTCTAATCCTGAGAGCCAAAAGGAAAACAAGGACAAACTCCAAGGTCAATAATTCTTTTTTAATTATCCTCAATTGACCTAAGAGAAAGAAGTGAACACCCTATCAATTGAGCATAATAAGAAAGAGTAACACCCTAACATTGAGCAACGGAGAACCCTAAATGCTGTGTGTGTGGGGGGGTTTTATGGACATTGAGTAGACCAACATCAGTTAAGCATACCATTAAATTGTGTACCTTCAACCGTCTCACACCCTCCTGCATCAACACCAATTCAAGCGCACAAACACCATCAATAACACCATAGATAACTGTACCTTCAACACTAGGGTCTAACATAATACTAGGAATAGACGGGCACTCATTGAACGTGTCGGTGTTAAAGAAGACTCATGTCGATTGATTCAAGAACTTGGCGGAATAACTGGAATTGGTAACGATAACTGTTAACGGTGTGTGTCCGTGTTGGTCTACTCAATAAACCTGTGATCTTCCCTGAATAATCATTGATACTGAGTAATACGTAGTCTAGAGAGAACCTGTTATAACATCAATGCTGTCTTGCCGTCTATGTGGCTCTCTATGTGCATCTAGTTGTATTGTAGGAACAACTATCAGTGACAACAAGATTGATTAGATAATCATTGAGATACTGAGACTCTAGGTAGACTTATTTAACAGTACACCCAATAACCATGACATTTGACATCACGTTCAACCTACTCCCCCACCAACGGTTAAACCGAGAAACGTGTTTTTGTGACGCTCCACCGTCAAGCATGGTTATGGTGTTTCAACTATCTTAGGTCTTGATTCTAAAGGTGTTTTTGCTCAGTCTTTGAACTTTGACTGTAGTCGGTTTGGTCTTGATTCTTAAGCAATTCCTTAACGGTCAACGCTTGAATTTCTACGTTGTCGTGAAGTTTCGCTCTTGCTATTTCTTCGTAGGCTCCTTTTCCAAAACTGAAGGCTACAATCATCCCTTTTGTTTGTCTTCTTCGTCTGATTGCTGTCTCGAAGTTGTCAACAACGTTTCTTCCAATATCGTCCGATTGCTTGACTTGGATAGGATGCCCTTCGAAAGTGGTGCCGTCTATCCCCATGTCTGAACTTTTTCGTGCTGAAACTCTTCCAAACAGTCTTTGAACGACCCAATTTTGAAATTCGAAAGGTGGTAGTTTTCTAAGGTCATCTTCCGAGAAAGGCATACCCATAATACTAGGCGAAATGTGAAGTTTTCGCATTCTATTAGCCATGAGGTTACATGCTGTAGGAGAAACGTCTATTCCTACCCATTGCCTTCCAAATTTCTGAGCCACAACTATAGCGGTTCCACATCCACACATGGGGTCTAACACTAAATCAGTCGGGTTTGATGATGCTTTAATGATTCTTTCTAACAATATTTCTGGTTTCTGAGTAGGATAACCTAGTTTCTCTTTTCCTTTTGGTTGATAGAAAGGCATATCACTCCATACGTCACCGATGAGTTTTCCTTTTGCTGTATCTATATAGGTTCTAGTATAAGCACCACGTTTTCTTTCTGCTTCTGTCACTTTTCTAGTTGCTCGTCCTCTAGTGTAGTAAAAGCCTTTCTCGTCCTTCTTCAACGCTTTCAGAATACTGTCGCTATACGGTAGTCTTAGAGCGGGGTCATCAATATTGAAAACGAATTTGTCGGATTTCGTGTATCTTAGAAGATGTTCGTGTGCTTTTGGGAATGCTCTTGAGTGTGCTTGTCCAAGTATTTGATGATTCCAGATTATTTCATTTCTGAAATTCTTTCTTTCGAAAATGCCGTCTAACATGACTTTGAGATAGTGGACAGCTTTCCAATCACAATGCAAATAGAGCGTTCCATTTGATTTCAAAACTCTGAGACATTCTCTAAGTCTTTCTTCCATCCACGTAATATAGTGGTTAATTCCACCTTTCCATCTATCTTCAAAAGCCCTAATCTCATAACCGTCTCTCCAAATCACTTCATACTTCTTGTTTGAAAAGAAGGGTGGGTCAATGTAGATGAGATGAGCACACTCATCAGGAAATTTCGCCAGAACCTCTTTACAGTCACCACAATAGATGGTGTTAGGTCTGAAATACGGAATTGTCACGATTCAATCCTTCATGTTTGAACTTTCAGTTTGTCTTCTGTTGCCGTGCAAATTTAAAGTTTCTGTCATTGAGGTTCAGTATAAGTGAACCTTGACTTTAGCTATTTTTCTTCCATTGTTCTCTATCAACATGTACCATGTTCCCTTCTTGGGAACTAAATAGTCTATCTTAGTTTCCAAAACAGCTTCATTGCAGTCTTCACAGTCAAAACGTACGCCTCTATCCCATTTATCGAAATTGATGCTATCAACAAAGTAGATGTCTATACGTTCAGTCGAGACTATTTCCCCTTTCAAATGGTCGTCTTTCGCTAATTCGAATTCATAAAAGTAGTCGCCATTAGGACTTGCAAGTATTGTTTCTTCACGTAGAGCATCTTTCTTTTCCAATGTGAGACCTTGTTCTTTCTTTCCTTCTTTCGGTTTGGCAGTCATTTCTGATTTGAGTTTCTCATAGGTCAAGACCAAGCTGGGAATTCCCAACGAGACAGTGATTAGGACAGCGACAATTTGCCATACGATAATCGATAATAGTCCCAGAATCAGCGACAAGGCAACTCCAATTATGGCAAGGAAGACAACTGTTTTTTGATACATACTAAACGCTGTTCTTCAGAACTTATATAAAAGAAATTAGCATATACATGCTTTTCCGTTCTACACTTTTTTCTCACAATAATGCATCGAAATACTAAGACTGACAGTAGTTTTACCTGCAAATCCCCTTCAAAGAAACCACGCAGACGTTGTTTAACAATCACCTTCTTCAACCTTGTTCATCCGAAATCTGAATCAGGTCAACGACCAATTAGTAGCAGGAACCGACATGAGACACTAACGATGCCCCACAGAGCAGCAGAGAGCACCTTACCTAAGCCAACTGCTTCCTCAACTTGACAAAATAGTCCAACACATCTCTGTAGTCGGCTTTACCTTCCAACTCAACTGTGAAAAGGCCAGAATAGCCCCTTCTCACAATTCGCTTAAGAGCATAAGCGTAATTCAAGCTTCCTGCGCTTGGAATCAGGTCACCACCCTGAAGCATGCCTTGAATGTGAACATCATCAACTTCCGCCATGATTCCCGCGAACTTCTCGAAATCGTTAAACATTGAAGCCCACTTCAAATCCAAAGTCTTGTGTCTAAAATCCTGCACTATTTGAAAAAGGAGTCTTGCTCTGACATCTGGTTGGAATATTCTCAATAGACATCTCAACATCTGGACATGATCTTTCGGATTTCTCATAAACAGCCTTCAATTGAGCGAGGTCAATGCTTTTTTTCCAAGTGTCCTAAAAATGGAAAACGCAAACCTTGGCACCCATGCGCTTAGTGAAATCTAAGCATTCACTTACTAATCTGATTCCTTTGTCCACTTCGTAGGCCTTCTCGAAGCAAAGGTAGCTCCCTATGTCTCTATTTGCATGCACCGACAAAATCGGAAAACCTTTATCCATAAGCGCATCAGCAACCTCGCCAATTGTGTGCTTCTCACATTCAAAAGGAGCCGATGTTGGGGTCAAAGGAGGATTTTCACTGTCCCATTCGGGAAGCAACACAAACTCAAAACCATCAACTCTCGACTCTTGAAAGAAACGCTTCATCATCCTAAAGACCGAGGATAACTCGTAGAATTGGCAATTCTCCATCCTTGGCAGGCTGCCCGTTGACAGGGAAACTTTATTCAATCGCACCATACAAGTTGAGCGCGCATCAGAATAATAGTTTTTAGATTTGAAGTGAGAGTCAGACTTATTTCCGATTGACACATACTGTGATGCATAGCCAAATGCATGGTTCAAGAAGGTTCACAATTGAGGAGGATAGGCATAGTTACAAGCGGAGGAGACGCGCCTGGCATGAACGCAGCCATCAGAGCAGTTGCCCGAATCGCGTACTCCAAGAATCTTGAGGTTCTGGGCTTTGAAAGAGGCTGGGAAGGCTTGATGACAAACACGTTCAGACCTGTGACTCCTCGCTCAGTAAGCGGAATAATTCAGCTAGGCGGCACCATTCTACACACTTCAAGAAGCCCACAGTTCAAGAAGAAAGAAGGAATAAGAAAAGCCGCAAATAACCTTGCCATGAACAAGATTGATGGCCTAGCTGTGATTGGTGGTGACGGCTCATTCAAAGGAGCACTGGAACTGAGCAAAGAAACCAGTTCGCTCGTGGTGGGTGTTCCGGCCACGATTGACAATGACGTTTTCGGGACAGATGAGACTATTGGCTTTGACACCGCTGTAAACACGGCAGTTGCTGAGATCGACAGAATTCGAGACACGGCGATATCCCACGAAAGAGTTTTCATAGTGGAAGTGATGGGACGAACGAGAGGTTTTCTAGCATCCACAGTGGGTTTGACTGTGGGGGCTGAAATAATACTCGTTCCAGAAGCCAAGACTGAAAAGGAGAGAATAGTCAAGCGCTTAGCAGAAAACAGTGCAAAGGGGAAAAGGTCAGGCATAATAGTCGCTGCGGAAGGCGTAGGCGACACCCGTAAGCTCGGTAGAGAAATCGAGAAAAGCACTGGAACAGAAGTCAGGGTCAGCGTTCTTGGCTATGCTCAAAGAGGAGGCAGTCCTACAGCAAGAAGCCGTCTTCTAGCCAGTCTGTTCGCAAACGAGGCAGTGAATCTTCTTTCAGAAGGACGTGAAAACCGGGTGGTCGGTCTGCAGAAAGGTGAAGTGACGAGCACAGGACTGGAGAAATCGTGCGAAAACGAGAAACCCTTGGATCTAAGCCTGTTAAGACTGGCAGATGCATTGTCAATCTAAGAAATGAAGAATCTAGCCGAAGAACACCTTCGCAACGTCGTAAAGCTCCAGATCCACAGTTTTCCTCTTGCCAATCACGTCCTTCAACGGCACAGAAACAATCTTGTTTCCTTGAATAGCGACCATGTAACCGAACTTTTTCTCGTGAACTAGATCGATAGCGCCTATGCCAAATCTTGTGGCTAATATCCTGTCAAAAGCCGTTGGAGAACCACCGCGTTGAAGATGCCCCAGAACCACGCCACGCGTTTCAACACCCATGCACTTCTCAATCTCTTTTTCAAGATAATACCCCACGCCGCCCAGCCTAGTGTTTCCAAACTGGTCCACGTCTTGACTGCAAACTGTTTCCTTCCCAGACTTGGGTTTGGCTCCTTCCGCAACAACAACTATGCTAAAGTTCCTGCCGCGCTGCTGTCTAAGCTTTATGTGGTTGCAGGTTTCCTCGATGTCGAAGGGTTTTTCTGGTATCAGAATAGCGTCCGCGCCTCCAGCGAGGCCTGCCTCCAAGGCAATCCAGCCTGTGTATCTGCCCATGACTTCAACAATCATAACTCTGTGGTGAGTTTCTGCAGTAGTATGAAGCCTGTCAATGGCTTCTGTGGCAATGCTGACGGCAGTGTTGAAGCCAAAAGTGTAATCTGTCCCGCACAAGTCGTTGTCGATGGTTTTGGGCACGCCGACGCATTTGAGCCCAAGGTCTCCAAGTCTGAATGCCACGCTCAGCGTATCGTCACCACCCACGGCCACTACAGCGTCCAATCCAGCTGTTCTTGCGTTCTTGAGTATCTTTTCCGGTTCCTTCTCCTGTTTGAATGGATTCGTACGCGAAGTTCCAAGAATGGAGCCTCCGCGTGGGAGAATACCTGATGTGGACTCCAAATCCAGAGGCATAAACTCGTTTTCCAGAAGACCATGCCACCCATCCTTTATTCCCACGATCTCGTAACCATAGTTGTTGATGCCCTTTCTGACAACGGCTCTTATGACAGCGTTGAGTCCCGGAGCATCTCCGCCGCCGCTCAATATTCCAACTCTCATATGCCAAACCACCTTGCTAAGCCTTGCCAGAGCTTCCGAACAAGCGCATTTTCCCCCTTACAACCTGCTTCATAGCCTCTTTGGCCGGACCCAGAATCTTTCTAGGGTCAAACTCTTTGGGAGAATTTGCCAAGACTTCCCGCACCGCCGCAGTGAAAGCAAGTCGTAGGTCTGTGTCAATGTTTATCTTTGCGATTCCCATGGAAATGGCTTTCTGAATATGTTCTTCTGGGATACCTTTGGCTCCACCTAGCTCAGCGCCATACTTTGATGCCTTTTCAATAATCCAAGAAGGCACACTTGAGGCTCCGTGCAAAACGAGCGGAATACTAACTTGCTTGGTGATCAGCTTTAGTCTCTCAAAATCAAGCTTTGGCTCAGCCTTGAACTTGTAAGCTCCATGAGACGTGCCGATGGCAACTGCAAGCATGTCCACGCCTGTTCGATCAACGAATTCCTTGGCTACTGCAGGATCAGTAAGAATAGCGTCCTTCTCCTCCACAGTTGATTCTTCCACACCAGCAAGCCGGCCCAGTTCAGCTTCAACTGAAACTCCTTTCGGATGCGCCATTTCCACCACATGCTTCGTCAAAGCAGTGTTGTCCTCGAATTTCAAGCTAGAACCATCAATCATCACCGACGTGAAACCCGCGCCCACGCACTTGGAAGCGGTTTCAAAGTCTTCACCGTGGTCAAGATGCAAAGCCACCGGCACCGATGCAAGTTCAGCCGCTGTCCGAACGATCCTTGACAAGTACGGCAAACCACCGTACTTGATCGCACCCGGAGTAACGGCAACTATGGCAGGCGACTTCTCTTCAGTTGCCGCTTCCGCAACGGCTAACACTGCTTCCAAGTTGTTGACGTTGAACGCGCCTATTCCATAGCCATTTCGTCTGGCAGGAACCATCAAATCCTTATTCGTGACAAGCATACTTTCTCACTGAAAACTGATATTATTGGCAGATCGGTATAAATGATTTACATCTGCCAAACATAGTGGAACATGTAATCAGTGAAGACTCGGCTCTTGTTATCGTTTTCCCGTCAACACAAAAACCGCAATGGCAAACACGCAAACCACAGCGATAGTGATCGTCAGAAAGAAGGTTTGAGGAATGCCAAGAATGTAATGCCCAACGTCATAGTTCAGACTCACTAGAACGTCCTCTGACTGGCCGACGTTGGCAAAATGCAGAGTGTACTCGCCTCCGACTTCACACACGAAGTCATAGCTGACGCTGCCCACGTTGCCATAAGACATCTTAATGGTTCCATTGGGGAATGTTACCCAAAAATCCAAGATCCCCATGTTCTCTCGACTTACCGTCGTAAACTCTATGGAGACATGATCGTCAACCGCCAGATTCAAGATCCTAGTCACCTCCTCGTGGACGTGCACAGTGAAGCTCATGACGGCTGCTGTGACAAGCTGAGCGATGAAGAACAAGACTGAAACAACGAAAAGAACAAGCAACAGCTTGCTACTTTTTTGCCGAAACATCAAATATCCCTCTTAGTCAAGTGAGCGATAAAGGTTATGAAGCAGCGATAAGGAGCTTTAATACGAATTCACAAGTCAGTTAGGCAGGTGCTTTCCTAAGAGTTATTAGTTGAAATAGGAAATGGCTGCTGACGTGGCTTGCGTGACCTGTTATTTTAGACATATTAAGCATGTGTTCGAGGATTCTGTTCGATTAAGGTACATGTACCTATAACTTACCGATTTTTTGAATGCGCTGATTCTATAGCTCTGATTATATCAATAGGTCTCTTGCTGTCAAAACCCGAAACGTGGACAGCCTTTCCCTGCTCATCAGTGCAATGCACAATAGCTTGTACCGTATCAAAACATGTACCATCATCAGTAACTAGATATAGGATTCCAAGTTCAAGAAAGTAACTTCGATACACCAAACAATCTGAGATCAAGCGAAAATCTTCATTATGAGCTTCAGGACGAATGAGACCTTCCTCTTTAAGACGTTGCAGTTCACCATAAAAGGCTCGGGAATCTCTATCATGTTCAGGATTCTCCCACTTCTTGATCTTTATTTCCGCATGATCTGTCAGATCCCAATACATTTCTAACACGTCCCGCAAAAGTCTTCTTTCTTCTCTCTGGATTCTGTCTCTATCAAGAGTAAGCCATCCTAGGAAGTATTCCTTGTTGGTATTCCAGTATACAAGGAAATCTCTCGGAAAGGTTCTCACCCTTATTTGGGCTACACACTCGCTATAGAATGCTCGTTCACCACGGTCTCTACACCTAATTGCCGCTATTCTGATCTCCGCAAGAAACCTTCTAAAATCCTCAAGGATCAAGAGATTGAACTCATCCTCGTTGCTCGGCAATATAATCCAATGTAGTTTGCCCTGCAAAAATTCATTAGCACATTGTTTGTAGCGCTCATTCGTTTCAGAGAGTGTGGACATTGAAGCTAAGAACACATGCGGGAAAAGAATGTGAGTATCCAAAACGTACCCTTCATAGCTAAAACCAAACACCTGCAAACATTGATTCCTCACTAGAGATGCTTTGTTCGGTGCAGAGCTTCGCCCACTACTGAGTATAGCTCTTGAGGTATCGCTTCTTCCGCTTCCACTTTGATGATCATGAAGATTATCGAAAACAAAGAATAAGTAAGTTCAGACAAAACAAGGGCTACGGCGGGCTTAAGATTTGGAGGTTCATATCGCGTCTTCTTAAGTAAGCCTTCTTGTTTTCGGATGTATAGCTCAACTCTCTCAATAAGCGTGATTATGCTGTCCACAGAAAATTCTATGATTGCACGGGTGTCTGGATCGTATTTAGGATAGTTCTTCTCTCCCACAATCGTAATAATACGCTCTGAAATCTCAAGATACTCAACTACTAACTCAAGCCAATCTGCTGTTCCACGCACTGTTGTTAAGTAGTCCTTTTTTTCCAGAAACTTCTGAATCACGCCGAGAAACTCGCGGTAGATTCGTCTTAGTTCCTCATCTTCTATATTCATTAATAGTTCATGCTTTGGAGAGTAAGATTGGGCGATACTATCGATTTCGTAAATCTTGAACAGCTTGTTCACATCTTTGAACGTCTGCAAAGACATACTTTTACTCCACTACAAGTCGTTTGCAGAATATGCAGTATGAACATAGTTCAACAATCTATCAAGAGAAAGATTTCCGTATTTGGAGAATAATCTTCTTGCCGACTCATATTCCTTTTCATGTGATCTGACCGTTTGAGATAGCTCTTCATTGCCTCTATCTGTCAACTCAAAAGTTCTAATCGTGTAGGCATCACCCATGAATGTGACTTTGTCTTCTTCTATGATTCGTAATAGACCTTGCCTTTGCATTCTCCGAGAAGTCTCCCATATTCCATGAGAAAGTGGCCCGTATTTTTCCCAGCGAAAATCTGTGAATTTCTGTAACCCCATCTCTTGGATTGCGAGAAAAGCCAGTTTCTGTAATCGCGTTTCAGATTCAAGGATACCCCTCGAAGCACCAAGCAATAAGACTAGAAAATTCCTCTCGGTGAGTGGCATTTCTCTCTTGCTATTAAGAGAATCCATCAGTAGAAAAAGCTTGTGGATACTGTTAACTTATTGGCGCTTCAGAAAGATGGATGCTGTTAAGTCTTTTGACCTACATAGAAATTTCCATTCCTAGAGTTTTGTTTACAGTTAGCTTCACTTAACAGTGATAGTTAATCTTATATACTGGCAGTAAGCAGTAGTAAGAAGTAGGAAGCAGGAAAATGAATATAGGAAAATATTCCGTTCCAGATGAAAGGATTCATCCTCAGTTAGTCGAATGGGCAACACAGATTTATAACAAGTATACTACCACAGACGCAGATCCCTTAGTCGTAGCTCAACTACTAGGACACAGGTCAATAGGTGGAGCTTTCAATACTAAGACAGGAAAAATGAGTGCCTACAGTTTAATCGAGCGACGCGGTGGAACCATCAGAGTTACCGAAATAGGCAGGAAGATAATATCTCCTAGCGAACCCAAGGAAAAATATGAAGGCATTAAAGCTGCATTATTCAAGGTCGAATTATGGGAGCGACTTTACCAAGAATATACTGCCAAAGGCGCGGAGTTACCGAGTAATTTCTGGGTCGATTTAGCTAAAATAGCTGATATTCCGCCCGATGATGCTAAAAACAAGGCAGAATGGGTTGGAAAAGCTTATTTAGACGATATTGCATATCTTAAGGCGGCGGAAAAAGATATGTTAACCACCACCCAAACTCAACCGTCATCTAAGACCCAAACAGATTCCAAGGAATTGAGTCAACCAAGTAACCCTCAAATCGCAACACTTTTACCAGCCATGACACCGAACGGCCAGATCACATTCACATCTCTTGATGACCGTATTCAATTGACAGTACCCAGAAGCGCTCGCCATATCAGCATGTTAAAATCATTTGTGGAAGATGCCTTGAAGGTCATAGAAGAGGAACTTGTCGCCGAAGCCAAGCTTGTCACCGAACGTGAAAAGACAAAAAATAAGGATGCCTCAGTCAAACCAAACTGACAATCGCAAAGATAATTGCAAAAATACTGAAAGATATGGACATGAGAAAGGGTAGTGGTTAGGGAACCCGCACACTATAAGTTGGAGTACCCATCCTAGGGGCTAGGAGGAAAAGTGTGTCCTTGCCACTACCCCTCATAACACTATTTACTTAAGGGCTACACGCTTTTTTATGTTTTGCTCCCATTCTGCTTCTGTCATTATGCCTTTCTTTTCAAGCACTTCTGCTAATGAGCTAATCATTGAGTCGTGAATGTCTAGCTCGCCAGCTATCTGATCCATTGATGCAGGTTTTTCTTTTGGGCTTAACAAGTACCCGCGTTCAAGCAAATAGGCCACGACTATGTTTCTTATGACCTCTGAATCTCCGTTTCCGATCTTTCCCTTTAGCTGTTTGTCTATTACTTCCCATACTCCTTCAGGAAGCGTAACCAAAGCTCTCCTACTTGTTTTCATGTTCTCACCATAACCTCTACGACTTGTTTGTTTTCTGTCTTTCCTCCCGCTTTTTGCATTTGTGCGATTTCAATCAGTTGTTTCCATCCCTTGATGTTTATTCCTGTTGCCTCTGCTGGTGTCATGTTTATGCTCTGATGCTTTCGGCAGAAATTGTAGTTTATCACGTAGCCGTCCAGAAGTGTTTTAGCTCTCTTGTCATTCTTCAGTCCTCTCATTGGTTTCGTTCTGTCTTTCAATGTGCCATGTAACCTTTCGACCATATTGTTTGTTTGTCTTGCTCGTATGCCGACTTTTCTAACCCATTCTACTCTGTCGTCCTTGTATCTCGAATAGAAAACTTTGTTGAACGCGTCATCATACGCAAAAGAACCATCTGTGTATAGCGTTGTTGGTTTTTGCACTTCTAGGGCTTGCTGGAAAACTTTTCTTGCGTCCTCGCTGGTTCTTGATTCTGTTAGAAGGTGAGCTACGATGAATCTAGTGTCTTCGTCTATTGTCTCCCAGAAATATCGTCCTGTTCCTCCCACCGCGATTTCGGTTTCGTCATGGTGATATTTTCCCGAGAGTTTTGGTTTCAAAGTCTCTATGAAGTCTCCAACTAATTCGCTGTATCTGTGAACCCAATACCATACAGTAGTTTGTGAGATGTGTTCGCCAAAAATGTTCGATATTTGTTCTGCTACTTTTCGTGTGGATAGGCCACTGTAGTACATGTTTAGAGAAGTTACGATTACATGTGAATCGACTCTCATTCTGGGGAAGGTTACTGCATTGTCGTAGAAGTGGTGGTTGCAGTTTTTGCATAGGTATCTTTGGATGCCTGCTCTCACGCCATGCTTCACGATTTGGTCGCTGTGGCAGTACTTGCATGTTTGCATTGTTATGACACCTGTATATCTATAATATATCACAGTTATATAAATATATCGTTTCTATATCGCAAACATATCAAAAGGGCTAACCATGTACCTTAATCGAACAGAATCTGTTCGAGAAAGCTGAAATAGAAATAACAAACGCGAACAAGCAGGAAGTTGACAGAATAATCCATGGAATCGTGGGAGTCAAGTACAGCAACTGCCCAGATACTTCGAGAAGTGAAAAAGAGAATAGCAGAAAACGAGGAAGACTTTGTATCTAAGCTCAGAGAAGAATGGAAAAAACACGCATAGTGCTACGAGCGCACAATAAAAAGGATAGAGATAATCCGGTTACTTTTTCGCTTTAGACTTCACTTCCTTCATCGGTTCACCACAACATATCAAGTCACACATGGAACAACCGCATGGATCATCAACCACCACGACAAGACCGCATTCATCACACTTGTATTTGGCACCTTTCTTGGCCATACCGTCCCACCTCCATAATCAGCCGTGGAAATTCATTTGCGACGTTCAAATATATAGTCATTCAGACTAACGGCGCCGTATTTTGAAATTGGTCGCGGTCACGGTTGTTCTTGCTATGCCTTTCTCAAAGCGCGCGTTTAGAGCAATCGCTTAAATATTCTCTCTTACTGATCAAATCTCATGCCGATCCTCAAAGTAGAGTTCATCGAACTTGAGGAGGAGACTTCTGGAAACAGAAAATCTGCCTTGGAACGTTTGGCTCCTAAATCTGGAAAGGTGTATGTTGTTTCCATCACGAGAGACGGGTGTCCAGCATGCGAAGAGCAAAAACCAAAGATGGAAGAACTGGCGAAAGAGATAGCTCAAAAATACGGGGACAAAATCGTTTTCACCCGAATCCACGTGAAGTATTCCTCTAAAGCCAGTGAAGAATCCCTACGGAGCAAGGACGTTTTCGGACACTATTTCTATCCCACGAACCTTATTTTGTTGAGAACTGGAGACAAGGGAGCCATTGAATACTACAGGAGTGTAGCTACGAACATGGATGAACTCAAGAGAAACATCGGGATCGCGTCTGAAGTGGCTGCTTCACTTAATGAAAGCTTGCCGAAACAAAAAAGATGACACCAACCGCATTAGCCTGCGTGCCCAAGTTGGAGAGTCAGCTTTGTGGCTATCGAGTTAGGATAATATTATTCATAGGGTTTCCGCAAGCTCTTTGACTTTCTCTTTGATCTTTTCGTAGACTCTTTCTCCATCATCATCGGACATGAAGTACGGGTCTTCAATGTTCCAGACGACTATCTTGTCCTTGCATTCTGGACACTTGCTCAAAACGTAGTTTTTGTGCCGTTGCTCCATGGCAACGATGACGTCATACGCCTTTAGCTGCTTGCCGTCCAAGTTTTCAGGGGTCTTCTTGAGGTACTGCTCGGCGTTCTCCTTTGTCAAGAATTTCCTCACTTTTGCTGAGATTGGAATTGCCACGTGCCATCCTGCAGAATCAACCTCCATATCTGGTCTCAGTTTCTTGAGCAACGCCTCTGCTAAGGGGCTACGATGTGCGTTTCCAGAACATACGAACAGTATTTTCATACAGGTCACATGTGATGCTTCACTCTTGCTCATTCTGCGCAAATGTCATGTTGATTTCGTTCGATGGCCTTCTCCGTACTGGTATGCCCTGTTCTTGTTCTTTTCCAGTTTCTTTTTGAACATTTCATCCATGTCCACTGATGGACAAGCAAGTCTGCTTGCATCCAGAACATAGAATATCACGTCAACCAGTTCTTCAGCTATTTTTTCTTCACTTTCGTCTTTCTTCCACGCGTCGCTTGTCTCGCCCAATTCAATAAAGGCGAAAAGCAATTTCTTCGGAATGTCTTCTGGCTTGTTGTAGAAACCCTTCTCTAAGACGAGAGTTTCTATTTCCTTCTTCATTTCTTCAAGGTGCAAAGGACCAGTTCTCCTGACGTAGAGTGTGCAGTTTCCAGACTATAGGTTGGATCAGACTGATAAACTTCTATTTTGCCTTTCGATTAAGTGCTGCGGCTATGCAGCTTTCGCTTGATTTTCTGGACCTGGCATCCTTTCTCCGAGTTCCTCCACGTGTTTGATGCTGGTCAAGAACCATGACAACGTCGACACTGATACACCTGCTATGACGCAACCCAGAAATAGTCTGGTTGTTCCCGTGAACACGACTATTGCTCCTGAAAGCATCATGCCTATCGGTGTTGCGGCAGATGCTAAAGAGCCCATAACGGAATTCACTCTTCCCTGCATCTTCAAAGGAATCGCGGTCTGCATTATCGTCGCCAAAAGGACGTTGGCGGGGGCAGCGCCAAAACCTAGAATGAATGCTCCAATCGCCATGAACCAGAAGAGTCCAACAGGAGTGACAGCTACAAGGGCATATCCAAGAAAGATAACGTATATGAAAGTCATGGTCGCAACCATCTTTCTCTTAAAACCTTTTGTCACGGACATCATTGCTCCTCCAATAAGCATTCCTCCTTGCGCAGCTGCCATGATAAGCGCCAAGTGTTCAGCTCCTCCAAGATGCTCGAATTTCACGTAGTATGGAGCCAGAGTCTCAAATGGAATGAGCAAGAAATTCAGCACCGTTGCCAACAGAACCAGCGGCATAAAGCCTCTTGCATTCTTGATGAAGGCTAGGCCCTCCAAAAATTCCTTTTTGAATGGTGACCGGTCTTTCTCTTCTCTAACTGACGGTATTCTTATCAGAAGCAGCGGAACCAGCGCTACTAGAAAAGTGGCAGGGTCAATCCAGAGAATCTGATCGATTCTTACAATCGTTAACAGCACTGCTGCAACGATAGGCCCAATCAAAGTCATCGTGCCCGTGAGAAGATAGTTTAAGCCGTTCACGCGGCTCAGTTTGTCACGCGGAACCATAAGGGGAATAATAGCGTTTACTGCAGGAACGTTGAAAGCTTGATAGACACTTCGTATGGCAAGAAACACCAGAATCAGCCAGATGGAAACATGGCCGAACGAGAACAAGAGAATAAGCACGATTGTGGTTAGAGCCTGCAAAAAGTCTACAGAACCGATTAACACTTTGCGGTTCCATCTGTCCACAAGCACGCCAGCAAAAGGGGTTATGATAATCATCGGAGCAAAACCAACGAGAGAAGCGATTGACAAGTACAAGGCGCTCTTTGTCTCCAGAGTTATCCACCAGATCAACACGAACTGGGCAACAGAAGAACCCAACAGCGAAACCTGTTGCCCCACAAAGAATTTCA
>Ga0315291_10005838_pt1 | contig 15380 bp, 15 predicted proteins | sample YL17G12_20_MG_FD_203070 | JGI IMG/M metagenome (GOLD analysis project Ga0315291, IMG submission 203070) | Sediment microbial communities from Yellowstone Lake, YNP, Wyoming, USA - YL17G12_20 | ecosystem: Environmental > Aquatic > Freshwater > Lake > Sediment | place: USA: Wyoming | collected...
CTCGGAGCCGGACCTCTCCCGGTCGACGGCGGTCCGGTAGCGCTGCAGCGTCGCCGCATCAGGCATGTACAGGCCACCGCCGACGGACAGTTCGTCCGCGGAGAACGACACGTAGCCCGGCGCCGGACCCTGTCCGATCCGAGCCGCACAGGTGGTCTTGTACGGGCTCTTGTCGGCGCTGAATCGCACGTCGCGGTAGGGCCGGAAAAGCGTGGCGGGGCCGAACTCGTCGGCCAGTTCGGCCAGCAGCTCTTCCATCGGAGCGCGCACGGAGTTCTCGTAGACCGATTTGTGTGCCTGCCAGTAGACCCTGGAGTTGTCGGCCTGCAGTCCCTCGTAGAACTCAACCGCGTCAATGGGCCAACCGGTGAACGCCATGGGACCCATTGTGGCGGTGTTCAGCGCTCGCGTACAGGTCGATGCACCCGCGCGGCACGAGCGCCACATCGTCGGGGTCACCCCGGCCGCTTCCGCGCGACCAGCGCCTCGATCTGAATCAACGGCGGGATCTCCGGTCCAGATGGGCAGTTGGTCAGCAGATACGACTCAGCCGAGACACGGCGTTTGGGCTGTGACACCCTGACAGCTGTGAATGCACTGCGGATCGCAGCCGGAATCGTCTTGGCGGCAGGAGCCGTCACCGCCATCCCGCAGGCGGCGGCGACCCCGCCCACCGGCGTCGAGGTTGCGACCCTGTCCCAGAACACCGTTGACGGTGTGGAATATGTCGTCACCAGGATCACCGTCGCGCCGGGTGGCGGCACCGGCTGGCACTACCACCCCGGCGAGGTCTTCGGATTCATCGGCGAAGGCACCATGACGCACTACGACGGCGGCTGCGCGGTGGACGCGGTCTACCCCGCCGGCGCGCCGGTGAAGGAAGGCGTCGGCCCGGGTTTCGTCCACAACGGGCGCAACGAGGGCACCACCCCACTGGTGATGGAAGTCGTCTACATCAATCCGGTCGGTGCACTGAAGTCGGTTGAGGTGCCCGAGCCGGCCGGCTGCCCGGTTTCCTGACGACCCTGTGACGCCACCGCCGGACCCACTGCGGCGCACCCCCGGCAGCGGGTTCAATGGGCATTCATCAAGGATGGGAGGGACTTGTGGCGGCTGAGCAGCTTCGGTGCCTGGTGACCGGCGCTACCGGCTACATCGGCGGGCGCCTGGTGCCTCGCCTCCTCGAGAGCGGTTTCGCGGTGCGGGCGCTGGCACGCAACCCGGACAAACTGGCCAACGTGCCCTGGCGCAGCCGCATCGAGGTGGCGCGCGGGGATCTCAGCGACGCGTCGTCGCTGGAGGCCGCGTTCGACGACATCGACGTCGTCTACTACCTCGTCCACTCGATGGGCTTCGAAAAGGATTTCGCCACCGAGGAACGCCGCGCCGCCCAGAACGTGGTGGCCGCGGCCCGGCGGGCCGGGGTGAGCCGCATCGTGTACCTCAGCGGGCTGCACCCGGAGGGCGCGGAATTGTCGACGCACCTGACGTCGCGCACGACCGTCGGGGAAATCCTGATCGCCTCCGGGATCGAGACCATCGTGCTGCAGGCGGGAGTGGTGGTGGGCTCGGGCTCGGCATCGTTCGAAATGATCCGCCACCTCACCGACCGACTGCCGGTGATGACGACCCCGAAATGGGTGCACAACAAGATTCAGCCGATCGCGATCCGCGACGTCCTGCACTATCTGGTCGCTGCCGCGACCTGCCCGGTGCCCAAGTCGCGCACCTGGGACATCGGCGGGCCCGACGTGCTGGAGTACGGCGAGATGATGCAGATCTACGCCGAGGTCGCCGGTCTTCACCCCAGGCGCATCCTGGTGCTTCCGGTGCTCACCCCGCGCATCGCCGCGCTGTGGGTCGGCCTGGTGACACCGATCCCCTCCGGGCTGGCCCGACCGCTCGTAGAGTCGCTGCATTGCGATGCGGTGATGGACAACCACGACATCGACACCGTCATCGCCCCGCCGGAGGGCGGCCTGACGCCTTACAAGCGCTCGGTGTCACTGGCGCTGGCCCGTATCGCCCGCGGCGACGTCGAGACCACCTGGAACACCGGCACCGCTGCCCAACTTCCCAGCGACCCCGAGTGGGCCGGCGAAGTGGTCTACACCGACACCCGGGTCCGGCACACCACAGCCAGCCCCGAGCGGCTGTGGAAGGCCGTCGAGAGCAGCCTGCCCGGCCACTGGCACATCGAGGAACGCGAGCCGGACCGGATCAAGCTGCGGGCCGACCGCCGGGGACCGGGCGACCGGTGGCTGGAGATGCGGGTGAGCCCGGAGGGCAACGGGAGTCGCTATGAGCAACAGGCGATCTTCTACCCCCGTGGCCTGCTGGGCCGGGTCTACTGGTTCGCCGGGCGCCCAGTACAGGCGATGGTGTTGGACCGGCGGGTGCGGCGGGTGACCTCGGCGGTCAGATGAACTTCGTTGACCGAGCTACCCCGTCAGGGCCGGCTCAGCGCGGAGACGTTGTCGTTGTCGGCCTGGACCGCGGCGAGCATGTTCTCCACGACGTTCTTGCCTAGTGCGCTGGCATTGGGTAGTTCGATCGGGTACTTGCCGTCGAAGCAGGCGCAGCACAACCGGCTGGCGGGCTGCTCGGTGGCGGCGATCATCGCCTGCTGGGAGATGTAGACCAGGGAGTCGGCGCCGATGGCCTGGCGCACCGACTCGAGCATCTCGCCGTCCTCGGTCTGGGTTCCCGGCGCGTTGGCGATGAGCTCGGCAGGGGTGGCGAAGTCGATGCCGTAAAAGCACGGCCACTTCACCGGCGGTGAGGCGATGCGGACGTGCACCTCGAGCGCACCGGCCTCGCGCAGCATCCGGATCAGCGCCCGCTGGGTGTTGCCCCGCACGATGGAGTCGTCGACGACGATGAGGCGCTTGCCGCGGATGACGTCTTTGAGCGGGTTGAGCTTCAGTCGGATCCCCAGCTGGCGGATGGTCTGCGAGGGCTGGATGAACGTGCGGCCCACATAGGCGTTCTTCATCAGGCCCTGCCCGAACGGGATGCCGGACTCCTGGGCATAACCCACCGCGGCGGGGGTGCCGGACTCCGGCACGCCGATCACCAGATCGGCCTCGACCGGCTTCTCCCGGGCCAGCCGCCTGCCGATGTCGACCCGGCTGGCGTGCACCGAACGCCCGGCGATGACGCTGTCCGGGCGGGCGAGGTAGACGTACTCGAACACGCACCCTTTGGGGGTGGGAGGTGCGAACCGGGTGGAGCGCACCCCGTCGGAGTCGATGGCCAGCAGTTCACCGGGTTCGATGTCGCGCACGAAAGAGGCGCCGACGATGTCCAGTGCTGCGGTCTCGGAGGCCACCACCCAGCCGCGGTCCAGCCGGCCCAGCGACAGCGGCCGCACGCCGAACGGGTCCCGCGCCGCATAGAGCGTGGTCTCGTCCATGAAGACCAGGCAGAACGCGCCGCGCACTCCTGGCAGCAGTTCCAGGGCGGCCTGCTCGATGCTGGAATCCGCCGCACCACCGGCCAGCAGCGCACCAAGGATGTCGGAATCGGTGGTGGCCGCGCCCGGGGCGTTGTGGTTGATCAGTCCTGCCTTGCGGGCACGGGTCGCCAACTCGGCGGTGTTGACCAGATTTCCGTTGTGGCCCAACGCGACTCCGGTGCCTGCGGCGGTGTTGCGGAACACCGGCTGGGCGTTCTCCCAACTGGTGGAACCGGTGGTCGAGTAGCGGCAGTGCCCGATCGCGACGTGACCGGGCATCGCACCGAGGGTCTGCTCGTCGAACACCTGGCTGACCAGGCCCAGATCCTTGAAGACCAGCACCTGCGAGCCGTCGCCGACGGCGATACCGGCGGCCTCCTGCCCGCGGTGTTGCAGGGCGTAGAGGCCGTAGTAGCTGAGCTTGGCGACTTCCTCGCCGGGAGCCCAGACGCCGAAGACGCCACACTCTTCCTTGGGTGGGTCTTCCAGTTGGCCGGTCACGGTATGGCTGCTCCCTGGCGTCGGTGGCGGTGTCAGTGTACGGCGATAGGCGGCCAAATCGGGAATCGAACCGCGGGGTCCTAGCCGACTTCCCGGGGCGGCATCCTGACCAGTGGAAACAGCGGCGCGACCTGGCCGGCCCGGCCGCCCGACAGGCTCAGCCGGCCGTCGGCCGCGGCCTCGTCGAAGCAGATGAGTCCCGTCGCGAGCAACAGCCAGTTGCGCGCGTCGGTCTCCACCACGTTCGGCGGTGTTCCACGGGTGTGCCGGGGACCCGAAATGCATTGCACCGCAACGAAAGGTGGCACCCGGATCTCGACGCTGGCTCCGGGCGCCAGCGCGGCGAGCGACCGCGCGGTGAGCCGGACCGCAGCGGCGAGGGTGGCCCGGTCCGGCGCAGAGGCCCCCTCGTCGCCCAGCCACGTCCAGACCGCGGCAACGGCATCGCGGACTTCCTGCAGGTCGACGCGCCGGCTCACCGGTCGCCACCAGCGAACCGCTGGACTGCCAGCGCGGCGATCGCGGCGGCTTCGTTGACGGCCAGGTGTGCCAGCATCGGGGCCAGCAGGCTGCCGGACCGTTCCGCGAGCAGGCTGAACGCCCAGCCGGCCAGCCCCGTGGCCGCGACGGTGCCCAGGATCGGCTCTCCGGTGCCGCGCGCATCGGGAATGTGACTCAGGCCGAAGGTCAGGGCCTGCAACAACCGGCCGCCGGTGGGACCGAAGGCGTCGGAGGCCACGGTGGCCAGCGCCGCGCGGAAGGCGGTCTCCTCCGACCACACCGTGCCGAGGGGAATCTCGACTCCCAGCCAGTGCCCGGGGCGCGGCGGCAGCTCGCGTTCGGCCATCGCCGTGCGCACCCGCGGCACCGTGGTGGCGGCCGCCACCCCGGCGGCGACCACACCGGCCACAACCACGCCGAGCTTGAGGCCGGAGGCCAACGGCGGTGGCCGCAGGCCCAACGGGGCTCGGGTGGCGACGGCCAGCGCAGTGCCGAGGGCGCCTTGCGTCAGCGGATGGCGCCGCCAGGGCTGGTCGAGTCCGGCGGTGAAGCTCCACCCGACCAGCGCGGCAGCCAGACCCACCGCCTGAGCCCGTCTCATCCGAACTCCGGCCCGCCTGCGGCGACAAGCTTCTCCAGCGATCGGCGGATCCGGTCGGTGTCGAAACCCGTCCACCCCTCCGGTGCGGCGACGGCCACCCACCCGTCGAGCTGGCTGTCGCCGTAGTTGTGGCCGTGTCCGGCCGGCGCGCCGGCGGAGTTGGTGACATTGCCGGCCATGTCGGCGGTCAGCTGCCAGAAGGTCACGATCGGGTACCAGCGCATGGCGGGGCTGCGGTCGAATCCAGGGGGTTCCTTGAGCCAGTCGGGCTTTCTGGACACCAGGTCCGGTGCCCACCACACCACCGGGTCGGAGGCGTGCTGAAGGAACATCACCCGGGTACCGGACCACGGCGGGGCGGCGGCCACCTCGGCAATCTCGGCGGGGCTGGAGGCCTGGGCAAAGCGGACCGTGCGGCCGTTGTCGTAGCGCGGTTTCACCTCGGGGGTGCCAGGGTCGCGCCGCTCGGTCAGCGCCCTCCACAGCCGGCTTTCGTTGGGGGGCCCGACCCACAGCACCGCAGAGAAGTCCGCCTCAACCACGTCGGGCAGATAGCCGAAGGCGCCCTGCCCCGCCATCGAGCCCAGGCTCTCGCCGTAGAGCGCGAGCTTCGGCCTGCGCTCAACAGGCCACCGCAGCCACCTGCGGTGGATGGCGTCGACCATGGCCCGGCCCGCTTCGACCGACTTCTGCCGGTCGGCAAGGAAGGAGATCCAACTCGGCAGATAGGAGTACTGCATGGCCACCAGCGCGGTGTCGCCGTTGTAGAGGGACTCGATGGCGCGGGTCGCCACCGGATCGACCCAGCCGGTGCCGGTGGTGGGGATGATGACCAGCAGCTTGCGCTCGAAAGCGCGGGTGCGTTGCAACTCCGAGAGCAGCACCGCCACCCTGGCCTCGGTGGTGGCGGCGGACTGCAGACCGGCGTAGATGCGAATGGGTTCCTTGGCGGGCCGGCCGTTGAGTTCGGTCAGCTGCGCGGCATCCGGACCGGTCCCGACGAAGTTGCGGCCCTGGAAGCCGAGTGTCGCCCAGGATGCGAAAGAGTCTGCGCTACCTGATCTTTCGGGCTGTTGCGGTTGCTCCACACCGGGCCGGGTGGTCATGTTCCGCGGCTGGAACACCGTGCTGGCCCCGGCCAGCAATCCACGCAGCAGTACCCCGTTGATCAGGGTGATCAACAGGACGACGACGATCGCGCTACCGATGAACGTGGCGACCTCATCATTGACATGCCAGCGGCGGATCATCAACCGGGCCAGCACCGCGATGGCATCCTTCAGCAGTCGGGCGACGGCGATAAGCGCAGTGCCGACCAGAACTGCCACGGTGAGCGTGCGCAGGTAGGACGCGGTCGCGGGGCCCTCGATACCCATCAAGGCGGAGACGTCGCGCTGCCAGGCCGCTGCCGGGACCACCATCAGCAGGCTCCCACCGATCGCCGCCGTGATGACCGCGGCCTGCAAGCCCCGCCGCGCCCGCCCGTTCAGCGGCCACCAGTCACGCTCCCGTAGGAACACTGCACGCACCACTGCGCCGATCAGCACCCCGATCCCGTAACCGATGGCAGCGGTGATGCCGCCGATGATGCCGCCGGTGAGCCAGTCCCGAGGCAGCAGGGAGGGAGTGAGAGACAGGCAGAAGAACAGTGCGCCGAACGCCACGCCGGTGACGTCCAGACTTACCCAGTTCAGCGCCCGGCCGGCGGGCGACCCGGAGTTCATCCGAAGAGACCGGGCAGCACCCCTTGCGAGATGCTGCGCAGTTCCTCCAGCGTCACGGTGAAAAGACCTTGCACATCAACGGAATCCGATCCGGTGTCGGAGACTCCGATGCGGGTCGCGGGGAGCCCGCGTGCTTCGCACATCGCCCGGAATCGGCTCTCCTCGGTGCGGGGTACTGCGACCAGCGCCCGGCCGGCGGACTCGGAGAACAGGAAGACGAACGCATCGGCAACGGAGTCCCGATCACTGGGAAGCAGGATGCGGCAGCCTGTTTCACCCGCCAGTGCGGCCTCCACGACCGCCTGCATCAGGCCGCCTTCGCTGAGGTCGTGCGCGGCCGAGGCCAGGCCGTCTCGAGAGGCCGCGACCAGCACCTCCCCCAGCAACTTCTCCTGCGCCAAGTCGACGGCGGGCGGCCGCCCGCCGAGGTGGTCGCCGGTCACCTGTGCCCAGATGGATCCGTCGAGTTCGTCGCGGGTATCGCCCAGCAGGAACAGCGTCTCTCCCGGTTCGTTGCCGAGGCCGGTGGGCAGCCGTCGCCGGACGTCGTCGAGCACACCGAGCACACCGACGACCGGGGTCGGCAGGATGGCCGTCGCACCGGTCTGGTTGTAGAAGCTGACGTTGCCGCCGGTGACCGGAATTCCCAGCGCCGCGCAGCCGTCTGCCAGTCCGCGCACGGCTTGCGCGAACTGCCACATGACGCCCGGGTCCTCCGGCGAGCCGAAGTTGAGGCAGTTGGTCACGGCGATCGGCGTGGCGCCGGTGACGGCGACGTTGCGATACGCCTCGGCCAGCGCAAGCTGAGCACCGGCGTAGGGGTCGAGTTGGGTGTATCGGCCGGACGCGTCGGTGGACACCGCGATGCCGCGGTGAGTCTGCTCGTCGATCCGCAGCACCCCGCCGTCGGCGTGCTCGGCCAGCACGGTGTTGCCGCGTACATAGCGGTCGTACTGCTCGGTGATGAACGCCCGGCTGCACAGGTGCGGACTGCCCAGCAGCGCAAGAAGAGTCGCGCGCAGTTCGTCGCCGGTCTTCGGTCGCGGCAGCCCGGCGGAGGTGTCGGCGTTGAGCGCATCCTGGGTGTCGGGACGGGCCAGCGGCCGCTGATAGACCGGGCCTTCGTGGGCGACGGTCCGCGGCGGGACGTCGACGACGGTGTCGCCGCGCCAGGTGATCCGCAACCGGTCACCGTCGGTGACCTCGCCGATCACCGTGGCCAGCACTTCCCACTTGCTGCACACCGCCATGAACTTCTCGACGTTCTCCGGTGTGACCACCGCGCACATGCGTTCCTGCGACTCGCTGGAGAGCACCTCGGCCGGTGTCATGTTGGTCGCGCGCAGCGGCACCTTGTCGAGTTCGATGGCCATACCGCCGTCACCCGCGGAGGCCAGTTCCGAAGTGGCACAGGACAATCCGGCTCCACCGAGATCCTGGATGCCCACCACCAGCCCGGCGGCGTACAGCTCCAGGCAGCACTCGATGAGCACCTTCTCCATGAACGGGTCGCCCACCTGGACACTCGGCAGCTTCTTGCGGCTTGCCGATGGTCTAGCTCCGCCTCCGGCTTCGTGTCCGGCTCCCGATTCATCGCCCGAGAAGGTGTCCGACGCCAGCACCGACACCCCGCCGATCCCGTCCAGTCCGGTGCGCGCCCCGAACAGGATGATCTTGTTGCCGGCACCGGAGGCGAAGGCCAGGTGCAGGTCCTCCTTGCGCAGCACCCCGACACACATCGCGTTGACCAACGGGTTGCCCGCGTAAGAGGCGTCGAACACCGTCTCGCCGCCGATGTTGGGCAGTCCCAGGGAGTTGCCGTATCCACCGATGCCGCGCACCACGCCGTCGAGAACGCGGCGGGTGTCGGGGGCGTCGGCAGGCCCGAAGCGCAACTGGTCCATCACCGCGACGGGCCGCGCGCCCATGGCCATGATGTCGCGCACGATCCCGCCGACCCCGGTGGCCGCGCCCTGGCACGGCTCGACATAGGAGGGGTGGTTGTGGGACTCGACTTTGAAGGTGACGGCCCAGCCGTCGCCGATGTCGACCACCCCGGCGTTCTCGCCGATCCCGGCCAGCATGCCGGCGCGCATTTCGTCGGTGGTGGTCTCCCCGAAGTAGCGCAGGTGCACCTTGGAGGACTTGTAGGAGCAGTGCTCGCTCCACATCACCGAGTACATGGCGAGTTCGGCGTCGGTGGGCCGCCGTCCCAGGATCTCGCGGACCCGCTGGTACTCGTCGTCTTTGAGACCGAGTTCCCGGTAGGGCTGCGGGTGGTCGGGGGTGGCCGCGGCGTGCTGCACGGTATCGACGACTGTCACGACGGTGAGTCTAGTGAGCGTCAGTCGCGGGCGGCCGAGACGCAGAACAGGTTGCCGTCGGGATCGGCCAGCACCACCCAGCGGTAGCCGTCGCCGACGGAATGCCGCGCCGTCTCGGTGGCGCCGAGTTCGACCAGCCGGGCGACCTCTGCGTCGAGGTCCGTTGCGGCGAAATCCAGGTGAACGCGGTTCTTGCCGGGGGTGGGACGGTCTACCCGCTGGAAGCCCAGTCGCGGCCCCTGCCCCCCGGCAACCATCACAAATTCACCGGGCATCAGCGGGATCGTCCGGCCTCCCACAGCGGAAGCCCACCAGTCGGCCATCCGGTCAGGGTCGATGCAGTCGACGGTGATCATCCCCAGGGCCAGACTCACGAGTCCTCCATTCAGGCAGGCGCCAGGAACGCCCGCAAAGCGGCGGCATAGGCGCCGACGTCGGCGGCTCCCATCAACTCCCGGGCAGAGTGCATGGCCAGTTGCGGCGCCCCGACGTCGACCGTCGGAATCCCGGTGCGGGCGGCGGTCATCGGCCCGATCGTGGACCCGCACGGCAGGTCGGCGCGGTGCTCGTAGCGCTGCAGCGGCACCCCGGCCTGCCGGCAGGCCAGTTCGAACGCGGCCGCGGTGCGGCCGTCGGTGGCGTAGCGCAGATTCGGCTGCACCTTGAGAACCGGGCCGGCGTTGACGGCGATCAGGTGGCCGGGCTCATGGCGCTCCGGGTAGTTGGGGTGGGTGGCGTGCGCCATGTCGCCGGAGGCCACCATCGAGGCGGTCAGCACCCGCAGGAAGTCCTCCCGGTCACCGCCCGCGCCGAGCACGACGCGCTCCAGCGTGGTCGGCAGGAAGTCGCTCTGCGCACCGTGGTCGGAGGTGGAGCCGACCTCCTCGTGGTCGAACAAGGCCAGCACCGTCACGTACCGGTCCGGTGCAGCGGCGAGAAACGCCTCCAGACCGGCATAACAGGTCCCCTGGTTGTCCAGGCGCGGGGCGCTGACGAAGTCGTCGTCGACTCCGACGAGGCGGGACGGTTCCAGGGTGTGGGTCATCAGGTCCATCGACAGCAGGTCCTGCGGTGCCACCTCGGCCCGCTCGGCGACATAGGTGTGCAGCGAACGCTGCCGCTCCCCCGTTCCCCACACAGCGTTGACGTGGCGCTGCGGGTCCAGGTTGAGGCAATGGCGGTCCTCGGCGAGGTGGATGGCCAGTTGGGGCACCCGCAGCAGCGGCTCGTCGATCCACACCAGCCGATGAGCCACCCCGCCGTCGGCGTCGGGGTCGCGCACCGAGATCCGGCCGCTCAGCCCGAGGTCGCGGTCCAGCCAGGAGTTCAGCCAGGCCCCGCCGTAGGGCTGCAGTGCCACCACCTGCCAGCCGGCGACGACCCGATCGGGGTGCTGCTTGACGCGCAGGTTGGGGCTGTCGGTGTGCCCACCGACGATCCGGAAGGGGCGCACCCCGTCGGGGCCGCCGTTCCAGGCGATCAGCGAGCCGGCCCGGACCGTGAAGAACCCGCCCGCCCCGGCGTCCGGCCAGCGGTCCGTTTCGGCGAGTTCGGTGTAGCCGGCGGCGCGCAACCGTTCGGCGACGCTCCGGCAGACGTGAAACGGCGACGGCGAGGCGTCGATGAACTCGCACAGCCCACGTGCGGTCGCTGCGGTCATGGTTCAGACGGCCAGCACCGCGTCGAGCGCCGAGTAGAACATCCCCAGCCCGTCATCGGACGGCCCGGTCAGCGGCTCGGTGGCGTGCTCGGGGTGCGGCATCAGGCCGACGACGCGTCCGTTCGCGGAGGCGACCCCGGCGATGTCGCGCAATGAACCGTTGGGATTATCGGCGTACCGGAACACCACCCGGCCCTCGCCCTCGAGCTCGTCGAGCACGGATTCACTTGCCACGTAACGGCCTTCGCCTGATTTCAGCGGCACCAGCAGTTCGGCGCCCGTCTCATAGCGCGACGTCCAGGCAGTGGTGATGGAGTCCACCTTCAGCCAGACGTCGCGGCAGATGAAGTGCAGGCCGGCGTTGCGAGTCAGCGCGCCGGGCAGCAGGCCGGCCTCGCAGAGCACCTGAAAGCCATTGCAGATACCCAGCACCGGCATGCCGCGGCCGGCAGCGGCGACGACCTCGCCCATGACCGGAGCGAACTTGGCGATCGCCCCGCAGCGCAGATAATCGCCGTAGGAGAAGCCGCCGGGCACCACCACCGCGTCGACACCCTTGAGGTCGGCGTCGCCATGCCACAGACTCACCGCTTCGGCTCCGGCCAGGCGCACGGCGCGGGCGGCATCGACGTCGTCCAGGGTCCCAGGGAAGGTGATGACCCCCACCCGGGCGTTCACGCGGGATCCCGGGTGACCGACCAGTCCTCGATCACGGTGTTGGCCAGCAGTGATTCAGCGATCTCCGCCAGTTCGCCGTCAGTCACCGTCTCGTCGACCTCGAGCTCGAACCGCTTGCCCTGCCGCACATCCGACACACCGGTGTGGCCGAGGCGGCCGAGCGCGCCGACGATGGCCTGACCCTGCGGGTCGAGAATCTCGGCCTTGGGCATCACGGTGACAACTACCCGGGGCACTGGGCTCCTCTGAGGTCGGCGGATGGTGCGGGTCGATCCTACGGCGGCTCAGGGACAGGAGCCGATGTAGGCCGTGCACAGCGGTGCCGCAAGCGCGTCGAGGACTGACGTGTCGGTGAGCGCCGGCCACGGGGTCTGCGGGGGCCCGTCGGACCACAGCGCAAGTTCGGTCACGGTGCTGTTCACCGGATCGGCGAGCAGGTACTGGTGCAGGATCACCGGGCCGCTGATCGCGGCGGCCATCCGATCGGGCTGGTCGACGATCAATGACGGCGAGGCTGCCGGGTTGGTCGCCTGGCAGGCCCGCAGCGCGGCGACGGCGGCGGCGAAGGTGTCCTGGACGATCTGTGCACCGCGCCAGGTCTCTCCGCGCCAGTGCAGAACCTGAGCCTGCATTTGCCACTGGCCACCCGCGTTGGAAACCTCCGAACGCTCGGCGACCACATAACTACGTGGGTCCGCGGCCGACGCCGGGGTTGCGCACAGCTCCTCGAACCGGAAACGCGGCGCGCGGGACGTCACCGCCAGCCCGGCCAGCTGCGGCCATGAATAGATCGAGTCCATCGGTATCGCCGAGGGCGTTATCCACGCCGTCGCGGGAATGCGGTTGCAGGCAGGCGGACAGGTGCTGGCGGGGTCGGCCGACGCGGTCACAGCGACGGCGATACCGGAGGCCACCATCACCGATGTGAGGACTATCCGCATTCGCCGCCTCCTGTGCGCGCACAATCGTAAACATGGAATTGACGCATTTCGGCCATTCATGCCTGCTGGCGGAGATTGGTGTCGCACGACTGCTGTTCGATCCCGGCAACTTCTCGCACGGCTTCGAGGGCATCACCGGCCTCTCGGCGATCCTGGTCACCCATCAGCACCCGGATCACGCCGACCCGCAGCGGCTACCCGCCCTGATCGAGGCCAACCCGCAAGCGGCGCTCTACGCCGACCCGCAGACCGCCGCACTGCTCGGCAGCCCCTGGCGGGCCGTGCATGTCGGCGGCCGGTTCAGTGTCGACGGTCTGACCATCCGCGGAGTCGGCGGACGTCACGTCGTGATCCACCCGGAGATCCCGGTGATCGACAACATCTCCTACCTCGTCGGCGACGGCGACCATCCGGCGAAGCTGATGCACCCCGGTGACGCATTGTTTCTCCCCGACGAACCAGTCGAGGTGCTGGCAACCCCGGCAGCCGCGCCGTGGATGAAGATCTCCGAGGCCGTGGACTACCTGCGGGCGGTGGCGCCCCGACATGCCGTGCCGATCCACCAGGGCATCATCGCCCCAGAGGCCCGCGGCATCTTCTACGGCCGGCTCACCGAGATGACCGACACCGATTTCCGGGTGCTCCCCGAGGAGAACTCGGTACGGTTCTGACATTCGCGAAGGGAGTCACGTGAGTACAGTCGATCTTCAGCGGCTCTTCGGACTGGACGGAAAGACCGCACTCGTCACCGGCGGCACCCGTGGAATCGGCATGATGATCGCCCGCGGCCTTCTTCAGGCCGGGGCCCGCGTAGTGATCAGCTCACGCAAGGCCGATGCCGTCGATGAAGCCGTCGCAGCGCTGTCGGAGTTCGGCGAGGTGCGCGGCATCCCAGCGGATCTGTCCCGACAGCAGGAGTGCACGCGACTGGCCGCCGAAGTCCTCGGCCGCGCCGACGGGCTGGACATTCTGGTCAACAACGCCGGGGCGACCTGGGGTGAGCCGCTGGAGACCTTCCCGGCGGCGGCCTGGGACCGGGTGCTCGACCTCAACGTCAAGTCGCCGTTCTGGATGGTTCAGAAACTGCTTCCCGCACTGCGCAATTCCGGCACCCAGGACGACCCGGCCCGCATCATCAACATCGGCAGCATCGACGGCATCCAAGTCAGTCCGATGCCGACCTACTCCTACTCGGCGAGTAAGGCCGCACTGCATCAGCTGACCCGAGTTCTGGCCAAAGAGCTTGGTCCGCAGCACATCACCGTCAACGCGATAGCGCCCGGACCGTTCCCGTCGAAGATGATGGCCGCGACCCTGGACGCCTTCGGCGAGGCGATCGCCGCGGCGGCACCGATGCGCCGGATCGGCCGCGACGACGACATGGCAGGTATCGCCATCTTCCTGGCCGGCCGCGCCGGCTCCTACGTCAACGGGGCGATCATCCCGGTCGACGGCGGCATCGCGACCACCGCGAGCGGGACAGCGCGGTAAGCCTTTCAGGAAGCTTGGGCGCGTGCCGGCCTCTCACCGCAGCGGTACACCGTTGGCCGGCAGCCGTGCATCAACGCGAGATCGACGGCGTCGAGCACCGCTTGTCGCGGTCCCGATTCGCCGAGTTGGCGGCCGGTGACCGTCAACCTGACGGTGCCGCCGCGACGGGCGATTCGCCCGGCCGCCAGCACCACGCTGGCGCACCACCATGGTTCGGAGAGGAATCCTGCCCCGATCCCGAGCAGGCGGCTGCGGGTCATCGTCGCGCGCGTGAGGTCGGTCGTTCCATTCAGTCCGATCAGTAGCCGAAATCCGTTGCGGGGCAGCGCAGCAACTGTGCCTTTCGAGACGGTCCAGCGAGGTGCCGCGAACAGTCGGGTGCGCAGACCGATCTGTTCGAGCACGCGATCGGCCGCCATCAGTCGCAGATTCGCTTCGTGAGCGGGCAGGGTTGCGAACTCGCTGCGCTTGCGCTTGGTCGCCGCTTCGTCGAACCCATAGAGAACGACCGCGTCGCCGGCCGATCGACGCTGGGTGAGCCAGTCGACGGTTGGATGGTCGGATTCAAGGCGGTATCCGTGCTTGCGGCGCGGCGCGACAAGCAATGAAAGCGGCACTCCGCGAGAATCGAGAAGTCGGTGGAAGTCCTCGAGATGCGGCAACGTCCGGTTGTCGATCCCGGACACCGAGACGATCAACTCTCCTGTCACAGCCTCAGTCTCGCGGTTTCGGGTATGCCGTCGGTGTCGGAGGGGTGGACGGGAAGTGCACGTTTGGTTACCTTCGAGCCGGAAACCCGGAGGCCGGAACCACCCGCGTCACTCCCCCGGCGCGTCTGGGCCGAAGCTGTCGGGATCGGCGGTGGCCAGCAGCCACGCGTACTGGAACGCCGCCTCTTTCCAACGCTCATAGCGTCCGCTGATACCGCCGTGCCCGGCAGCCATCTGGGTGCGTAGTAGCACCGGATGCAGGTCGGTCTTGGTATGGCGCAGCGCGGCAACCCATTTCGCCGGCTCGACGTAGAACACCCGGGTGTCGTTGAACGAGGTCATCGCGAGTATCGCTGGATACTCTTTGGCCTCGATGTTCTCGTAGGGCGAGTATGACTTCATGTAGAAGTAGACGTCCGGATCTTCGAGCGGATTGCCCCACTCGTCCCACTCGGTCACCGTCAACGGGAGCGACGGATCCAAGATCGTGGTCAGCGGATCGACGAAGGGCACCTGAGCCAGCATCCCGGCGAACAGGTCCGGGGCCATGTTGGCCACCGCACCCATCAGCAGGCCGCCCGCACTGCCGCCCAGTGCGACGAGGTTGCGCGGCCGGGTCAGCCCGGCGTCGACGAGATGTCGCCCGGCGGAGATGAAGTCGGTGAAGGTGTTCTTCTTCTCCAAGAGCTTGCCGCGCTCGTACCACAGTCTGCCCATCTCACCGCCGCCGCGGATGTGGGCGATCGCGAAGACCATCCCACGATCCAGCAGCGAGAGTCGCGCGATGGAGAA
>Ga0315291_10005839_pt1 | contig 15380 bp, 13 predicted proteins | sample YL17G12_20_MG_FD_203070 | JGI IMG/M metagenome (GOLD analysis project Ga0315291, IMG submission 203070) | Sediment microbial communities from Yellowstone Lake, YNP, Wyoming, USA - YL17G12_20 | ecosystem: Environmental > Aquatic > Freshwater > Lake > Sediment | place: USA: Wyoming | collected...
TACACAGCCTCCAGCACAAACAACGCCTCCAACTGAAAATTCTCAACCTGATAATAATCAAACACAGCCTCCAACTGAAAATGAACCCGAAACGCCTCAGGAACCTCCTGTAACACCTCCAACCGATGATGATTCAGATTACGTACCATCACCATCTCCCTACACCGATGATGATGATGTATTAGGGCCAGGTGCTTAAAAGTTATTTTTATTTATTCAATTGTGAAAAAGATAAACTTTATAAAAAGTCTTAGACTCTTTAATATAAAATCACCACTGCCAAATTTAAAAACTTTTTTTATAAAAGTTGTGAATCTGGGCCCTTCATTCTTTCAAATAATAATAACACTAATTATCATTTTATTTGTATATATAATCTATAACTATAATTTACTTAGCAATCTGCAGAATATATTTTCAGATCAATTCCTTTATAGCAATAATATTCCAGATAAAGATATAATTATTCTCGCCATAGATGATAAAAGTCTTCAACAATACGGGAGATGGCCATGGGATAGAGATGTCTTAGCTAAAATCCAAAATAAACTAAATGGATTCAACCTTAAAACTGTTGCTTGGAATATGACTTTTTTCGAGCCAACTGATAAAGATGATGTACTAGCAGAATCATTTAACTCAAAAATCCCAATTATTCTTTCATCACAAATAAATCCCAAATGGCAGTCAGGTTATGTCGAACCTATTGAAACATTAAAAAAGGAAAATGTAGATATAGGCTTTGTAAACATAAGAGCAGATTCTGACGGCAAAATTCGAAATACTCCTTTATATGAATTTGACAGAAATAGGATCTGCCACAAAAGTTTTGCTCTGGTTATATACGAAAAATATACAGGAAGAATTTACAATAACCCATGTGAGTATGGTTTACCTGATATACCTTTAGAAAACAAAAATGAACTTATAATTAATTATGCAGGTGCTCCTGATACTTTTCAGACAATTTCAGTAGCTGATTTTCTTGAATATGATACCATACCGGGTGTATTAGAAAATAAAATTATTATAATAGGTGTTACAGCTCGATACATTCAAGACTACAAATTATCTCCGACAAGTTCTGCATTTATGTCAGGTACTGAAATCCTAGGTAACATTTTCTACACTATAAAAAATCAAAGATTTATTCAAAGAGAAGATTCTTCACAAATTATTCTAGGTATCATTTTAATAGCTATCATCTGCTTTATTATATTAAGATTTCAAAATCCTCTTGTTGGCAGCATTTTAATTCTTGGAATCTTAAATGTTTATGTCCTATATGTAATCTGGCAATTTTCAAATGGAATAATAATGGACATCGTATATCTTCCGTTTACAGCTATCATTTCATGGATAATACAAATAATAATAACATTCTATATAAATAAAAAATCAGAAGAGTATGTTAAAGGAGCATTTGAACATTATGTTTCAAAAAGAGTATTAAATGAAATAATAAAAGATAAAGATAAATTATCTCTTGGAGGAGAAAGTAAAAAACTGACAGTTTTATTCTCAGATATAAGAAAGTTTACAACATATGCAGAAAAGATATCAGCCAAAAAATTGGTTATCATCACAAACGAGTATTTAAATAGAATGTCAAAAGTTATACTCGATAACGATGGATATATTGATAAGTATATCGGTGATGAAATCATGGCATTCTGGGGAGCGCCTATTGATAATCCTAAACATGCTTATCTAGCCTGCATCACTGCTCTTAATATGAGAAAAGAACTTGCACAGTGGAAAAAAGAAAAAAGGTTTGATGAAAAGACTTTCAAAACTGGAATAGGAATAAATACCGGAAATATGATTGTAGGAAATATCGGCTCAGACACTAAATTCAGCTATACAGTATTAGGAGACAAAGTAAATTTAGGAAGCAGACTAGAAGGTCTAACGAAAATTTACAAAGTACCGATAATTATATCTGGGGATACATATAATGAACTCGAGAAACAAAAATTTGTTTATAATCCTATAAATCCAATAAAAGGTTCACTTATTTTTCGAAAACTTGATGTTGTTAAGGTGAAAAATAGAGAAAAACTAGTTGCCTTATATGAATTAGTAAGCACATATGAAGATATTGGGGAAAGATTATCTAAAATAGAAACCTTTGAAAAAGGATTATATTTTTATCAAAAAGGTGATTTCAATAAAGCATTAAGCATTTTCAACACACTTCTAAACAATGATCCAGCTGTAAAGATCTTTATTAAACGTATTAATTCATTAGGCAGAAGAAAACCTAAAGACTGGAACGGTACTTGGAAGATTGAAAGAAAATAAATACATTTTTAAAAAATTTCTGGCCCCAAAACAATCAAATCCTATATCTTTAATTCCCCAAATATTAAATATATAATATTCACTTATATATTAAATAAAAATTATGGGTAACATTTATAAATCCTTAATAATCTCACCAAATAAAAATAAATCTCTTACAGTATTAAATCCAGGTTATCTTGTAATTGATTCTAAAGGTGTAATTTTAGAAGTATCAAAGGAAGACCCAAGAAATAAATTTAAATCATTCCAGTATTATGATTACTCTAAGTGTTTAATTCTTCCGGGTTTTATAGATACTCATACTCATCTGCCTCAATATTCTTTTGTAGGTCTTGGAGGATCTGAAGAATTACTACCATGGCTTGAGAAATATACTTTTCCAGAAGAAGATAAATTTAAAAGTGACGAGATATCGAGAGAAAGATCTAGAATATTTTTTCGAGACGCAATTAGAAATGGCACAACCTGTATAGCAGCTTATACAACAATTCACAAAAATGCATGTGATATTGCATTTGAAGAAGCTGGGAAATCTAAAATCAGAGCAATTATAGGGAAAGTAATGATGAACCAAAATAGTCCAAAATACCTTATAGAGAAAACAGAAGATTCAATAAATACAAGTTTAGAACTTGCTGAAAAATGGAACGGTTTTAACGATAGACTTTATTATGCTTTAACGCCAAGATTCGCTGTAACATGCTCAATAGAATTATTAAAAAGAATAGCAGAAATTGCAGAAAAAAATAACCTATATATCCAATCCCACTTGTCTGAAAATAAGAACGAAATAGTGTTCATTAAAAAGATTTATCCAAAATACAAAAGTTATACAGATGTATATTACCAGACCGGTATACTTGGTCCAAAAACGATTATGGCGCATTGCATACACTTAGATGAAGACGAGGTAAATATGATAAAAGATACTAAAACAAAAGTTGTACATTGTCCAACATCGAATAGATTTATTAAGAGCGGAGTTATGCCACTTAGAAAATATTTGAACAATAATTTAACCGTAGGACTTGGTACAGATGTTGCAGGCGGCTATTCGCTATCTATGTTTAATGAAATGAAAGAGTCTATTGAAATGTCCAAAATAAGCGGACTATATTCTAAAGAAAAGGATAATGCAATTTCTCCAGAAGAAGCATTATACTTAGCTACATTAGGTGGAGCAGAAACATTATCCCTTGAAAAAGAAATTGGAAGTCTTGAGAAAGGAAAAAAAGGAGATTTTCTAATTATAGATTATAGAAAATCAGATCCATTAAATGGCAAATCGGAATTTAACAAACCAGATGAGATCCTCTCAAGAATTATCTATAGAGGATCCTGCTCTATAGTTAAACATGTCTTTATCAATGGGGAAGAAATTAATACAAGTTAATCATATAAGAAATCTTTTAATATCTTAGCAAGTTTTTCAGGGTAATCAAGAAACAATGTATGTGAACCATTTTTAAATACCTTAAGTTTCGCATCTTCTAAAACCCCTGCTAATTTTTTTGCGTCTCCAAGTTTTACATGCGTATCTTTTTTGCCCAAAAGTATCAAGGTCGGTTTTTTTAGTTTTTTGATTTCTTTCGTAAAATCTAAATGTTCCATGCGTTCCCACACTTCTTTCTGAAGACCCAAATTCATTGATTTAAAAAAGTAGTATATTACCCCATCAGATTTATTATAATTATAGTAATAATTCCTAGAAAAAATTTTAAGCATATTTTCGAAATTTTCTCGTGTTACGTTATCTCTAAACTTTTTAAACATATTGAATACCTTTTTATGCCTGACAATATAGAAATACAAATAATCTATAAAAGGATGTCTGATTGAATCCTTCAACCAAGGTGTACCTTGAACTACTAATTTCTTAACATATTGTTGAAACATCAATGTAAACTGAATACTCACCATTCCACCAAGAGAACCGCCTACTAAAGAAAATCCTTTAAATCTTAACTCGTCACACAACTTTCTAATATATATTGCGAAATTCTTCACATTATGCTTTTTACCTTTCATTTTTTCACTTAAACCATATCCGGGAAGATCAACTGAAAGTATATCAAAATCATCTTTAATAAAATTAATAGTACTATTAAAGTAACTACTGCTTGATAGCAGACCATGTATAAATAGAATTTTGGGTTTTCTTCTGTCACCTCTTCTAAAATATGCGATTTTTGAATTATCAATCAGTACTTTGTTATACTCCATAATTTCTCAAAAACTATATATCATTTTATCAAAAATCCAACAACAAATGAGGTTTTCCTGAATAGCAATATATTAAACCTGCTCATACAAATTAATAATTAAATAAATCAATACTAAAATCCATACATTTCGCCATACTTTTCATTTAAATAATTCACAAAGTATTTAGCATCCAAATCTTTTCCAGTAATTTTTTTGCAAATTTCTGAAGCTGTATAAATATGTCCAAACTTGTGTATTTCCTCCCTCATCCAATTTAATAAACATGCAAAATCTCCTTTTTCGATTCTTTTGTTTAAATCTGGAATATCTTTTTTCATTTTATAAAAAAACTGCCCTGCATAAAGATTCCCTAAAGAATAAGTAGGAAAATATCCAAATTTACCGCATGACCAGTGAACATCCTGAAGAACTCCCTCGCTGTCTTTCTTCGGTTTAATACCTAAATATTCTTTCATTTTGCTGTTCCAAACTTCTGGTAGATCATTCACTTTTATCTTTCCTTTAATTAAATCTTTTTCTATCTCAAACCTGATAATAATATGCAGGTTATATGTAACTTCATCAGCATAAATTCTTATTAAACTAGGTTTTACTTCATTTATTTCAAGAAGAAGATCTTTCTCTTGAATACTTTTAAATTTGGGATACAATTTCTTTAGCTTAGGCAAAAAGTATTTCCAAAAATACTTGCTTCTCCCAACAAAATTCTCCCATGTACGTGATTGGGATTCGTGAATTCCAAAAGAAATTCCTTCATCAAGTCCAGTTAGGAGTATCTTTTTATCACGACCTTGCTCATATAATGCATGACCGCCTTCATGTATTGAAGATGACAAAGCTTTTGTGAAATCTTCCTTATAATAATGAGTCGTTATCCTTACATCATTCGCACTTATCCAAGTAGTAAACGGGTGTTCAACTTCATCTCGTCTTCCTGCTCCGAAATCATAGCCTAACTTTTTTAATACTAATAATGTAAACTGTTTTTGCTTATCTATAGGCATAGATAAGTTTATTTTCTTCTTGACAATATTAATTTTATTATTCTTTATTTTATTTAGTATCTTAATCGTTTCTTCACGGAGTTTAGGAAATAACTTATCAAGTTTTTCTTCTGTCATATAAGGCTCAAAATCATCGAGTAAGACATCGTAGGGAGAATTTTTGTAGCCGACCTTTTCACAAATTTCAAGTTTTAATTTCAAAATTTTTGATAGATATGGAGCGAAACTTTTAAAATCTGATTCTTTTTTAGCTTTTTCCCATGCTTTTTGACTAATTGTTTCTATTTCAGCCAATTCTTTAACTACTTCAGATGGAATCTTTACTGCCTTTTTATAATCATGTGAAATATTTCTGAGAAGTGATTTATCATTCCTAGTTAGTTTATCCTTATTATCTTCTAATTTTTCTATAGAGTTTCCTAATTCTTTAGATATAAGTTTATTGTGATACAACTCAGATATAAATGCTGTTTGTTTTCCTCTCCCTAAAACACCTTTACTTGGCATATATACCTCTTGATCCCAGCCAAGTAAAGATAAAATTCCATGTATCAATTTTAGTTCTTTTGAAGTATTTCTTAAGATTTCTAAATCTTGCTTCAGAGATGAATTTCTTTTCATATTGAAAATAATTTAATATATTATTAGGGGAATTTTATAATAATAACAAAGAAAATGCTATTAAAATATATTATAAAATTACAATAGATTATTAAGATTTTACTACAATATTATATATCTTTTATTAACTACTATGTAAACAACTTATATAATATATTGAAGACTATGACATACTATGATATAATTATTATATAGTTCGTTAAATTTATAATTTATAAAATGTCCGAAGAACTACGAGGATCATCAATACCAGAAAAAGGAATAACATTTGACAGAATTACTATGTTAGGTGTTATTACAGGTTCTCTACGCTTTGTTTCAGAGTATTTTCAAGATATACGAAGAATTCACCAAACGAAAACTTTAGATAGACAAAGAAAAACTGTTGATAGAGCATTGCAACCTATTACTATTCCACTAATAGATTTAGTTATAAGAGTATTACCTACTACAAGATCACCAGAAGAATTTACCTATCTATTTGAATATACAATAAATAAAATATTAAGAGAAAAAGATTATAAAAGGTTATTTCTTGCAATTGCTTCAACCAGACAAGAACCAAGTCTTTTTGTAAGTGATATAACAAGTTCTAATCAACTATCTCAAAGATTAACAGGTACAATACTTACATGTATTCATTTCTTTTGTGGAGATGACAGTTTTATAGCAGAAGTTCAGAGGAGTCATAATGTACAGGAATGGCTAATGAATTTTATAAGTACTCTATATTTTTTAGGAAAAAACCAATTTATAAATGAAGTACCAATTGGAATATCTTTATTAGCTACATATCTTCAAAAGTATCTATTAAGATCATGTAGGGAAGCATTAGTCATTGATTCTTGATTTAATTATTTAGTATCCTTTTTAAAATTAATCATTAAATATTTAAGATAATACCTATAATAAGTATTAAAGCGCTTAAAATTACGATAATCTTATAAACCAATTTCACTTTAACTTTCAGCATTATCTTCCACCATAAAGATATGATAGCAAGATTTTGAATTACCAAAGAAAAGTTACCTACTTTTGATAATATTTGCTCAAAACTGAAAATATCAAAAGCAAGCAGCCAAGCTAAAACCGAAAAAATAAATAAAAATGATACTTTTGACGGTAATTTATAATCATAGCTAAAAATTTCTTTTATATGATTCGCAACCAGACAAAAACAAGTAAAAATAGCTATTAGAGTTAAAATAGATAAAAGTATAGATGATATAAAATATTCCTTGCCAAAACAACCAATAAGTTCACTTGTTAATCTTTGTCCAAAACTTAAAGCGAGCACTAATGAAAAAATTACATAAATGATTAAAGTAATAATACCAGCAATAATAATAGCTCTTTTATAATTTTTGATGTTATATCCAATAATTTCATCTATAACTGGAATAGAACTTGCTGAATACAATGAGAATATTGAAACACCAAAAAGTAATGGGAAATATTTAAAATTTAAATTGGAAAAATTACTTGTATCTATTCTTGGTATCGATATACTTACAAGAATTATAATAGCAAATATTAAAATAACTACTGTGAAAGTAGATACTTTTGAAATAAATTTAATCCCATATCTTGAAACAAGTATCGAAAAAATAACAAAAATAAGACCTAGGAAATTTGAACTTAAGTGCAAACCAAAGTAAGATAGAAGTATTTTTAATATATTTCCTGATACAAGCCCATAAGCAAAAAGTATTCCTATTAAGCCTGTAATAATTATAATAGTTATAAAATGAGAAGGAATACCACCAAAATACTTTCTAATATAACCCGGAATCTGTCTATTCCCTTTGTCAAAGGTTATAATATCCGCATAAGCAAGATTTATAATAACAGTTAATATGGCAACTAAAACAATAACCGCTAATCCATATAATACTCCAAATTTATAAATAGAGTAGGGTAGTGCTAAAAATCCCACACCGATAGTTCCGCCGATTATTGTAAAAATTGCTCTTTTTTGCGTTGACATACTAGTATAGAAAAACAAAACATTAGAGTAACACTATTTCCCCCAAACAACTGACTCAATTATTTTATTTATAGTACCTCGTTCAGTATTAAAAGTATCACGAGGACAGCCACTATATTCAAGACCAAAATCAACTTCACTTTCTTCAAATAAAATTTTACCTAACATCAACCTCCCATAAATATTTCCATAACCACTATCCGTACATTCATGCTTTTCATACCATTCCTCAATCGCATAATCATTTCCATCTACTGAATAATTCTTTGGAGTATATTCTATTTCATAAGCACCAACTCCTGTTCGAAAACACCCGAAATCATCTTCCATATAGCCCCTGCCGATATTCAAAGATACCACACCTTTCCGAAAATAAACGCATTGTTCATTTGAATCATCAAGTGTATATGAAGGTGGATATTTCATTGTGTATCCTAGCAAATCATTTGTATATGTCAGCCAACCTTCATATGAATCAGAAACTTCACTAGAAGTCGTTGTCGAAATAACACTTGTAATTGTAGTAGAAGTTGATATTGATGATGAAGAAGTGCTCATTTGCGAAGTCGTTTCACTTGTTTCAGTTTTTCCATTACCTTTATCATCATCCTTTAGGAAAACAAAATACACTAAGTATCCTATCAGAACAAAAAAAATTAAAATAAGGGAAATTGCTATTATGAGTAAATATTTTTTATTTGAATTCTCTTTTTTATCTATAATTGGCTTTGTGTTATCAACATTTCCTTCTGTATTATCTTGATTTTTAGATTCATTAGCAGTTCTTTCTTGATTATCTTGCCCTGTCTGTTGTAGATTTTGCATTATTGACTATTTTAAAATTTATACTCTTTTAATATAACACAATATAATATCAAGTGCCAAGAACTTTAAATGGGATACATATTACGAATCATTTGATAGTTAATACAAGATAAAATATGTTAATTATATAAGATTTGTTTTTCGACTACAGTGACGAAACCTGTATCGTAATTCGGTTACGGTTAAGTGAATATATTTGACAAGCTACCGACCAACGATAGACGAAACAGACTTCGTTACCGTTACCTTATTACGAATAATTGAGCAATAAAGAATTCATAAGATGTATCCTGCTATGCTGGATGTATGCAACCTATACAAAAATTTGCAATTTACAATCTCACTCTGTTATAATCCGCTTAATTGAATAATAAAAATGCTTTGAAAGAGAAAACAGTAGTCTTGTAGGGGCAGAATATGTTCTGCTCAAATAGAAAGCAACCGGTTTCTGAAAGGTTACATTTACAAGACGAAATACCCTCTTGAGCATCTTGTAGAAAAAATGCAGGCGTTCTGATCTACGATAGAGATCAAAATCCATATCTATAAAGAATTTGATTTATCAAATTCAAAGAGTGGATAACAAGGTCTAAATGGCAACATTTGGATAAACAAAGGTGGTAACGTGTTTTAAAACACCCTTATCAGTTTATACTGGCATGTTGGAGTATAAATTGGTAAGGGTGTTTTTTATACTTAGCTGGTTAATAGTTAAACTATTGACCATAGTGGACACATTGATTTAAATCTTTGACAAACAGAAATGACAAATAAATTAAAAATCATAAAAATCAATAGCTACTATTATTATCAACTTCTCTATCCGTGGTGAGGTTATATTCACGCACATTAAATTTATAACTCCGCCAAGCGGGGTTTTTTAGTTTAGATATTAATCCTAATATGATGACAGAAGTACTCACACAATATATTAGCCCAGTTGTACAATTTATAGATCAAGTAAGGGATCATGATATTCCTCTATATATAAATATAGTCGGTAGTCACAATAGACCTGAGAAATCATTACCATGGAATCTAAGTGATGTCGATCTTGTGACTATTGGTAGGAACACCCCTAATGATCCCTTTCAAATCGAGGCATTAATTCGCTTGACTGAAACTATGGATTCTATCCTTATGGGATTTCCAGGAAGTTTTGTGTTTACAACTTTTAGACAAGAAACATCTATGCCTTATTTATTAGTACAAAATACTTCAATAGGAACTCCTATACATTGGTTACATTATCCTACACCTTGGGATTTACTTAGAGAACCTCAGAATTTAGCATTGAATTTACTAGGTGATTCAAATGATGAAATAGCTTCTCAAGCACGATCGTTTGTTCAGAATGGAGAACAAATAAATCCCTTTCTCAAAGCCATTATGGGACCAAGAATGTTTCTTGATGAGACTTTTAGACTCGTATTTGCCAACCCTTGGATCAATTCTAGTTTTAGGACTAGAGAGGCGGCTCAAAAGTTACAATATTCAATACGATGGGCAACCGTTGCCTTTCTAGATTCTCAAAACATATCGGTAAGTGAATGGGAAGAAATATTAGGATTTGCAGCTAAAATTCCAACGAATACTTTAGAGATTATAAAAAAAATAGTTGAGATGAGAAAAAGTAGGATTATACCGAGTCTAGAAGAATTAAAAAGTGAGTTTATCAATGCATTATTTGCTTTAACTGAATTATTTATTGAATCTAAAAGGAGGATACAATGAAGATAACATTTCTTGGAACAGCATCTAATGGAGGAATTCCTCAAATCGGATGTAATTGTAAAAACTGTAATAAATCAACACAAACCAGATTAAGAAGTAGTGTTCTTATTAGGACAGGCAGGAAATTATTTATTATAGATTGTACACCAGATTTCAGACAACAGATTCTAGAAGCAAATATTTCACTAAAAGATATAGAAGGGATAATACTTACACACTTACACTTCGATCATATAGGTGGACTACCTGAACTCACTGTTGGTAAACCACTAAACATTCCAATAATATGCCATCATTCGCTAAAAAAATCCTTAAAAGAGAATTCATATTTCTCATATATCTTTAAAAATAAGTATGCTTATTTCACTAAAATCATTGATAATAATATAAAATTAGTAGAAGTCAAACATTCTAGTAACTTTAACACTTTTGGTGTTATTATTTCCGAAAAGAAGAAGAGTATTGGATATTTCCCGGATATAGCAACTGTAAATAATAGGTTACTTAAAATAATAAAAAATTTAAGTATATTAATTTGGGATGGTACTTTCATAAGTAAGAGCAAATTTGGACATCTATCTGTAAATAAATTTTTAAAAATAAATAAATATAATGAAAGATTAATACTTACTCATATAAATCATTCCGAATCAACTCTTTTATATAAAAGGTTGTCAAAAAAATTCGGCTTTAAATTAGCTAAAGAATCGTGTACAATTATTTTAAATTAGTATTATCGAAAATGAAATTCACAGTCACACAAAAAATCTTCTCTAAATTTCCTAGTGCCAAATTTGGAGCTCTTCTTATCGAAGGTGTTGATAATTCTAAAGTAATTCCAGAACTAGAGACACTCCACATAGAAACAGTAAGGGAAGTAGCTAGTAAATTCAAAGATCAAAATATAAAAGAATTACCCGAGATAAGAAGCTGGAGGGAAGTTTTCAAACAATTAGATTTAAATCGAGAATTCTTTCCTTCCCACGAAGCACTTCTTATGCGCGTAATATCCAAAAAAAGTTTGCCAAGGATAAATCCTCTTGTAGATATTTATAACATTATATCTCTTAAACATCTTATACCAATAGGCGGACATGATACAGATAAAGCACCGAGTATTCGTATAGATGAAACTAGCGGAAAAGAGACTTTCCAAACTATGAATACTAATGAAATTATCAAAGTCAAAAAAGGAGAATTTGCATACATTTGTGAGGATAAAATTCTCACAAGAAATTTTGTTTGGCGACAGGGAGAAACAAGCAAAACTAACGAAAATACTAAGAGTATATTTATCCCAATTGATAACGCAGCAGGAGATATGACAAAAGATAATATAAAAGCTATCGCGTTTGAGCTTGCAGAGCTTATAACAAAAAATTTAGGAGGTAAAGCTAAATTTGGATTCGTCTATAAAGAAAAGACAGAAGTAGATTTTTCAAAAGAGAAAGAACTTAGAAATATTAAGAGTAGTGAAGATCTAAACAAGTGGAAAAAATACCAGGATCTAGTTAAACTTCCAAAACCCCAAATGGGTGTAATTACTGATGAGAAAAAAATCGATGAGGTTATAACTCGCGGAGTTAAAGAAGTTTTTCCATCAAGAGAAAATTTAAAAAAAGTAATGATGTCAGGAAAACGATTGAGAATTTATACAGGAATCGATCCAACTGGCGATTTCCTTCATGTTGGACATTTCATCTGGATGGACCGACTTGCGAAATTTCAGCAACTTGGACACGAAGTAATATTTCTAATTGGAGCATTTACTGGAATGATTGGTGACCCTGATAAAAGATCAACAAGAGAACCCTTAACAAAAGAACAAGTTTGGAAAAATTTTGAAAGTTACAAAGATACTGCTTCTAAATTCATTAATTTTGAGTGGAAAGAAAATCCAGTAACAATATTGAATAATTACGACTGGCTTTCAAAAGTTACTCTTGAAGATTGGCTGGAAGTTATGGGAAGTGTAACACTTCAGCATATTCTTTCACATGATATGTTTGAAAAACGTCTTAAAGAAGAGCTACCAATAAGACTTCACGAAACAATGTATCCACTGATGCAGGGATTTGATGGTGTTGTAATGCAGGTTGATCTCGAGCAAGGAGGAACGGATCAAACATTTAATATGCTCACTGGAAGAATTCTTTCAAGAGAGTTAATAAACAAGGAAAAATTTGTTTTAACATATAAACTTCTTACTGATTCAACTGGAGAGAAAATGGGAAAAACCACAGGAAATGCTATATCCTCGAAAGATTTACCAAAAGACATGTTCGGTAAAATCATGTCCTGGCCAGATGAAAGTCTTTTAGATAGCTTCGAACTTTTAACTGATTTTGATCTTGTAGAAATTAGAAAAGAATTAAAGGTAGGAAAGCAAATGCTACTCAAGAAGAAACTTGCTTTTGAGATTGTAAAAAAAGTTAAGTCCGAAAAGGAAGCGCAAGAAGCCCAAGCTCATTTCGAACAAACTGTCCAAAAAAGAGAATTACCACAGGAAATAGTGACAATCGATCAGAAAGTATTTAAAAGTCAAAAAATGAATCTCTTGGAATTATTGAAAATAATTATCATACAGAGGAAAGGTGATAAAGGACTACCTACAAGTAATGCGGAAATTAAAAGGTTGATTAAACAAGGAGGGATACAAGTTGACGGTAAAGTTATTTTAAATGCAGAACAGATAATTAATTTAACCAATAATCCTGTAATAAAAATCGGCAAGAGGTATTTTGTTAAGATAAAGAGTAGATAAAATATTTAATCTATCTCAATAGATACACCTAGTTTTTGTGCTATTGCTCTGGCGATATTGCTGTCAGTAATATCTATAGCTCCCCATCTTTCATTTGTACCTGTCTCAAATAAAAATAGATTATGAGGATATCTATATGCTATACCATATCTAGATATTACTGCCCTTTTTTTTCTGTCAATGTCAAACTCTAACTGACAAGAATAATAATCCTCACCTAAATTCACAACATTCTTAACTCTTCCAATATCTCTTAAAAATCCATCAAATGACATCCCTGACTTAACTGCTGGAAACCAACATGGCTAATATTTCCATTTCTAAACCTTATTCCAAAAACAAACCTACTATTTCCAATCTGTCTAAGAATTATTGCTCCCTGTGTATTGCTACTGTAGATATTTGATAAATCCAATTTGTTAACACCTTCTATAAAATCAATCCATAATTGATCAACTACAGGAAACATATACATAAGGAATCTTTCAATTTCATCTATTCTTACAGGAAATCTTTCATTATTATAGCTGCAGAACTCAATAAATACTCTTCCTAATCTCAAGAAATTTCTTTGTAAAGAAAGGATTAAAGTCTCACTAATATCAGTAGCAGTTCTCAATCGTTTACTAATATTCTGAATAGTTTCGTTCTCTAGCCTACCAAAGAAGCTACATTTATTTGATAAAATTTTTAAAAATTTCAACCATACATTCTCAAATTTATCACTCTCAATTACTTCACCAGTTTTAAGTTTTAGTCTGTCTATTATATCAATAGCACTATCACACATTTCATCAAATTGTGGTTTAAAACACGCTTCAACTCTCCCAGCTACTTCTTCAATTACATTACTAAACCTTATTCGAAGATAGTTATGAACTTGTTCTGTTGTTGAAGAAGTTTCAAGACTCATAAATAAATTATAAACTAAATATACTAAAAAATAAATTTTACTTATTTTTTATTAAAAATAGGGAAAAGATATTTTGTGAAGATAAAAAGTTAATAATTTTAACCTTAACTAAATTTACTTAGTACAGCTAAAGCAATTTTGGTAAAATTATAAAAGTAAGGAATTGGCTTTCCTCCGTTATAATACATTATTTTAAAGGGAACTCTACATTCTAATAATCCGTAGGATAAGAATAAAGTTCTAGCATCTGTAACTAATCCGAAATCATGTGGTAAAATAGTCGTCCTTACAAAATTTTCAAAATCTAAAGGGAATATTACTTTACCTATACCAAATCTTTCTATACATTTCTTTAACAAATATCGAGAAATTTCATCATGAGTAAGATATACTACTGCTGCTCTTTCTAATGCTCTCTCAAAATACTGCCTTGTTTCATCATCTGTATGGCCAATATTATGAGGGATACATCTTGGGTTAAATGATAAGTACCCTAAATTGGAAACAGTTGTATTAGACTCACTCATTCTTTTCTACTTAGATGATAATAAAACCCTAATATATATCTATTATATCGTTTAATATTTGCTATGTCCAAAACATGGAAATATTGAAAATTATACAAGGATAGAGGACTCTCTTCTTGACTCGGTGGAAAATAACATATACACTTTATTTGAAAATAAATATACAAACTAATCTATTTTTTTTAATTAAGTTTAAGATAATCCTCTAAATATCTTCTTGCTTCAAGAAATGGCTTACCATTTCTTAACATACGTACCGCATGATTTATACAATCGTATACATACTGCGGTTTATGATATGCTACATCCATAGGTACAATACCTAAAACATTTCTTACAAGTATACCATCTTTTAAAACTCCTCCTTCATGAATACGCTGTAAATCAACAACATTCAAAATAATTGGACCTCCAATTTCTGCAATTCTTAAAGTAAAAAACCAATTTTACTGCTGGTTCAGAGTTCCACCTC
>Ga0315291_10005841_pt1 | contig 15378 bp, 10 predicted proteins | sample YL17G12_20_MG_FD_203070 | JGI IMG/M metagenome (GOLD analysis project Ga0315291, IMG submission 203070) | Sediment microbial communities from Yellowstone Lake, YNP, Wyoming, USA - YL17G12_20 | ecosystem: Environmental > Aquatic > Freshwater > Lake > Sediment | place: USA: Wyoming | collected...
AAATAGATGCCCCTGCCGACCACGGTCTTGACGAACTCGCTTAGGCGCGCCTCGCCGTTCTCTCGTTCGGACGCCTGTGAACCGGCTGCCGGTGTCGCTACGGCCTCGACGGCGGCCGGAGCGGCGGGGCGAGGCGGCGCGCCGGCCGGGGCGGATCGCGCCCAGAGGGCGAGCCACGTCAGCAGCAGCAGGAAGCACGTGCCCATCAGGTCAAACACCCTCTCCAGGCCCGGTGCGGTTCCCGCGGCGTGGCCGAAGCTGATGCCGCTCTTACGGTGCAGGACGTAAGGACGGATGATCTCCCCCGGCCGCAGCGGCAGGAGGCACGTCGCCATGAAGCCGATGCAGGTGGCGCTGGCTATCGCGGAGTAGGGGACCTTGGCGATGGGGTCGAGGAAAACACGCCAGCGCAGCACGCGCAGGGCGTACATGACGCCGATGAGGCCGACGGAGGGCACCAGGTAAAGGTAGTTGGCCCCCGTGAAGGCCTTGCCCATGGCGGCCCACTCGCCCCGCATGCCCCGGATGAAGTAGAGCACGGCCGCAGCGCTGATGAGGATCCCGACGGCGACTAAAAGGAGGCGCTTGTAGTGCTTCTTCATGAACGTCCCTTCAGAGCGCACGCGGCAAGGGGCCACTGTAGCGGAACCGCCCGGCGGTTTGCAAATCTTGGGCCGTCAACTGGCAACTGACAACTGTGGCGGGCGAGGACGACGAGCACACGCAGGAGAAAGGCACCAGATAGGCGCCCGCAGGGCGCTTTGACAGGCTCGGGCAAGGGGTTATAATGCGATGTCCTGCCTGCCGCCACAGGTTCCAGAGTTGGTGCAGCCCGCATGAGCCCCGCGACTTGGAAGGACGCCGGCATAGTCAGCGATGAGCAAGCGCCCCTTGCTGAGGCCATGCACGAACTCATGCAGCGCACGTTCGGCGAGCGGGTGCTGCCGAATCCGGGCGGCCCTGGCGCTCTCTTCTCCCTCGACTACGACAAGCGGCTCTTCCGCTACAACTACGCGCATCCCATCCTAGTGAGCCGCGCCGGCACCGTGGGGCTGAAGCTGAAGGTCGCCTGCACGGCCGGGCGTCACGACACCGTCGGGGTGGACCTGGTGGCGAACTGCGTGAATGACGTGCTCGTGCGGGGAGCGGCGCCCCTTTTCTTCCTGGACTGCGTCGGCATGGGGCGCCTGGAACCGAAGGTGCTTCAGGAGCTGGCGTCCGGCGTTGCCGCGGGCTGCAAGGAGGCCGGCTGCGCGCTGCTCGGCGGCGAGACGGCCGAGATGCCGGGTCTCTATGAGCAGGGCCAATACGACTTGGCTGGCTTTGTGGTCGGCGTCGTGGAGAAGCGGCACCTGATCACGGGCCGGAAGGTGCGGCCGGGCGACGTAGTCGTGGGCCTGCCGTCCGCCGGCCTGCACGCAAGCGGCTTCGCCCTGGCCTGGCGCGTGCTGTTCGACCAGGCGGGCATGCAGTGCTCGGACTCGCTTGCCTCGTACGGCATTGAGCGGACGCTGGGCGAAGAGCTGCTGAGGCCGACGCGGACCTACGTGCGGGCCGTGCGAGGCGTGCTGCACCGCTACACGGTGAAGCAGGTCGTGGCCGGCATTGCACACGTGGCCGGCGGGGGGCTCGTGGGCAGCATCCCGCGGGTGCTGCCGGAGGGCTGCGCGGTGCAGTTCGCCCCGTCGAGCTGGCAGCGGCCGCGGATCTTCGACGTCATCCGCGAGCTGGGCGGGGTGCCCGAGGCCGAGATGTACCGGACGTTCAACATGGGGATCGGGATGGTCCTGATGGTCGCGCCGTACTATGCGGAGAGCGTGGTGCGGCAACTGCGCAAGGAGGGGGAGGAGCCGACGATCATCGGGCATGTGACGGAAGGGCCGCGGCAGGTGACCATTCTCTGAGTGCGGCCGCCTGCGCCCTCGTCGCGGGCGACGCGGCCGCGCGTTCTCCGGTGTCTGCGGATGCGAGGCGAGCGAGACAAGGACGTGGAGTCCCTGGCGTCAGCGTACGGCATCGGCCGGCGGCTGGCGACGCGGGTGGCCGCGCTCAGGGCGAAGAAGCTGGACCTGACGGGGACGCTGCTGGCCGAGGCGGCGAGGGACGAGGCGCTGGGCCGGCTGCTGCTCTCGTCGGAGCTTCTGCGAGAGGCCGAGTCCCTCACGGAGGCGCGCCTGCAGACGATGGCGGCGCAGGGTTCAGTCGCCGCGTCGGGGTCGCTGCGGGTTGTCGCGGGGGATGAGGCCGGCTGGCGCACGATGGCCCTCGAGGATGACGTGCTGGCGCAGGAGGCCCAACGCCAGAGCGGCATGCAAGCGGCGCGGGAAGTGAGCCTTGTGCGCGCGGCGCCGCAGCAGATCAGCGCCCGGGAGACCGAGGGGCTCTTCACGCCGGAGGAGGTCGCCCGCCTGAAGCTGGCGGCGCTGACGAGCCAGAACGCGGAGCAGCGCGTCGAGGCCCTGCGAAAGCTCGTCTTCGCGCCCATGGACGGGGCGCAGAAGGCCGGCATCTTCCTCAACGTGCTGATTGACCGGGAAGCGGAGGCCCGGGTGCGCCGCGAGGCAGTGGGCTCGCTGGAGCTGATAGGGTTCCGGTCGGACATGGCGGATGCCGTGCGGGGCCTCTTCCAGGACGAGCCCGTGGAGGCCGTCCAGAGCATCCAGCGGTTAGGCGCCCTGCTGAGGGAGGCCGAGGAAGGAGAGGCGGCGCTGGTCCTGGCGGTGGTTCTCGAAGTGTTCGACCAGAGCAAGGACGCCGCCATCCTGCGCGAGTTGCTGCGGCTGACCTCCAGTTCCATCCCGCTGCTGGTGGGCAACTACCAGAGGACGGAGCAGCTCTTCCAGGCGATGGCCCGCCACCTGGCCCGGGATTTCGACTCGCTGAGGCCCGAGGTGGAGGCGACGATCAGAGCCTGCATCCAGGAAGCTCCGGACGTGGCGGCCGACCTGATCCGCCTGGAGCTCAGGCGGGCCGTGGACCCCCGCGTTCGGAGCCTGCTGCTGAACCTGGGCGAGTCGCTGGCGCGCGAGCCCGCACAGGCGGCCGAACTGGCCGAGATGGCCGTGCAGGAGATCCTGAACGCTGCGCTCCCGGAGAGCGAGAAGGCGAGGCTGCGCTACGGGCTCGTGCGGCTCGGCGAGCCCGCGGTGCTGGTGGCGCTAAGGCGCCTGGGGCAGGCCAGCGGCACGGAGCGTTCCGAACTGATACGTCTGGTGGACGTGCTCTGCACGGAGAGCGACGTGACGGACGCCACTGTCCAGACGGCGGTCACGGTGCTCCTGGACCTGCTTAAGGTGGCGGACTCCGTCACCCGCCGCAGCATCCTCGATGTGTCGCTCCTGGGCGACCGCCGCATCAGCAGGTCGCTTCAGGAGGGGCTGGCGGGGGAGCTGCTGACTCTCATGGTCGAGTTCAACCTGCCGGGTACGCTGGATGCGATCCAGAACACGCTGGAAAGGATCGGCGCGCCGGCGCTCAGGCCCGCTTGCGCGTTCATGCGCAGGAACTACCCGTCCGAGCCGGCGCGTCGGGCGGCGCTCGTCATAGGACAGGTCGTGCAGAACCAGCCGGGCGAGGTATCGGACGAGACGGCCGGGGACATCCTGAGGCTCTGCCTCGCGCTGCTGAAGGACGAGTCCATCGAGCAGGGGGCGTTCACGATCGCGCTGGCGTCGGTGTGCGGGTACACGCGGCGCGGCGCAGAGCAGTTCGAGGGCTCGCTCCGGGAGCTGAAGGACGGCCTCTGGCGCCGGCCCTACCCCATGGACGCCCTGGAAGCGCTCGGCATCATGGCGGGCTCGGACAATGCGAAGCCTGAGCACCAGAGGGAGCTGTTCGAGCTCTTCGACGGCATCGTGCGCTACCAGGCGCGCGCCGGCCTGGGCGTGCGCAGGGAGACGGAGGCGGGCACCGTCTACGAGTTCGGGCGGGAGGTGGAGTTCGACGTCCGCGCCGTGCCGGCGGCCGTCAAAGGGCTCGAGCGCATCTGCTTGAGCCGCCAGGCTCCCCAGGAGATGCGCCGCGAGATCGTGAAGCGGCTCCTGATACTGTGGGAAGGCGTCTCCAAGGTGCGCATCATATGGGGGCCGGCGGCGATCGAGGCCCTCGTCGGCGCCATGCGGACGGCGGCCTGCGCGCCAACGGCCACCCCGGACACCAAGGTGCGGCTGGCAGTCTCCCTGTTGCGTTTCCTGAACAAGCTCAGCGTCATCCGCAGCCTCGGCGAGATATGCTCGCAGCCGGACCGCGACCCCGGGGCGCAGAAGCTGGCAGTGCAGGCGGGCACCGAGGTGCTGAACGCGTGGGAGGCCTGCGAGATGCAGGACGTGGAGCGCAAGCTGGCGCTGCTGCGCACGGCCGGCCGCATCGCAGCCAATCCCGCGCTGAACGCGCGCGCCGAGGCAGTCCGCAGGCTGCGCGAGCGCACGCTCCAGGCGCTCTTCAGCGGGCTGCGCGAAGGGATGCACGAGGCGAGGGAACCGCTGCTGCTCCTGCGCGAGTGCCCCGACCTGCCGGCCGCCCAGAAGCGCGAGATAGACGAGCGGGTGAGCAAGGCGTTCGCGTTGGTGCGGGTCCGCACGGCCAGGTGAGCGGCCCGGAAGACGGCGTCATCGCGCCTGCCCGGCTTGGAAGCCGGTGAGTTCTGCGTACAGGTGGCCGATGGAGAGGTCCGCCTCCAGCCGCACGGGCATCCGGTTCTTGTCGGCGACCCAGATGCGGACGTTCCGGTACTGGACGGGCTGCGTGTCTTCCTCCCCGGCGTTCTTCGTGAGTTCGCGGATGCCCACGTCATAGTGGGTGGTCGCGAATGTGCCGGCGGCGACCGCTATCTCTTCGGGCCCGACGGGGGTGATCGTGACCTCGTAGGCGTCCTCGGCGGTCACGACGCGGAGCGTACGCGTGGTCCTGGCGGGCACGTCGGTCGCGCGCATGAGGAGCAGAGCGGAGGCCGTGTCGAGGCCGACCTCCAGGGAGACCTCCTTCTCGCTCACCTTGCCGCGGCGCACCTTGTGCACCTTCGCGTCGGCCAGTGCCCGCTGCCAGTCGAAGCGCGTGACGATCTGCTTCTCCTTGTTCCGCGTGCGCGTGAGCATGTCGGCCGAAAGCGGTTGGAGCGTCAGGGGGTCGAGGCAGGTCTCGCCGCTCGCCTCGAAGGCGTAGAGGTGGCTCAGGCTGCCGGTTGTCTGCCCCTTGTAGCCGAAGATCAGGCAATCCCTGCCGTCCCGCGCGGCGCTGGACAGCGACACGGTCAATGTGGCGGCGGGGATGCCGTTCCAGCCGAAGTCGTAGTCCAGCTTCTCGCCCGGGCCGAAGGGCGTGTGTTCGAGCGCGGGGAATGCGCTGGCCGCCTTCTGCGGCACGGCCCAGCGCCACTGCTGGCCACTGCACCCCACGATGACCCCCGCGACCGCGGCCGCGAGAAATCCGACAGTGAAGGATGCCTTCTGCAATGTAGTGACCGTTGCCATGGAGAACCCAACAGGAGAGGCCGCGGGCAGCCCCTGCCGCCCGGCCGGCGCTCCCGATACGAGCCATTATAGCTGGACCGCTGCGGGGCGTGCAATGCGGGGCCGGGCACGCAAGCCGTCGCATGGCCGGCTGGTTGACCACCCGTGGCGGCATGTAGTAACATGGGCACGTGCGAATGACGCAAGCGCGAGGGAGAGCCATGCGGTCCGGCCGGAGCGAAGTGAGCCGGGTCTTCGTGATCGCAGCCGTGGTCTTGCTCGCGGGGGCGGCAGGTTGCGGCGCGCCCGAGCCGAAGGCGGAGTCGGCGGAACAGGAACGGGCGGCCCGGCAGCAGGCTCTCGCGGCCCAGGAGGAGGCGCAGCTTCGCTCCGCCGACGCCGTCGTGCGGCAGCAGGCGGCGGTCTCGCTCCTCTCGATGGACTATCCTCCCGCACTTTCCGCCGTCCTGGACGCGATGCAGGCCGGCGAGGAGCCCGGCGTGCGCATCAGCGTCATCCGGGCGGCCGGCTTCTGCGTGGATCACCGGTGCTTCGAGGCGCTGCTGGGGGCCACGGCGGATCCTGTCCCCGAGGTGCGCAAGGAAGCGGCCGCCGCGCTGGCGCGGTTCATGCGGCCCGAGGAAGTGGACGCGATGACGGCGCTGGTCGAGCGGGGAGACACTGCGCCCGGCCAGAGGCAGCTGATCTTCACGGCGCTCGGCGAGGGCCTGGCGATCCGGGCTGTGCCTGTGCTGCTGGCAGGGCTGCGGGACGGTGACGCGAACGCGCGCCTGGCCGCCCTGGAGGCCCTGCGGGAGGTCTCGAACCGGCAGCTGCCGCCGGACGCGGCGCAGTGGCAGCGGTGGTGGACCGAGAACTCGCGCCGCACCCGCGAGGACGTGCTGGAAGATCATCTGCAGGCCCTGTCCCGCGACCTGGCCGTGCGCACCGCACAGGTGAACGAACTGACCAGCCAGCAGGAAGAGCTGATGAAGCTCGTCAACTCCGCCCAGCCGGAGACGCCGAAGCTTCTGCTCGGGGCCCTGGCGAGCCGGCACGCACTGGTGCGGGAATACAGCGCGGGGCGGCTGGCGGCCCTCGGGCAGGATGCCGTGCGCGGCCTGGAACTCGATGACAAAGACCGCGCGGCGCTGCAGGCCGGCTTGGCGGACGACTCCGTCCACGTACGGCGTAACGTGATGCACTTCGCCGCTCAGTCGGAGGCGGACTGGCGGGACGATCTGGTCAGAAAGGGCCTCGCCGACGACGACCCGGTCGTGACAGCCACGGCGATCGAAGCCGTGCGGGCGAACTTGGGCCCGGAAGCCACGGCGCGCCTGGAGCAACTGCTCGCCACCTCACGCTCCCGGGAGGTGCGCGAGGCGGCGGCGAATGCCTTGGGGAAGGTGGGCTCGGAAGCGTCTGTTCCGGTCCTCGTGGGCGCGTTGGACGATGGCGAGGAGAACGTGCGTTGGTTCGCCGTGGAAGGGCTGCGCAAGCTGCACACCGCGCAAGCCGTTCCGAGGGTCTCGGAGTTGCTCGAGAAGGACCCCAGTGCTCGGGTGCGCGAGATCGCGGCGAGCACGCTCGGCGAGCTGGGGCAACCGGCCGGCGTCCCTGCGCTCAGCGGCGCGCTGGCCGACCGCAACGACCGGGTGCGCGAGAAGGCGGCGTCGGCCCTGCTCGCCCTGGCGACCGGGAATGCGGAGGTGATGCTCGTAGTGGCCGACAGCTTCCAGGAGCAGGGGCTTCTGCTGCCCGCGGAGCAGGTGCTGACGCGCGTCATCGAGCAGTACGGCGGCGTCGAAGAGATGAAGGGCCGCCTGAAGGCCGCGTATGAGCAACTGGCTGCGGTCCAGAAGGGCCAGAAGGAGTTCGCCGCAGCGGCCAGAACCTATGAGAAGCTGGACGTGCTCTCCGGCGGCTCGGCGAGGGTCCGGCGCGAGATGCTGGACTGCTGGATCCAGGGCGGGGACGTGAGCGGGGCGGCCGGGGCGGTAGGTAAGTGGCTTCAGGGCCCCAGCGACGAGCAGAAGGCGCAGATGCTCGAGCTGGCGCTCGATGCCGCAGAGCGCTTGGCCGCGTCGGGCCACGCTCAGGAGGCCGGGGCCGTGCTTGACTTGGCGACGAAGGCGGCCGGCCCGCAGCCGGAGCCCAAGGCTGGGGCACGGATCGAGGCGCTGCGCCGCCGCGTCGGGGGCTGAAGCCCGAGGTGTGTCGCCTGGAAAGGTAACACGGACGCATGGACGCGCGTGAGGACGGCCCGCCCCCCTGCGGCGAACGCTTCGTGCTCGGAAGCGACCACGCCGGCTACGAGCTGAAGGAGCAGGTGAAGCGTTACCTGCTCGAGAACGGCAACGAAGTCGAAGACCTGGTTCCCGAATGCCGCCAGCGGATTGACTTCCCGCCCGTAGCCGAGGAGACGGCCGCGAAGGTGGTGAGGCAGGCGGGGAGCTACGGCATCCTGGTGTGCGGAACGGGGCTCGGAATGTGCATGGCGGCCAACAAGGTGTGCGGCGTGCGCGCCGCGCTGCTCTACTGCGACACGGCAGCGGAGTATGCCCGGCGGCACAACGACGCCAACGTGCTCGTGTTCGGCGGCAGGACCATGAGCTTCGGTCAGGCGCGCAGGTACCTGGAGGTCTTCTTCGCTCACCGTTTCGAGGGAGGGCGCTACGCCGAGCGCAACGAGTACATCGGGCGCATGGAAAAGAGGGCCTGACGGCGGGACTCAGGCCGGAGTCGGGACCGGCTGCGGAGCAGCGATGGCGCCCCTTCCGACGGCTGGCGGCGTTCGCGGGCCGGCCTGCGGGGTCGCGGCGGCCTTGAGAGCCTTCTTGGCGGCAGGCTTGGCGCTCGCGCTGACCTCGGCAGCCGGGTGCGGCACGGCGGAGGTGGGGGAAGGGACCGCGAGGCCGACCCCCGGGCCTGGGCAGCCGGCCGCCTCAGCGCAGGCGCCGAGGCGCGCCCCGCCGATGGGCTACTTCATCTATGAGGTCAGGCGCGGGGACACGCTGTTCTCGCTGGGAGAGCGGTTCCGCGTGCCCTGGCGCGACCTGGCGGCCCTGAACGGCATAAGCCGGCCTGAAGACATGCGGGTCGGAAGGCCGCTGGTTGTTCCGCAGATGGAAGGGGTGAAGCTGCCGGAGGCGCCCGCCCGGCAGGCGGAGCCGGCTGCGGCGGGCCGGACGGCCGTGGCACAGGCGGACCTCCACCGGGGCAAGCCGGGCTCCCGATTCTGGTGGCCGACGCAGGGGCGGGTCGTCCGCAGCTATGGCGACAAGGTGCGGGGCCTGGCCGAGCCCGGCATCGGCCTGGCTGCGCCGGCAGGGCTGGAGGTGTACGCCGTCGCGGCCGGCACAGTGACGACGTTGCTTGCGGCGGACCAGTCCCTGGGTTCGCTGTGGGGCAGCGTGATCGCGATCTCACATCCCGGCGGGATGACGAGCTGGTATGCGCAACTGGGCCGGGTGCTGGTCGCCCGAGGGGCGAACGTGAAGCAGGGCCAGGCGGTCGGCACGGTCGGCGTGGGGGCTGACGGCCGGCCTGGCGTCGCATTCCGGCTCTTCCATGACGACCGGCCCGTGGACCCCGAGGACTACCTGCCATAGAGCCCCTAACAAGACCTCGCGTGAGCCGCGTTGCGCCTCGTGCCGGGTGGCTGCAAGGAGAGGCGACGGCGACGTGCTCGGGTCGGGCACGGCAAGGGGCCTCGACGCCGTCCGCCGTACGGCGGAACGGCCCGAGGCGCAACCCGCAGGGACGGGCGTCTTTCGTCGCAGGCCACTCCGGCCTTTCCGTTGTGAACGCCGCGGCGGTGCGGGTAAGATGGTGAGCAACCACAGTCTCTCAGGGAACGCTGTCAGGGGGTGCGCGGTTCCGTAATGGCTGCAGCGCAGAACACCAAGAGCCGCCGCATTCTGGTTGTGACGAGCACGCCCGAGGACGTGCAGGCACTGCGCGAGCAGCTCGGCGAGCCCGGCTACGAATGGGAGCAGGCGGCGAGTGCGAACAGCGCCCTGAAGAAGATCGCGCAGCAGCTTCCCGACCTGGTGCTGCTGGAGGTGTCGAAGGCTGACGACAGCATCCGGTTCTGCAAAGGGCTGCGGGCGAAGCCCGAGACCGAGGCCCTCCCGATCATCGCCATCGCCGTGGACTGCGGCGCCGAGCAGGAAGCGGGGATCCTGGACGCCGGCGCCGACGGGTTCATCTGCCGTCCCTTCCAGGGCGCGGAGTTGCTGAGCCGCGTGCGGACGCTCTTGCGGCTCAAAGACCTGCACGACCGCGTGGCCGAGCAGAACCGGGAACTGCTGGACATGAACGCCCGCCTGGACCAGCTCAACCAGGAGCTGATGGGCCGGAACCGGGAGCTGGAGGATGGGATGGCCATGGCCCACCGCCTCCAGGAGGCCTTGCTCCCGCAGCACTACCCGCACACCAAAAACATCGGCTTCTCACACGCCTACAGCCCGGCGGACGCCATCGGCGGCGACTTCTTCCAGATCATCGGTATGCAGGACGGGCGCGCGGCCATCTTCATCGCGGACGTGAGCGGACACGGCGTGCGCGCGGCCATCGTGATGAGCATCGTGAAGACGGTCATAGACTACATTGACATGAACGACAAGACGCCGACACAGGTGCTCAGTGACTTCAACTCGCGCTTCCGCGGTGTCCTGGGTCCGCTCTCGCCGCAGATATACGCGACCGGCGTGCTGATGATGGTGGACGGCGAGAGACGGCTCGTTACGGCGGCGTGCGCGGGCCACCCGACGCCGATCCACATCGTCAAGAAGCGCAGGACCGCCGAGCCGCTGATGGAGCTGGACTCCGTCGGGCCGGCGATGGGCTTCCTGGTGGATCCGGACTACCCCACCGTCGAGAAGGAACTGGCCGTGGGGGACATCGTCCTGGGCTTCACGGACGGCGTCTACGAGGTGCTCAACCCGGCCGGGGACATGTTCGGGCTGGCGCGGCTGGAGCAGTTGGTGGCGGCGAACACACGGCTTATCCCGCGCGACCTCATCCAGAGGATCGTCACGGAGACGGAGCAGTTCCGCGGCGCGCCGAAGCGGCCGGACGACATCTGCCTCGTCGCCTTCGAAGTCTACTGAAGCGGCGACGAGTCTCTGCCTACCTCTTGTCTGCCCGGAAGCACTCGAGAAGAGTGCCGGCGCGTCCCTTCAGCCGGCTCAGCATGTCTGCCGCGCCGCGGTCGCCCGCCAGGTGCGCCAGCATGAGCCGGCCCTCCTCGCGGCACAGCTCGTCATGCTGCGGGAAGACTTCGCGCAGCAGGAAGAGGGCGTACTTGACCAGGCGGAACGGCCCGTAGGCGCGCGCCGCCGCCCCGGGGAGCACCTCGACCGCCACCGAGTGGAGCCCCTTGACGCTCTCGATGATATCGGGCAGGTCGGTCGAGGGGGAGAAGACGACCGTGTAGTACCAGCCGAAGAACTGCGCCGCCTCGCACCCGTGAGCGTCGCTTGCGCCCACGATCGGTATGCGCCGGCCCGCCGCCCGCTCGTCGTGGTAGCGCGCCACCTGCAAGGTGTTTGAGTCCACCGCGTGAAGCTCGTAGCCCCCGATGAGTTCGAACGCGTCGTAGGGTTGGGTGGCGAAAAGGTGGGTCGTGAGCGCGCCGGACGGCGTGTAGCGACGGTCGGTGAACCAGTACGGGTGGCAGAACACGCCGAGGCCGCCGGCCTCGCGTATGCGGTCAAAGCACCAGAGGCAGGAGGCATACTGGTACGGGTCCACGCCGGCCGGCAGCGGGCCGAGCCTCTGCTGAATCGCCTTCACCTCGCGGCGATACGTCTTCTCCTTGCGCGCGAAGAACTCGCTCAGACTGAAACCCCCGCCGAAGTTCACGATGTGGACCGGGTTGTCGGGAGGGTGGACCTCCTCGCCCGGGTAGATGCGCAGGTCCACGCTCAGGCGCGAGTACGCGCGTTGCGCTTCGAGGGACGGCGCGTAGCGCCGGTGGTCGGTCACTGCCATAAAGTCCATGCCGATGCGGCGGCAGGCGCCCGCCACGTAAGCCGGGGACTCGACGCCGTCGGAGCAGCACGAATGGATGTGAAAATCGCCTTTGTAGGGCCGCCGCGCAAAAAGGTCCGCCTCCAGGGAGTAAAGGCGGAACTCGCCCAATTGCTTTCGCTGCTCGCCCGCGACGCGCTCCACCAGCAGGACGTGCTCCTGCTCCCCTTCGAAGTAGAGCGGGACTCGGAGCACGCCGCGCGTGGGCTTGAGCGTCATGCGCGCCTTCGCCGGCCAGCCGCTCCTCAACGCGAACTCCTCGGACGGGTAGTATGCGACGACGTACTCGGCCTTGTCATCGAAGCGGCAGTGGTCGAAGAGCGGCCGTATGCGGACCGTTGCCTTCCTGTCGGCACGGAGGATGCGCGGCGTCACTTCGTAGTAGATGTTCTCTTGTTTCATGGCGGACTTGCGTCGCCTCTCGTCATGGGTGAAGGTCGTGGATCAGCGTGCCCGCCGCACGGGAGCGGGAGGAGGATGCGTCCGCACGTCAGCCGGGCGGCGCCAGGAGCACTGGGCCGGCGTCTATCTTCGTGCGGAAGATCAGGAACGGCCGGGCCCGCAGGTCCTGCCCGCGGTTGAACTTTGCCTGGCGGTTGAGCTGGTTCGACGTCACGTAGAGATAGCTGTCCGGGCCGATGGCCAGCGAGTCCGGCCAGAGCAGGCGCGGGTCCTCCGCGACCGTCTCGAAGATGCCGCTGGGAAGGCGCCGCATGATGGCGTTGTGCTCGAAGGCCGTCAGGTACAGGCGGCCCTTGTCGTCCATGACCATGCCATCAGTTGCCGGCTTAGGGCTGACGTCCTTGACTTGGGCCGCGAGCTCCTTCTCGCTAAGGGCCGCGTCCCGCAAGACGCCCGCCGGCGCCGAGTAAAGCCGCCGGCCGGTCAGGGGGCAGTAGTAGAGCGTGCGGCCGTCCGGGCTGAGGGCGATGCCGTCGGTTGCCGCCTGCACGGGCGCCGGCGCCGCCTCCGGCGAGGGCTGGGCGCAAAGGGGCCGTCCCTCGGCCACGAGCACCACGTCGGCCGGCCGCGAGGACGGGTCATCTTGCAGCCTGTGCAGGACCTTGCCGGATGCGATGTCCACGACGATGAGGCCGCCGCGGCCGGAGTCGGTGACGTAGGCCCAGCCCTCGGCGCCCTGGGACAGGTCAATGCAGACGTCGTTCAGGTAGCTGTCCGGGCCGAGCTGGTCCGGGGGTATGGCGATAGACTTCACGACGGCGTCCGTGTCGAGGTCCACGGCGACCAGCTTGGGGCCGCCTGGGCTGGCGGGCCTCGACTGGATGCGTCCTGTGTCCAGCAGCCAGAGCCTGTTGCGCGCGTCCACCACGACGCTCTGGACGGAGTAAAGGCTCTGGGCGGCGCGGTCGGGGTCGGGCTGGTTCGCGGTGAGGTCAGGATAGGCCTTCACCGCCCCGTTCGTCTTCAGTTCGGCTACGGTGTAGATCATGGCGTCGTCCCAGCGGGGGAAGCTCAGGAACACGCGGTTGTCGCGCGAGACGGCGATCCCCGTGGGCATATAGCCGCCGAGTTTGGCGAAGACCTCGAGCTGGCCGATGGGCTGTTGGGAAGCCAGAGGTTGCTCGGGCGGAGCGGCCGGCGCGGGAGGCGCGCTGCACGCCGCGGCGACAAGGGCCAGCCAGAGCAGGCACCCCGCCAAGGACGTCCGCGCGAGCGGCTTCCCGTCGAGCATTCTCTTCGCCCCCTGCAAGTTCAGGTGCGCTCCCCGGGGGGCCTGCGGCTGGGATCCTCCCGAGCTGCAAGCCCCCGGCGAGCTTCTACCTTCTACCGGATTGCCCACGGCCCTGCAAGCGCACCGGCGCCGCTGGAACGGCTGTGCTGTAAGCTGTAACATCCTGCACCGGCGGCTGCGGGAATGAGCGCATGGACGAAGTGAGGACCGCCGGCGGGTCAAGGTCGGCGGCTTGGGCGGAGCGGCATGGAAGGGGAGGTGAAGAAGCTGTGATCACGGACATTCATGTTCACCCTTTGCCTAAGTGGGACCACGAGGACGTGCTGCCTGAGGTGATGCGCCAGTGCCGGATGAACGGCGTGTCCCTGGCGCTGGTCTCGCTGGGCAAGACGATCTCGCAGTATCCGGATGAAGCGGAAGTGCGCCAGTCGAACGCCGAGGCGCGCGCCTTTGCGGAGAGGTCCGGCGGGCTCTGCCGGTGGCTGGCGTACCTGAACCCCCAGAACCCGAACTGGCAGGACGAGATGGACCGCTGCGCCGCCGAAGGAGCCGTCGGCGTCAAGCTCCTGACTTCCCTCCGGCAGCAGGACGGGGCGCTGGACAACGCGGCCAGGCTCCTGCGTTACGCCGGCGGGAAGGGCCTGAGCGTCCTGATCCATACCTGGCACGTCACGGGCGGCCGCGCGGGGGGCGAGATCATGCTGGAGGAGTTCGCGACCCTGGCCGAGCGTTGCCAGAACACGCGCCTTGTCGCAGCTCACGCCGGCGGGAACTGGCGCCACAGTATCGGCGTGCTCCGCGAGCGCGCGCCGAACGCACACGTGGACGTGTCAGGCTACTACCCCGAGCGGGGGCTCGTCGAGGCGCTCGTGCGCGACATCGGCGCCGAACGCGTCCTGTTCGGGAGCGACGCAGTGGGGCGCACGCAGGCTTCGCAGCTTGCCAAGGTCGTCTTCGCCGGCATCACGGCTGAGGAGAAGGAACTCATCCTGTGGAAGAACGCCGCCCGCGTCTTCGCGCTCGGAGAGGCCCACCCGGCGCCGCCCGCGTCGCTCCGGCCGGCGGACGAGCTCCCCGACTGCACGACCGACCATTTCTGCTTCTGCGGGCGCTGGCCGTTCTACGAAGGGCCATGGGTGACGCCGGCGGAGTTCGACGATCTCCTTGCCGAGGCGAGGATCGAGACGGCTTACGCGGGCGACTTCAACGCCGTGTACCGGCAGGACCTGGAGCGTGCCAACAACTGCTTCCTGGCGGCCGCGCGGACGACCCGTCGCGTGGCGCCGCTGGCGACCATGAACCCCTGCGCGCACAACTGGCGGAGCCTGATCCGGCACCTGAGCACAGGCTTTGCAGGCACCATCGTGTTCCCCTACTTGCACAACTGGCGCCTGGACGACCCGGAGCATGCCGGCTTCTTCCGCTCCCTGTCCGACGCGAGGCTGCCGGTCTGGGTCAACTGCGCTCTGGCGGACGCTCGGGCCCGGCACACCGGCGTGGCCTGCAGGCCGGTAGCCGCGGAGGAGCTGTCGGCCTTCTGCAAAGCAGCGCCCCCTAACGACTACGTCTTCCAAGGGCTGGCCGGGCGGCCCATTGCCCAGGCTCTAAACGCGCTGTCGGGGGGCGGGCGCTTCCGGTTCGAGGTCTCGCGCCTGACCGACTACTCCTACGAGTTCGACGAAGTTGCCGACAGGCATGGGCTGTCGCACCTCGTCATGGGGAGCGAGTTCCCGCTGCGCGACCTGCGCGAGGTCCGCTGGACGGCCCAGCGCATCTGAGTTGTCCGCGGGCTGCGGGCGCGCGGCGCGCGAACGTGTTGCCGGCGCGCGTGGGGAGGGCTATAATCCGCCGCGGGCAGTGGCGCCGGCCATCGGCAGGGCGCCTGCGCCATCTGTGAGGCGAGCACGGGGCCATGCGCAGGTTGGAGGCCCGTAGAGGTCGTCTGTGCGTTTGACGACCCGCCCAGGAGTCAGGCGCCGTTCGGCGAGTCCTCCGCTGCAACTGCCCTTGTCGTCGGTTATCCCAAGACGCGAATCAAGGAGCGATCCGGGCCATGATTACTGTGGAAGGCAGCGAGGTGCGCGTGCAGACGAGTACGCTTTCGGCCGTGATTGACCGGGGATGGCTCACGTCCCTGGTCCGCAAGGCGACCGGGGAGCAGTTCATCGCTCCCTTCGACGCCGCGCAGGAATCGGCGGTGCA
>Ga0315291_10005842_pt1 | contig 15378 bp, 13 predicted proteins | sample YL17G12_20_MG_FD_203070 | JGI IMG/M metagenome (GOLD analysis project Ga0315291, IMG submission 203070) | Sediment microbial communities from Yellowstone Lake, YNP, Wyoming, USA - YL17G12_20 | ecosystem: Environmental > Aquatic > Freshwater > Lake > Sediment | place: USA: Wyoming | collected...
GTCTTCGGTGAGGACGTCGGGCTTTACGGCGGCGCCTACCAGGCCACACGCGGGCTGCTGGCCGAGTTCGGCAAAGAGCGGGTGATCGATACGGCCATCTCGGAAGCGGCCATCGCCGGGGCAGCCGTCGGAGCGGCCCTGCGCGGCATGCGACCCGTAGCCGAGATTATGTACGTCGATTTCGTCACCATCGCCATGGACCAGCTTGTCCACGTCGGCGCCTACAACCGCTACATGTTCGGCGGCAAGGCCAAAGTGCCGATGGTCCTGCGCACGGAAGGCGGCGTGGGACGATGCATCGCCGCCCACCACTCGGAGTCGCTCGAAGCCTGGCTGATGCACACGCCCGGCCTCTATGTCGTGATGCCCTCGACACCTTACGATGCGAAGGGTCTGCTGCGGGCCGCGATTCAGAGCGACAACCCTGTCGTATTCATCGAGCACAAGGCGACGTACGGGCAGACCGGCCCGGTGCCTGACGGTGACTACATCATCCCGCTCGGCGTGGCGGACATCAAGCGGCCGGGCAACGACGCGACGATTGTCAGCTACTGCCGGATGGCCATGCGGTCGCTGGAGGCGGCGAAGATCCTCGCGGACAAGCACGGCATCGACGCCGAGGTCATCGACGTGCGGACGCTCAAGCCGCTGGACATGAAGACGATTGCCGAATCCGTCCGCAAGACCGGCCGGCTGATCACCGTCAGCGAAGGCTTCGGCTGGTGCGGCGCGGGCCGGGAGATTGCCGGCCAGTTCCTGGAATACGATTTCGGCGATGGCACGCGCGGCTTCGACTACCTCGACACGCGGCCGATCAATCTCGCGGCCAAGGATGTGCCGCCGCCCATGAGCGAGCCGCTGGAGGAGGCCAGCATACCCAGCGTGGCGCAAATCGCGGAGACCGTCAGACATGCCGTAGGTGGATAGCGGACCTACGCAATCGTACCTGCAAATACGGGGACAACATACATGGCGAAAGAAGTCAGACTGCCGCAGTTGGGCCAGACGATGGAGGAAGGCACCGTCGTCAATTGCCTCGTGAAAATCGGCGATGAGGTCAAGAAGGGCGATCCGATCTTCGAGATCGAGACGGACAAGGCCACGCTGGAGATGGAATCGCCGGCGGGCGGCTTCGTGAAATACATCCTGGTGGAGCCCAATCAGACCCTGCCCGTGGGTGCGCCGATGATGGTCCTCGGCGAGAAGGATGAGCAGGTGCCGATGAGCTTCCTGGAAGAGCTGACGGGCGGCAAAGGCCTGGCGGCCGGCGCCATGTTAACGCCCGTCAGCCAGGTGCCGACCAGACCTGCACCGCCTGTGGTCGAGCCCGAGCCGAGTAAGCCGGCAGGCAAAATCATGGCCTCGCCGCGAGCGAAGAAACTGGCTGAAGAACTGGGCGTTGACCTGGCGACCGTCAAGGGCACGGGACCGGCCGGCAAGATTACCGAGGCGGATATTCAGAAAGCCGCCGAGTCAAGACCGGCAAGGACCGCTTCGCCCGCCCCGCCGGCCCGCCCCGCCGCTGCCACTGGAGCCGCTGAGGCCAAGCTGGGAGCCACGGTGCCCGTCAACCGCCTTCAGCGCATTACCGCCGAGCGAATGCTCAAGTCCAAGCGGGAAATCCCCTGCTTCTATCTGACCGTCAAAGTGGATATGACGGACCTCGTCGCCCTGCGTACCAAAATGAACGAGTCGAGTGACGTGAAGGTCGCTTTCAATGATTTCATCATGAAGGCTGTCGCAACCGGACTGGAGAAATACCCGCTGATGACCGGCCAACTCGCCGGCGATGTGATCAAGCTGGCCGATGCCATTCACGTCGGCCTGGCGATCTCCGTTCCCGACGGCCTGGTCGCCCCTCTCGTCAAAGACGTGAACAAAAAGGACGTCCGGCAGATCGCCCGTGACAGCCAGGCCCTGATCGGGCGGACCCGCAACGACAAGCTCGACCTGTCCGACCTGGAGGGCGGCTGCATCACGGTCAGCAACCTCGGCGCGTTCGGCATCGAGTCATTCATTCCGATCGTGGTGCCCGGCCAATGCAGCATCCTGGGCATTGGGCGGATCACCGACACGTGCGTCCCGGACAACGGCAATATCCTCGTTCGCAGGCTGATGAACATGACGCTCTCGGTGGACCACAAGGTCACCAACGGCGCCTACGCCGCCCAGTTCCTGGACTTCGTCAAGAAGATACTGGAAGACCCGAAAGAATTTACTATTTAGGATTGACGATTTACTATTTGATTTCGCCATCGCATGGATTGGAGGGCCGGGTGCCATGCTTATGCTCGGGTAAGCATGTTCCGAAGTGAGAGTTGGCATATCGATGTAAGGCATGTCCACGCAAGCGTGGACATGGCACCCGGGACTCAAATAGTAAATCACAAATAGTAAATCGTAAATCGAAAGGAGTGTCCGCATGGCCAAACGAGGTGAAGCGACGAGACTGCCGGGGATCCGGAAAGCTACACCGAAGGTTCCTGTGATCGGTGTTTTTGCCACGAGCGATCCGCGGATCGACGCAGAGAGTCGAACGCGCTGCCAGAACATCGCACGCATGGCGGCCGAGACGATCAGCGGGGCCGTGGTCCTGCCGGACAAGACGCCCGTGCCGGTCGTGTACTCCACCGTCCTCGTTGACGGCGAAGCGCAGGCTGACATCGTCGCGCAGCAGTTTCGCCGGGCCGAGGTGGACGTTCTCGTTTGCGTGCCGGACACGTGGGCCTTTCCGCAACTGACGGCCATTTCGCTGCTGCAGCAGTTCCCAGCGAATACACCGATCAACATCACCTGCGGCAACAGCGGACCCAAGCCGGGCGTGGTCTATGCACACGCCTTGAACGGCGCCTTGGCCCAGTACGGCCGGATGGCGGCGTTGAACGTCGGGACCTGGCCGGACACGGGTCTCGAGCCCGAGATGACCGACCAGACGGCCAAAAATCTGATCGACTGGTGCTATGCCGCCGTGACTACTGTCGCTCTGCGGGGTCGCCGCGTTGTGATTTTCGGGCACGATTCGATGGGCATGGAGACCGCGCTGGCCCATATCATTCCGACCCGCAACACGTTCGGCCTCGAAATCACCCGCCTCGATATGAAGCTGCTGGCCGACATGCTCGCCAGGAAGTCCTACGACGAAAAAGAGCTGAAGGACCTGCGCGGCTGGGTCAGCCGCTACATCGGCAAGCGGCTGGACCTGCGCGGCGACGAAGACAGCGAGCCGTTCAATATGTCCCTGGCCATGTACCTGATCGTCCGCAACCTTATGGCCGACCTGAACGCGGTGGGCGGCGGCTTCATGAGCCAGCTCGAATGGGGCAGCGACCGCCGGGGCATCCCGCTGCCCGTCGCCGACGTCATGGAGTCCTTCTTCAACGGCACCTTCGACCACCGCGGCGGCAAGGCCCCCCTGCCCTACGCGACGGAAGCCGATGTCCAGGGCCTGCTGACCATGCTGTTCATGACGTACCTCAGCGGCGGGAATCCCCCGCTGTTCATGGACTTCCGCAAGGTCTGGGAGGCCTGGGAGATCAAGGCGCTGGCGGAGAAGCTCGGTCTGGGCAAGCTGGACACGAAGACCGACTGGTACAACAAGGGATTGGTGGATGGCGACAACTCCGGCAGTGCGGCGTTCGACTGGGCGGCCGCGCCGGGCGCGACCGTCAGACAAATCATGGACCGCGTCTCGATGCCGCTGGCCGATCCGTCCTACTTCCCCGGCGGCGGCAATTCGGTCACTTTCCTGACACCCGCCGGCATTCAGGGTATCGCGGCCCGCATGGCGTACAGCAGCGTGGGCGGCCGGTTCAGCCTGATCTGGGACGAGGCCCGAACGACCGAGGTGCCGGAGGAGCTGAGCCGGGCCATGTGCAACCTGACAAACCCGACCTGGCCCCACACGTTCGTCGTGCCGAAGTATGCGAGCATGCTCGAATACAAACAATATCCGCCGGCCAATCACTTCCACATGACGTGGAACCTGCCGGTAGCCCGCCTGCAGCACTGGATGGACCTGACCGGCGTGCGGAGCGTCGCCCCCTGGGCCGCCCGCCCGGGATTCATCGAAGGTGTGGACCGCCCGCAGCCTTTGGTCCACCTCATCAACGGCGCGTAGAGGCGTACGAACTGCTGGGCCAACGCCGCTAATAAACAGCAATGGCATTACGGATTGTGGATTTCGGATTGCGGATTACTGCCGTGAGTCGAATCCGCAATCCGCAATCATCCATCCGCAATCGACCGTAGGCATTTCGCCTTCTCCGAATAAGGCGATTCCCGATTCCTGCGCCGTGCCCGCCGGCTTAAAACCTACCTGTACTTGCTCAGCAGGGTGAAAAGCTTATCGATTTGGGATTTACTATTTACGATCTATTATTCGTTTTCGGCCCCGCGAGACGCACGCACATCAGCGCTCTCATCCGGCGCGGCGCGAAATAGTAAATAGTCAATCTTAAATAGTAAATCCCGTTGGGAGATTCGACTCATGCCGGAGTTTGTGAATCCATTTACGGGCGTCGTTCCCGGAGGCAAACTGACGGATTCCGAGCTGCTGCGGGCGCTGCGATTGGACCTGTCCGCCGAGGAGGAAGCCATTCACCTCTACCTGGCGCACGCGGATGCCACGGACAACGAGCTGGCGAAGAAAGTCCTGAGGGACATCGCCGACGAGGAGCGCGTGCACAAAGGCGAGTTCCAGAGGCTGATCAGCATTCTCGCGAGCGATGAGGACTCTTTCCTCGCCCAGGGGGCGGAGGAAGTCAATGCCGTGGCGGAGGGAAGGGAGCCGCCGGAAGAGCCCGGCTTACCGGAGCCGTCGGGGAAACAGGCGATACGAACGATTGGCGATCTTAAGGGCATGGAACGCAAGTAGGATTTACTATTTACTATTGACAATTTACGATTTGGGCTTAGCGGCGGACGGTAGGGGCAACCGGGACCCCAAACGCGAAAGAATGCGTTTGGGAACCCGACCCCGTGGTTGCCCTGGGCAGGCACGGGGGCCTGCCCCTACATCGTAAATCATAAATCGTAAATCATAAATTACGAATGTCAGGGGGGCAGCAATGGCGTCGGAGCAATATCTGAATCGAGGCGATGCGCCGTTCGGCGATAAGGTATGGGAGGCGATCGATAACGCGGTGGTCGAGGCCGCCGGGAGCCAGCTCAGCGGCAGGCGGCTTCTGCATACGATAGGCCCCGGGGGCCTGGGACTCAAAACTCTGCCCTTTGCGGATGCGCCGGCCAGCGGCAAAGCCGTCGAGGGCGTCACGGTAAGCTCAAGCTGCATGATCCCGGTGGCGATGATTCACAGCGAATTCGCCCTGTCGGTTCGCGACGTTGCGGCCTATGAGCAGTCGGGCATTCCGCTCGATCTCAATGCCGCCATCAAAGCGGCGCTCGCCCTCGCCCGCCAGGAGGACCAATTGGTCTTCAACGGCTTCCAGTCTCTCGGGGTCGCCGGCCTGCTCAACACGCCCGGCGTTCGCGCCATCAAGCTCCGGCCGTGGGACGTTGTGGGCGATGCCGTACAAGACATCATCAGCGCCGTCGGGGAGCTCGATGCCGCGGGATTTCTCGGGCCCTACGCGCTGGCTCTGACGCCCAAGTCCTACAACCATCTCTTCAGACTGTACCCGCAGAGTGACACCACCGAACTCGAGCATGCCCGCCAGGTCGTGACCGACGGCATTATCAAGGCGCCCGCCCTGCCCGGCGGCGGCGTGCTCATCGACACCAGCGGACCGTTTGCGAGTATCGTCCTCGGCCAGGACATGACGACCAGCTTCGTCGGGCCCGCGCCCGGACGATATCAATTTGCCATCCTGGAGAGCGTCGCGCTGTGGGTCAGAGTGCCGGAGGCTGTCTGCGTTCTGAAATAACTCCCGCAGGACCTATATCGCACCACATTCGGCGAGCTATCTCCTTTCCGCGTCCTCTTGGACCAGATCGGCCGCACAGCGAAAGCCAATCGTCGCGCAGCGGTCCAGGCCGGGCCACAGCAGCAGGAACTTGGCGGCGAAGTCACACGGCTGTGCCCCGCCGTCGGCGTACCAATCCGAGCCTTTGGCTTGGTAATGCGAGCCGCCCTTGAGGATGCAGAAGCGCGTCCGGCCGTCACTGCGCTCGCTCTCGGTCCATTCCCAGACATTGCCCCACGAATACGCCGGTCCGCCCGCGCCCTGTGCGGCGTGCTGCCACTGCTCTTCGGTCGCCAGCCGCTTGCCCGCCCAGCGCGCGTAGGTCCGCGCATCTTCCAGATCGACGTACACTACCGGCTGGTCCTCCAGACCCGGCGGCACCCGACCATCCCGCCAATGCTTGAGAAAGTTCGTCCCTTCCCTGGGTCGATAGCCGGTTTGCTTGAGGAACTCCGCGTATTGCGAGTTGGTCACGAGCACCCGGTCGATCGCATACGGAGCCAAGGAGACCTCACGCTCGAATCGGACGATCTTGTGCAAGTCCCGGCTCGGTAGCGCCGGAGGCTCCTGCCCCGCCACACGATAGAAGCCGCATTCGCGATTTCGGTATTGGGTGCTCATACACAGACGTGCGGCGGGAATAACGACCATGCCGCGCGGGACCTTATCGGTTCTGTATTTCTTCGTGAGTTCGACCGCTCGCAACGTCTCCTCCACGTGCGGCGCATTCGAATCCCAGTCGCCCGCCCGATCTATCACTGCCTGGGTGGCCAGGAGCTTCTCAAAGTCCGTCCCCAACGTCTCCGTGGTTCCCGCGACGAACGCGCCAATCCCGCGCGGCCGAATCCGACCGCCGAGCAGCACTTCATTGCCATCGATCCGGCCCACCTCGCGGCCGGTCATAAGATCGAAATAACGATTCGCCTCCGCGTGCGGCACGCGCAGCAGTGTGCCTTCCACCTGCTGCTCGGACCGATTCACGAGCGTCCAGAGCCGCAGGCCGCCGCCCCGCCACAGACTCGCATACACCTCCGGCTTCTCCGTGGGCACCAGCGGCGTCCAGTCCTCGCCCGAAAACAGTTGGACGTAGCGCCGCTGGACGGGCAGCATCGACCTGAGAATCGAGCGGTCGCGCCGGCTCCAGCCGACGTACGTCCCGAAGACGTTTTCCCAGACGAGCATGCCGCTGCCGTTCATCCAGGCCATCTGCAGCTCGCCCGTATGGTCGTGGTTCCAGCGCTGAATCTGGTGCATCATGTGCCGCCGCTCGAACCACTTGTTCCAGAGCACGCCGGGGGCACGGCTATCCTGAAACCATTGGGCCCAGGACATGTGATGATCGCGGATGCGCTCGACCGGCAGCGTCAGCTCGGATTCGAGGACGACGCCCGGCCGGACGGCATCGAGCCGGTCCCGCAGCTCCTTCATCCCTTCGTGAAGCGTATCCAGGAATATGCCGTCCGCCTCGATGGCACGGACGAATTCCGCGAGCACCTCGGCATCGGACTTGCCCTCCCGCCGGGTCCCCGTGTCCCACGGATTATAGTCGATGAAGACCTTGACGCCCCGCCGGTGGATGGCCCGGCTCAGCTCGCGCAGGCCCGCCAGCCCGCCCGGCATATCTCGATAGAAATCGAACTGGTTGCGGCCATCGAACCCGATGCGCGGATACGCCTGCCACAACACAATCGCATCATATCCCCCGAACTCCCGCATCCCTTCATTCAAATATGAATCAATGGTATACCGGCGTGCGGCCGGATCGTACAACCTCTGGTCATACATCATGGCAAAGCAGCAGCAATAGCACGACGGCACCCAGGCGAACGCCTCCTCCTGATAGGACCCGCCGTCATACCCCAGCCGCTCCCGCAGCTTTTGTCGCTCCACCTGAAGCGCCTCGCACCACGCCTCCCACTGCGACGCCTCCCCCGGCCCCGCCACCACCGGCTTGACCTCCACCACAAACGGCACTTCGCGCGAAGCGATTTCGTCCCGTGCGAGTTGTCCGTTACTCGTACCGGACGCACCCACCGCGCTCACCCCTGACAACGCAAGCCACTGCACGACGATGATGGCCCGAAACGTCTTCATCGATCCTACTTGACCCGAACAACCATAGTGAGCAATTACTCCGCGCGGAGCTTCAGGTATGTCGGTCCATCAGTCCGCTCGCGCAGCCTTGGCTCCCGGCTGTTCACGGCCTCAAGGGAGTTGTTTCAGCACCGCTTGGCGCACCGCCTGCGCCATTTCCAAAGCGTGCTGCGCCTCCTCCACAGTTATGGGCTCCCAGTCACCTGGGTAGCGGCCCTCAATCACGTAACGGTTCAGCGGAATCACCTGCTCGCGTTGCAGCCCGAGCGAGACTCCCGTGGGCACCAAGTCCAACAACAGGCGCAGATCGTGCGTCCTGGGAAAAGCCATACCCCGGTACAACAGCAATGCCTTCAGATACTTCTCCGCACACTGCTGGCAATGAAAACACACGATATCCGTCAGGCCCTCTTTGGCCAGTTCCATCGCGTGTTCCGCCGCCAGAAAATCGTGCTCCGCCTTCTCCACCCAGCGGGCAACCTCTTTCATCAGCTCAGGCCGCTCGCTCATACAGCACCTTTCCGTCCCGCACTGCCTCGTGGATGATTGTCCCGATGGCGTCGCGATACTTCTGGACCTCCTCCGGCGTGACCACAACGAGGTCGATCGGAATGGGAATGCCTTCCAGAGCCAGGTCCATCTGCACCGCCTGTTGCCGTTTGGAGCCGTCTACCGGCATGACCACCAGCAGATCGGCGTCGCTGTCCGGCCCCGCCTGACCCCGCGCCCGAGACCCAAACAGGATGATCTTCTCCGGGTGGAAGCGCGTCGCAATACGGTCCACCGCCTGTTGCAGCGCCCATTCAGATTCCGCCAGCGTTTGCACCATCGTCCTTTCTCCTATCGCGCCACAGCCAAGATCACGCCATCCAACAGCCCTCGTTCTTCACTACCGATAGAATACCACGCCGACAGCCATTTGCCACTCCTAACAAGCTGACCCCGCAACCAAAGACATGCCAGGTGCAAACCCGGAAAAAGTACCACCTACCTTCAATTCCCCTGTATCAGTGTTTATTCCGTCCCTTTCTCAAATCAGCATGTAGTTGCCGGCTGCAACTGAGACAAAGCCATACAACTTCTAAAGGTTCATCGTAATCGCGATGATAGGCAACAGTACCCCCACCCTTGCCGCACTTTGAACACGTGTCGGGCCGAACCAACTCGCCCGTCTTTATCGCTGCGTCGACTGCGGCATAAGCCCTACGCCGGTCAGGATGCCTCCGCCGATATTCGTCCGCGCGCTTCTCATAGTCGTCGCGGTTCTGTTCATAGTGCTTTCGTTTGTAATCCTTTCCGCACTCTCGGCAATGGCTTAGGAGTCCGTCCGCGTTGCTGCGACAGTAGTTGAAGTTCTCAACTGGAAGACGCCTGTGGCACAATGTGCAGGTTTTCTTGCCCGCCGGTTTGATCTCCTCAAAGTCACGATCTGCGATCCTCTCTGCGTATTCGGCCGCACGATGTTTGTCGCACTCCTTGCAGAACGTTCTATAGCCGTCCGGTTTTCCGATGGCGATGGAGAATTCTGATGTAGGTTTCTCGCTGCCGCACATGGGACATCGTTTCATCTTGATGCGAGGAACGTCCTTGGGACGTCTTGCCGCAAGCCTACTATGATAGGACCGGGCATACTCACGGGAGCACAAGATGCACCAGTTAGACAGCCCATCACGATCTACTACTGCCCGGTAGAACTCCGCTGCTGGTTTGGTCTTCGCACACTTGCCGCACGTCTTGAACTCGACATACGGCACTTTGTCCGGAGTTCTGTCACGATACCGCTTCCTCCGCGCTGTATCGCGCTCCCGCATACATTCTTTGCACTCATAGCTAAAACCATCGTTGCTGGCGCGGTCATGCGAGAATTCTTCGAGTCCTTTTGTCTCGCCACATTTCGTGCATATCTTCTTCATAGTGGCTACAGTATACTCCCAAGCAGAGAACGCTGCGAGGCAGGAGTGAGAATCCACGGGACACTATAGTTGTTTCTCAGTCGTTTTGGCTCGCGCTCTGTTTCGCTGGGCGTACAATCAGTCTCGGAGAACAGGATGGGGCTGGGTTCATTTTTCGCGGATAGCACCTGACGCAGGGTCAAACCACCGATTGCCAGCCACAGACTTCCAGACCCCCCGTTCTTCGTCTCGCAGAGCACAGTAGCATGTAATTCCATGCTCGTATTGTAGCGCCGGCCAACGGAAAGGCAAATCGAAGGGACAAGCGGTTAAGGGACAGGCCCGAAGTGTGAAGTGTCAAGTGAGAGGTACGAAGTCAGAGTTCGGGCAGACCACAGGTGATGATCCCCGCTGCGGCTGGGCAATCAGCGGGTCTTAATCTGTGAAATCTGCGGATTGCCGCGCTTTGGTCGCCATGACATGATCTGCGGATGATCTTGATTTCTCGCAAAGACGCAAAGAGCGCCAAGATCAAGGTGTCTGCTGTCCTCTGCCTTCTGTCATCCGTCCTGCATTCTCTGCGGTCTCGGCGTGCTTGGCGAGAGATAGTAGGAACTGGATTCCTGCCTTCGCAGGAATGACAGAGTCGAATCCGTGTAAAGGCATGTATGACAAGGGTTTATCAGCGTCCGCCGAAGGCTGGAAAAACCCTCTGAACTGTCCGGATTTCAGTTGACGGCAAATATGGGCATCTGTATGATAATCACGCAACTGAATACCGAATCGACAATCCTGAATCCGGAGGGGCTGGTATGCCCAGTGCAACACAAGTCTTTGTCAACCAGCGGCTGATGTGCGACATCCTTCCAACATTCCAGTATTCCATCATTCCACCTGTGGCCCGGTGGCCGAGATTGCCTCGTCGCTGCGCTCCCCGCAATGGCAGGAGAGTACCAGGAAGCAGTGACCCAAGGGGCGGAATTATGCAAAACAAAGCCAATTTCCTGGAACCGAGATTGATGCTAACTGCCGTTTTGGAAAAGGTTTATGGGAAGAAGATGCGGATTATGCCTCTGAAAAAACAAAGCCAATTTTCCTGTCAGGCTGGTAGTGTGCCCGTACGGGCATACAAAGAACGTGTCGCGGGCGTCTCGCCCGCGATTCGAAAGCGGGACGCCTTCGACACTGGCGCGGCCAGGATGGCCACGACACAAACGCCTGACGGCGTCACTACAAGCAGCGCCCATTGTGCAAAACAAAGCCAATTTCGAGGAGCCAGAGCCAGCGCTAACCTCCGTTATGGAAAAGAGTTATGGGAAAGGAGCACGCATCTTGTCTCTATGAAAACAAAGCCAATTTCCAGGGCCGGGATGACTTCCCCTGCCTTCGCAGGGGCAGGCTTGCTGCGCTGCGAGTGGCGGGCGTGGCTTTTTTGAGCTTGACGGAAGCCCGGGGGCCAATAGAGTAGACAAGGCAGATGCCGTGACTTTTGGCCACGTTGGAGAGAGTTGAAGGTGCCTCTTTCGGGAAGGAGAAGACCATGTCCATGGACCGCCGCACGTTCTTGAAAAGCTCCGTCGCCGCCGGCTTGGCGGCCGGGTTCCCTGCCGTCGCCGCCGCACAGCGGGACAAGACCTATCGCACCGCACTGATCGGCTGCGGCTGGTGGGGTACGAACATTCTGCGCGAGGCCGTCGCCTCGCAACGATGCAAAGTCGTGGCGCTGGTGGACGTGGACCAGCGGCAGCTCGGCAAGTGCGCTGGCGAGCTGGCCAAGTGGCGAAACGATGAGCCGAAATCCTACGGGGATTATCGCGAGATGCTGGAGAAGGAGAAGCCGGAGATTGCGATCGTCGCCACGCCGGACCACTGGCACGCCCTGCCGATGATTGCGGCGGTCAAGGCCGGGGCCCACGTGTACGTGGAGAAGCCCATCAGTCATACCATCCTGGAGGGCTGGGCGATGGTCAAGGCGGCGCGAGAGACCGGCCGCGTCGTTCAGGTCGGGACGCACCGGCGCGTCTCGCCGCACAACGTGTCAGGCAGGAAGTTCCTGCAGGAAGGCAATGCGGGAAAGATCGGCATGGTCCGCTGCTTCGTGCTGTCCGGCGGGGACGGCCCCGAGCAGCCGAGGAAGAACTACGAGCCGCCGAAGGAGCTGAACTGGGATATGTGGTGCGGCCCGGCTCCGATGCGGCCGTATAACGGCGACCCGGAAAACCCGTGGCGCGGCGGCATTCATCCGCGCGGGTTCCGCAGTTACCTCGATTATGCCAACGGCACGCTCGGCGACTGGGGCGTCCATTGGCTCGACCAGGTCCGCTGGGTCATGGAGCGGAAATGGCCGAAGACCGTCTATTCCGCCGGCGGCCGGCCCATCAAAGGCAAACCCATCCTCACGCCGGAACAGCAGACCACCGACGCACCCGACCATCAGGTCGCGACGTATGAGTTCGACGATCTGACCGTCACGTGGGAGCACCGGCAGTTCGCCGGCAATCCGGCCGAGAAGACGGAGAGCGTCGGATGCTTCTTCTACGGCACCAAGGGCACGTTCCACATGGGTTGGCAGAAAGGCTGGACCTTCTATCCGCTCGGCCGGGGAGCGCAGGAAATCCACGAGGAGCCCCAGCTCAATCAGCCGGACGACCAGAACATCAAGCAGCTCTGGGCGGACTTCCTCGACGCCATCGAGACGGGCCGCCGGCCGGTGAGCGACATCGAGGAGATTCACTATTCCACGAACCTGAGCCTGCTGGGGATGCTGTCCTTGAAGCTCGGACGCAGCGTCCGGTGGGACGGCGAGAAGGAGGTCTGTGTGGGCGACCCTGATGCCGATAAGCTGCTGCGGCGGGAATATCGAAAGCCCTGGGTCTACCCGGGGGCCTGACGGCCATTTATGATTTATGATTTACAATTTGGGATTATGTAAATCCACAAATCATAAATCGTAAATCATAAATGGTAAATTCCCACGCTTCACCATCCCTTTTTCGCGAAGACCGCCGGGATGGTTTGCAGAAGGATGCGGAGATTCAGGAGCAGCGAGCGGTTCTGAATGTAGAGGTTATCGTACCGGACCTTGTGGGCGGGCTTGAGATCGTAGAAGCTGCGGACCTGGGCCAGGCCCGTCAAGCCGGGCTTCACGGCCAGTCGCAGGCCCTGCAGGGGCTTGTGGCGCTCGACGAAATAGGGTCTCTCCGGCCGGGGACCGACGAGGCTCATGTCGCCGCGCAGGATGTTGTAGAGCTGGGGCAGCTCGTCGAGCCGCGTTCTTCGGAGGATCCGACCCACGCGGGTGACGCGCTCGTCGTCTCGGGACGCCCAGACCGGGCCGATGTATTTCTCCGCGTCGTCAATCATCGTGCGGAATTTGTAGAGGATGAAAATCCGGCCGCCCTTGCCGACGCGCTCCTGCCTATACAGGACCGGTCCCCGCGAGGTCAGCTTAATCAGCAGCCCGGTGGCAAACAGCACGGGAAAGGCACAAATCAGGATCATCAACGAGCCGAAGATATCAAGCAGCCGGATCAGAACCTCCGTCCGGCGTGCCTCGTCATGCGTGGTGCCTGGCGCCTCGCGCGCGTCACGTGGAGCATGACCGGTCGCAATAGAGCGTGCCGGAGCCGGGAGCACGAAACAGGAAGCGTCGCAGCCGCTGCCGACGGCCCGCCGTCCGTCGCCCGTCTTCAAACCGCGACCCGCAATCTGCACTCCGCAATTCCCACCCACGCCCATTCTGTGTTCCATAGTCCTCTCCATCCCTGTCAGACCCCTGCCAATGTCATCTGATGTCCCCGCTGGATTCGCATAGGCGTTTGCCGCCACACCCATTTTCCGGTCACGAGCCATTATAGGACTAACGTACCCTGTTTCAAGACAAAAAACGCTCATCCCATCCGCCGGGCCGCCGGCAGGGACTACCTCACCACGCCAATCCCTCACACTTTTCGGACCCTGCTCGCCTTCCTCGGGCTGCGTCCCGAAAGGACCCGCTCCAGAGTGGCGACAATCCTCTGGGAGGCCTTGCCGTCCCCGTATGGATTCTTTCTATCGGCCATTTTCCGGTACTCGGATTCATTCTCCAGCAGTTTTTTGGCTTCGTCAAATATCACATTTTCATCATTTCCAACGAGCCTGGCACCGCCCGCCTGCACCCCCTCCGGTCGCTCCGTCGTGTCCCGCATGACCAGGATCGGCTTGCCGAACGTGATGGCCTCTTCCTGCACCCCGCCCGAGTCCGTCAAAATCAGGTACGCGTGCCGCATCAGGCCTACAAACGGCAGATACTCCAGCGGCTCCAGCAGAAAGACGTTCGGGAGCTTCACGCGGCTCAAAGTACTCTCAACTACCGTTCGCACATTGGGATTCATGTGCACCGGATAGACAAAGTCACAGTCCGGAAAGGCCGCCGCCAGTCTCCTGATGGCTGCACAGATACCGCGGAAACCCTGTCCGAAACTCTCCCGTCGATGTCCCGTGATCAATACGACTCGCCGGTGAGAACCGGGAATTCCATGCTCATCGACCAGCGATTGCAGGATGTTGGAGGTCTCCAGGGCATCCATGACGCCGCGCAGGGCGTCGACGACCGTATTGCCCGTGACAAATACTTGTTCGTAAGGGACGCCTTCGCTATACAGGTTCTCGGCGGCGAGCCTGGTCGGCGCGAAGTGGAGATCGGCAATGACGGTCGTCAGCCGGCGATTCACCTCTTCCGGGAACGGGGCGGACTTATTATAGGTCCTTAAACCCGCCTCGACGTGGCCGACGGGCACCCGCGCATAGAAGGCGGCCAGGGATGCGGCGAAGGTGGTTGTGGTATCGCCCTGGACCAATACGAGGTCCGGCCGGCTCCGCTCGATCACGCCGGCCATCTGCGCGATGATTTTCGTCGTCACGCCAAACAGGTCCTGATTGTCCCGCATGATATCCAGATCGTAGTCCGGCTCGATCCCGAATACGTTCAGGACCTGGTCGAGCATCCGCCGGTGCTGCGCGGTGGCACACACCTCACTCGCGATGGTCCGCGAGCCTTCGAGCTGCTTGATGACCGGGGCCAGCTTGATCGCTTCCGGCCGCGTCCCCAGAACCGTCAGTACCTTATGCACGGATCCTCGCAGTATGGGCTACACGAAAGTCTTGAACGGCAAGACTCTGTCATTCGAAGCCGACGACATTCCCCCGGTGTTGGGTGCCATGCTTGGGACCCCAAACGCGAGAAAACGCGTTTGGGAACCCTTACGCTCGCGTTTGGCCTGATGGGCGGTATTTCGGGTGCCACGGCCAAACTGGTTGGCAACGTCCCAAGTTCTTGAGATTTCTGCTCGCCGGGTGGCAGCGTCAAGCGCACAGGCTGTGTCACATCACAGTTGTCTGGGCTATTATCTTGTTCTGGGCCAGAGGCATCGGAGAGCCGGCCCCCAACTCCCCCTCGGTTGGACGCACGCCCCTACGCCGCCACCTGCCGT
>Ga0315291_10005843_pt1 | contig 15377 bp, 19 predicted proteins | sample YL17G12_20_MG_FD_203070 | JGI IMG/M metagenome (GOLD analysis project Ga0315291, IMG submission 203070) | Sediment microbial communities from Yellowstone Lake, YNP, Wyoming, USA - YL17G12_20 | ecosystem: Environmental > Aquatic > Freshwater > Lake > Sediment | place: USA: Wyoming | collected...
CGCCGCGCTTCGCCGCGTAACATATTTGAGTGAAATCCGGGCTGAAAACAACGCTCTCCGCCCTGACGTCGTCGTACTGCGCGCCTTCTGTGCCGTCCAGCGCCACAAGGCTCTTCCCGGCCTTTTTCACGGCATACGCCAGGTGCTTTGAATCCGTGCTAAACACGGGCATGCCCGTCATATCGCCCATCGTCTCTTCCGCGCCGTCAACGACCACGAACCCCTTCCCGTCGCGCATCGCCGCATAGGCGAAATGCTTGGAATTATCGCTGAACTTGAACCCGCTCACCGCGTCGCAATCCTTCCCTTCCTCGCCGTCAACCACAAACAACTGCTTTCCCGCGCGCACCGCCGCGTAAGCCACGCGCCTCGAATCGGCGCTGAAGGCCAGCGTCCCCGGAACAATGCCGTCATACTGCGCCCCCGCGACGCCGTCAACGATCACCGCTCCCACTTTTTTCGGCGGCGCCGGAGGATTCGCTTCGCTCTTCAACTCCATCGTAACGACATATGCAAACCTCTTCGAATCCGGGCTGAACAGAATCTCGCCCGCGCTCTCATAAGGGCCATCCTCAACGCCGTCGAGGACGACGACCCAATCCTTCTCGCGCTTGGCGGCGTAGGCGAAACGCTTCGAGTTGGGGCTGAATGCCGGCGAGCCGATGGCCGCATACTCCTTGCCATCCTGCCCGTCCACGACGACCACGGCCTTTCCGCCGCGCATCACCGCCCAGACCGCGCGCTTTGAGTCCGGGCTGAACATAATCGCGGTGATGCCGTCATATTCTCCAAACGCCTTACCGTCAAGGACAACGACCTTCTTGCCGTTGCGGTCCGCCACGAAGGCCGCGCGCCTGCAGTCGGGGCTTACGACGAGCGAGTTCTCCACCATCCCGTCCGTCTTGCCGAGCGAGGTCTCCGTAATCGCGAGCGTCGGCGTTGCGGGCGGAGGCGCCGCTCCGTCCTCGGCGGCAATTACGTGGTTCAGAAACGCGAACGACAACACCAGCATAAACGCTGCCGCTCCCCATAAATGCCTTCCCATCGCGCGACCTCCGTAAAAATTTTATCGCAAGAATCCTTTGTTTACTGTTATTTCAGCCACGCCGCAATTTCTTCCGCCCAGTAAGTAAGTATCATGTCCGCGCCGGCGCGCTTGATGGCTGTCATCATCTCCATCACGCACTTCTTCTCGTCAAGCCAGCCGTTTCGCGCGGCGGCCTTTATCATCGCGTATTCGCCGCTGACGCAGTACGCGGCGAGAGGATAGTGAAATTCATCCTTCGCGCGGCGGATGATATCGAGGCACGGCAGCGCCGGTTTCACCATCACGATGTCCGCGCCCTCCGCGATGTCAAGCGCGATTTCGCGCATCGCATCCTCGGCGTTGGCGGGGTCCATCTGGTACGTCGCGCGGTCCTCCATGTACATGCGCGGCGGCGACTCCGCCGCGTCGCGGAAAGGCCCGTAGAACGCGGAGGCGAACTTCGCGGCGTAGGACATGATGGGCGTATCGCTGAAGCCGCTTTCATCAAGGGCCTTGCGGATGGCCTGGACTCGGCCGTCCATCATATCGCTCGGCGCGATTACGTCCGCGCCTGCTTTGGCGAAACTGACCGCGGACTTCGCGAGGCGCTTGAGCGTCTCGTCGTTGTGGACCTCGCCGTTGACGATTATCCCGCAATGGCCGTGGTCGGTGTACTCACAGAGGCACACGTCGGCGATAACGAGGATGTCAATCTTCGCCTTCTTGATGGCGCGGATGGACTGCTGGACGATGCCTTCGTCGGAAAATGCCTCGCCGCCCTCGGCGTCCTTCTTCGCCGGAATGCCGAAAAGCATGACGGCGGGAATGCCCGCTTTCGCAAGCGCGGCGGCCTTTTCCACGAGCGTGTCCGGCGAATACTGGCACTGGCCGGGCATGCTCGGTATCTCCGCGCGCACGCCCTTGCCATGCCGCACGAAGAGCGGCATTATCAGGTCGTCCACGGAAAGCGCGGTCTCACGCAGGAGCCTGCGGAAATTCCTGTTTCGCCTGAGCCGCCGGGGCCTGTATTCCGGAAACTGCATTGCTTTCTCGAACCGTTGGATTCGCGGCGCGCCGTCCGCCGCCAAGCGAAATTCTAGCGTACCGGAAGGGTTATGTCAAAGGTGAAAGGAGGCTTGAGGCGTGAGGTCTGAGGCTTGAGGCAGCGGACCTCAAGCCTTTGCGCGTTGCTGGCGGACCATCGAGCGCCTCAGGTATATCATCAGGATGCACGCCAGCGAAAGCGTCACGGTTCCAGACAGGAAGACCCACGGCGCGCCCCGCTGCACCCCGCCGAGCAACGACATTATCCCAACGCCCAGCATCGGCGCGTACGTGAACCTGAGGCCGACGAGGAACACATGCGACGAGGTGTACCTGTCCACCTCTCCGCGCTTGGAGAACTCGACCGAGCCAAGGTTCCATGTGATATTGATGCCGGCCATGCCCACGCCCTGCACGACGAATCCAAGGCCCAGCAGCCATTTGCTGTTTTGCGCCGCGGCCCCCCAGAGAATCACCATGGAAACTATCAGGATGAGGTAGATGATGAGTGAAGTCCGCGGCCCCTTTAACCTGTCCATGATCGTGCCCCACACCGGGCTAAGCGGCAACTGCACCAGGTTCGAGACGAGGATCGTGGCCAGGGCGTACTCGACATAGGTCGCGTTCATATTCTGGTTCGCCACGATCGGCACCACCGGCCCGATCATGATAATCGCCGTGCCGTAAAGCATGAAGCCCATTTCGTACACGAAGAAATTCCTGTCGTTCCTGAAAACCTTCGCCACTTCGCCAAAGGAAGTTATAAGGCTCTTGAGATAACCCACCTGCTGAGCATGTTTCCTCGCGGGCGCCAGCACAATGCCCTCCCCGCGCGCGCGGAGCGAGCGGAACATCATGCGCCCCACCAGGCAGGCCACCGCCGCAAGCGGGAACACGAACCGGAAAGTCTCGATGCTGGCGCGCAGCGGCCCGTCCGGAGAGAGGAATTTCGGCAGGGGCATGTTCAGCACGACCGGCTTCATGTCCAGCACGAAGGCCGTCAGCAACGCCATGCCCATCGATACGAGGATGAAGTACGACGACAGTTGCCCGAAAATCCGCCCCCTCAGCGAGACGGCGTAATTCTGCTGCATGACGAAATTCTGAATCGGCAGCATCGCGGTGGAGGCTATCATGTTGACGCAGACGAGCGCGATGAACTGCCAGGGCAGCCACACGCACGCCAGCAGCAGGATCGCGCCCGCTTCAATGAACGGCGTGAAGGAGAGCGTCCCCCTGGTCCCGTGTTTCCGCATGAACTGCGACCAGAACGGCGTGATCAGGTAGGGCAGGCCTGAGACAATCGTCAGGATGGTCATTTCCCAGTCCGTCGCCTTCAGGCCCTTCTGCATCACGTAGCCGCCCAGCCCCGTGAGGCCGGCCGCCAGGCCCATCACTATGGTCGAGCGGCGGTGGTGGTGGTATGTATAGCCGCTGTAGAACGGCAATGCCGACTGAGTGAGAAATATCTTGGAAACAATTTCTTTTGTTGTATTTTTCACTGTTCGAAAGTTGCTTCGCAAGGATGCAAAATAATCAACGGAGCAAAACAAGCCGGGTATTATACACCTTCGCCCGTCCTGTCGCCTTGACTTTTCGTATGCAGGCGGTTAGAATCCCAAAAGTTCATTACCCCTGCACCCGGAGTCGGATGCATTGACGGAGATATGAATGAAAAAACCTTCCAGAGCGCAAAAGGTCTGCTCTTCTTGCGGCAGACACGTTACCCAGCATCAGTCCGACCTTGCCGAAGAACTGGGCAAGTGCCCGTACTGCGGCAAGCCCCTTGTCCCCGTCAGGAAATACGACCCGGATGCTGAGATAATCATTGACCGGAACGAAATCGACGAGGAAGAACCTCCAGGCAGCCATTGAGTGTGGCACAGCCGCCCACGGCTGTGCTCTCTCCCCGGCCCCGACATTCCTCATCATATTTTCGGATGAAAGGTCGGGGCGGCCGGGCCACATGTGCCGCGGAAAATTATCGAGGAGAATGCCGTGAAGGAAATCGAATGGAGGCAGTGGGGCCGGGAAGCGTTTGACGAGGCCCGCAGCCGGAACAAGCCCGTACTTCTCGCCATATCCGCCGCATGGTGCCACTGGTGCCACGTCATGGACCAGACATCATACGGCGCGCCGCAAGTCATCGACTACATCAACGAGAATTTCATCCCCGTGCGCGTTGACAACGATCAGCGGCCGGATATAAACGAGCGCTACAACATGGGCGGGTGGCCGTCGGCGGCGTTTCTCACGCCGGACGGCTACATACTGCAAGGCTGCACGTACCTGCCGCCGGAGCAATTCCTTGCGCTGGCCCGGCAAACGAAGGAACTCTACGAAACAAACCGCGCCGAGATTGACAAGATCGTGCAACCCTTTGAAACGCCGCCCGCCGAGGAAGAAAAGGGCCTGGCTGAAGAGCCGGAAAAATTCTACAAAAAGGTAATCGAGGAGACGTTCTCCTCGCTCAGCGAGATGTATGACCCGCTGTACGGCGGCTTCGGATGGCAGCCGAAATTCCCAAACGTGGATTTCATCCGCTTCCTCCTGCTTCACCACCACATCACCGGCGATGAAAATTCGTTGCGGATGGTCCGCAAGACGCTGGAGGAGATGAGCAGGGGCGGCGTTTACGACAGGGTGGAGGACGGATTTTTCAGGTACTCCACCACGCCCGACTGGTCGGTGCCGCACTACGAGAAGATGCTGTCGGACAATGCGGAGTTGCTTGCGCTGTATTGCGACGCGTATCTTCTTACCGGCGACGAGACGTTCCGCCAAAAAGTGCGCGGTATCGTAAGGTACATGATGAACAGACTTTACGATAGTTTAGGGGGAGGTTTTTGGGGCAGCCAGGACGCGGACGAGGAATACTATGCGCTCGGTCTGGAAGAACGGAATAAACTCAAAGCGCCCGCGATTGACCGGAGAAAATTTGCGGACTGGAACGGGCTGGCGGTTGCGGCGATGCTCAAGGCCGCGGCGATCACCGGCGAAAAATCGCTCGAAGACGCCGCGATTAAAACTTTGACATATCTTAAGGCAAATATTATAGATAGTACGCTATACGTTAAGCATGCGGCTGGCGAAGAAGGCAAAGGGCACCTGCGAGATCATGCGAACATCGCAGCGGCGTTCCTTGCGGCGCACGAGTTCACCGGCGACACGAGGCATCTCGGCGACTGCGTGATGCTGGCGCAGACGCTGATGACGCAGTTCTGGGACAAGGAGGTCGGCGGGCTTTTTGACGTGATGGCAGACGCCGGTGCGATAGGCTATCTCAAGTACCGGCTGAAGTCCGTCAGAGACAACGCCAGAGTAGCGGAACTCTTTGTAAAACTTCACCTTGCGACAGAGGACGACGCATACGGCTTTATCGCCCTGCACATATTGCAGGCGCTGTACAATCGGAACAAGGAATTCAACCTGGAGACGCCTGCGTATGCGAGCGCGGCGATGATTCTGATGCAGCCGCATTTTGCCTTGCGGATTGCGGGGCGGCTTAGTGAGGAATCGTCGCGGAAGTTTCTCATGGCCGCGGCGAATTTTTACGAACCGCGTTTAACGGTACGGTTCATAGACCTTACGCGGGAGCACACCCAGCGCGAGAAACTCGGCATGAAAGAAAACGACTCTCCTGCGGCGTTCCTTTGCGACGCGACCTCGTGCAGGGAGCGGATTGCAAGCCCGGAGCAGATTGCGGAGGCCGCCAAGAGGGTCGTAAGGTCATAAACAACAAATTATTAGGCAAAATAACCGGCGAAATTCAGTGCGCATTTTTGCAACATGTCCGGAGAATTTTGATAGAGTTCCGAGATGACAAGGCCAAGAATCCTCTGCATCCACGCCAGTGAACGCGCGCAAGGCAACACGCGCGTGCTTTACGACGAGGCGATAAAAGGCGCGGAATCCGTCGGCGCTGATATTGAAAGAATTTACGTGCGCGATTTGCAGTTTGAGCCTTGCATCTCCTGCGAGGCCTGCCACGGCACGGGGAACTGCACGCTACAGGACGGGATGGCGGAGGTTTACCCGCTGCTGAGGGTCTGCGACCGGTTTCTCATCGCCTCGCCCATATATTTCTGGTGCCTGCCCGGAAGGTTCAAGTGCCTCATAGATAGATGCCAGGGATTCTGGTACCGGAAATATGTCCTCAAGCAAAAGGTCGGCGAAAACCCCGGCGGCATGGAACGGCTTGGCGCATTCATATCCGTATGCGGCCACCCGGACGGCAATCTCATGTTCCAGTCCGCGGAAAAAGTCATCAAGGGGTTTCTCAACTGCGTGGACGTGAAACTTGTCCACACGCTTTACGTTCCCGGCACGGACAAACCGGCGGACATCCTTAAGAAGCCCGATTCTATAAAAAGGGCCTTTGAAATAGGCCAGGCGCTGGCAAGACCATAGGAAAGCAGCGAATACCACATATAGCGCCGGAGACCTAGGCCGGCGCTATCTATTTACCGGCTCAAGAATCCCTGAAATTCTCCCGCCGTTAACACCCTTATGGGCATTGTATTTGCGAGAAAAGTCTGTTTACTCTGGGAGGATTTTTCTGGACTTCGGTTCAAAAAGAATTATAATTTGGGAGTCTCGCAAATAATGGGCTCCGTGCGGCGTTCCAGCCTCCATTGCGCCGAACGGGACACTGTCTGGCCGGTCTGCGGATTCCGAAAGAATGGAATTGGAAAGGGGCGGGAAAATGAGCGATGACCATGTGCTGAAAGGCATACTCCGCACCGCAATCCAGCGCGAGGCCGACTCTCACGCCCTTTACATCCACATTGCAACGCAGGTAAAGGACGCCGGAGCACGGGCGAAGTTTGAAAGGCTCGCCTTCGAAGAACACGCGCATCGCACAGTTGTGGAAAAGATGTACACGGACCGTTTCGGCAAAATTGACTTCAAGCCGAAGGCGGCCCGCGTGCCCGACCTCTCCGATGAAAAAAGGAGGCGCGCAAAAGCCATTGACGCGGTGAAAATGGCCATCCAAAAGGAAAAGGACGCTCAGCAATTCTATCTGGACCTGGGGGAAAAATTGGACAGCAAGGAAGGCGAAGATCTTTGCAAAAAGATGTACGAGCAGGAACAGGGCCACCAGAAGGTTCTCGAAGACGAGCTGCGCGTGCTGACCAACCAGTTCTACTGGTACCCTATACTTGAGCCGCCCTGGCACCTTAAGGAAGACCTGTAACCGCGCGGCCTCGGCACATGAGCCAGAAATAACATGGGAAGGGAGACGTTTAAAGGTTTGAGATGGAAAGAGCCGCTGACTGTGCACCGCGCAAGTGCGGCGGCGTACGAATTCGCTATGGGAGGACTAACATGACAAAACCTCGAACAGAAAGTATTCAGTCTGCAGTGCAACTTGCCCTGCAGTTCGAAAAAGACGGCTACGAGTTCTACAACGATGTGAGCAAGCGGTCAAAAAACCAGCATGGACGCGACATGTTCGAATTTTTCGCCAAAGACGAACTCAAGCATATCAAGCGCATAAAGGATTTCATCAAAGGCCGCTACCGGATCAAACAGCGGAAACCCTTGGACGAACCGATCAGAAGGTTTGCCTCCGTCTTCTCGGAACTGGGCGAACAGATCCGCAAGTCTCTAACCGACGCCGATGATCTTACCGCCCTGAAGACGGCCATGAACATCGAAACGGACGGCTACAAGTTTTACGAGGCCGCAGAAAACAACGCCGATTCACCGGAAGAGAAGGACCTGTTCGACTTCCTTAAGAACGAGGAAACGCAACACTACCACATACTTAAAAGCACCCACGACTATCTTAACAACACCGCGGACTGGTTCTTCACGGAAGAGGGGCCGATGCTCGACGGCGGCTGAGCGGTATTCGTACAACCCGCGCGCCTTACATCAAAAGGGAGGTAGTGCATGATTCAAGTCAAAACCTTCGGCTGCTCGCTGAGAATATTCCACGTAACCCAGGAACTCCACTCGCTTGATGAAAACGTCAACGAGTTTTTGGAGAAGGAAAATATCAAACAGTTATTTTCCGTGAGCGATACCGCGGTTACCGATTCAAACGGCGCCATAGTGGGCATTACCCGCGTCATCGCGTACGACGACGGGAAATGATCGGCCGCTCACCAATCCATCAAACGCCTTTTTTACAGCAGGAGGCTTTCATGGTCAAAGTTGACAGAAATGAATGCGTCGGTTGCGAGACTTGTGTGCCGGTGTGCCCGGTGGAAGCAATTTCGATGAAGGATGAAAAGGCCTACATCGACCCGGACACTTGCACCGAGTGCGAAACCTGCATCGCGGAATGCCCGGTTGAAGCGATAAAGAAGGAGGACTGAAGTCCTCTCCCTCCGGGGATCCCTCCCGCCGCGTATTCCGTCGGCGAAGACAAGCCTCTGATGGCAGGAATCCATGGACACGGAAGCGATCAAAAAACAAATCAGGATCCTCAAGGAGGCCATAGCCCTTGAAGAAGAGGCGTCCGCTCGCTACAGGCAACAGGTATGGGCGCTCTGTGACAGCCGCATCAATGCGCTTCTCGAAGGCATCGCCCGCACCGAGGACAACCACCTCAACGAGCTGAACGCACATCTCGAAAGGCTTAACAGCATCCTCAACCCCTAGCGAACATTTGCGGAGTGCTTCGTTGGCGCAAGGTTACAAGACCACGCTGGAATTCCTTCTGGACGACATCGACCTGGAAGAAGAGGCGATGCGCCTCTATTCCGAATTCGCCGCGAAGTCCCCCGATGAAACCGTCAGGGCAACCTTCTCCAGGCTCATCTCGGCGGAACGCGCCCACGCCGACGCGCTCAAGCGCATCGTAAAAGAAATCGAAGAAGACCGGCACTCCGTCGTTCTTTACTGCCCCTTTTGCGGCTGGGAAATGAACTTCGGGGAAATGCCGTCGTTGGGCAACGAGGAAGTCTGCCCCGTCTGCTGCCGCAAATACGCGCTTACAGAGGACGGCGGCGACTACAAATTGAAACAGGTTCAATAACTTGCCGGGAGAAAATCGCCCAATGGCAAATGAAGAACCGAAAAGATGGCGCTGCATAATATGCGGCTACATATATGAAGGCCCTGAGCCGCCTGACGTATGCCCGGTCTGCGGAGCGGGCAAAGACGAGTTTGAACTGATTAAGTAGGCTCACCGCCTGTGCGTTTTCGGCAAATTAAGGTAATTAGGTATGCACACTTGCTGCAAACAAAGCGCGAAAAAATGGCTCTGCGGGATGTGCGGGTACATGCACTCCGGCGAAGAACCCCCGCCCGTATGCCCCGTTTGCGGCGCTGGTCCGGAGAAATTCCAGCCGCTTGAAATGCCGACGCGCGACTGACGCGGCGGCCTTAAAACGGGGGACATTTTGAGGAAACGCCCATGAAGTGGAAATGCATCAACTGCCAGAACGAACTTCAGGCGAAAGAACCGCCGGAGATCTGCCCCGTCTGCAATGCCCGCTGCGCTTATACGGACGGCATAGGACTGGACTACGCGCCCAAGCCGGGCCGGGGGTTCCGCAACGGCGTGATCTTCGCGTGCGAAATCTGCGGAACGACGGTACAGGTCATTGAAGACAAAGGCGGCGTGCTTATGTGCTGCGGCGAAGCCATGAAACAATCAGGCGACTGAAGCCCGCAGTCGTTATTCTTGCGATGTTCTCCAATCTCACCGGAAAGGAATGCGACGAAACATGAACGCAGAATACTCAGAAGCGGAATGGGGCCAGGACGAATGGAAAAAGGCCTGGAACGTGCGCGTCGGCGAGGCGTACGCCTGCGACAAGTGCGGCGCTATGGTCATGGTGACAAAAGGCGGCGTCGGCGTGCTGGAACTCACCTGCTGCGGACAACCCATGGTCGAAGTCGAGGCCGAAGACTGACATGCGAAAAACAAAAACGCCCGTCAAGGGAACCGTCTTCGGGTGCGCGGTCTGCGGCGCGGAAATCACCGTCGTCCGCGGCGGCGGGGGCGCAATCACGCCCGTCTGCTGCAACCAGCCGATGAACCGTCTCACGCGCCCCATGCACATATACCACTGCGACGTGTGCGGCGCGGAAGTCGCCGTGCTCATCGGCGACGAGGAAAAATTGAAACTCGTCTGCTGCAACGAACCGATGAAACTCGTCACGGCGGGCGCACGGGCCGCCTGACCGTATCCTCTCAACCCCAAAGAGCGGAATAACCATGAAACACGTCATAATAGGAAACGGGATCAGCGGCGTGAAGGCCGCGGAAACCATCCGCCGCGACGACGCCGCGGCGGAAATCACAATCATCTCCGACGAGAAGGATCCTTTTTATCTCAAGCCGATGCTGCCGGACTACGTCTCGGGCAGGATCAACGAAGGCGCGCTTTTCGGCCGCGCGCGGGACTTCTACAAGAAAAACAGGATCGAAACGCTTTTCGGAAAGACCGTCACCGGCATCGACGCGCAAAAACGGAAAGTCCTGCTTGACGGCGCGGCGGTGGATTTCGACACCCTCCTCATAGCCTCCGGCGCGGACACGATACCGGCGGTAAGCGTGCTCACGCAAGGCGGTGGGGCATATTCCTTCCGCCGCCTCGCTGACGCGCGCAAGATTCGCGCCGCCGCCGAACGCGCCAGGTCCGCCGTCATCGTGGGCGACGGCATCATGGGCCTTGAACTCGCCCGCGCGCTGCGCAACCGCAACATCGCCGTAACCTTCATCTGCGAAAACAACCGCCTCTGGCCGGAAGTGCTCGACAATCCCGCGTCCGAACTCCTCACGGAAATAATCCGCATCAAAGGCGTCGAATTCATGTTCGGCGCGCGCATAAAGGAAATCGCGCGCGAGTCGGGAAAACTCGTCGGCGTGAAGACCACGGACGGAAATCTCGTCCGATGCGATTTCGTCGGCCTTGGCGGCAGGGTCGCCCCGAACCTCTCCTTCCTGCGCAACAGCGGCATCATGTACCGCGAGGGCGTGCTCGTCGGCAGGTTCCTCGACACGAACGTGCCCGGCGTCTTCGCCGCGGGTGACGCGGCCCAGCCCACCGTCGTCGGCAAGGACCAGCCCGACGTCAACATCCGATGGCACACCGCCTGGCAGCAGGGCGCAATCGCCGGCATGAACATGCTCGGCAAGCGCGTCAACTACCTCGGCGTGCTTAGCACCACCTCCACGCAAATTTTCGGCATCGACCTCATGTCCGTCGGCAACGCAAACCCCGCGACAAGCGGCTACACGTTTGAAACCGGCGATTACCCGGTCGAGGGCGTGGGCGTTTACAAGAAACTCGTCTTCAAGGACAACGTGCTGGTGGGCGCTCTGCTCGTCGGCAGCGTGAGCGAGGGCAAGAGACTGGAAAACGCCGTTCTCCTGCGCAAGAAGCAGTCGGAGTTGGACAAGGCGATGCTGCGCGAGATGTTCGACCTCAGCCACCCGTTCTCGCCGGAAGTCGGCGCGATATGCCCGGTATGCAAACTTGAACTGCCCGTGGATGAAAAGACCTACGAAGGACAACCCATCACGTGCCCGGCGTGCGGAGTGGAATTCCGGCTCACGCGCAAGGAAGGCCGCTGGCGCCTTGCGCACGTGTGAACAGGCCTGAAACCCGAGGCGGGTTTTTGGGAACTTTGCCGTTGGATTTGCGTCTAACAAAATAAGCGAATTCCGGCATGTTTTGGAGGGAAGGCTATGCTCGTTCGAAAGGTGTTTATCCTGTCATGTGTGTTTCTGATTCTCACCCTCCCGCTGTCCCCGGCCAGAACAGAATCAACTGATCCCCAAAAAGATACGGAGGGCAAGTCCGCGGTTCCGCGTGAAAACCTTGGCGGGTTGATTTACCCCGCTGGCATTCAGGTTCTCCCCGCATCAACTTCGCCACTGGTGGATAGACTTGGCGGAAACGTGTTCAAATTCTCTACCACAAAACTCACTAGGGATCCTTACCTGCGGGAGGGTATAGAGAGAGGAACGTATGCCGATTTTCGAAAACGGCTCATTGATGGGGACTACGGGGATATTCTTTATGAATCAACGGATGGAGGATATTTTATTGCGCTATCAGGAAAGATAACTGATCTGGGGAAACACTATCTCTATGAATATGATGATAAGCCATGGCCCATGGCTAGCGATTCCGAAGGCACGAATGACAAGGGCTTTGGCGGAAAGGGACTTATGCCCAAACCTCTGCTTGGGCATTGCTATGCGTTGCGGACAGTTGATAACAATCCGATTCTATTTCGCATAATAGCGCTGAACGAGCAGGGAGCGAAGATTCAATGGATCCTCAACAGTCGCGGCGGAGGCAAGGCGCGGATACCGAAATGCGACCTGATTGCGCCAGAAAATGAACCTGTTTCCTTTGTACCAGAGGGACTCTTGTTGGACGACTCGGTGACCAAGAACATTACGGCGCACGCTCGCTACCGTGATTTTATGATTAAGCGACTGATCGCCGTGGTAGCAGACACGCACCTTTCGCCGGAAACGCGCGAAAGCGCCATCAATCTTCTAGGAGTAATGCGGGCTGAAGAAGCAGTTGATATCTTGTTGAATAACATGGGGTTCATAAGTTCGGGCGGAGGGAAGATGAGGACAGAGATGCAAGCAGCGGATTTTGTAGCAATGAATGCGCTCATAAAGATTGGAAAGCCTGCAAGTCTGGCAGCAGTAACATCGCTGAGGTCAATGGGGGTATTTAGTCCGCAGGACATACACAAGTGGGCTTCGTGTTGGCAAATGGTAAACTTGATCGTCCGAATCGAAGGCCCAACGATAGCAAAGATAATGCTTGAGGATGCAATGGCCGAGGAGTTGAAATTAGCCGGGGAGAAACCCAAAGCGGACGACCCGCACAAAATCGCTGCGGACAACCTCAAAAAGGCAATCGACATGATGGCGCAAATACCCGCGTATGAGTGATTCACCCGGAGCGATTCAGGCTCCGACATAGTCAGGAGAGAATTGATGAGCATCAGAAGAATCTGCTTTATACTCTGTGGATTAGCGCTTCTGGCGATACCGGTCGCACTTGTTTTGTCTGAGCCGGAGGATGCGCAATCTAAGCCGAAGCAACCCGCTACCGCGGTGGCCAGCGAGGATCTCTCCGGTTGCAAGCATCCCAACGGCACACAGACAATACCATCGGCGTCGTCTCCCCTGCGCGGCGAGTTGAAAGGCACCGCGTTCAACTTTGAAACGAAACAACTGACCCTTGACCCATTCACTCGCGATAATAAGAAGGCGGGCACTTACGAGAACCTCATTAAGACATTTCGTGAGGAGAAAATCGGCGACATCTTCTTCGAGTCCGTCGAAGGGCCGTATTTTGTTGTGCTGTCCGGCAGGGTCGCCGACTTGGGCGAGCATTACCTATATGAATTTGATTCAAAGGAAATAGCCCGCCCTGACATCTTCAAGGGAGTTGAGGCACGTGGTCACGGCGGCGAAGGGCTTATACCGAAGATTCAACTGGGCCACTGCTACGCGCTCGAAACCGTGAGCGGGAAGATTGTCCTGATGCGCGTTGTCTCATTGAGAGATCGCGCCGCCACCGTTCAGTGGATTCTCGACGACACCGGCAAGAGAACGTTTACCATTCCCAAGGGCAAACTTATCGAGCCGCCGCCGGAAGGCGGCCAAGTTACAGGACCGACTCTGAAATGGGACCCGCAGATCAGCGAGAACATCAAAGCGAACAGCGAGTATTTGAAATATGTTATTGACCAACTCTTAGCAACCGCACGTGATGAAAAGGCAAGCGAGGACAACCGCGCAGCCGCCATCAAAGCATTGGGGGAATATCGGTCCGCCGAAGCAGTTGAGGATCTGTTCAAATTCCTTGACGCCCAAGGCAAGATGAAAGACGAAGCGTTGGCCGCACTGATAAAGATTGACAAGCCCGCCAGCCGTCGCGCGGTGGACTTGATAAAAGAAGCGAAGGACCCCGGGAAAATAACGACATACGTCGCGATAATCCGTGGCATCGAAGGGGATAGATTGGCAAAGGCGATTCTGGAGAACCAGATGTCGAAGGAACTCAAAGCCGCCGGAGAAAATCCTGATGTAATCAACCCGAACAAGATCGCGGCCGACAACTTCAAAACGGCCATTGACCTGCTCGGAAAGAGCGAGACAACGCCAACGGAATAAGGAACCGAACCAGATTCCGCAATGAGATTTCAAACCAAAAAAAAGAGCGCCCCGATGAATCGGGGCCGCCTCTTTTTTATATACAATTATGCAACCAATTCGCCGCCGGATTTCGCGCCAACTGTAATTTTACTTGCTAAACCATTGCTTCCAGTTTTTGGGCCAACCGAGGAGCAACAGCAAGGCAAGCGGCGCGCCCCAGTTTGCCCAACGTTCGAAGAAATCCCACCACTCCTTTCCGACGACGGGACGGACAAGCGCTGTCCAAAATCCCCATATCGCCGCCCACAAAAGGATCGCGCGGATCGGCCGCACCAGAATAATCAACGCAACGAGCATATCCGCCAGACCGATTAGTGTCAGAAAAGTCGCTGCTGTGCCCTGTCCCGCGCCCGTGAGCAGGCGAATCCAGCCATTCCACTCTGGCTGGCCCTGAAGCGCGAAAGCGCCGTGACCAACGAACTCACCGGCGACGGCAATGCGCAAAATCCACTCAATTTTCTTGGAGTTTTCCATAATATCCCCTGTTTATTGATTAAAGATCGAAGAGCGGAGTCGCGTTGCTTGCGCCCTTGATTCCCTATCATCCTCAAGCCTTAAAAAAGAGGCACCCATCACGGACGCCTCTTTTTGTTCATGTACCCCCAACGGGAGTCGAACCCGTGTCTTCAGACTGAGAATCTGACATCCTGGGCCACTAGACGATGGGGGCATCTTCCCTCGATAGTGGAGCGCTATTCTAAGCGAAACCGCCGCCAGGTCAAGCGAAAAAGGCTTGAGGCCTGAGACTTGCGGTGGTGAGGGATGAGGGATGAGGGATGCGTGGTGCGTAGTATTTTCATAACTTATGAAATATAAAGTTATGGCCGCCGGGATTACGAGCACTTTCACATGCACATACCAGCACGTCGGGGTTTTCGAGATGTCAGAGCCAGCCGTGCGCGCGGTACCAATCCGCCGTCATGCGCGCGCCTTCCTTCAAGCCCACCTTCGGCGCAAAACCCAACTCCCTCTTCGCGCGCTCACACGAGCAGGTCCAGTATCTCTCCGCCACCTCGGTCGTGCGCGAAACGGTGAGCATGGGCGGCCTCTCCCGCAACCCCAGCGCCCGCTGAACCGATGCGACCGCCATAATCCACCTTCCGAGCATCTTCACGGTCTTACCGTGAAGCCGCAATTTTATCACGCGCG
>Ga0315291_10005844_pt1 | contig 15377 bp, 11 predicted proteins | sample YL17G12_20_MG_FD_203070 | JGI IMG/M metagenome (GOLD analysis project Ga0315291, IMG submission 203070) | Sediment microbial communities from Yellowstone Lake, YNP, Wyoming, USA - YL17G12_20 | ecosystem: Environmental > Aquatic > Freshwater > Lake > Sediment | place: USA: Wyoming | collected...
GGAAGAGACCGAGGGAGCGGCCCGGGCCAGGATCCTGAGCCGGGCGAAAAAGGCCCCGGGCGGATACCTCCTGAACGGCCGCAAGTGCTTCATCAGCGACGGCGGGATCGCGTCCTATATCACCTTCTTCGCCGCCCTGGAGAACGAGGGGGTCGAGAGCTGGACCTGTTTTTTGGTCGAATCGTCCATGAAAGGCTTTTCCCGGGGCCGGCGGGAAAAGAAGATGGGGCAGAAGGCCGGCGACGCGACCGAGCTGATCTTGGAAGACGTCTTGGTCCCGGAGGACCACCGGATCGGACCGGAGCGGAGCGGCTGGGCGCTGAACCGCAACACCCTCAACTACTCCCGGCCGGCGGTGGGCGCGATCGCGGTGGGGATCGCCCGCGGCGCGCTCGAGCGCTGCCTCGAGTTCTGCCGCGCCACCCGGCTGGGCAACAAGCGCCTGGCCGATTACCAGGACGTGCAGATCGAGCTGGCGGAGATGACCATCCAGTTGACCGCGGCCCGGGCCCTGGTCTGGCATTGCGGCCGCTACCGGCTGCCGTTCCAGGGGATCAGCGCCGCGGCCAAGTGCTTTGCCGGGGACACGGCTTTTGCCATCTGCCACAAGGCCATGGAGCTGATGGGCGACCACGGCTACCTGCACGGCCACGGGGTGGAAAAAGCCATGCGCGACTGTCGCCTCAACCAGATCTACGAAGGCACCAACCAGATCAACCGCCTGGCCCTGATTGAGGACGCCTGGGAGACGGACTTCGCCCGGGCCTAGCGCGCGGCCACCGCAGGAGGGCGGGGCGGCAAGCTGGAAAAACAGGGGGCGAACCCGCCCGGCACCGGCCGCCGCCTCCAGGGTTCGGCTTGATCTCCAAGCCTCCACATTTTTTATTTAGTAATGAAAACTAAAAACTAAAGACCTGACCCCAAAGCGAGCTTTTCTCCCAGTTTTCGAGCCTTGGCCAGGGCGGCGCGGTTGTTTTTCACCTCTCCTTTTTGATAGGCCTGGACCAGGAGCTCGCCGGCCCATTCGACGCCCAGGTAATTCATGGCCTCGCGCATCATGCCGCGGAGGTGGGGAGCCGCGGCCGCGGGCTTGTCCTCGGAGGCGGTGAGAAGGACGGCTTGCTTGCCCTGGACCCGGCCCAGGAGGGGCGGGTGGCAGAAGGGGAACATGCGGTCGAGGGCGAGTTTAAGCTGGGCCGAGGGGCCCCACCAATACACCGGGGTGGCAAAGACCCAGACGTCCGCGGCCAGGAGCTCGGGATAAAGTTGGTCCATGTCGTCTCTTTGCTTGCACTTTCCCGTTTTTTTGCAGGCGTAGCAGGCCTGGCAGCCGCGGATGCTGAGGCGGTTCAGAGCGTATTTTATTGCTTCCGCGCCTTGGGACTGCGCGCCCGCAAGCAGCGCGTCCAACAAAAGGTCCGAATTCCCGCCCTTTCGCGGGCTGCCAGCCAGACCAATGATTCTCATCTCCGCCTCCTTGGGATTGGGATTGGGATTGGGGTCAGTGCTAAACTTTAAATTTAATTGCTCTTCGCTTACCAGCACTTCACCAAATAAGCGGACCATGCTCCCCGATCATCGGCTCCATCTCCCCGGTTTTAGGCGCTCCCTTGGTAAGCGCTCAGCAGCGTAATTAATGGAGCTCAGAAATCAGAAGGGCCCCAGAGAGCACGGCGGATCGGACCCGTCAATCCTGATTCCTTTCCGGAAATGAGGTGCATCTTCCTGAGACCGTCAGAAAGAAGATTCCCCTCCTCTGATCTGAACCATCGTCCGTTTCGGCTTCCCCACCCCGCCGTTTGGCTCCTTGCCCTTAAGTTTAAAGTTTAGCACTGACCCCCAGCTCAAAACCGGGCGCGGATGCCGAAGAACCAGGGAAACCCGTAGCCGGTGTTCTTTCCCCAAACGGTGTAGCCGAAGCCGCCATAAGCGTCAAACTCCCGGTTGAACTGGATCAGGACCGAGGGTTTCGCCAGCAAGAGCTGGGAACCGTTGTCCTGTCTGTCACCGTCGAGAACATCCTGGGCCAAGGAGGTGTATTCCACGCCGGCCCGGAGCACCAGCCAGTCCAGAACCTGGTAGAGGCCGGTAGCCTGGAGAAAGAAGCCGTCACCCGGGTCCAGGTTCGCAGTCCCGCTGAACAGAAGGACGTCCTGCGCCACCTCGCCCTGCAAGCGTAACCAATATTCTCCCCGACCCTCCAGGGCCCAGTTCTTGCGGAACAACTTGGCGGCCAGGCCCGGATAAAGATCCCAGCCCGGATCGCCCGTGATCCAATCGGTCTGAACCAGCTCGGCATTGATGATGTCATGGCTGTGGTCGTGCAGCCCGGTCGGATAGGAAACCCGGAACGAGGCCGCGGTCTCCAGCAGCTCGGGCCGATGCAGGAAGCGCAGGCCGACCTCGCCCGCCACGTCGCCGAAGCCGGAGCCTTCGGCCTCGTGGATGTGTCCGGTCAGGTAAGGCAAGTCGAGCGCCAATTGCAGAGAATCCAGGATGCCGTATTTGATCTGCACCCCGATCTTGGTGACTTGGTAGGTTCCCGAGGTGTCCACCAAATCACCGTGGTTGTCCCAGACCGATTGGGCGGAGAAGGAAAAAACCTCTGCGTTCATTTCCATCAGGCCCCGGGTCATGAGCAGGGGGCGGTCCACTTCCCGCGCCGGGTAATCCTGAGCCCGAGCCGAGCCGGCCCAAACGATGACCAGGGCCGTGCCAATAATAAGATAGAGCCGCGACATTCTGATCACTATTTCTTGATCGCTTCTTCGATCTTGGCCTTGACCACGTCCGGGCTGGGATTGGGGACGTAATAGCCGTTGATGAAGACGGTGGGGGTGCTGTTAATCTCGTATTGCTCGGCTTCCTTGGCGTCTTTGTCCACCGCGTCCTTGTAGGTATGGTTCGCCATCGCGGCCTTGAACTTGCCCAGATCCAAGCCGACCTCAGCCGCGTATTTTTCCAGGCTGGCCTGATCCAAGGCGGCGCGGTTCTGGAAGATGATATCGTGCATCTGCCAGAACTTGCCCTGGGCCTGGGCCGCGAACGTGGCTTCCGCCGCGCCCTGGGCAGACTGATGAATACTGGTGAGGGGACGGTGCTTGAAGTAGAGCTTGACGTCGTTGGGATATTGCTTGAGGATCTCTTCCAGGCTGTTGGCCATCCGCTGGCAATACGGGCATTGGAAGTCGGAGAACTCGACGATGGTCACTTTGGCCTCCGGTTTGCCGCGCGGGACATGGTTGCTGAGATCAAAATTGTATTGCTCCCCCTCCTTGGGACCCCGGCGCTGTTGTTGACGACCCTTGGTGAGATCATCCAAGGTCTTCTTGGCGCCGGCCGCGGCGTCGTAGATCTCGTTCAAGCGGACGTCCAGGCTCTTTCCGTCCTCCAAGACCACTTGCACCTTCTGGTTGCTCTTCGTGTAGGCCCCGCCGGTCAGTTGGCCGATAAAGAAGCCGGCGAGGAAGAGGACAATGGCGCCAATAATCATGGTGGTTTTGCTTTCCATCGAATTACTCCTTTCCTGAATCTGGGCGTCATTCTATCAAGTCATCTGGCTTTGTCAAGAAAATCCGGCCTGCTCAGGTAACCCTTCAGTTATCAGTGGCAAAGCACATGGAAGAACCCCGTAGGGGCGCGGCTTGCCGCGCCCTTCCTGGGCAGGGCAAGCCCTGCCCCTACCCTGCCCAATCGTACTCCCGCCCCTGGTAACTGAAGGGTTACCGGCTCAGGAAAGTTCGGGGTATGCCTAACCTTCAGCTAAGCGGCTCAGCGACCGCGATCGGATAGCTTCCCCATCTGCGGGCGGCCCGGACCAGGGCCAAATAGTTTTCCGGCTTGCAGCCCGGGTGGATGGAGTTGGAGGAAGAAAGAATATAGCCGCCGCCGGGCGCGGCCCGGGCAATGGTCTCCTTGACCGCGGCCTCCACCTCGGCCTCGCTCCCGAAGGGGAGCAGGAAGGCGCAGTCAATGTTGCCGAGCACGCAGGCCCGGCCGGCCAGGTAGCGCTTGGTCTCGGCAATATCCATGCACTGGGGCTGGATCGGGTGAATGCCGTCGAAGCCGGCGTCGAGCAGATGCGGCAGCAGCGGAGTGAGGTTCCCGTCCGAATGCTTCACGATCTTCCTGCCCAGCCGGTGCGCCGCGGCGCAGATTTCCGCGTGATAGGGCTGGATGAACTCGCCGTAGTGCTTCGGGCTCATCAGCGGGCCCGGGTTATGGGCCAGGTCGCCCTCCAGGATGATGAAGTCGGCGCCCAGGTTCAAGCCCCGGGTGATGTTCGCGATGCAGAAGTCGGTGGCCAGCCGCGCTAAAGCATGGGCCAGGTCCGGGTCCAAGAGGTAGTCCATCAGGTATTGTTGCATACTCCCGCGCAGGCCCCAGGCGATCTTGAAAGTGGCCGGCGCATGCCAGGCGATGGCCACGTCCGGCAGGGCCTGGCGCAGGACGCGGAGCATGGTGTAATCGCCTTCCGCCGGCTCGCGCATCCGGTAGCGGGAAAGGTCCGAGGGTTCATGGATCGGACCGTCCACCGGGTAAGGCTCGCCCACGTTGCCCCCGATGTGATAGACAATGCCGAAGGCGTCGCGCACGTGGTCGCGGTCCAGGCGCTCACGCGGCGCGGTGCTGATCGCGGTGGTGCCGTCCAGGTCCAGGCCCTTGATGAAAGCGATCAAACCTCCGATCAGGCGGAAGACTTCCTCCGGCGTCATGTCCAGGATGAACTTGGGCTCCGGCAGATTCGCCGGGTCCACAAAGTGCCGGGCAATGCCCACGATCGAAGGCTCGTTGTAGGCCATCTCCCAGACCGGCACCCGGTCGGGCTCCTTCAGGTTCAAGGCCGTGAGCACCCGCTCTTTGCCCGTCATGGTCCCCTCCCTTGCTCAGCCCGGCGCGCGCCGGTGAGGATCACGCCGGGGCAGGTATTGAAGTAGCCCGCGACCCGCGCCTGGACCTGGGTGAGAGTGTCGGTCAGGCGAAAAAGCTTCATGCCGGGAAGCTCATTTCTTCTTTTTCCCCTGGCGGCCTTCCAGGACCGCCTGCATCTTGGTGACGCTCTGCTTGCCTTCAATCAGCTCTTTGCGCCGCAGGTATTGGGTGCGCAGGTGCTCGACCAATCCGTCCAGCCGGCGCATCAACCGCCGGGACTTGCGCTTGATCCCCTTGGCCTGCAGGTAAGCCACCACCAGGGGCATGACGATGGTGGAGTCGGCATAGCAGACCACCGCGCGCGGGAGCATATCCGGGTCAATCTTGTTCCAGGTCACCGCCTCGGAAGGTGTGGCCCCGGAAAGCCCGCCGGTGTCGGGGCGGGCGTCGGTGACCTGGGCGAAGTAGTCGTGGCCGGTGATCCGGAAACCCAGGATCTCCTGGAGCTGGGGCTCGGTCTGGAGCAGGAAGTTCTTGGGCGCGCCTCCACCCCAGATCACCACTGCGGACCGGCCCACCTCGGTCTTGGCATGATAGACAATGGCGCAGGATTGGTTGACGTCTTTGGCCGGGTCGAGCAGGATATCGTGGCCCACCAGGTTGAGGGCCGCGATGTTCAGACCCAGGGCGCTGTCGCCGGGCGAGGCCACGAAGATCGGCACTTCGGCCCGGGCCGCGGCCGCGACAAAGCTTGTGCGGCAAAGCCGGTCCGGGTCCTCGGCGCGGTCGAGCAGGATTTTCCCCAGGCGAAAGTGGAGCTCGGCCGTGCTCATCCGGGCGGAGAAGTCCTTTTCGGCCAGGGTCTGGTAAAGGTAGCGGTCGGTCTTGAGCAAAGTGGAGAACTCGAGGAAGACGTCATAGACCCGGACCACTTTGCGCTTGAGCAGCTCGCGGTCGTTGGCAAAGGGGCTGCCCTGGAACAAGGGGAGTCCCAGGGCAAAGTGGAGGTCATGGTAAACGTTGGCGCCGGTGGTGACGATCCAGTCCAGGTAATGGTTGTGGATCAGGGGGATGAGACAGCTTTGCCCCAGCCCGGCCGGGGTCAGCGCGCCGGAAAAGCTCATGCCCATCACCACCTTGGGCCCGAGCGCTTCCCGGACCAGCAGGTGGCAGATCTCGCGCAAGCGAGCGGCGTTGAACGCCTGAAAGTGACGGTCAATCAAGTCGGCGACGGCCACGCGCGCCGGGATCGGTCCTTTCCCGATCACTTCCAGTTTCTTCATGCGCATCCCTTCTCGTCCGCCAAATTTCCAGCCCCTCTTGCCGGCAAGAGTCTCCCGCCAACCCGTGCGCCTTATCCCTCGGACGGGGGATTGGCATTGCCCAGCTTGATCCCGTAGCTTTTGATCTTGCGGTGGAGGCTGGTGCGTTCAAGGCCGATCGCCTCCGCGGTCCGGGAAACGTTGTATTCGTTCTCGATCAGCTTCTTGACGATGAATTCCTTTTCAAAGGCGGAGCGGGCCTCTTTCAGGTTGGCGCGATCAAAGGCCGACTCGCCGGACTTGAGCCCGCTGAGCCCGATGGCCGGGGGCAGGTCGGAAAGGGTGATCTCCGGCCCGCGGGAGAGGATGACCATGCGCTCGAGGATGTTGCGCAGCTCGCGGACGTTGCCCGGCCAGGGATATTGCATCAGCGCCGAGAGTACTTTCTTGTTCAGCTTTTTGGGCTTGATCCCGCTGCGCGCGCAGAACTCCCCGAGAAAGTGCTCGACAAAAAGCGGAATGTCCTCCCGCCGCTCGCGGAGCGGGCGCAAGGACAAGGGGATCACGTTGAGCCGGTAGTAGAGGTCTTCGCGGAAGCGGCCGGCCTGGATCTCCGCCTCCAGATTCTTGTTGGTGGCGGTGATCACCCGCACGTCCACCCGGATCGAATCGGTGCCGCCCACCCGCACCAACTGCTGCTCCTGGAGCACCCGCAGCACCTTGGACTGGGTCTTCAGGCTCATGTCCCCGATCTCGTCCAAAAACAGGGTGCCGGCGTGGGCTGCATCGAACTTTCCTATCTTGCGGCCGGCGGCGCCGGTAAAGGCCCCCTTTTCATGGCCGAACAGCTCGCTCTCGATCAACTCCTCGGGAATGGCGGCGCAGTTGACGTCGGCAAAGAGATTGTCCTTGCGCCGGCTCTGGCGATGGATGGCGCGGGCCACCACTTCCTTGCCGGTGCCGTTCTCGCCCGCGATCAGCACCCAGCCCTCGGTGGGCGCCACCTTCTCGATAGTGGCTAAAAGCTCCTGGATCGCCTTGCTCTTGCCGATCAGTTCCGGCTCGGGATGGAGCTGCTTCAGTCGCCGATATTCCTGGGTGAGCTGGGAGAGGTCGAGGGCGTGGCGGATGGCGAGGATGACCTTGTCCAGGCTCAGCGGCTTCTCGATGAAGTCAAAGGCGCCGAGCTTGGTGGCCTTGACCGCGGTCTCCACCGTGCCGTGGCCGGAGATCATGATCACCGGCAGGTCGGGATAGCGTTCCTTGATCTTGCCCAGGACTTCGATGCCGTCGGGCCCGGGCATCCAGATATCCAGCAGCACCAGGTCCGGGGCCTGTTCGGCCAGCGCCGAGAGCGCACCCGATCCGTCGGCCGCGGTCCGCACCTGGAAGCCTTCATCCTGGAGCGCGCCGCCCAAAGTGGACCGGATATACTCCTCGTCGTCCACGAGCAGCAGGGTCTTGCCGGAAAAACTCTCTGCCATCAGCTCTTACCCCGACCGGACTTCCTCGCGCTGGGCGCGCTCGCGCACGGCCTGGGCCGAGACCGTGATCGGAAGCTCGATGATCATCTTGGTCCCGTGCGGGGAGTTGGGAGCGACCCGGATGTAGCCGTAATGGTCGGTGATGATGCGGCGGACAATGGCCAGCCCCAGGCCGGTCCCCCGCGACTTGGTGGAATAATACGGCTCGAAGATCCGCTCCCGGTCCTCGGGCTGGATGCCGCGGCCGGTATCCCGCACCTCCACCCGCACCAACTCCAAGTGCTCATTGAACAGGCTTTCCACTTCGATCCGGCCCGCGCCGGAAATGCTGTCCGCCGCGTTGCCCAACAGGTTGATGATCGCTCGCTTCATCTGGTCCCGGTCAAAATCAAAAACCGGAATCCGCTTTTCCTCGATCAATTCGAAGGTGAGGTGGCGGTGCGCCTCCCGGTAGAGCGCCACCGCCTCCGAGAGCACCGCGTTCAGGTCATTGGCCGCGGGGTTGGCCGTGGGCAGGCGCGCGAAATTGGAAAACTCGTTGACCAGATCCTTCAACTCTTCCACCTGGGTGATGATGGTCCGGGTGGCCTCGGAGAGCAGCTCCCGGTCGTCCTCCGGCAAGGTCTCGGCATAGTGCCGCTGCAGCCGCTGGGCCGAAAGCTGGATGGGCGTGAGCGGGTTCTTGATCTCGTGCGCGATCCGGCGGGCCACTTCCCGCCAGGCTAACGCCCGCTGCACCCGGGCGATCTCGCTCATGTCGTCCAGCACCGCCACCAGCCCCTGGTCGGAAGAGTCGTCGCCCACCAGGCGGGTGGCGGTCACCTGCAGCACCCGGTTCTGATCCGGGTTCGCCACGTTCACCTGGCGCTCGAACGAGTCCCGGTTGCCCCGGCCCAGGGTGTCCCGCAACTCGCGCAGGAAAGAGGCCAGGGGATCGGGCAGCACCTGGTCGGCCGGCCGGCCCAGCGCTTGCTCCCGCTTCAGTCCCAGCATGGCCTCGGCCGCGGGGTTCAAGGTGGACAAGCGGCCGAGCGAGTCCACCGAAAAAACCCCGGCCGCCACCCGGGCCAGCACGGTCTCCATGTAGCGCCGGCGCTGATCCAGTTCCAGGTTGGTGCGGCTCAAGTTTTCATGGGCATGGTCCAGGTCGGCCCGGGAGCGGCTCAGGTCTTCGGTCATGGTGTTGAAGTGTTGGACCAGGGTGCCGATCTCGTCCTCGGCCTGGACGTCAATCCGGTAGTCGAGGTTCCCCGAGGCCACCTCCCGGGTGCCTTCGGCCAGCAACTGGATGGGCACGGTCACGCCCTTGGCCAGGTAAAATCCGAACCACACCGCCAGGAAGATCACCACCAGGGTGATCAGGATCAGCAGGGTAAAGTGCTGGCGCTTGATCGGACTCTGCTCCATTTTGAGCTGCTGGTATTGCTCGAGCGCAGCTAAATTCTGGCGGAGTTGGCGGGCCAGACCTTGCTCCATGTATTTGCCGGCGGCCACCGCTCCCACCACCTGGTGCGGACCTCCGGCCGAGGGGATGGGAGCCAGGCCCCAGAGCAACTCCGCGGAACCGGCCGGCTCGGTGAAGTAACCCTCCTGGCTGGAGAGCACTTTTTCGCGCGCCTCGGCTGGAAGCTTGACCGCCGCCTGGATCTGCAAGTCCGGCTGGGCCACCCAGGCCACCACCTCGCCCCGGCCGTCCAGCACCTGGATCATGCCCAGCCCATACTCCGCGGCTTTGGCGGACAAGAACTGGGTCAAAGCTTCTTCCTGCTGAGTCTGGAGCAGGTGTTGCTCGGTGATGGTCCGGGCGATCAGCCGGGCAAAATGCAGGGCCTGCTCCCCATTATCCGCATACACGCTCCCGATGATGCCGCGGGAGGTATCGAAGACGGTTTGCACCTGGGGATCAAACCAGCGCGTGATCGAGGCGTTGAGGAAGAAGGTGGACAAACCGAAGAGGATGGCGGTCGGGCCCAGGGTCAAACCGAGGAAAGCCGCGACCAGCCGGGTGCGCAGGTGCGATCCCATGATCCCCCGCCGGCGCTCGAACAAGAGCTTGACCACGTTGCGCACCACCAGGAAAAGGAGCACCAGCGCCAGAAAAACCATGAGGGTCTGAAAGGTGAAGAAGATCAAGCTGGTGCCCAGTCCAAAAGGCGGGCTTTCCTCGGCAATCTTGCTGAACCGGAATTGCAAATAGAAGACGAGTCCGAAGACCAAAGTGAAGACCACGATCAGGATCGCCTCGCGCCGCCTCCGGGCCAGGTCCCGGCGGATATCCTCTTGAATCTGAGCGCGTCTGTCGGTTTTAGGAGTCATCACGAATCAGCGGTCGGGCCGATAGTCATGCTAACACTTGTCCGGGACAATGGCAATCTTGTTCACAGTGCTCAGTGCACGGTGCACAGTGAAGAATCATGAGGAATCCAGACCGTGCACTGTGCACTCTTTAGGCTTGAGGCTGAAGAAATGTAACTGACTCGAGGAAGGGGACAAAAGGTCAGGACGCGGAACGGATGTTTACGCTTTTCGCCTCGGGCTGCTTTTTGGGAAGGATGATTTCCAGGATGCCGTTCTGGTAATGGGCCGAAATTTTTTCGCGCTCCACCTGGGCCGGCAGATGAAACCGGCGCTGGAAGGGTCCGATCAGGATTTCGCTTTGTAAATAGGTAGTTCCCTGCACGCGGGACCGCTTCCGCTCTCCCCGCAGGATCAAGGTCCGGTCTTCCACCACCAGGTCCAGGGAAGCCTCGTTCATGCCCGGAATCTCGATGTGCAGGTAAATCGCGGCCTCGTCCTCGCTGACGTCCGCGGCCGGATGCCAGTAACCCAGACCCTCCGGCCCGGGCCCGGGTCTGCCGCCCTCCAGGTCAAACAGCCGGGACATCTGGTCGTGCAGGGTGATTAAATCGCGAAAGGGATCCCACTTCCGGACCATTCGGACCCTCCCTCACCACGCTCCGAACGCTCCTTAGCATACCGTAAGGCTTAAAAAAGTCAAGTGTATGCCCCTCTGAAAAGCACATAAAAAAAGACCATTCCTGGTCTTGAGACGAATGCCGCCGGCAATTAGAACTTATTAACGGTCAGACCCCGCTGATATTCGATCAGGGGGATCTTCATCCCTTTGGCATGGTAGCGCTGATAAATCTTGCAGATGTGGTATTGGTCACTCAGGCACTTTCCCGAGAGCTCGTCCAAACTTAATACCAGCGAGCCTTCCACCGCGTTGCACATCTTGAATTGCCGGCCGGTCATGTAAATACAACTCATCTTGGCCTCCTTAATTGTCCTCAAAGGGTAAAATTAAGGTGTATTACCGGCGCCTCCAGAACTTTATACTCTAGAAAATCGTTCGGGATTCCAATCCCGTTGGCTATCTTTTTCAGATTAATTCAGCTACTTTAATGAACCCTTTCCCCCCTTTTCGCCGACACTTTTCGCCGATAATCTCGGAAGTTAAATGCTCCCTAAGACTCTTTACAATAATATAATAAATCACTCGATTAAAGTCAAGCGAAAAATGCAGCCGAAGAGAAAAAAGTTATCCACAGGCTCTCGAAAAGCTCTCACGTAATTTAAAAAAGCTCGCCGTGATGTGCTGGTAGGAGCGGGGCTTGCGCCGGCCCTGATCCTGGGCACGGCAAGCCCCTACGGACGCGCGACGGCATAAACATCCTTCATTATAAAATGGAAAGACCACTAGTTCCAGAACCGGAATCCTACTTTTGGGGCCGACCGCCCAGCTTCTGCCTGGCTGCTTCCAGCTTCTGCTTGGCGAAGGCCTCCATATCGGAGCCCTGAAACTCCTTGACCACCATCTCGTAAAGCCGCACCGCCTCCTGGTATTGGCCCAGCCGCTCCAGGATGGTGGCGGCCTGGTATTTGGCCGAGGTGGACCAGATCGCCTGCTCCGGATACAGGTAACTCACTTTCATGAACTCGGTAATGGCCCGGTGATCGTCGCCCTGGGCTTGATAACACTCCCCGATCCAATACTGGGCCTCCGCTAAAACCGCCCGGTCCTCCTCTTGCTCCAGCGCCTGCTCAAACGCGGTGATGGCCAGGTCATACTCTTTCGCCTGCTTGAGCGCCATCCCCACCTCATACCGCTCGGCCACGAACGACGTAGAACCCGGGTAATTGATCACCAGGCGGGAAAAGGTCTGCACCATCTCCTGGGTGTGGCCGAGCTTGCCTTCGCAGTCCCCGGTCATGAACAGGATGCGCGCCGTCCGCTCCGGGCCGCCCTGGCTCAAGTCCAGGCCTTTGAGCCGGGCCAGGGCCAGGTCACAGCGCGATTGCCGCCAAAGCTCTTCCCCCAGGTACAAGTTGATCTCGTCCGCAAAGGGCGTGGCCGGGTCCTCATCCAGGATCTTCTCCAGATCCTTCAAGCCCTCCTCCCGCTGGTCTTGGTAAATTTTCAACGCGGCCTGGCGGAAGGCCGCTTCTTCCACCGAAGCCTCCTCCACCGCCACCAGCAAGAGCGCCCGCGCCCAGCGATTAAGCTCCGCTTCATCCTTGGCTAAAGCCGCGGCCCGGACCCGGGCCAGGAGCTCCGCTTCGGAAAAGCTCACTGGCGCAGAACCCAAGGCGGACTCCACCCGTTCCACGTAACCCTGGTAATCCTCGTTTTGCAGGGCCACCGCCAAGAGCCGGCCCCGCGTGTCCACCAGCGCATCCGGGTAAGTTTGCTTGAGCTCCTGATAGGTCTGGCGCGCGCCGGCATAATCGTCCAGGGCTTCGAGGTTGCGGCCCATCTGCCAGCGCACCCCCGCGGCAAAGTCCGGATCATCGGTTACAATCGCTTGCAGCGTCGCGTTCGCGCCGGCAAAGTCATGGGCCTCGGCCTGGAGCCGGGCCAGCCAGAACCGGGCCAGGTTGGCCGAGGACTCCTCCGGGCCGGCGGCCAACTCCCGCCACACCGAATTCGCCTCCTCCAAGCGGCCCAGGCGATAAAGGCCAAAGCCCTGGTGCCAGCGATAGTCCAGGTGCCGGGAGGTCTGGCCCTGGCCCGAGAGCTCCGCGTAAATGGCCAGCCCCTTCTCGTAGTCGCCCTTGCGAAAATAGAGCTCGGCCTGGCGCTTAAGCGCCTGTTCCTCCGCCGAGGCCAGTTGCGGCAAAAGTTTCTTTTGCGCCTCGCTCGCTTCCAGGGCCGAGTCCACCAGCCCCTGCTTGCGATACGATTCCGCCAGCAGCCCATACCCCCGGATCAGGATTTCCGGGTCGGCGCCGGCAGGGGTGGCCTTGCGCAAGACCTCGATGGCGCCGGCATCATCGCCTTGCTGCGCCTTGATCTCGCCCAGCCGCAGCCAGGCCTCGGGCACCGAGGGCCCGGCCGGATGCCTGGCCAGGTAATTCTTATAGTCTTTCTCGGCCGCGGCCGGCTCGCCCCGGCGCAACCGGGTTTCCGCCAGCAGGAAATCAGCCCGGTCGGCGAGGCTGGCCGGAGCGCCGGGACTGATCGCTTGCAGCAAGGTTTCGGCCGGGGCGAGCTGGTTGCTCTGGAACAGGAACTCCGCGATCTCCAGCCGGCGCGCGTCATCCACCCGGCCCGGGTCCGCCTGGCTCCAGCCCTCCAGCAGCCGCGCCGCCTCCGCGGCTTTATCCTCTTCTACATAAACCCGGGCCAGCAGCCGGAAAGACAAGGCCCGCAGTTCCGGGTCGGCCTGGCCCTGGGTCAGTCCTTTCAAGATTTTTTCGGCGTCGGCATATTCCCCCAGCAAAAAATGGTCCCGGGCGCTCTCAAAGGCCTGACTCGCCTGCTCCACCGCCTGGATCGGGCCTTGCTCGCGCAAATAGGCCGCCGCTGCCTTGAAATCGTCCCGCTCGCCATAGGCCCGGGCAATGGCCTGATGCGCCGCCGCGGCCAGGGGGTGCCGGGGGTTGGCTTTGAGGAATTCCTGAAAAGCCGGGATCGCCTCTTCCGGCCGGCCCGCCTCGACCAGGAGCTGGGCCCGGCGGAACATCACCAGGCCGGCAGTGTCCGGATCGGAAGAAACAATGGCCGCCTCAGCCTTCTTTAACGCGGTATCGGCCTCATCCAGGCGGCCCAGGTGGAAAAGGCATTCGCCGGTCTTATACCAAATCAGGGGCTCTAGGTCCGGGGGCGGCGAGCCGGCCTGCTGGTAAAAACCCAAGGCGCGCGCGTAGGCGCCCAGGGCCAGGTTGCGGTTGCCCTGGCGATAGGCGATCTGGGCCAGCCGGCGCTTGGCCCGGTCGGCGTCAGAGAATTTGGGATAGCTCTCCAGCAACTGCCGGAAAGCGCTCACGCTCCGCTCGTCCTGGTGGAGGAGATAGGCCGTCTCGCCTGTGTAGAAAAGGATCTGGTCGCGGAAAGCTTTTGCCTGGGGAAGCTCGGAGTTCAGCACCGCCAGGGCCGTGGCATAGTCCTGGATCAAGTAGAGCGAGCGGCCCAACAAAAACCCGGCCTCCTCCCGGTTCGCGCCCTGGGGAAACTCTTGCAAGTAGCGGCGGAACTGGCCGGCGGCGTTCTCATACAGCCCGTCCTGAAACAGCCCCTTGGCCAGCTTGAACAGATCCTGGTCAGGGGAAGTTGGCACAATTTGCGCCGCCGGGGCAGGCTGAGCAGACGTAGTGGCGGCAGGAGCGCCGGGCTTGGCCGTCTTCGCTGCAGCCGCCGGTGCGGACTGAGACTTTCCAGCCGCGGCCAGCATCAGAACCGCCAATGCTGCCCAAATCAATCTTCGCATTCGGAAGCCCTTTCGGTTCATGATCTTGCAGTTAATCATAGCAAAAGGAGCGGCAATTAGGAAGACGATCCCGGCAAACCCAGGAACCGGCTGGTGGATAGCAGCCGGAGGGACCAATTGTGAAAATGGTCAGGGCCTGACCCACGTTCGCCATAGTTGTGACCGCAATTTTAACGGGATGATTTTTCCAGGCGTGCCCGGATGAAAGCCATTTCCTCGGGAGCAGCTCCGGCCTTGATCGCGAGGACCAAGCATTGTTGCCAGGTGGGAGTGGCGAGAGGATTCTGCCGGCGATCATAAAGCAAAGCCAGCTCCCGGCAGGCGGAGGGGTCGTCCGGTTGCAGGGAAAATGCTTTTTTCAGGTCCGGCAGAGCTTCCGAATAGCGGCCGAGCCGGGCCAGGGTCAGGCCCCTGTTATGCAAAGCAGTATAGTTGTTCGGGTCCCGGCGCAAGGCCCGGGTGTTGGCCTCGATGCTCTCGGCATAACGTTCTTGATGATACAGGGCTTCCGCCAAATGCAAATACGGCTCCACCTCGCCCGGGGAACGAGCCACCGCCCGCCGCGCCCAGTCTTCGGCTTCGAGCCATCGTCCCTGCCGGCAAAGGAGAGCGGCCAAGTTGGTGCTGGCCAGGCTGTTGCCGGGATCCACGGCCAGGGCCTTTCGGAGCAAAGGCTCGGCCTGGTCCAAGCGTCCGGTATTCAGAAAAAACAAGGCCGCGTCATTCTCATGGAGGGGGTCGGCGGCGCTGGCAAAAAGGCCGAATCTTCGCGGCGAAGAGTTGCGAGCCGGCGCCGCGAAGCTCAAGCTCTCTCGGCGCGCGAGGTCCAGGCGATGCCGCGCGATGCACGGGGCATTTTCCGGCCGATCGCGGACAAAGATCACGCCGCTCTCGTCCAGATAAACCGGAACCCACTCCGGATCTTGCGCGAGGATAGGCAAAAAGTCAGCCACGTCCAAGCTGAGATGGAGAAGCGCCACCACCTGGACCTGATAGCGATCCGCCAGATCTTTCCAGGCTTGGGCACTCACTAAAGCGTCGGTATAGTC
>Ga0315291_10005847_pt1 | contig 15372 bp, 11 predicted proteins | sample YL17G12_20_MG_FD_203070 | JGI IMG/M metagenome (GOLD analysis project Ga0315291, IMG submission 203070) | Sediment microbial communities from Yellowstone Lake, YNP, Wyoming, USA - YL17G12_20 | ecosystem: Environmental > Aquatic > Freshwater > Lake > Sediment | place: USA: Wyoming | collected...
ATACCCCTTTGAGCAAGTATGGGAATTCTTTCAATAATGTTTGATAAATCATGGACCACCTTCCAACTCGGGCTCCTAGGGAGTTGTTATGTCCTCTTCTACAACCAGGAGATTGGATTCTTAATGCGGCTAACTACTTCTACTGACTATCTTGGATATTAAAGAGGCACAGCTACTTGTCTCATCGTGAACAAATTCGTCTACATATATGAATCTTCAAAGAACCCTTATCTAAATTAAGAAGGATCAAATTAACCTAAATATGCTCCAGAAGGATCTGTCTCCTACTTCCTCTATAACCAAGTCGGAGACCACTCCCTCGTAAGGATGCACAAGCCTTATAATAAAGGATAGTGTACCCCTCTGGAGCGAAAATTCGCGGATATACACAAATCAGGCCCGGTCACCACTTCTCTACTGGAGCGAGGGCAAGGGTGGTACCCCTCCCTTAATATATACCTGTGGGTATTATGTCCAGCTTTCTGAATTATGTGTCAGTTTTATTTCTCCAACCCTGGAATGGGTTGCTGATAGCTTCCAACATAATCCGGCATATATGCAGGGACCGGGAGTATGGTCACTCCGGGTATATATTTGTGGACTATCTCTGCCCATTTGCCCGATGCGTATAGTTGCATTATTCCGTGGTTTAATTTTTGCAACAGCTGCTGAGGATCACCCTTCTTGACAGGTATGGCATATGGTTCGGGAGGATAGGTATAGAATTGGGCTGCTATTCGAACATCGGGCTGCTCAGCAGCCAATTTTGCTCCTGTGTCAGAGTCAATGACCACAGCGTCTACCCGTCCAACCTTCAGATCCTCCACAGCCATCACAGGGTCCTCGAATTCCCTAAGCTCAATATCTAATCCAGGGTTTGTAGCCAGCTCTTGCTTTACCCACTCAAAATCTGTCGAGCCGCCTTGCCCTCCTACCGTAACTCCACAACACAGAGCTGTGACTCCATTCAAAGTTGAATCCTTCTGGACTAACACAACACGGTTTATCTCCCACCATGGAATGGTGTAATCTAGTACGCCGGCCCTTTCCTCCGTGACCGACACGGCGGTCACGATAAGGTCAATCTTTCCCTCCGTTAATGCAGGAATGAGCGATGGCCACGGCATTTCTTGAAACTCAATGTTTAATCCTTCGCTCTCCGCGATCGCCCGGATGGCATCTACAGCTATTCCTTTGAACTCGCCACCTTCTACCCAAGCCCAAGGCGGGAATGTAGCTTCTACACCCGCTACATATTTGCTCTTCGTTTCAACTTGTCCTTGGTCTACTTGCTCTTGAGGTTGGCTCGCCGACTTGCCTGGCTCTTGGGCAGCTTTACATCCCCCCACTGCCATTGACAGTAATAGGATTACCACAAGCACTAGGAACGAACACTTGGTATTCATCTTGCCTCCTTTTTATAGACCTATTCTCTCATTGCTCCGGACAAAAGGGTATTCAAGTTTAGCCACCAGTTACAGAAAACGTAATATTTCGACTTTAGCTGCTGAATGATGCCCAGATTCAGTTCTAGGTTCTCTCTTGCGACAATGTACCGATACCGACTTCAGAGTTCTGCGAGTAAATTCCTAGACACACCACGGCCTTCTGCTTTTTGAGCTGATTCTCAGCTTAATCAAAGACCACAGATGCCCAGCTAGAATCTCCGTTTTATAAATTACTACGTCGGTAAAAGCTTGATTTTTTATTTATAATTATATATAATATCTATGATCTTGTATATATTATATTTTATTAGATTAGTCTAGTCAATACCATCCTAAGGTCAAATGCCATACCAAGAAAACGCAAAACTACCGATTTTAAGCAGAAAACAGCTTAGCGATCAGGTTTATGACTACCTGCGTGTAAAAATCATCAGCGGTAAAGTCCAGAACGGAGCATGGATTCGCCAGGAAGATGTTGCAGAAGAATTGGGAGTCAGCCACACTCCCATACGCCAGGCCCTGGAAAGGTTGGTCATGGATGGTATGGCCGAACGTATCCCCTTCAAGGGTGTCCGGGTGGTTAGGTCAAGCATAGCGGAAATGGCTGAGATTTACGCTCTGCGTATGTACGTAGAGCCCATCCTGGTGCGATTAGCCGTACCCACACTGAGTAAGGATGAGGAAAAGATCCAGTTATTGTCCGGTTGGATCGATCAATCGAAGGATATGGTTACCCTTGACCAGATGACCGCGCGTCGTTTAATCAACTTGAATTTCCATTCGGAGATCGTTCAGGAATCTAGAAATTCCACGTTGCTCTGGTTGCACAACATCACGCTCAACAAGTTCCCCGATTGGATCCTGGCCGAAGGCCTGTTCAAAAATGAGGACCAGGTACGGTCTCATTTCGATGCGGAGATCGCTGAACATCGTTCCATTTTAGAAGCGATTGCACGAGGCGATGCGGATCTAGCTGTCCGATTCGCCGAGGACCATCTGAGACGAACGTTCATGACGGATTTGGTAACCCTGGCTGGGATTCCACCGGAGTTACTGAAAGAAAAAGAAAAAGACCTTCAGGCGTTAAAAAATGGCCGGGTACTCTCGGACTTGGCCTATGCACGAGGTTCTGTTCCCTAATTCGAAAATCTCGAAAGGAGAGGATGATGCCAAAAACCATCGTAAATTCATGGAATGAGTGGGATCCGCTGAGGCATGTCATCATCGGGCGCACCGATGGGACCATGGTTCAAGCCCCTGAAACCGCTGTTCAGCGCGATTGGCTGGAGGACGGATTCCCATTAGGGACTTATGGTCCTTATCCTGTGGAAATGGTAGAGAAGGCCAATGCGCAGCTGGACAACTTTACCAGGATACTTGAAAGTCGTGGCATTTGTGTGGACCGACCTACCCCCATTGATTTTAGTCAAAAGGTGCAGACGCCCGACTGGGAGCAAGAGACAATGTTTGGTTGTGGTCCTGTTCGGGATATTCTGCTTACCGTCGGCCATGAAATCCTGGAAGCCACCATGTCCTACCACAGCCGCTGGTTTGAATTCATCTGCTACCGCCCGTTGTTCCTACGCTACTTCAAAGAGGATCCCAATTTCCTCTTCGAAGCAGCGCCTAAGCCACGTTTAACCGAACGCTCCTACAAGAAAGGCTGGTGGCAGAAATGGAATTCTATGAGTGAGGATGAGCAGTATGTCCTCGCAGAGAATGGCGATTGGATCATCACTGAAGAAGAACCATTATTCGATGCTGCCGATGTTGTCCGCTTCGGAAAGGACTTGATCGTTCAGAAATCAATGGTTACCAATGATGGCGGCATAGACTGGTTGCGGCGCCACTTTCCTGAACATCGAGTCCACAAGGTGGGGCGTAGAGAACTCCTTCCGTGGCATTTGGACTCGACGCTCGTCCCGCTTCGCCCCGGTTTTGCGCTTGTCAATCCAACGCGCCTTCCGCTCGGGACAAAAGAAACGGAATTCTTCCAAAAAAATGGTTGGGAACTTGTAGAAGCCCCGAAATCGCTTCTCAAGAAGAAGCAGCCCTATGACTTTTGCAGTTGGTGGCTTAATATGAACACGCTTGTCCTCGATCCAAAGACGGTTTGTGTTGAGGCGAGCGAGACCCCTGTGATGGAATTGTTGGACAGGCATGGCTTTGAGGTCGTTCCAGTCCCGTTCTACGATGTCTCCTCATTTGGCGGCGGCCTCCACTGTTGCACAGCCGACGTCTACCGCGAAGGGACCCGTGAGGATTACTTTCCCAAGCAGATCGAGGGATTCTAGTCCGGTGAAGGTAGAACTGATAACCTGGGACGATTACCAGAATCAGGAGAACCTAAGGATTATCAGCCTTCCGGTGGACTCAATGGGGTAACACGGTTCCCATTTACCATTGGTTGCGCTTATTTATCTGATACTTACGACTATCCTCGCTCAATGCCTTCATGAATTGGAAAAGAGAGTAAATGTTCAGCCAAAATCGAATGTAGCATAATCCAACCACAAACATACCTTAGGAGAAGGGCCATGAAAACCAACATATGGAAAATCTTGAAAGTAATGATTGTTCTGCCCATGCTCGCTACGACCCTGGCAGCCTGCGGTGCGCCGGCTACCCCAGCAACTATAAAAGCCTCACCAGCCACCGAAGCACCAACCCAGGTGGCTGCCCCAACTGTAGCTCCGGCAGACACGGAAACCCCGACAGCCACCGAAGCGCCTACACCCTCAGAAGCCGAGCCTGTCACCCTGCGTGTAGGTGCAAACACCATTTGGGATGCGATGAATCCAGCGACCGGCTGGGAATCATACAACCTTCGGTACTGGTTCTATGATGGTCTGATCGAATGGACTGAACTGCAGGGATTTGAACCCGGCCTGGCCGAGAGCTGGGAAGTCTCCGAGGATGGGCTGGTGTGGACCTTTAAAATCCGCGAAGGCGTGACCTTCCACGACGGCACCCCCATGACGGCCGAGGATGTCGCCTGGAGCATGAATCTGCTAATGGAAGGGAAGATCGGACCCTTGACACTCTACGTGGAGGGTTTCGAAGAAGTGGTTGCCTTGGATCCAATCACTGTCCAGATCACCCTTTCTGAACCGACTGCACTCATGGAAACCGCCCGGCTGCACTACGCCTGGATCCTGCCGCGCAGCGTCTGGGAAGGCAAAACTGAAGACGAGATCATGGAGTTCGAGGATCCTGCATCCCTCATCGGCACCGGTCCTTACAAGCTAGTGGAATATGTAGAAGACGAGCACATGATCGTTGAGGCTAACGAGAATTATTATCGCAGTAAGCCTGTGATCGACCGGATCGTAATACAGCAGTACGCTACCGAGGACGCCACGGTACAGGCACTCTTATCCGGAGAGGTTGATCTGATCGACGAAGTCCCATTGACCGCTGTACAACCCCTCCTGAATGCGCCGAACGTCGAGGTGGCGATCATGGATTCGCTGTCTCTAATCGACTTAGTCATAAACTCCAACGCGAACGGAACTCAGCCTGAGAGCCTCAACGATCCGGCAGTGCGAATGGCCATGGAGTACGCCATCGACAAACAGGAGATCATCGACGTCGGGTATGCCGGCTACGGCGAGGTGGCTTCCAGCCCTCTCGTTCCGGCGATGGGCGACTGGGTCAACCCCAACATCCAGCCGATTCCTCACGACCCAGACGAAGCCAACCGCATCTTGGACGAAGCGGGCTATCGGGACAGCGACGGGGACGGGATCCGCGAGGATGCGGACGGCAACCCACTGGAATACCGCCTATATGCGGAGGAGACGGGTACATATGCCCGGATCCTCGAGATCATCTCCGACAACCTGACCGCCATCGGCATCTCAGCCCCGCCCACGCTGATGGACGGCGACAGCCTTTACGCCTTACTGGAGCCCGATTGGGACTTCGATATGATCTTGTGGCAATGGGGGTGGGATCCGGACCCCGACTTTGCCATATATGTTTTCACTTGTGACGCGATCCCGGAAAATCTCAGCGACAGCGGTTACTGCAATGAGGCGTACGACGAGATTTACAGAGCACAGGGCAACGCCCTGGATCTCGAGCAGCGCAAGCAGTTGATCTGGGAAGCGCAGGAAATCCTCTTCGAGGATCGCCCGTACATCAATCTCCTCTATCCGAAGACGGTTCAGGCCTATCGCAGCGACCGTTTCAATTTCACTAACACAGCCGGTGGAGACCTTTTGAAGAAGTGGACGCTCGTGAAGGATGTCCAGATCCTGAAGTAGGTGCGGACGATTTGTGCTGCGGTTAGCCCCGGCAGGTAGCATAACCGATCCGGTTTCATTGAGGTGTTTATGCAGCAGAGCAATTATCTGATCCGCAAGGTGCTGTTTGGGCTGGTCACATTGGCTGTGGTCGTCGGGTTTAATTTCGCCCTCTTCCGCATCCTACCCGGCGATCCGGTCAAAGCGATCGCCCGCAGCCCACGGCTGACCCAGGAAATGCGCGAAAAGCTCCGCGTGGAATTCGGTCTGGATAAGCCGGTGTTCCTGGACCTCGAGCGGTTGAAAACGGGCGATGTGATCGGCGCATTTGACACGCAGTTCACCGCCTATATCAACGCTCTGCTGCATGGCAACCTGGGTATCTCCTTTCGCAGCCGGCGAGCCGTGAGCGAAATACTGGCGGAACGGGTATGGCGAACCGTGGTATTGGTGGCGGCCGGCGAAACGCTTTCTCTTGTGCTAGGCATCACCTTGGGCCTGGTAGCTGCATGGCGGCGCGGCACCCGAGCAGATATGGGTATCCTGCTGTATGCGCTGTTTAGCTGGGGGTTGCCCACCTTCTTTCTGGGGATTATCCTTCTCATTCTTGCCCAGGGTCTTTTACCGGTCGGCGGGATGGTCACCCCCGGGCTGAAGCCAGAGGACGGTTGGGTCTATTGGACAGATGTAGGCAAGCACCTCATCCTGCCCACGCTCACCATGGCCATCATTTATACCAGCTCGTACATCCTGATCATGCGCTCCAGCGTCATGGGGGTGTTGAGCGAAGATTATATCCTGACCGCCAAAGCCAAGGGGATGAGCACGTTCCGCATCCTGCGAAGCGAGGCCCTCAAGAACGCCATGTTGCCCATGGTGACGATCGCCGCCCTCAACCTAGCCTACACCGTCGGTGGGGCGATCCAGGTGGAGACGGTTTTCTCCTGGCCTGGCGTCGGCCGGCTCATGTATGAAGCGGTCATGACGCGAGACTATCCGGTGTTACAGGGCACCTTTTTACTGCTGGCTGTCGCCGTGATCGTGGCCAATCTGACCGCCGACATCCTGTACTCGGTGCTGGACCCGCGCGTGAAGGCGGGATAGAACGTGGGGTGACCATGCAGCAGCTTAGGGAAATCGGACGTGCCTTCATTCGGAGACCGGCGGGCATCGTTGGCTTGATAATGCTCCTAGTCGTTGTGTTGGTGGCCATTGCTGCTCCATGGCTGGCTCCCTACCATCCCAAGGATAAGATCGATGTGAGTCCCGGCGACCTGTTAACCCCGCCGGATTCAGAGCACCTGCTGGGACGGGACGACGCCGGCCGGGACGTGTTGAGCCAGCTTATCTACGGGGCGCGGGTTTCGCTGACGGTAGGTTTTGTCGCTTCTTTTATGTCCATGGTCATCGGCACCACGATAGGCCTGGTTGCCGGCTATCGGGGCGGGCGGATCGATTCCTTATCCATGCGGCTTGTGGATTTCCTGTTAGTGATACCCGACTTGCCCCTGATGCTGGTAATCATTTCTATGTGGGGACGAGGTCTATGGAAGATCATATTGGTGATCGGCCTCCTGGGGTGGACCGTAACCGCGCGGCTCGTTCGCTCTCAGGTTCTCTCGATAAAGGAGCGATGCTACATCCTGCGCGCCCGGGTCATCGGCGCGAGCCATTACCGCATCGCCGCGCGCCACATCCTTCCTCAGGTTATGCCTCTTGTGATTGCCGAGGCGGTGCTAGCCGTTTCCGGTGCGATCATTGCCGAATCCTCCCTAAGTTTCCTGGGGCTGGGAGATCCCACGCTCGTAAGCTGGGGCATGATGCTCAACTTTGCCTTTGAGCGGGCCATCAGCCGCAGGGCATGGTGGTTCTTGCTGCCACCCGGATTTGCCATCGTTTGGGTGAGCGTGGGATTGATCTTGATCGGTAGTACGCTGGAAGAAATCGTCAACCCCAGCTTGAAGACACACCATCTATTCGATCCGCGCCGGATGATGGCGCGGATCGCGGGGAGGGTGCCCAAGGAGCCCGCGCCTGATCATACGGCGCTGGTGGAAACAGAAAGGGCTGAATGATGTCTCTGTTGGAGGTGCGCAACCTCTCGATCGACTATCTTCGTGAGGATGGCATGGCGCTGCACGCGGTGGAGGAGGTTTGTTTCACCCTGGAAGAAGGCCGGTCGCTGGGACTGGTTGGAGAAAGCGGGTGCGGGAAAACCACCGTGATCCTGGGCATCCTGCGGCTGCTTCCCGCCCAGGGGCGCATTGTATCCGGTGAGGTGTTGTCCAAAGGCACGGATCTGTTTTCACTGACTGAAGCCGAGATGCGCAAGCACCGCTGGAAGAACCTTTCCATCATCTTTCAGGGATCGATGAACGCCCTCAATCCGGTCCGACGGGTGGGGGACCAGATTGCCGACGCGATCAAGTTGCATGAGAACGCCAACGACGGCAAGCAGGTAGAGGCGCGGGTACATCAACTGCTGGATCTGGTGGGAATATCGCCGCAGAGGTCCAGGCATTATCCCCACCAGTACAGCGGCGGGATGCGCCAGCGAGCCATGATCGCCATGGCGCTGGCCTGCTCTCCCGACGTCCTCATCGCCGACGAACCCACCACAGCTCTCGACGTCATGATCCAGGCCCAGATCCTGGACCTGTTGCAGAAGCTGCAGAAGGAGTTGGCGCTGTCGATTATTTTGGTAACCCACGATTTGGGGGTAGTCGCGGAGATGTGCAACGACGTTCTAGTCATGTATGGCGGCAGGACGGCTGAGTACGCCAGTGTGGATACAATCTTTAATGAGGCGCAGCACCCCTACACTCGGCGGCTCCTTCAGGCCTTCCCCGATATCGCTAACCCCTCCTCGAAGCTGGCCTCTATCCCAGGCTACCCACCACCCCTGGATGCGCTGCCCCGCGGCTGCCGCTTCGAGCCCCGCTGCCATCGTAAGCGAGCTATATGTGCTGAGCAGATCCCGACCCTGGAAGCTGTCCAGCCCGGCCATTATGTGGCCTGTCCCTTTCGGGAGGACAACTGATGGAGCGGAATGAGCCGCAGGCGGAGATGGTTCTGAATGTCCGCGGTCTGCGGACGCTTTTCCCGGTCCCTCGGGGCATCACCGACACCCTGCTGAGAAAGCCCCAGGGCTTCGTACACGCCGTGGATGGTGTGAGCTTCTCCATGTTACGGGGTGAGATTTTGGGCCTGGTGGGCGAATCGGGATCGGGCAAGACGACCATAGCGCTCAATCTGCTGGGGTTGGTCGACACCACCGAGGGGGAGGTGCTCTTCAAAGGTCGAAGCATCCCCGAGCTGGCCCACAGTCACGAGCACATGAAGCTGCGCCGGCAGATGCAAATAGTCTTTCAGGATCCCTACGAAGCCCTCAACCCTCGCCAGACCGTGTTTGAATCGGTAGCTGAGCCGCTGGAGATCCACCGGCTGGTCAAGTACCGCGCGGAGATGATCGAGCGGGTGGCGGCAGCCCTGGACGCCGCCGGTCTGAAACCCCCCGAGACCTTTTTCGACCGCTATCCCCAAGGACTGTCTGGCGGCCAGCGCCAGCGGCTGGTGATCGCCGGAGCGTTGGTGCTCAACCCGGACCTGCTCGTGGCCGACGAGCCCGTCTCGATGCTGGATGTCTCCATACGAGCCGAGATTCTCAACTTGCTGCGCCAATTGCGGGATGAGCGCGGCATCACCATCCTCTACATCACCCACGACCTAGCAACGGCGGCATACTTCACCGACCGGATCGCCGTGATGTACCTGGGCAGGATCGTGGAAATCGGTCCGACGGAGATGGTGTTGAGCGATCCGAGGCATCCCTACACCAAGGCACTCCTTTCCGTAGTCCCCGTTCCCAATCCCCGCCAGCGCCGAAAGCGGCTCGTCCTCACCGGCGAGATTCCCAATCCCATCGACCTGCCTTCCGGCTGCCGTTTCCACCCGCGCTGTCCAATTGCCTCGGAGCAGTGCTCCCGGACCGATCCTCAGCTAGAAAGCATACGCCCTGACCACCAGGTGGCTTGCATCAGATGGGCTGACGTCCCTGCAATAGACGAAATCGAGGGAGATCCAGCCCGCAAACACCCCAAGGAGACATAGCTGTAATGCGATTCGAAGATGTCCTGACCGTTCTGGAGAATGTCCCCGATTATAAGGCGTTCTTAACCGTGGATGAACTGCAGGCCAGTGCCCACTGCCTGGCAAAGGAATATCCCCACACAGTTGAGCTTCTGCCTATCGGTCGTTCTCGCAATGGCGATCCCATCGAGGCACTCAAGATCGGCGATGGGCCTGGAAAAGCCTTGCTCTTTGCCATGCCGCATCCCAATGAGCCAATCGGCAGCATGATGCTCGAATACTGGTCGCAGCGCCTGGCCAGGGACAAAGCCCTGTGCGGGTCTTTGGGTTATACCTGGTATCTAATCAAATGTGTAGACCCCGACGGCACCCGTCTGAACGAGGGTTGGTTTAAAGGGCCATTCTCGGTGGAGACCTATGCTCGCCACTATTACCGCCCACCTGCCCACCAACAGGTAGCCTGGACCTTTCCCATCGATCACAAGACGCTCCACTTTGATTCCCCGCCCCCCGAGACCCAGGCGCTCATGGGCTTGATCGAAGAGGTGAGGCCGGATTTTATGTACTCCCTGCATAACTCCGACTTTGGCGGGGTTTACTTCTACATTTGGGAAGCGGCGCCACCTCTGTACGAGCCGTTCCACAAGCTGGTCGAGAGTCATGGCTTGCCACTCCACCAGGGTGAGCCCGAGAAGCCCTATGAGATCGAGTTTGCCGCCGCCATCTACAAGGACAATTCGATCTCCGCCGAATATGATTATCTCGAAGAACGGATCGACACTGATCCGGCCGAGATCATCACGGGGGGCACGCTCAGCTTTGAATACGCCCGAAAGTTCTGCGACCCTTTCACTTTGATCTGCGAAGCACCCTCTTTCTATAACCCAGCGATTGGCGACACCTCGACATCGGACATGAGTCACCGGGATGTGCGTCTGCAGGCGATCGAAGGGACCAGAGAGGACGTCAGGCTTTTAAAAGGGCTGTACGACGCTGTGAAGGGCGAATTGACGGTTGCCTCGCCCTTCCGTGATGCGATTGAAGAAATCCTGAAGCGTTCTTGGGCAGAGTTGGCTGCCGAAGAGGATTGGTTACGCGCCAACACCGAGGTCGGCCAAAAGGCCACGGTTGCGGAAAAATATGACAGCCTCGTGCTGGGTAGAATCGAACTATTGCCCCGCCTGGGGATGTTTATGCGCTTGCTCGCTGCCCAGATAGCGGCGTCGGGCAGTTCGACGTCTCTGTCCTCCACGGCTGAGCAAGCCAGGGGGATCTTCGAGGGGCGTGCGGCTGACCTGGAGGCCAAACTGGACTATACCGTGATCCCTATTCAGAAGCTGGTGCGCGTGCAGTTGGGGAGCGCTCTGCTGGCGGCAGATCACGCAGCCAGGCGCCGAGTGGAGCGCCAGAGTACAGGTTGACGGGGCCAGCCTGCCACAAGTCGTTGGCTGGGCTGCCGGAAAGGTTCGGAACATGCTGGACATCCTGATCCAAGGTGGCGTCGTGGTGGACGGCAAAGGGCATCCGCCCTTCAAGTCCGATATAGGTATCGCAGCGGGGCGCATCGCCCTCGTTGCCGAGGATATTGAGCAAGAGGCCAACCGCACCATCTCTGCCTATGGATTGCACGTGGCTCCGGGCTTCATCGACCCCCACACCCATTCCGATCTGACCCTGCTGGCCAATCCCCGGGCCGAGAGCAAAATCCGCCAGGGGGTGACCACCGAAGTCGTCGGCAACTGCGGCCGCTCACCAGCCCCCCTGTGGGGCGCGGCAATGGAGGAAGCGCGGGCAGGAGCCATGAACCTCGACCTAGAGGTCACCTGGGCGAGCATGGCTGAATACCTGGAACGCCTGCGCCAACCAGGAACCGCGGTAAACGTGGTAGCCCTGGTCGGCCACAACACCGTGCGGGGAGCAGTATTGGGCTTTGACGACCTGCAGCCCACATCCGAGCAGCAGGCCCGGATGGAGCGACTGGTGGCGGAGGCCATGGAGCAAGGAGCGCACGGCGTTTCTACCGGACTCTTCTATCCGCCGGGCTTCTATGCCCGGACCGAGGAGGTGATCGGTCTGGCACAGGTGGCGGCTCGCTACCGCGGCATCTACGCTACCCACATCCGCAGCGAGACCAACCGCCTGTTCGAGGCGGTAGGCGAGGCCCTCGAGATCGCCGACCGGGCCGAGATTCGGATAGAGATCTCCCACCTGAAGCTGGAGGGCTACCGGAACTGGGGAGGCGCTAACCGGTTGCTTAACACGCTCAAGGCAGCCCGGTCGCGAGGCATGGTTGTGGGCTGCGACCAGTATCCCTACACGGCAGGCGTGAGCTGGCTGGCGTATGTCCTCCCCTACTGGGCGCAGGCAGGCGGCGCCGGGACCGTCGGGAAACGGCTTGGTGACCCGCAGGCGAGAGTCCGGCTCCGAGAAGACTGGGTGGAGAACCGCCGCGCGTGGGAGGAGCGCAGTGGCATGCGCGAGTGGGCTGACCTTCTGATCACTGATTGCCCGCTCCGACCGGAGGTGCAGGGCCGGACGATCGCCGAGATCGCCGAGGCCGATAGGAAAGACCCGCTCGATGTAGTTTTTGACTTAATTACAATAAGCGAGGGGCAGGTGGAGTGCGTGTGCTTTGGTCAATTAGAGGACAACGTACGCCTTCTGATGCGCGATCCATCGGTAACGGTGGGCAGCGATGGCGATGCCCTGGCTCCTTACGGTGTTCTGTCCCGGAGCAAACCTCACCCGCGCTACTACGGCACCTTCCCGCGTGTGTTGGGCCGCTACGTACGGGAGGAGAAGGTGCTCTCTCTGGAGGAAGCGGTGGAAAAGATGACCTCCATCAGCGCAGAGCGCTTTGGCCTGCGCGATAGGGGCATGATCCAGGAGGGGGCATGGGCTGACCTGGTCCTGTTCAACGCCCAGACGGTCACCGATAAGGCGACCTACAACGATCCCCACCAGTATCCAGTGGGCATTCCGTATGTCATCGTCAATGGTGTGGTGGTTATAGACCAGGGTGAGCACACGGGTACTCTCCCGGGACAGGTGCTCTAAAGCCCAGGAGCGAGGTTGCAATGCCTTCTTCAGACGTGACCCTGGACGATATTCATTTAGCCAGACAGACCATTGCGCCAATTGTCCGGAAGACACCACTCATACATTCACCCCTGCTGACGGAGTGTCTCGCCAGTTATGAATCAGGCAAGATATCTAGCCCCACAGCCAACCGGGACAGGGAAGCTGTCTATTTGAAACTAGAGAACCTGCAGGTAACTGGCTCATTTAAGATCCGGGGGGCTGCCAACAAGATGCTCAACCTCACAGCGGAAGAGAAGACGCGCGGGGTCGTCACGGGATCCAGCGGTAATCACGGCTCTGCGGTAGCCTATATCGCTAGCCAGCTGGGAATCCCCGCCGTCATTTGCGTCTCAACTAAGGCGCCGAGCAATAAAATTGATGCCATCAAACGCCTCGGCGCCGAGCTGGTGCAGTTCGGAACGAGCTACGACGAGTCTGTCACTCACGCCCTGCAATTAGCGCAGGAACGAGGCCTGACGATGATCGATTCCTTTGACGATCCCCTGGTCATCGCCGGGCAAGGTACGATCGGCCTGGAACTCCTGGAGGAATTGCCCGAGATCGACACGGCCATCGTGCCCCTCGCGGGAGGTGGGCTATTGGGGGGAATCGCGCTGGCCCTAAAATCGACCCGCCCTGCCACGCACGTGGTTGGGGTTTCGATGGAACGCGCGCCAGTAATGTACTACAGCTTGAAAGCGGGAGTACCAGTAGAGATGGAGGAGCAGGAGACTATCGCTCACGCCCTTGCGGGTGGTCTCGGCAGTAATAATCAATATACCTTCCGTATGGTCCAGGAGCTCGTGGACGACGTTGTTCTGGTGTCGGAGGCTGCTATTGCTGAGGCCATGCTCTTTGCGCTGGAAGAGCATCATCTAGTCGTGGAAGGGGCTGGGGCTGTAGGTATCGCAGCTCTTCTGCACCGCAAAGTGAGGGAACCAGGGCGCAATGTGGCTGTGGTCGTTAGCGGAGGTAATGTGGAGATTCCCATGCTCCTGGAATTAGCGAGATCGCGCTGGCAGCTTCGGAGAGTGACGACAGCAGGATGACACTTATTAGCAGTTGCATTGGAGGATACCCCTAATGGATAACTTTGAGGGTGCGTTCAGGCGGTTGGATCAATTAATTAAGCAGAAGATGAAATCCAGGAATATACCTGGCATAGCCGTCGCGCTGACCGATGGTGAAAAGCTGCTGCGCGTATCAACCTACGGTTACGCGAATGTGGCCACCAAGCGGCCTGTCACGCCAGAGACACTGTTCGAAATCGGTTCGATCAGCAAGTCGTTCACCAGCCTCGCCGTTCTGCAATTGTGGGAAGAGGGGCGACTGGACCTGCACGAACCGGTGAGGCGCTATCTACCCTGGTTCGAGATTCGATCGGAATACGAACCGGCTACGCTACATCATTTGATGAGCCACACGGCCGGCATCATCCAAGGGGCCGTGTTTCTAGGCGATCCCCGCTATGAGGTATGGACCCTACGCGAAACTGAGGCAACCGCGCCTCCGGGCACTTACTACCATTACTCGAACGCCGGTTACAAGATACTTGGCGTGGTCGTGGAGGAAATAGGAGGGCAACCATTCGGAGATATCATCCAGGCGCGCTTGCTCGACCCATTGGGGATGGCGTCCACCGATCCCATCATCACGCACGAGACGCGCAAACGGCTAGCGGTGGGCTATGAGGCTTTTTATGATGATCGCCCTCCGGCTCCCGAACATCTGTTCGCCACAGCGACGTGGTACGAATACGTCGCTGGCGACGGCAGTATTGCCTCAACGCCTGCCGACATGGCTGCCTTTATGCGGATGTTGATAAACCGCGGCCAGGGACCACACAGTCGTATCATCTCTGAGGAGAGCTTCGATCGGATGACAACGCGAGTCATCGCGGCGAGAGCTGAGGGCAGGGATCGTTTCTATGGGTACGGCCTTGAAATCCAAGAGAGCGATGGCTGCATCTATATTGGCCACAGCGGTGGGATGGTCGGTTACTATTCATACATGCTGGTCGACATGAGCAACAGTCTGGGTATCGTCGTGCTAATGAATGGGCCAGGGGACAGATGCGATGAAGAAATCGCTGACTTTGCACTCAAACTCCTGCGCGCAGCTCTCCGAAATCAAGCATTGCCCACTGTTCCGCTGATCAGACCCACCAGAGTCGAGAACGCCGCCGAGTATGCCGGAACCTACCGGGCATGCGGCGAGGCCGGTCGAGAAGCCGGCTCCACGATGCTAACCCTGATGGCTCACGGAGACCAGCTGGTGCTGCACTATGGCAACAAGCACATCACGCTCGAACCGCGCGGTCCAGACCGCTTCTACGTGGACCATCCTGACTTTGCGCTCTTTCTGCTCTGCTTTGGCCGCGAGAAAGGGCAGGTCGTGGAAGCCTTCCACGGCCCACAGTGGTACACCAACCTGCGCTATACAGGTCTGACGACCTTTGACAATCCCCAGGCATGGGACGCCTTTCCCGGTCAATACCACTCCCACAA
>Ga0315291_10005850_pt1 | contig 15369 bp, 10 predicted proteins | sample YL17G12_20_MG_FD_203070 | JGI IMG/M metagenome (GOLD analysis project Ga0315291, IMG submission 203070) | Sediment microbial communities from Yellowstone Lake, YNP, Wyoming, USA - YL17G12_20 | ecosystem: Environmental > Aquatic > Freshwater > Lake > Sediment | place: USA: Wyoming | collected...
GGTCTGGGACTGGTTACCTGTCAGAAGATTATCAAAAACCATACAGGGGAGATAAAAGTGGAAAGCCAGGTAGGAAAAGGAACCACCTTTTTGATCAGCTTTCCCACCATCTCTCCTTAAATTTTAGCTTTAAGTCTAAGACCAATAAAAAAGTTATAATTTCACCCCCACTCTCCTTTAACAAACTATTCCGGCTATGTTAGAAGAAAAAAAGTTTATAACTCCTCGATATCAGATCATAAAAAAGTTAGCCCAGGGTGGCTTAGGGGTGGTTTTTGAGGTTTTTGACCTCTGGGAGGAAAAAAAAATAGCTCTAAAACTCCACACTGCCTTTGGCGGTGAAGAAAAAAATAGTGTGGAGAAATTCAAGCAGGAGTTCAGGCTAACCTCAGAGCTATCTCATCCAGGAATAGTGGAAGTATCTGACTTTGGCTATACCAGAGAAAAAAAAGCCTTCTACACCATGGAGCTGGTAGAAGGTGAAGAATTATCTCCAGAAATTGCCCAGCCAGATTTAAATAGGTTTTACAAGATCATCTGGCAGATCTGTGATATCTTAGAATACCTCCACTCACAAAATTTAATCCACGCTGACTTAAAACCTTCCAACTTTAAATTAACTCCCGGTATTTTCTCTGTGAAACTCCTGGATTTCGGGCTGGTTCGAACCTCCTTTTATCAAGCTTCAGATCAAATTGAAGGAACGCCTGATTATATGGCTCCAGAGGTCTGGCTTGGCAAAAAAATTGACCAGCGAGCCGATCTTTATTCCCTGGGAATAATCTTATTTGAGCTTTTAACCTCTAAGCTTCCTTTTGCTTCTGAAGATCCATTGGTTTTGAGATCTAATCATTTAGAAAAAATCCCTCCTCCTCCCTCCGCCCTCAGAGCTGGACTATCTGAGGAGCTGGATTATTTAGTGCTAAAACTTCTACAGAAAAAGCCTGAAGACCGTTTCCAGAATATCTCAGAGCTAAAAGAAAAGCTCTCCCAGATCGTAACTTTTCCTCTCTGGGGAGCTGAAAAAACTTCCTATATAAATCAGCTTTACGGTGGCAAAATCCTTGCCCGGGGAAAAGAATTCCAGATTCTGCAAAAAGAGTTAAAAGAATCTCTCTCTAATGCTGGCAGGATGTTTATAATCGAAGGAGAGTTGGGAATTGGGAAATCTACCCTGTTAAGGTATCTCAAAAAAGAAAGCCAGCTGGAGGGGAACCTTTTTGTCCAGATCGATTGTCCCGAAGAAGAAACCTATCCTTTACAACCCCTGAAGGAGCTTTTCAGAAAAATCTGGCCTTTCTTTCAACAGCTCTTTCCACAACTGTGCCAGAAATATGAGGAAGATTTTAAATTATTCCTGAGTGCAACTGCAGATCAAGAAAACCAGGGAAGTTTAAAGCTGGATAAACTATCATCATTTCTTTTTGAGGCTTCCAATCTTTTTCCTTTTGTCTTAGCTTTTGAAGATCTTCACTGGATGGGAGAAGGATGCTTTAGTTTTATAGAGGAGCTAACCAAAACCCTGGAGAGATCAAAGCTCTTCTTAGTCGGAACACTACAGGAAAACAACTTAGACCCACAGGGTAAACTTAAATCTCTGATCAACCGCCTTACCAGCACAAGCCAGTTTCTCTTTCTACGGCTACCTCCCTTGACCCTGAAGGAATTAGAGGAGCTTTTATCCCAGAAGTTAGCAGAGAAGACTATCTCAAAATCCCTGCTTGACTTCATCTATCATAATTCCTCTGGAGTTCCGCTTTTCGCCCTGGAGATTTTGAAATACCTTTTTGAAAAGAAGGTCCTCTACTTCGAAAAAGGTTCGCTCAGATTAGAGAAAAAACTCTTAGCTGAGCTTGAGATTCCGGATAATATCGAGAAGACCATTTTAGGAAATCTAAAAAGATATCCCGAGAAGGTCTTGAGCTTCCTGAACCTGGCAGCTTTAATCGGGATAGAGTTCGACCTGAAATCTATAAAATCCTTAACCGGATATGATGAGGAGAAAATCTTTGAAACACTTTTCGTCCTTTTAAAGGATAGGATTCTGATACAGACTCAAAAGAAATCATCCTTTCTGGTATATAATTTTGCCAGTCCTGTTCTTCAGTCCTTGATCTATAAGAATTTCAGCGCAGAGAAAGAGCCACTTCATCGCAAACTGGCTTATCACCTGGAGGAAAGAATATCTCAGGGAGAAGAGATCGAGACCGAGACAGTTGCCCATCATTTTATTTTAAGCGATGATTACCAAAAAGCTTTTGAATATTCCTTTCAATGTGCTGTCAAAAACCAGAAGGATTTAGACTATCCTCAAGCCTTAAAATATCTTAATAAAACCTTGGAAGCCGCGAAAAAATTTCCTGAAGAAAAGGAAAGAAAAAAAAGGATTTCTCAAGCCCTTATGCAAAGGGGCAACCGGTTGAAAAACATAGGCGAGCTAAAACAAGCTCAAAAGGATTATGAAGAGATTCTAAAAATAGCTGATCCTTCAGAAAATCGGAGATTAATCGCTGAGACTCATAAAAACTTAGGAGATCTCTTCAGGCTGAAACACGACTTTCAAAATGGTCTGGCCTGTTTAGTAAAAGCCAGGGAGATTTTCCAAGATCTGAAGGATTATGAGGAGATAGCTCATACCCTGAATAATATCGGAAATATCTACTGGATAGATTCTCAATATCAAAAAGCTTTAGAAGCCTTTGGTGAAGCCCTAAGAATTCAGCGAACTCTGGATAACAAGCCTGATATTGCCTCTACTTTAAATAATATGGGCTCAATTTATGTTTCTCAACATCAATACAGAAGAGCACTGGAATATCATAAGGAGTCTTTACAGATAAAAAAAGAGCTGGGGAACAAAGAGGAGATAGCACGGAGTTTAAATAATATCGGATTTGTCTATTATCTTATGGGAAGTTTCCAAAATGCAATAAAGTCCTACATAGAATCTCTTGAATTAAACCAGGAGATAGAAAACAAAAAGGAGATCACCATAAATACAGTCAATCTAAGCGAATGTTACTTCAAGTTGGGAGAGTATGAGAAAGCTACCAGCTATGCCAATATGGGTTTAGGGATAGCCCGGAAAATAGATTTCCCACTTCCGGTTGGATACTTATTGAAGAATCTAGCTAATATAGATTTCGAAACTGGCTTTTACCAGAAAGCTTTAGAGCTATTGAAGGAGTCTCTAACGCTTTCTGAAAAGATGGAAGATAAAGAATTAAAAGTTTCAGTTTTTATCTCTATGGCAAGGTTGTTCTTCTTGTTAAACCGCTCAGAGGATGCAGATCGATTTATAGAAAAAGGTTTGGAGATCTCCAGAGAAATAAATGATAAACGAACCCAGATTACAGTTGGACGCTTAAAAGGGATACTTTTAAGGAAAAAGAAAAAAATGGCTGAAGCATTAAAATTGCATGAAAATTCATTAGTATTGGCTGAAGAGTTGAATTCTTTGGAGGATAAGCTCAACTTAAATTTAGATTTTGCCTGGCTCTATCTGAACTCGAACCAGTACAAGCTGTTTGAAAATTTTCTGGAGAAGGCCAAGGAGATCATCGACCAGAGTAGTTTTCCCCTGATTGAACCCGAATATTATTTTCTTCTCTTCCGTAAAGAAATTGAAAATGGAAATTTGAACCAGGCACAAAAACATTCAGAAATGGCTTTAAAGAAAGCTTCTAAGCTTAATAAAATTGAGCTTGTCTGGAGAATACATTATCTAACCGGAAAGCTCAACTTCTTGAAAAATGACTTTGAGAATGCTTATAAGGAATATGAAAAAGCTGGCAAGCTCATCAAAAGCTTAAGTCAGAACATCGAGGACCCAGAGCTTAAACAAAACTATGTAAACGAAGAAGAAAAACTAAATCTTCTCTCCGATATAAAATTACTTGCCCAGACAGTGGTAGGCCGTTAAAATCAAAGAAAAAGATCAAGAAGAAATCGGTCGGTCTTCCATAAAGCTGAGTTTATCGAACGGTAAGCAGCAGTTCTCAGGGGTTTTAGCTATTTAATAATCAGACTGAAGATCGTTAAGCAAAAAATTTCCAATAGAAAAATTTGACACAGAAGCTTTTTTTCTTTATAATTATTTCAGTCTGGAGGAGAGAATGCATTTAAAAGGAAAAGCTTCTGGTGGAAAGGTAAACCCAGCTATCTTCAAGGCTTATGACATAAGAGGGATATATCCCGGGGAGTTAGATGAGGAGGTTGCCTATCTGATCGGAAATGCTTTTGTCAAATACCTTAAGCCGGATGAGGTAGTTCTGGGCAGGGATATGCGTCTTTCCTCAGAAACCTTAAGAAACAGTCTCGTTCAGGGGATAACTGAATCCGGTTCAGATGTAATAGATATCGGCTTATGCAGTACTGATGCCCTTTATTTTACCGTAGGGAAATTCGGATATGATTCCGGGATTATGATCACTGCCTCTCATAATCCTAAGGATTACAACGGTATGAAGATGTGTAAAAAAGAGGCGTTTCCTCTAAGTGGAAAAGAGGGGATTGAGCAGATCAAAGAGATTATCCTTAAAGGTGGATTCCTAATTACTAAGAAAAAAGGGGAGATAAGAAAACAGGATATCCAGGCTGACTATATCCAGCATCTTCTCTCTTTCATCCAGCCACAGAATGTCAAATCCTTTAAGATAGCAATCGATGCAGGGAACGGAATTGCTGGCAAGATTTTGCCAGAGCTTTTTTCTTATCTTCCTTGTCAGATTATTCCGATGTTCTTCGAATTAGATGGTTCTTTCCCCAACCATCCCCCCAGCCCTATAGAGCCGGAGAATATCGCTCCCTTAAGACAGAAAGTTTTAGAGGAGAAAGCAGACCTGGGTGTGGCTTTTGATGGAGATGCAGACCGGATGTTCCTGGTAGATGAGAAAGGCTCAACTCTGGGTGGAGATATAGTTACTGCGCTTGTAGCAAAAAATATGTTAAAAAAGGAAAAGGGAGCTACAATATTATACAACGTGCCCTGTTCCAGAATAGTCCCCCGAATAATCGAGCAGAACGGTGGAAAACCAATCCGCACTCCAGTTGGACATGCCCTGATAAAACCTTTGATGAAAAAATACAACGCCATTTTCGGAGGAGAACATTCCGGTCATTTCTACTTCCGAAAAAATTTCTATGCTGATTCTGGTCTGATAGCCTTTCTGGTCTGCCTGGAGCTTCTCTCCGAAGAAGATAAACCACTCTCTCAACTGGTAAGCTCAATTGATCCTTATTTCAGGACCGGGGAGATAAATTCCAGAGTTGAGGATATTCCCGAAAAACTTAAAAATATCGAATCTTATTATAAAGATGCCAATTTCGACCACCTGGATGGACTCACTGTAGAATACCCGGATTGGTGGTTTAACCTGAGACCTTCCAATACCGAGCCCTTGATTCGCCTGAACTTAGAGGCAGATACAGAAGAATTGATGGAACAAAAGAAATCTGAGGTCTTGAATCTGATCCGTTCCTGAAAACCTCTCCTTAATTTTTTTTTATTCTCCTTAAAGTAATTCCCAAAAAATACGATAAAAAGATAGGGAGACATAAGTTTACACTTACAAAGTAGAGGTCTTTATGAATCAAGGAACTAAAGTTTTGATCGTAGATGATGAGGAGAAGGTTCGGCAGCTGATGATTGATACTTTATCTGCTTTAGGCTATAATACTTTCGGAGCTAAGGACGGGGAAGAGGCTTTGAACCTTATAGATCAGCAGAAGATGGATCTTGTAATTGCTGATATAAGGATGCCCAAAATGACCGGCTTTTCTCTGGTGGAATCTATTAAATCCAAGGACCCAAACCTGCCAGTTCTTCTAATCACCGGTTATAATTACAACTATACTATGGAACAGGCTCTGCAGAAAGGAGCGGATGGCTTCTTGGCCAAACCGTTCCGTATCGGAAAGATGGAAGAGGCAATTGAGAATCTATTAGGTCGTAAAAAACCTGAGGAAGAAAACAAGAAAAGCCTTAAGAGGATATTAGTGGTGGATGATGATGAGGTGTTGAGAAATATGCTCATCGATACCCTTTCTTCTTTAGACTATCTCTCTACGGCCGCAGAGGACGGAGAAAAGGCCTGGGAGATTTTACAGAAAGAGCATTTCGATCTAGTCATCACTGATATTAAGATGCCCTATATGGATGGAATCAGCTTGATGAAAAAGATTAAGGAAGGGGATATGAAAACCCCGGTGATTATGATAACCGCATACTCCAACGCCTACCCGGAGGACAAAGCCCTGATAGGGGGAGCAGATGGTTATTTAGCCAAGCCCTTCAGGATCGAAAGGATCGACGAGCTAATGAGAAATCTCCTTCTGGAGAAAGAAGAAGAGTAAAAGATTTTACTTTTTTAAAGAATCTGAAAAAACTTACTACCCGAAAGACCCAGTTTGCATGAGGGGGACTATTCCCTAGGTGGGTCTTTTTTTCGTTTGACTCATTCTGTAATGTAATCTTTAAACCTCCCCAAAATCTAAAAATTAATCCATCGAGTTTATTTTTCACTAATTGTATAACAAATTTTCCCTTTTCATTAGAAAATCATTCTTGATAAATATCAGTGACCCTGCTCGAAATCAGCTCAGAACCAAAAGATCTCACCCTGCAAGGAGTAAAATGAGCAGTCCAAAAAAGTTTTCATCAGCTAAACGAAGGGAATTTAACCCCCAACGAAAAATATAAAAAAACAAGACCACCCAGGAGCCGGGTGGTCTTCCTTAAGGAGGTGTTACTTGATGTTTCAAGGAAGTAACTCCGTAAAATCAGGTTACTACTGACCTCCGTTAGATGACAAAGGAGCAATCTTTTCCTCTAACTCCTCCACCTCCAGTATTAGTTTCTTCAGCTCCATTACATCACCTCCTTGTTTTGTTCAAAATCTGAGCAATGAAAGACAGAACAAGTTACCCCTGATCTTTTATTAATTCAATCAGGTTACCTTAAATAAATTATAATCTACAGTCCCATTTCAAAAAAACAGCTATTGAGGGGTAAGTTAATAAAAAATAAGATTAACCCAGCACTTACCATCCTCTCCTCTTGTTTTAAGATAACAGGCACTAATCTATTGTCAAGCAAAATCTTAAAACTTTTTGTTAAATTTTTAAATTAACGCATTTTATATCTACATATAGTAAAATACTTAATCTTATACCCAAGATATGGAAAGTTGGTTTAATTAAGTTTTAGTTAAAACTTCTTGAATTTAATCACTTTACCTCTAAAATAAGATAACAGTTATTGCTTATAGATTTTTTTCGCTAAAGATGAGTCTTTTACAATAGGGTTTTCATCTTCTTTAACTACAGCTCGCATACAAGCCCAACAGCTACCATCACAAATTAGTTCTGGACCGCCTTTTGTAAGGTAGTTTATCAGATAGACTACATCTGATAAACTTACACTACAATCACCATTGGTATCCCCTTTCCATATAGGCTCAAATCCAGGACCAAATTTAAAAAGATAATTTATCAGATAAACCACGTCTGAAATAGAGACTATCCCGTCAGTATTGACATCCCCTGAAATATTCGGGAACCGGATGGTGAAATCATAACTGCTTACATCCGTTGCTGTATTATCCACGCAGTCATGGGCAACTATCTTTATCCTGCATTTAGTTGAAGCAGGACCAGTTACCTGCCAGCCTGCTGCCATGTAATCCTTTCTGGGGATCTCGGTGAAAATAACCTCAGGATAACCATTCTGACCACTATTCCTGTCCAAGAAAACATCGATTAGAGTGGTGGAATCAACTCCAGCAGAGGTTCCTCCTAAACCATACGACCAATTAATATACCCGGAATCCCCAATCAACCATATCTCACCACCATCCGGCACAAAAAGATTAGCTTCATAAGGACCGCCTCTGTAATAACCAATTATAGTATGGGTGCTACATTGTGGAACTGTATAAAAAAGTGATGGATTAGTCGAATAAATTCCAGTCTCTAATTCTCTTACATGATGAAAGGTATCCATAACTCCACCAATATATTGCCAATTTAAAAAAACAATTCGCCAGGTTTCGCCATCTCTCCATACAGAAGAATAAGGAGAAGCGAAATAAGTCTCAGGAGTTTCTGGACCGTCGATAATCACCCAACCATCTTCTCCATGTAAAGACTTGTTCTTAACTGTAACAAAACCCGCATTTCTTTTATAACTACACCATCCTTCAAATATACCATTAGCTTCAACCCTCGCATGCCATGCGTTAGGGTAAGCATAATCAAATAAGGCCGCTTGATCACAATGCAAGTGGATATCCGAAGCTTCTGGCAATACATGGGTAGATACAACTCGATTTAACACATAATTGTCATACTTTAGTTTTGTTCCCCTGTCTTCATAGCATTGGTAGCATTGAGCATCGCTGATAAAGTAATCGAGAATCTTAGCAAGGGTCTTTCTGGCTAAAACGGTGGATGTGTCCTTTGCAAAATTGCTATCCAGAGTGTAGAGATAAGGACTAGTAAAGGTCTCCGAACCTTGGTTAGAAAGGCTTGGAAATCCATTATGATGGATGGAGATAAACTCATTAACTGCCCTACCTGCATTTCCATATCTTGATCTCATTATTCTTTGCCAGAATCCAGCCATCGGCGGATCAATATCTGTCTCTCCCAGTCTGGTTATAACCAGTTTTTGCCAGTAGAACAAGGGACAAGTCAAAGCACAGCAGAGGAAATCTTTCAGGTAATATGCAACCTGTAAATTCACCCATTGCTCAGAAAGGCTATCCCCAGTATAACTACATCCTAAAGTGCCTTGACCATCCCCATTATTATTGTATCTCTGAGCAGTTGGTCCTCCATGCCCTGGATCTATGCAAACATCATGGGGATAAGTAAAGATTGTATCATCTAAAACTTCATACTCTCTTGCAAAAGAATTTTTAAAGACAATAAAAGCTATCAAGATAAAAAGCACTAAAAACCCAATAACTGTTCCTCTTTTCATTTTTAGCCCTCCTAAAGACTTATTTTAATTTGAAAATACGAATTTTATTTGTCTTGTATGTCTCACAAGTGATCATAGTTCCATCAGGTGACCAAACCGGCTTCTCATCCTCAATTTCATTCGGCGTTTTAATCTGGAATCGTCCTGTTCCATCTGCACTTTTTATAACTATATCAGAAGCACCAAGATCTTCATAGTCATTTCTTTGATACATATAGGCAATTTTTGTTCCATCTGGAGACCACTTAGATAGATAACCGACCGAGCCTTCAATATTATGATAAAGAATCTTTCCAGCGGAATCATACACAGGAATCCAAACATCTTCGTCTCCTATGTAAGTTTCATTTCCGCTGAGGTCGATTACATAATCTCCTTGTCCTAAATATGGGTCTACGCCTGGAATTTTATGTGCTAAGATCTTCTTTCCATCCGGCGATAGTTCAGGAAAAGAAAATCTTTTATTGGTAGTGATTCTTTTTTTAACAGTTCCATCTATGCTCACCAGCCAGATATCCCCATGCATAACATAAGAGTTTTCAAAAGCTATCTTTGCTTGTAACTGCTTGAGTGCAGAATCTGGTGGTAACGTTCCTTCCTTTATAATTTTAAAAGTTTTCGTCTCTCCTGATTTTCCTTTTTTATAAAAACCTATAGTGCCATCTGGTAAGAAAATTGGATGTGACTCAATCTGAGTTTGTTCTTGACTGCTTGTTAATATGCTGTTCTCGCCTTTAAGGTTGACGCTACCCACAATCTCTTCATTTGTTCGAAGACCTTGCCACCAATAGATCAATGTGCTATCATCCATCCACTGAAAATCAAGCGCTTTAACAGGTGCTATTTTCTGAATTCCTCCTGTTCCATCTGAATTAGCAAGGCAAAGCCATCCCCTACTTAGAAAGGCAATCTTTTTACTATCTGGAGAAAACCTTGGGGCTTTGCCAGTTCCTATATCGATGATCTCAAAACCAGAAATTTTAGATGGAGTTCTAACTATAAGATTAAACTTCTTGGACTGCTGGCTTTGTACCATCACATATACCAAAGCTAAAAGCAAAACCAATACAATTAAAGGTATGATAAGCCTTTTGTTGTTCATTTTCCCCTCCTTCAGGAAAAAGGTTTAAATATACTTTGAATCAATGAAAGTATAATCGAGTAATTCCGGTTTGTCAAGTGTTTTTTTGCCATTTATAGATATTTTCACCAAATTGTCTTTAGGAAATGTACTTAAAAAGGTAGATAGCATCCGCCCTTGTATATTTCTATATTTACTTGCACCAGGTCCCCCATGCCCCGGATCAATGCATACTTGAATCAACTGGCCAAAGACAGTAGGTTGAACAAAGAAAATCAACATTACTAACGTCAATAAGATGATATAAATTCTTCTCATCTTAACCTCCCCTCTTCTCAAAGAAGATGAAAGAAATTATTATTTCACTTTTATAATAAATATTTTATCTGTATCAAGAGAGCCACAGAATAATTTAGTCCCATCCGGAGACCAAATCGGCTCTACCTCTATTTCATCTGGCGTGTTAGTGATTTGCTTCTTATTAGTGCCATCCCAGTTGATAATAAATATATCAGATTTTTCGATGTAGTATTCACTTTCTACCATTAATACATAGACAATCTGTTTACTATCTGGAGACCATTCTTCATAACCACCTGCTCCTTTATCAGGAGTCCACCCCTCATAAACACCAACACCTAATGAACTTAATACATTCCCTTCAAGATCAAGTATCAAGATATCTCCTCTACTGTTTTTTGTCATTATCTTTGATTCATCTGGAGAAAGCTGAGCACCTCTGTAATAAATTCCAGATGTAATTTTCCTTTTTATGGTTCTATCTATGCTTTCTAACCATATGTCGCCTCTAGTCACAGCTCTAAATTCTTTTATTGCCTCTTGTGGTTTTAATTTACCAGATTTAATTACTTTGAAGACCTTGTCTTTCCCGGGCAGGGTAAAGCGCCCCTCATAATACCCGACTGTTCCATCCTTCAGAAAATGAGGGACTGACATATTATGTTCCTGACGATAAGGCACAATGTCTTCCACTATCAGGCTTTCCCTTCCATCTGTGTTAATAGTTATCATCCTCCAGATCTCAGCTACTTTTTTCCCATTTTCCTCTTTGTATTCACTCGAAGTAGCGAGAAAAGTAGTCGAATCCAGCCAATTAAAGGTTCCTAAGTTATAAGGGGCAACTTTTTTACTTTCTCCTTTTCCTTCTGCATCCACAATAGTAAGCCATCCGTCTTCTGATATAAAAGCTATTTTAGTACCGTCTGGTGACCACTTGGGTGAACTCCCTTTAACAACTAAAATAGTCTCAAACTGGGCTTTGTTTTCCTTAGATTGCTGGCTTTGGACCATCACATATACCAGCGCTAAAAGCAAAACCAATACAATTAAAGCTAAGATAAGCCTTTTTTTGTTCATTTTCCCCTCCTTCAGGAAAAAGGTTTGAATTTTAGAGTGACTATATATAAATAAACATAGACCAGTTAATCAAGTACTTTTTCTAAATAAATCTTAGAATTTTCCATAATAAAAAAAAGAACTTCAGATAAAAGATGAAGAAGAAGTCGAGCAACTGAATTTTTAAGAAAGTTGGTTTAATACCTTGCCAATCTTATTTTCAGAATATATAATTAACCAAATTATTTTGAATTATGAGCATCAAAAAAACCTGTTAAATATTATTCACTTAACAAGTTTTTTTCAAAAAAGATCGATTAGTGGCAGGTGCTATCGGTATGAAAACATATACAGGAAAATTCAAAATATCCTTACCCAAGCATACATTCTGTTTTTCCAGGATCAGGGTTACTGAGGGATATATATATCTTCACATAAACATCGGGGCGAACCTGCTCCTTCTACGCACATCCAGTAATGGTATCCGCCATCATTATATTCTACCAGATGACAATACTTTCGTGGAATATCTGAATTGAGACGGATCGGCTCAGGTGCGCGAGGAGAAGAAAGTACCATCAAACCTTTACAGGTCTGGATAAGTTGACCCAAAAAGAATTTGGATGGTGTCTCCTGACTGTTCAAGGAAAACTTTTGCCCAGCCCATACAGCATTGGTAAGAAAGACAAAGAGCAAAGCAGCTAATAAGACGATGAACCACTTTTTCAATTTTTCTCACCTCCTTTCTTTTTCGATCTCAATTGGTAGTAATCATTTCTTCGATAAGACCTCCTTGGTTTGACCTTTACTAATCCTTAACTTATCAACAATGCTCTCCGCCTTATAGGGAGCATTGAGATCCACAACATCGATCCTCCAGAGATAATCACCCGGCTCAAGATAAGATCCTGAATTATTGATTAAGTGGAGGATCTGGTAGGCATAAGTCCCCGGAACAAAACCTGAATGTATGGTTACTGTCGTGTCTGAACTCACCACTGCAGAATCTGTGCTAACATATTTTATGACTTGTGAAATCGTGGCAAATCTTAAGGTGTCATCTTTAGGTAAAAGATTATAAATCTCAAAATAAGCTTTGATCTCTGTTTCCTGCTCGAACAAAAAGATATGGCTCGGATTGGGAACCACCAGATACCCATTTAAAAAGAATTTACTTTCCATTTCATCTGGTTGTGCCTCTCTTACCACGGATGATAGAATAGCCCGGCTGATTTCGAGAGGCGGCTGGGCAAGCGAAGCCGGGGTAATATAACCGGGCAGGAATATATCCTCCTTATATAAACCTATTTTCTTACTTTTCATATCTCTTATCTCCACTGCTACCTGATACATTCCAGTTAGTAAAAGAAATCTTTTCTGGTCGATAAGAAGTTGATTCTTTAAATCAGATACCTGCTGACAGACATTAATGGAATCACGCTCTACGATTTCTCCTCTTTCATCCCTGATTGCTATCTGCTGATTGTAACGAACCAATCTGGCTGAGTCTCTTTCTAATTTGTAAGTTGGTATTCCGATATTAACCAGAACTTCGTAAATATTATTCAGAGACCGGAACTTGATAACCTCCCAGGCAAAATCTAAGGGCTTTCCCCCATAGTCATGATGATAAACTGCTTTAGCCATCCCCAATTCTGCTTTTTCTACATTAGAGTTGCACAGATAGTCTAGATTTTCAATGGGATTCCCGGATTTGTGAGGTACAAACTGGTAATACCCTATGAATTTCATATCTTCAAATTGAAAGACGACTTCTTCACCTTTTATATAATAATGCCAGGTTTCACCTGCGGATTTATAAGCCTCATTTTCGGTATAGTATACTGGACCACGTTTTCCTTCAACCTCAGCTTTCCAAGGATTATCTACTGAGAGTTCTCGTTCTTCAGGTTCACCAAGTTTAATATAGGTATCTCCCCTATCATCCCAGGGCTTCACCCCAAAACTCGAATGAAAACTTGCCAAAGCAAACTCTACTCTTCGATTAAATTCTTCCTCCCATTCGTTGGTTGGCGTTGTAGAATTAGGGTCCTTAAAAGCCCAGTATCTCTTAAGCCAGGCTATTCTTCCCGTAGAGTCCTGTCTGATATAGTCTGTTATTTCATTCTCTGTTAGAAGACCATTTAACGCATAATACTGAATTTTTCCTTCCTTCGTGCTACATAGCTTATCAACCGCTCTATCATCTCGCTTTTTTAGCCATCTATCTTTATCTGATGCTGTAAGATAATCTGATCTCTCTTCCTCTTTTAGGGAATAATAGACTCTCTGCTGTTCTAAGGTAAGCTTGGATAGTTTTCTATGGATTATAAAATCAATCCTTTTCTGAATTTCAGTCAGGAAGGAATTGGTTTTTAAAAGAATGGAAAGAGTATCTAATTCTGTCTCACTCGCTTCAATTTTTTTCAAATAATTTAAAGTAGTCCTTTGTTCCGGGGTTAACCCATTTTTAGAGAAGGAACAAACAGAAGAACAGCCTCTAAGTAAGAGGATAAGGGTTAAGGTAATTCCTGCTAAATGCCTTAAAAGCATAATAAAAATATCCTTTCCTTCTTACTTTTAAGAAGTAAGATACAACCTCCCCCGAGTTGCAGATCAACGCTGATTTGCTATTATTATCGGGTTTATACCCCTTATTGTCAAGAAAAATCTTTTATTTTCTAAATTTTTTACAGATATTGAAAGTAGATATTACTGTATAATGTATTTTTTTAAGCTTTAAATACAATATATGGAATTAGACACTCTGTAAAAATAATTTTTTTGAAAATCTTTCTAATAACTTGCCTATTTAGGTTTCTAAGTATATAATTAATCAAATTATTTTGAATTATGCCAAAGCTACAGCTCAAAAAAGTAAACAAATCTTACGATAAAAGTCAGGTCTTGAAGGATATCGACTTTGAAGTGGAGGAGGGCGATTTCTTCGTCCTGGTTGGTCCCTCCGGCTGTGGAAAAAGCACCATTCTCCGGATGATAGCCGGATTAGAGGAGGTAAATTCCGGTGAGATCTATCTGGACGGGCTGAAAATCAATGACTTTCCGCCTAAACAAAGAGACGTGGCTATGGTCTTTCAAAACTACGCCCTTTACCCTCATTTCACAGTCTTTGATAACCTTGCTTTCCCCTTAAAATTAAGAGGTTACAATAAGGAAGAGATCAAAAAGAGGGTCTTTGAAACCGCTGATATTTTAGATATAAAAACACTTCTTCAAAGGAAACCAAAAGCCCTTTCTGGAGGAGAAAGACAAAGGGTGGCTTTAGGTCGGGCGATAGTGAGAAAACCCAAACTTTTCCTCTTTGACGAGCCTCTATCTAATTTAGATGCTATGCTTCGAGTACAGATGAGAGGTGAGCTTTTGAAACTGCATAAAAAACTACAAACCTCTATCCTCTATGTTACCCATGACCAGTTGGAGGCTATGACCTTGGGAAACCGGGTCCTGGTTTTAAAAGGTGGAACTATTCAGCAGATTGGAGCACCTTTTGAGTTGTATAACTTTCCTTTAAATACCTTCGTGGCTTCCTTCATAGGTACACCTGCTGTAAACCTTCTTAAGGGAAAGTTAACTCATTCCTTAGAATTTATCTTTGAAGAAAATTATAAATTATCACTCCCGAAAAAATGGGAAACGGATTTGAAAGCTCATCTGGGGAAAGAGGTTTACTTAGGTATAAGACCAGAGGATATCAATATATCTGCGGAACAGGGAGAGTTTAAATTAGAGTTAGAGCAGATCGAGCCTACTGGTGGGGAGATTTTCCTCTATTTTAAAATCGGAGGGAAAAGAATAGTGGTCAGGGAAAGGTTCAGGGAAAATCTTTTGGTGGGGAGTTTTTTAGGATTGTCTTTTGACCTGAATAAGGTCTTATTTTTCGATTTTGCTACCGGAGAAAATCTCTTAAAAACGTAAGGAATAACCAGAT